>Ga0075968_104_pt1 | contig 54862 bp, 60 predicted proteins | sample RifGroA2_FD_67994 | JGI IMG/M metagenome (GOLD analysis project Ga0075968, IMG submission 67994) | Parcubacteria (Jorgensenbacteria) bacterium GW2011_GWA2_45_9
GTTCCGGGCTCGATACTCCACATGATCCAGTGGTCCCAAACGCCGCCGCTTGTCGCGTCGGGGTCATCCATAACAAGCGCCAAACTTTTTGCTCCACGCGGAACATTGCGTATCTCGATAAGCGGGTTTATGTTATCCCCGTCGCAGGTATACTTCGGCGGAATCGTGTCCCCATCCTTGAACGCTCCGCTTTTTATAATCATCTTTTCGTCCATATCTATTATATTATCACAAAAAAACTGCCCAAACGAGAAACCGACCATTTCTGGTCGGTTTCTCAAAGAATATCCCTCTCAATTACTCTGCTTTACTCTCTTCCTTCATAAACGAAACAAACACGCTCCACCATGGTCTGCTAACTTTGATAACCTCTCCGTTTTCAGCATCAACCGTCGCTTTAATTTTTACAGAAGAATTAAATATTCCCAATATCTTCCCGTTTTTTTCAACGCTTGTTTCATAAACCGGCCTTGAATATCCGTCTTTGCCCGTATCTTTCAAAACAATCTCAACATTTTTATTTGACTGAAGTTTGTCTATCGCGATACTGGAAGCCGTATCCGGCATTACCTTTATTTCTTTCTCTCCGGAATATATTTTTCCTTCTTTCACCTCAATCTTATTTTGCACTTCCGCGTTAACATTTCCTAAAACCATAAACGTTTTTTGAATTTTCGAATCCGAAACAAAAGAAACAACTTTGTCTTCGGCTTTATTTCCCAATTCATCCATTTTTCCGCTTATAGTCATAACTGTTTGCATAACATCGCTTCCTTGTGCGTCAACCTTGCTGTCTGAATCCTCCCCGGCAACATATTTTTTCAGCTCTCTAACATTAACTGTCCCATTCGGGTCAATTATAAACGACGACCTTGTTTCGTCCTGACTTTCAATTATAAGCGTTGGAACAAGATTCGTAGTGTTTGATGAATTCGTTTCTTCTTCTATCGTAGCGCTTGATGAATTCGTTTCTCCTTTCACGTTTCGTTCAGCCGGCATTTCATTTTCTTTTCTCTCTTTCATTGTTTCATAAACTCGAGAAGAAGGAAGAAACACCTGCTCAAAATATTGTATTTTCGATTGATACGCGTCTGGCGCTTGCAACCCTTCTGAAACTCCTAACACATCGCTTTCAAGTTCTGCGGAAACCATAAGTGGAGCGGACAGAATAACAACTCCCAAAACTAAATAAACTAACTTTTCCATTTTTTTGTGTAAATTTGACCTTTTTGATTATATGAGAATTGTATCACATTCCAAATCTTTCGGCAATCTTCTATTTACACTTGATACTCAAGTACTTTTTACGACCTCATTCGACACTGTTCGGTCTCTGGGCTCATGATAATTGAAAAATTATGGGTTTTAATTTCTAAATCATTTATAATTCGGTAAATTACAATTGAATTAAAATTTAGAAATTAGAATTTTCAAATTGTAAATTGCCTATGGTAATGTCCACACACATATTGCACTTTCTGGATAATCTAGGGACATATGAAAACTATGCCCAAATCAACAAAAGAAGAGAAATACAGGTGGATTAAGCCAATAATAGATGGGGAAATAAGCATAAAAAATATGGTAAAGGTTTGCCTATTCTCCGAGAGATCTCTGAAATATTGGCTGGCTCACTACAGAGAGTTTGGAATGAATGGCCTTGAAAACAAATCACAGAGACCAAAAAGCAATCCAAAAGAAACCCCAATACGGATAAAGGAAAGAATAATTGAGTTGAGAAAAGAAACAAACAAATGCTCTTTGAAACTCAAATGGAATCTTGAAAAAGAAGGAATAATAATCCACAAGAACACAATTCAAAAGATAATCAAAAAAGAGAGATTGGTTAGAAAATACAGGATAAGAAAATTGAGATATAAATATATAAAAGTTCCACTCACAAAAGGAGAGTTAGTTGAGATAGATGTGAAATATGTGCCTGATTTGGTAGGAAACAAGCGATATTATCAATTTACAGCAATTGATTGTGCTTCAAGATGGAGATATTTGAAAGTGTATGATAATTGCTCAAACTTTGACTCAATGAATTTTCTGAAAGAATTGATTGAAGTTGCTCCATTCAGAGTTAGAGCAATCAAAACAGACAATGGGAGCAATTTCACAAACAGATACACCGGATATTTGAAAAGTTCTGACCCATTCAATCCAGGACTTCACGACCTTGATTTGTTATGCCAAAAATACAACATTACTCACTATCTGATTGATCCCGGAAAACCAGCACAGAACGGAAGGGTTGAAAGAAGCCATAGAGAAGATCAAGAAAAGTTTTATGAAAGAAACAAATTTAAGAGTTTGAAAGAACTGGAAAAGAAGATAAGGATATGGAATGATTACTACAACAACTTAGAACATTGCGGATTAAATGGATTGTCGCCAAACAAATTTCTTAGATTGTCAGAGGTGCAAAATGTCTGTGGTTAAAACAATTTGTACGACGTGCACGACGTCGGACGTCGTACAAATTTTACACCACTCTCCTATACAAAACCGCAATGGCGAAAAATAGCAGGTTAACCATCACAATCGCGGCACCGGCGGGGAGATTAAACAACAAAGCGAAAACTATTCCTAAAATCACTGAAGTAACAGATACAATAACAGCAGAGAGTAACGCGGCTTTGAAACTTTTGACCGCCTGGAGAACGGTAACGGCGGGTAAGATGAGAAGCGCGGAAACAAGCATCACGCCGACGGTTTTCACGGCAAGCACTACGGTAACGGCGGTAAGACACACGAGAAGCGTGTTTACGAAGTTTGTTTTTACGCCGAGGGTCGCCGCGTATTCCCCGTCAAATGCCGCCGAGAACAAATCCCAGTAGAAAAAATAGAGCATAAGAAGAATTACAAACGATATCGCAACAGACAACCAAACCTCCGCGGAACTCACCGACAAAATATTGCCGAATAAATAACTGAAGATATCCACATTGAATCCGCCCGATATACTCGCCAAAATCACTCCGCCGGCTATTCCCGCCGCGGAAACGATGCCTATCGCCGCATCTCCATACACCTTCGCTTTCTCGGTAATTTTCAAAATCGCGTACGCTCCCAAAACGGCAACCGGCGCCGCGATGTAAAAAGGATAAACCCCGAAAAACAACCCGAGCGCCAAGGCGCCGAAACTCACATGCGACAACCCGTCTCCTATAAGAGACATTTTGCGCAAAACCAAAAAAACGCCGAGAACCGAACACGCGGCGGCCGTAAACGAACCGGCGATGAACGCCTTTTGTATGAATGAATATCGCAAAAAATCGAGTATCTCCATAGTTATAAATCAGTCATGCTGATGGCAGATTATATGCTGGCCGAAATCGGTGAAATAAGAACTCATTTCTTTTGATTTGCAAAAATCGGAAAAACTGCCGAAATAAACAACTCTTTTGTCCACATAAAGCAATTTGTACGCGTACCGCCCCACATATCCGAGGTCGTGCGTTATCAAAATCACGGCAACACCGCTACTTTTGTTGAGTTCTTTTATAAGACGGAAAAATGATTCTCTCGAATCGGGGTCAAGCGCGGTTGACGGCTCGTCAAGAATTAAAAGTTCGGGATTTGAAACAAGCGCGCGCGCTAAAAAAACCTTTTGCTGTTCCCCGCCGGAAAGTTCGGAAATCATTCTGCTTCTTAACTCCGATATTCCAAGGCGTTCCATAACGGCATGGACGTACGCGGCATCATTTTTGGTTATTTTCTTTGGAAATATTTTTCGCGGCAGGACGCCTAGAGAAATTACTTCTTCGGCGGTAGCCGGAAAAAGCGGATTTACCACCGATGATTTTTGCGGCAAGTAGCCAATTTTCTGCCACTCGCGAAACCTTTTTCTTATTTCGCCAAAAAGATTGACGCTCCCGCCGTGGCTTGGCACAAGACCTAAAATCGTTTTTATCAAAGTGGTTTTGCCGCCGCCATTCGGCCCCACAAGGCCTATGAAATCGCTGTTTTCAACTCGGAATGAAATATCTTTAAGCGCCTCTGTTCCGTCATAACGAACGCACAATTTTTCCGCTTCAACTAAAACGCTCATATTCTCATTCGTCACATTCCAGTCCGACTTTCAGATTTTTCAAATTATTCTCCATAATCGCCAAAAACGAAATACCGCTCTCAAAGTCGCTTTTTGATACATTATGCGCGGCGCTAAGCAGGAGCATTTTCGCGCCGGTTTCCCGCGACAATGTTTCCGCTATGCTCGGACTCGCGAGTTCCTCGTAAAAAATATATTTGATATTATTGTCTTTAATCTGCTTCACCAAATCCACCATATCACCCGCGGATGGTTCGGAGTCGGGCGATAATCCCTGCGCGGCCGTGTATTCCAGCGCGTAGCGCTTCGCCGGATATCCAAACGCGTAATGCCCGCCATAAATTATTTCTTTCGCCGCGCAACCCGCAAGCGCGGTTCTGTATTTTTCATCAAACAACGTTAAAACATTTTGATAATCGGACAAATTTTTATCATAAAAATCAGAGTTCGCGCCGTCCTTGTTTTTGAAAGCGGCCGCGATATTTCGCGCCATAATTCTGGCATTATCAAAGTCAAGCCATATATGCGGGTCAAATGAGCCGGCGGGTTCATCTGCGTCATGAAAAACCGAGGGAATAAGAACCGTGCCATCACTTGAGTCAACAATCAAAGTTTTAGCATTAGACATCCCATTTATAATATCTTCGGCCCACGGCTCCATAAACTTTCCCGTATAAACAAAAATATCGGCGGAGTTTATCGCCGCCATATCATTCGGACTCGGCTCAAAATGATGCGATTCCACCCCCGGCGGCAAAAGAAGCCGGACGTCCGCCATGCCACCGCCTATATTTTTCGCAAAATCATACAAAGGAAAAAGCGTGGTAACAACTCTAATTTTATCCGGATTCATATCCGGCGCGGCAAACCGATTTTTGAACGCTAAAACGACAACCGCGAAAATAACCGCCGCAAGTACGAAAATTACAAACACTTTCTTCATAACGCTCCGTCGAACCTCGCTATTTTCGATAAAAATGTTTCGTTTAGATTGTTTATAACGGTTATCTTTTCATTGACGGCCTTCAAACCGTCCTGAACCGCGAGTTTGTTGGCCTCCGTGTTCGAACTTACAACCGAGGCAACCTTATCGAGAAACGTCTGTAAATTTTGAGTGTAAGTTATAAACTCGCTCACAAGAGACAGTTCCACCGCAACGGCCTCGTACATAACGCGCTGGTTTTCCGGTGATTTTATATCCGCGAGCGACTCGGCGAGTTTCTGCAATTCCTGCGAAAGAGCAAATGCTTTGTTATATGCCTCTCCATTCGCATTCTTCGCCTCTCTTATGAGAGAAAGAGCTTTTTCTTTATCGGACGAGAAATCCAGCGTATCAACGGAACCTATAATATCGTTTGTTTCGTTCGTAAGCGCCACTATATCTTTGCTGACCCGCGCGGCGGCAGCCCGGGCATCAATGAATTTCATGGGAAAATTTTCCTTCGGATGCGTGAAAAGAGGCAGAAAGAAAAACAGCGCTATGAAAACAACAAGCGCCGTACCCGCGCTTAAAAACACTATTTTATTTCTGTTTGTTGATGCCATAAGAAACACATCTTACAAGCTGGATTATCATAACATGGAAACACGGCGCTTTCCAAGTTGCGCGAAAATAACCGTTTATGCCATCATTATGAGGTTGAAACGACAAAATTTGGTTTAATAATTTCGCGCGGGATTCGTATAGCGGCAGTACGGTAGCTTCCCAAGCTACAAACGCGGGTTCAATTCCCTCTCCAGGCACGAATGATCTGTACCCCATAAAGTGGACACGAAATGCGATGTCTGCAGTTTTCTTTTGTTAACATTAACAATTAACAAAAGAATATGAGAACAACATTTTCAAGCGAGGAAATCGCAGAGTTAAGAAAGAATCCGTGCGTATTCAATTGCACCGAAAAGTCGATTAACTACACGTACGAATTCAAGAAGAGATCCTTGGAACTACACAAAGAAGGAGTGAGCGCGAGAGAAATATGGAAGCGTTCAGGGTTCGATACCGACAAATGGCAAAAGCACTACTTCAAAGGCACGCTCCATGATTGGAGAAAGGTCGTGGAGAAGCATGGCATCGAAGGACTCCTGAAACCCGGAGGCATACAGTACGACCGCGGTCCCAACAATACCGACAAAGACACGCTCAAGCGCCTGGAACTTCAGGTGAAATATCTTGAAGCCGAGAATGATTTTTTAGCACAACTCCGGGCCAAACGAGCGGAGTCAAACTCAAGGCCTGTGAAAAATACAAACTCATCAGAGCATTAAGTGATGACATCACCATTCTCTGTGAATTAGCAGACGTTTCAAGAAGCGGCTACTACAAGTGGCTACGAACCGCGGATCTGCCGGGAAAGGACCACCTCGATTACTTGAAGATCAAAGAGGTCTTCGACAAAAGCAAAGGGAAATATGGCTGGAGAAGCCTCAAAATGAGGCTTCCCGAGATGAATCACAAGAAGATACAGCGGATCATGAGGAAGTATGGATTGGTCGCCAAAGTGAGAAAAAGAAACCCGTACAAGACCATCATGAAAAAGAGACTGGAGCATCGGACATTCCCCAACACCCTGCAGCGAGCATTCGACCAAACCGTACCTCGCACCGTGTTCTGCACCGATATCACCTATCTGCCGTTCAATGGTATGTACGCCTACCTATCGGTGATCAAGGATATCGCAACCGGCGAGGTGGCGGCGTGGCATCTATCATCCGGTCTTGAGATGACATTAGTGACCGAGACGATCAAGCAGATGGAACAACATGAAAACGCCCTCATTCACTCCGATCAAGGATTTCACTACACCAACCCGTTGTTCATTGAGAGCGTCACAGAACGCAAGATGAACCAGTCAATGTCCGGCAAGGGGAACTGTATCGACAATGCACCGATTGAGTCCTTTTTCGGACACATGAAAGATGAGCTGGATTACAAATCGTGCCAATCCATTGCGGAGCTCCATTCAAAAGTCGCCGAATATATGCGATACTACAATTGCGAAAGAAAGCAGTGGACCAGGAACAAGATGTCTCCAATTGAGTACAAAAGGCACCTTTTGGCTCAATCAAAGGGGCAGGAAGTGGGTTCCTGAAGTGTCTACTAAATGGGGTACAGATCACAGAATCATTATCTAAATTCCAAAAGAAAAAATAACAGGAAATAAAACAAAAAAGTAAACAGAAAATTAAAATGCGAAAAACAAAAAGCGTTATGAAAAATAAAAGTGAAAGATTTTTAACAAAATTTGACCGCGGTAGATTAATTATTGCCGGCGGAGATCGCGGTCAGTTATTTTCTATCTTTATATCATCCAAAGCGGCAAAATTGACCGGATGCGGAATGGTGGTCAATGTAGTTCCATCTAAATTGATCACAACTCTTGAAACGATGAACCCTATGTGCAAAATATACGCGGCAGATTCAATTTTAGACGATAAAAAAATGAATTTTGAGGCAATAAAAGATCTGTTCCGATATTCGAAAGCGATAATATTGGGTCCAGGTATGGAATGGAAACGTAAAAAGAAGCAACGATTCACCGCTTTTTGCCTGCGCCAGAGCCATCTATCAGTCATAATTGACGGCGACGCTTTGGATATGGCGAAACACAATGAGTTATTGCAAAAGAAGGGTCGAAAAGCAAAGACGGTCATCGTTGTGGCAAATTTCAATGAATGTGTTAAATTAATCAGCTCCAAAACAGAAAACCGAAAACATGGCGAAAAAAATGAGAGGAATAAAATTGTCCGCAAGCTCTGTAATTTTGCCCGCGTCAACTCGTGTTATGTGCTTCATAAAGGTTATGGATTTATACTATTTTCCCCAGACGGCTCGATACGCGAATTTCGCGTGAAGTCAATACCACAAATGGCAACGGCAGGGATGGGCGATGTCCTTACCGCTTTCATGGGAGGATTTATAGCTAAAGGACTTCTTCCGCCTGAAGCGGCTTAATGAGGACGTTATCAAAAGGTAAGTAGAACATATTGTTGTGGTACTGAATTTATTAACCCCCCCGCTCTAATACCCCCCCCGTTTGCGGTGCGGTTATCCATTCCAGTATTATATAAAACTTGAATCGTTACAAGACGCGCTTCAGATAACTGTTGACACATTCACATAATGGTGTTATATTACAAAAACAATTTTCAATAAGAATCATCGCGGTTCTTTATTTTGAACATGCAAAATCAAACGAAAACAAAAATATGTCTCACCGGCCTCACGGCATGTGGTAAAACAACTCTTCTTCAGCGCTTGAGTCGCCATTACAAATGCCCTTACGTTTCTTTCTCTACTTTTTTAATTAAGGAATACGCTGCCACCAAACCAAACTTGATATCAAAACATAAGAAATCGGACCATTATTGGCGTCATGCAAAGTCCTTGAATGATTATCGATTGAAATCACAAACAATCGAAAAACAAATCGACAAGAAATTTTACGATTTTATTGAATCTAAGGATAAAATTGTTTTTGATTCTTTTTCTTATCCTTATTTTGCGGAAAGGAATCCAACAAGATCATTTTGCGTATTCATTCGGGCAAAACAAAATATCAGGGTAAGGAGAGCGTTTCGATCTTCTCAATCGCTGAAAGGTGATATACTGATCAAATACATAAAAGAAAAGGATAGAATAACAAGCGAAGTGCTGAAAAAATGTTGGAATTTTAACATATTTCAAAGCTCTTATATGCGACTTTTCGACCTGATTATTGACGATGGAGAACTTGAAAAAAAGAAAGTGGATTTTAAGAGGCGCATGGACGTCAAGAGCGAAATAGTGACAAGTTTTGCCGATTTATGGCTGTGCCGAAAGTCGGGGAAAATCAGCAAGGAAAAAGCCCTATTAAAAGAGTGTCTTTGTGTAACAAAAAAATACTATCCCGTAATAATTAAAAAACATCCGCGTTTATATCAGAAATAATACGACGAAATAAAACCCTCGTTCTCGAATAAAGCGAGAGGCAGACAGAATAAATCCAAAACGAACCGACTAGCGTGTTTGTTAGAGGCGACCTTTGCTTGCAAGTTGCGCGAAAATAACCGTTTATGCCATCATTATGAGGTTGAAACGACAAAATTTGGTTTAATAATTTCGCGCGGGATTCGTATAGCGGCAGTACGTCACCCTTCCAAGGTGAAGGCACGGGTTCGATTCCCGTATCCCGCTCAAATTTAATTCGATAAATTACGATTGAATTACAATTTAGAAATTGCAAATCTAAATTTAACACGGCGGGAAGTCCCCACCCGCAAGAATGGGAAAATTTATAGTAAAATCGGTTTTTGTTAAGATTAAAAAACGTGAAAATATCATTTTTTATAATCATCGCGGTCGTTTTTTGCACTGTCTTAATTGGAGGAGTTTTTCTGTGCTTAAAAATGAATAACCGCGCCGCAAGCGGCGCGGTATCAACAAAATTATCGGACGACAAACTGAAAGAAGAAATAGGGCAGATGATAATGACGGGTTTTCGCGGCACGGAAGTTTCGGAAAATTCCGATGTTTATAAAATGATTAAAGACATTAAGATTGGCGGCGTGGTGCTTTTTGACTACGATATTCCTTCAAGTAGTTTTCCTAGAAATATCATAAATTATGAGCAAACAAAAAAACTTGTCTCTGATATTCAAAAATATTCCGCTATTCCTTTATTTGTGGCGATAGACGCGGAAGGGGGAAACGTAAATCGTTTAGCGCGAAAATATGGATTTTTACCGATTGTTTCGGCAGAAAAAATGGGACGGGATAAAACCTTGCAAACGACATATAAAGAATCTGCGGAACTAACGGTGGAATTAAAGGGTTTGGGATTCAATATGAATCTTGCGCCGGTCGTTGATGTGAATTTAAATCCCGAAAATCCAGTCATCGGCGCTTTAGAGCGTTCGTTTTCCTCGGATTCAAAAGAAGTTGCCCGACAAGCAAAAGTTTTTATAGAGAATCATCTTAAGAACGACATTGTCGCCGTAGCAAAACATTTTCCCGGACAAGGAAGCGCAACAAAAGATAGCCACAATGAAACGGCGGATATAACGAATACATACAAATACGAGGAATTATTGCCGTATCAGAATCTCAATAATGAGGGATTGTTAAAAGCGGTTATGGTTGCTCACATAATAAATAAAAATATTGATAAAAATTATCCCGCAACTTTATCTCCCGCTTTTTTGCAAAATATTTTGAGAAATCAAATCGGATTTACGGGGGTTATTATTTCCGATGATATGCAAATGGCCGCGATCAGCGATAATTATGAATTAGACGAAGCGATAATAACGGCGATAAATGCGGGTATTGACGTAGTAATTGTTTCAAATAATGGTCCCGACGGATACGATAAAGATATGGCGCAAAAAGTTAGAGATATAATTTTTAATGCAATAAAAGAGGGTAAAATTAAAGAATGGCGAATTACGGAATCCTACAATCGTATTTTAGATTTGAAAAAAGAATTCGGAATAATTTTCTCCGCTAAAATCAACGAATAGGACAACCAAACGCTCTTGCCTTTGGCCGAACATTAGAATATGCAAATAGTTATCTTAATCGCCCTTTCCGTCTTTATCGGCGTAGTCGTTTTAATTTCATTCGTTCTCTGCGGTATTTTGTTTTTGAACATATTTACGAATCGGAAAGATCCTCCATTCGTCCCGGTGTCCAAAGACATTCTCGCCGACATAATAAAATCACTAAAGATAAAAAGCGGCGACACGGTGTACGACATAGGGTGCGGCGACGCGCGAGTACTTCTGGCGTGCTGTAAAAAACATCCTGACGCGAACTACATAGGAATCGAGAAAAACATCTATCCTTATCTCGTCTCTCTTTCGCGCGTTTGGATATCGGGAAAATCAAATTCCATACGCATTAAGAAAAGAGATTTTTTCTTTGAAGACGTGTCTCAAGCAGCCGGGATATTCGCGTATCTTTATCAACATACGATGGACGATCTTTTGCCGAAGTTTGAGAAAGAGCTGTCGAAGGGAACGCGCTTAGTGTCGTGTGATTTTGCGTTCACGAACAAAGAACCCGGAGAAGTAGTCGAATTAAATCGTCTTTCAAAATCTCTCTGCAAAAAATTGTATATCTACGAATTTTAGGGATTTTCGAATTCATTCTTTCTGCTCCTTCGGACAAAAAAACACGCTCCTGCCGTCAATTCTTTTACGCTTAATGAGAGTTCCGCAATTCTGGCATGGCGCACCGGCTTTTTTGAACGCTTTCAGAAATTTCTGGGGTAATCTCCCCTCACGCCGAAAACGACGTCAGAAATGACTCTGCCAACTATAAGCGGTTCTAAATCGCATACTATGAGTTTGAACCTCCGGACCTTCAGGAATAGGTGTTTATAATATCAAATCCACGGAATTCTGTTAAAATACACTCATGGTTAATATTGTAACAAGCCGCGAAATCGTGTAACGTTACAGGTCTACGGAAACAAAAAACAGTTTTTATCGTTATAGAATATGAAAGAAGAAGAGTTGCTCATTCAAAAGGCGCAAAGAGGAGAATCCGAAGCGTTCGGCGTTCTTTATGACGCGTATTTGCCGAAAATATACCGCTTTATATACCTGAAGGTGACAAGCAAGGCGGACGCTGAAGACATAACACACCATGTTTTTATGAACTCTTGGGAAAACATTGGCTCGTTCCGCTTCCAGGGGTTCCCTTTTTCAAGCTGGCTGTACCGCATAGCGCACAACGCCGTCATTGATTTCTACAGAACGCGAAAGAACACTGTGGATATAGAAAGCGTCATTGAAACGGAGGCGGCGGATATTCCGATAGATGGGGATGTGCTCGACACGAGATACGAGGCGGAAAAAGTTCACACAGCTCTGAAAACACTCAAACCAGACGAACAGTCGGTTGTGATAATGAAATTCATCAACGAGCTTTCAAATGCCGAAGTTTCCGTCGCGCTCGAAAAAAGCGAAGGAGCTATCCGCGTCATCCAGCATAGAGCGCTCAAGAATTTAAAAAAACAATTAGAACAGCAAACAAAATAGTAAATATGAATCAGAATTTGATTCAACAATTAAAAATCCTGCGGGACATAAAACCGGACCCGATATTTGCCGCGGAAACCCGCCGGCTAATTATGGATTCGCGGCCGAAAATTCGTTCCGCGCCGGCTTTTCGCAGGTTCGCGTATTTTGGGACACTGTCGCTCGCAGGAGCCGCGTTCACGGTCGTGGCTGGCATACTTATGTTTTCCCCGTCGCAAAATATGGCAATAGCATCGCTTGAAAGCGCCGCGATAAACGAGGAATTGAAATCCCTTTCTATAAATATACAACTAAAAGACATTTCCTACAGCAACAACGCCGATAGCATAATTTCTTCCGCCATCACGGAAATAGGAAACACGGACGCGCGGCATATGAATCCGGCGGTTCTTAAAAACGAAGAAGAAGATATGATTAGCGAATATACGGATAAAAGCGAAGAAATAGACAAATTATTTAACGAAATTCTAAACTGACCACAAATTTATGCGCATTATTATTTCTAAAACACGAATACTGGCCATTCCATTCCTTCTGGCTGTAACAATGTTTTTCTTGAGAGGAGTCCCCGCGTCCGCTGAATCAAACGCTGCTCAAAAGGCGCTTGAAGGAATAAAAGAAAGCGTGGACACGCTCGTAAACGCCAAGGATGAAAATAATCCGAACGAGATGGCATTTCGCGTCGAAGCGCTGAAAAAAGTGATTGATTTCTCCGAGGTTGAAACAAAAGAACTGAAAGTAAAACTCTTTTCGTCTTTTGAAGAACCGCACGCAAGCGGAACTATAGAAATGTGGCAGGACTCCGTAATAAGCCGCCTAAATGACGCGCTCACGCGCTACGAAACCGAAAAAAAATCCATTGAGGACATCGGCGAAAACGCGACCAAGGACGACATAAAACAAAAAGCCGAAGGGTTGAAAGCGTGGAGAGATGAAACATACATGCCTCTTGCGAATGAGGTAAACGACTTTCTTATGGTTCATAAACAAAAAAAGTCCATTGAAACGGCTAATGCAAGGCTTGAAAAAATTCGCGGCGACGTCTCGAAACTTGAAAAAGCGTTCTCTGTGAAAAAAGTAGAACCGCTTGCAAGCAAACTTAATCAAGCAAACGAAATTCTATCAGAAGCGAGCGCGCTGGCGGAAGAAGCCAGTTCGGCATTCAAAAATAATTACCTGCTGGTGTTTGAAAATAATAACGAAAACAATTCCAGTTCAACGCAAGCTGGAGATGAAATAAATACGGAGGCAAAAGAAAATAATCAGAACTCAACTACTACAATTACTGATTCCGAAGAAGTGGCGGCGTCTCTTGACGCTCCGCAAAATGTGTCGTCAAGCACAGAAGCGGAAATAAAATTACAACCGTCAATAAAAGACCTGGTACGCGAATCTCTCGCGAAAGTGAAAGAGGCGTATCAAATTTTTATTGAAATGAGCGGCTTTGTGAGGAAGCTGTTCTAAAATCGGTTGGTGCGATTTAATAACCACGCCGGTCCATGGACCGGCGTGGTTATTTCTGTCTGCTACAATTACATCTAATATATCCCTCTTTAACCTCCTACTTAAGTATTTAGAGCACCGCTTCTTTAAGAAGCTTTCCGGCTCTGAATTTCGGTTTCGTAGACGCCGCGATTTGTATCTTTTCTCCCGTCTTTGGATTCACGCCCATCCTTGCGGCTCTCTTAACGACTCGAAATGTGCCAAATCCCGTAATAGCGACTTCTTCGCCGCGGCCCAATGTTTTAACAATCGTATCAAACACGGCCTCAACCGCTTGTTGTGACTGTTTCTTTGTTTCTATGCCGGCGGATTTCATAACCGCCTCAACCAATCCGTCCTTTTTCATAATATCTCTGTGAATAAACGACCTTTTATACATTTGATTCAAGTATAGCAAAAAGCCAGCAAAAATCTACTAATGTTATCTACTTCGCGTATTCAACCGCCTTAACTTCGCGGACAACGGTAACTTTTATCTCCCCGGGATATTTAACTTCTGACTTTATTTTCGAGGCAATTTGTTTGGCGAGCCGAAGGGCGCCGAAATCGTCCACCTTCTCCGGAACCACAAAAACTCTTACTTCGCGCCCGGCGGAGACCGCATAGGCCTGGCTAATTCCTTCAAATGTGTGCACCACCTTTTCTATATCTTCAAGGCGTTTAAGGTATTTTTCGAGCGTATCGCGCCTTGCCCCGGGACGCGCCGCCGAAATTACGTCAGCCGCGCTTATCACATACGACTCCGGGGAAGAAAACGGATATTCTTCGTGATGCGCTTCCATCGCGCGTATAATGTCCTCGCTCATCCCGTATTTTTTCAGAAGTTTTCTTCCTATCTCAACGTGAGTGCCTTCAACGTCGTGGTCTATCGCTTTTCCTATGTCATGAAGCAGAGCCGCTTTCTTTGTCACATCCACCTTAAGTCCGAGCTCGGCGGCAATCATACCCGATATATGCGCCATTTCAATCGAGTGCTGAAGAACATTTTGTCCATAGCTTGTGCGGTAATTCAACCGGCCAAGGAGCCGTATTATTTCTCTCGGAATATCGAGTATGCCGACTTCAAACGCCGCATCCTCGCCGACTTTTTCGACATAATCATCAAGTTCGGCGCGCGCCTCTTCGACTTTTTCCTCTATCTTTGCCGGCTGGATTCTTCCGTCTTTTAAAAGCTTCTCAAGCGCTATGCGCGCCAGTTCGCGGCGCATAGGGTCAAAAGAAGAAAGTAAAATACTCTCCGGTGTTTCGTCCACTATGAGCTCCACCCCAGTCAGCCGCTCAAATGTTCGTATGTTTCTCCCCTCTCTGCCGATAACCTTGCCTTTCAGGTCCTCGTTTGGGAGATTCACGACGCTTGTCGTAATATCGGAAATGCTGTTCCTTGAATAGCGCTGTATGGCGGATGTGATTATTTCAACGCTTTTTTCTTCTATCTCCTTTCTTTTTTCCCGTTCCATCTCAGTTATTTTCTTTGTGAGTTCGTCTTTCGCGTCTTCTTCCACCTCAGCGAATATCTTCTGTCGCGCTTCTTCGCGCGACGTACCGGCTATTCGTTCCATCTCGCGGGATATATTATTTCTCTCTTCTTCGAGTTTGATTTCCTCATTTTTCAGCTTCTCCAACTCATCCTTCTTTTGCGCGGAAAGTCGGTCTATTTCCACTTGTTGTTTTTCGAGGAATTCTTCTTTCTTCAAAAGATGCTCCTCGAGTTTGCGTATATCCTGTTTCCTTTCACGCTCTTCTTTCTGCGCGTCGGATAAAACACGCGCGGCGGTGTCCTTGGCGGACGCCATTATTTTTTCAACCTCCGCTTTCGCGGCCTTTATCCGCTCTTCGGCTTTAGTTTCAACCGAACTTTTCCTTCTTGAAGATACCCAAAGTTTTACAAAGTAACCAACCAGAACGCCCAAAAACAGAAACGTTGCCGCAATGAACGCGTTTGGATTCATATTTCAATTGAAAATTAATTAACTCGCGCATATCGACATTTTATTGCTTATTAATTTAATTTTACGCCCCTTCCTTATTTGTGTCAAAAAAACTAAAATGACAAGTATGAAGCGGGTTTATATGCTTGTTGTTCTTGACGGCTGGGGAATCGGAAAACGGGACGAATCCAATCCGATATTCGCGGCCCATCCGGAAAATATACTATACGCTGAAAACAATTTCCCCGCTGGAGCTCTTCAGGCGTCAGGAATGGCGGTTGGTTTGCCTTGGGACGAGGAAGGCAACAGCGAAATAGGACACCTCACGATTGGCGCCGGCAAGGTGCTCTACCAGTATTACTCAAGGATATCGCTTGCGATTGAAAACGGAACATTCTTTTCCAATCCGGAACTGAAATCCGCTTTCGCGCACGCGAAAAAAAACGGGTCCACCGTGCATCTTATAGGGCTTATCGGAGAGGGGGTGGTACATTCCGCATTGTCTCACCTCTACGCGCTCATCAAGATGGCAAAAGCGGAAAATTACCAGAACCTGGTAATACATGCGTTTTCAGACGGACGAGATAGTTCTCCGCGTTCAGCTATAAAACTTATAGAGCTTGTCTCGGCTGAATCGGCCGGCACCGCCAAAGTGGCAAGCGTATCCGGCAGGTATTACGCGATGGACCGCGACAAGCACTGGGACAGAACCTGGGCGGCATACAAAAACCTGACGGCTCACAACAAGACATGCCCGCTCAAAGAAGGAATCGAAAGCGCTTATTCAAAGGGCATGAACGACGAATATGTGGCGCCGTTCTCGATATCAGGGAGTGAACAGCCGATACGGGATAACGATTCTGTTATATTTTTTAACTTCAGAGAAGACAGAATGCGTCAAATCTACGAAGCGTTCATGAATAAAAACTTTTCGCAATTCGAAACAATTAAATTTAACAATCTCCGCGTCGTAACAATGACGGAGTATATTAAAGGCGCGGATGGAGCGGCTTTCAAAGAAGAGATTGTCGAGGACACGCTCGGCAAGGTCATTTCTTCAAATGGCAAAACACAGCTTAGAATTGCCGAGACGGAAAAATACGCTCACATAACTTATTTCTTCAATGGCCGCCGAGAAAAGCCGTATACAAACGAATACAGGGTACTTATTCCATCCAGAAACACGCCACACTATGAAGATTGTCCGGAAATGATGGCGTCGGAAATCACGGATAGGGCGGTTCTCGCGTTGGATGAGGGCGGCTTTGACTTTGTCCTGGTAAATTACGCGAACACCGACATTGTTGCTCACACCGGGAAATACGGCGCCACAGTCGAGGCCGTACGCACCGTAGACCGAGAGATAGGCCGGCTTATGAAAAGCGCGCTCGCCGGCAACCATGTTCTTTTTATAACTTCCGACCACGGAAACGCGGAATCGGTTATGGATCCGATAACCGGCGAAGAGGAAACAAAACATAATCCAAACCCCGTTCCGTTTTATATAGTGTGCAAAGAATTCGCCGGCAGAGGGAAAAACTCCCGAACGCGCGCGGCAAAAATACCAACGATAGGAATTTTATCAGATGTCGCGCCGACCGTACTTGCCGTTATGGGAATGGAAAAACCGCAGGGAATGACGGGACAAAATCTGCTTGACCAAATGCTATGACGGGAAACGTGATAAAATTAAAACAATGAAAATCATAGGCAAGCTGATAATGGCCGTCGTATCTAATTCCATAGCCATATATGCCGCGGCGCGTTTCATAGACGGCGTTTCGTTTACGGGAGGATTTGTTGATTTGGGAATAGCGGCCGCGATTCTCACGCTTATAAATATGTTCATCCGCCCGGTGTTGAAGCTTATATTCGGGCCAGTGATACTTCTCACATTAGGACTATTTTTACTTGCTATTAATGCCCTAACCGTTTATTTGCTTGACTTCTGGAGCGCTCCGATTAATATAGAGGGATATGTACCGCTCTTTTTGGCGTCTTTGTTGATTAGCGCAGTAAACTTCTTGGTAACATCGGGCGGGAAGGCGGCCTTTAAGGAATAAAGATATGCTCACAATCGCTGAAATTATCGTTTCGGTAATTCTTATCGCTTTAGTCCTGGTTCAGGAAAGATCAAGCGGGCTTTCCGGTGTTTTTGGCGGAGGAGGAGACGCGTCATACCAAACAAGGCGTGGGATGGAAAGGGGTATATTTATAAGCACAATCGTATTGGCATTTGTTTTCGCCGCGCTTGCGGTGGCGAAGCTCATGTTCTGAAATAAAAGATAGATAATTTTGAATTTGTTATGAAAATTTTTAGGGCTTTTCTCGACTCGCTTTCAAGAGCCGAAACTAAGGCGTTGGTTTGCATAACCGCCGTGTTTTTGATTTCCGCGCTGGCACGCGCGGCAATCGCCGTAGACGAAAGAAGTGTTCTTGTGCCGGTTTTCGGAGGAGTATTCAGAGAAGGCATAGTCGGCCAGCCGATAATCATAAACCCGGTTATGTCGGGAAATACGGTTGATATGAACATAAGCGAATTGATTTTTTCGCGCGCGAAACATCTATCAGAACGCATCAGCGCGGACGATAAAAACAAAGTGTTCACGGTATCATTGAAAAACGACATGGTTTGGGATGATAAAAACCCGATAACAAGCAATGACGTTGTTTTTACGATAAAAACGATTCAAAACCCGAATTCAAAATCGCCGCTTCTGAAATCATTCGAAGGAGCCATCGCCGAAAGGGTGAGTCAGCTACAAACCAGGATCGAACTGCCGGAGTCAAACGCCTCTTTTATGGGTACGCTCGAAAAGCTATTCGTGATACCTGAACATATTTACAAAGGCGTCCCGATTGAAAATTTTTATTTGTCTTCTTATACTCTCCAGCCGGTTGGAAGCGGTCCGTATAAATTCGAAGGATTGTCGCAAAACAAAAACGGGTTTATAACGAACTATTCTCTCGAGAGAAACCATCTCTATGGCGGAGAAAAACCATATATAGACGAAATCAAATTTATCTTTTATGAAACCGCGGACGAACTCTTAAACGCTTTTCAGTTGAAAAAAATAGACGGATTCGGCGCGGTCGAACCGATAAGCGACACTAAACTCGAATTGCTTCGCGGGAGTGCCGTAAGGTTGCCGACCACCAGATATTTCGCGATGTTTTTTAACCTTAACAATCCCGGGCTTGGAAACGCCTCAATGCGCAAAGCGCTGGTTGAGGGCGTATCCAAAAAAAGAATAATAAGCGAAGTGTTCGGAGAAGCTGAATGGCTGGAAGAGATCGGCGGACCGGCAATCGGATTAGAGTCGGACTCCCAGTTATACAACCCCGAACGCGCCGCCGAAACAATGGCAAAAAACGATACATTGACGGACATCAACGTTTTCGTCCCGAACGTGCCTTACCTGAAAACTACCGCGGAAATCATCATTGATGAGTGGACAAAAATAGGAACGCGAAACAACATCGAATTAATCACACTCGATCCCCAGGACATCGCTCAAAACATCATAAAGAGAGGTGAATACGATATGGCGCTTCTTAACGTGTCCCCTAAAAACTATTCCGATCTCGCGCCCTTTTGGCGCTCATCGGAACGAGGATACCCGGGCATGAATCTGTCTTTCTACAGCAATCCAAAGGTGGACTCTCTATTGGATTCCCTGCGCAAAGAAAGCGATGAGGGAAAAATACGCGACATAAGCGAACTTATAAACTCTTACATAATAAACGACTCCCCCGCCGTATTCCTGTATTCAATTCCGTACACTTACGTAGTGCGCGAAGGAGTCGGAGGAATACCGTTTTTCTCCGAATATTGGAGGGTTAGGATATCAGACCCAAGCGAGAGGTTTGATGGTATAAGCGAGTGGTTCGTTACAAAGGCGCGTGTTTTGAAATAAGACCCCGTATACGTTCCCCCGGCGGAAATAACCCACGGAACAGGTCGGAGTGGTGGAACTTGGTAGACACGTACGGTTCAGAGCCGTATGCCGAAAGGCTTGAGGGTTCAAATCCCTCCTCCGACACAGTAAAATATAAAGTCGATCATAAAAACAAATTTAATAAAATGATCACAAGAAGAGCGGAAATAACAAAAACCGCAAAAAAACCGCAGCATATTGTTTCACGCGCATCAGGTGAAACACTCAAATACGTCCCTTTGGGCGGGTTTGAAGAAGTAGGCAGAAATATGATGTTTTTCGAGTACGGCGATGAAATCTTAATAATAGACGCCGGACTCCAATTTCCCGAGATAGAAACCCCGGGGGTGGACTACATAATTCCCAATACGTCGTATTTGGAATCCAAAAAAGAAAATATAAAAGCGCTCATAATCACGCACGGGCATTACGACCACATCGGAGCGATTCCTTATATTCTGGATAAAATCGGCAACCCGCCGATTTACGCCACGCGCCTCACAAAAGAAATTATTATGAAGAGGCAGGAAGATTTTCCGCATTCGGCGAGACCGGTTTTTGAAATTGTAACCGGAGGCGAAACGAAACAAATATCGAAAAATTTTGCCGTAACGTTTTTCGATGTTGTACATAACATTCCGGATGGAGTCGGCATGATTATACGCACGCCGGTGGGAAACATCGTTCACCCGGGAGAATTTAAATTCGATTATGGAGTGGATGGTAAGCCGCGCGGACTTGAAGTATGGGAACAGGTCGGAAAAGAGGGAGTCCACACGCTTATGCTGGATTCAACCGGCTCTGAAGTCCCGGGATTCGCCTTGTCCGAAAGAATCGTGGAACAGGAACTTGAAAAAATATTCAGGGCGGCGAAAGGCAGGATACTCGTCGGAACGTTTGCTTCGCTTATAGACAGAATGTCTGAAATCATAAAAATAGGCGAAAAACTCGGGCGCAGGATAGCGCTCGGAGGGTTTTCGATGAAAAGCAACATAGAAATAGCAAGACGACTTGGCTACGTAAAATTCGCGCGCGGCGCGATAGTGCCGCTTGAAGACCTGCATAAATACAAGGACGATAAAATACTCATTTTATGCACCGGAGCTCAAGGAGAGCAGAACGCCAGTTTGATGCGTATAATAAACGGCGAGCACAGACAAATAAAAATAAAACCGGGGGATACGGTCGTGCTGTCGTCATCAGTAGTTCCGGGAAACGAACGCAGCGTGCAAAATCTGAAAGACGGCCTCACAAGGCAAGGCGCTCTGGTTTACCATCATAAAATGCTTGATATTCACTCCTCCGGTCACGCGCCGCAGGAAGAATTGAAAACCGTTATGCGGCTCATTAAACCGCGTTTCTTTCTTCCTATACACGGTTATTATTTTATGAGATGGCGAAACGCCCAGCTCGCGCAAGAAGAACTTAAACTGAAGCCGGAACACACTATATTGCCGGACAACGGTTCAGTTATCGAGATAACCAAGGAATCGGTAAAAATAACGGACGAACAATTGCCGGCGTATTATGTTATGGTTGACGGACTCGGCGTCGGAGATGTCGGTGAAGTCGTGCTTCGCGACAGAAGAACGCTCGCGCAGGAAGGTATGGTTGTAATAATCACGACTATGAGTAAGGACTCCGGTAGAATTCTTAAAAATCCGGACATTATCTCGCGCGGCTTCATATATCTCAAAGAAAATCAAGAGCTTCTGGACGACATAAGAAGAAAAATACGCGGGATTGTCGGCAAGTCGCCGAAAGGACAGGCGCTCGACGCGGACTATGCCAAAACTCTTATTCGCGACCAGATAGGACAGTTTCTCTACAACAAAACACAGAGAAGACCGATGATTTTGCCGGTGATAATAGAAGTATAAGGACCATAAGAACAAATTCCGAATTACGAATTTTGAATTTCGAATCAATCCAGAAACAATTTTTATTCGAAATTCGAGCTTCAAAATTCAGAATTATTATTACAGTTCATCCATACACATCTAATTTATTACCTATTCTTGGCTAATAATAAAATACGTCATATTATATTAGAATATGAAACCTCGACTTATAGCAGGGATCCAGCCGACGGGGAAGCTCCATATAGGCAACTATCTCGGGGCGCTTAAAAACTTTGTCGAGTTGCAAAACTCGGAAAAATACGACTGTCTGTTCTTTGTGGCCGACCTTCACTCGCTCACGGATCCGCTCGGCTGGAACAAGCCAAAAGAAAAACAGAAACAAATAGAAGACGTGGTTCTGTCATATCTCGCGGCAGGACTCGACCCGAAAAAATCGGTTTTGTTTTTGCAGTCCGACGTTCCGACTCACAGCGAACTCGCGTGGGTGCTTAATACCATCACGCCGATGGGAGAACTGTTTCGTATGACGCAGTTCAAAGAAAAAACAGAGACGCACGCGGAAAACACAGGGCTTTTTACGTATCCCACGCTTATGGCCGCGGACATTCTACTTTACGATGCCGGATTCGTGCCGGTGGGAGACGACCAATTACAGCATCTTGAACTTACAAGGACTCTCGCCCGCAAATTTAATACGCGCTTCGGAAAAACCTTCACTGAACCGAAACCGCTCCTCACTGAAGTGCCGCGTCTTATGAGTTTGGATATGCCTGATAAAAAAATGTCAAAATCACGAGCGGAGGGATGCCTTTTTCTCGATGACTCCCCCAACGAAATACGGAACAAAATAAAACGTGCCGTTACGGACTCGGAAAACAGCGTGGTTTACGCTCCGGAAAAAAGGCCGGCAATATCAAACCTGCTTCTCATTTTTTCGGCTCTCGGCGGAGTAAAAATCAAAGAACTTGAATCGCGATATAAAAACAAAGGATCAGCCGAACTTACTCCGTAAAATAATAAAGGATGGAGCGAAAAAAGCCGGAACGCTTGCCGCGGACAAATACCGTCTCGTAAGAAAAAAAATAGGACTAAGTTTGGATACATAGACGCTGATTAATACTTACTTTAACGGATTTACGCGGATAAATTTGGTTTCAAGCTCTAAATCCTAATCTCTAGACACTAAACAATATCAAGACCCAAAATTCAAAATATAAAACGTTCTGTATTGCCCATTCTATAGCTTCAGTGTGGGTTTTGAATTTTGGATTTTGAACATTTGGATTTGTTTAGGATTTAGATATTGGGGTTTAGGATTTTATTTGGATTTGTTTAGTCCACCGGTCAGGCGGATTAGATATTAGGGTTTAGGGTTTTATCTTGTGTGCAATGCTTTTTACTTTACAAACTTTATGGACTTTACAAACTTCACGCTATTTCATCCTTACCAATATATTCCGCCAATATCTTGGGCAATTTAACCGTACCATTTTTGGTCTGAAAGTTTTCGATTAAAGCCGGAATCGGTCTTTGAGAAAATGCCGTAGCGTTCAATGTATGGACGAACTCTTTTTTCCCGTCGCGCGTCTTATACTTTGTTCCCATGCCGCGCGCTTGAAAGTCGGTCGTGTTAGAACATGAATGCGTCTCGCGGTATTTTTTCTGCGACGGAAACCACACCTCTATGTCAAATTGGCGCGCGTCTGTCCAGCCCATGTCTCCGGTGCAATTTTCAACGACGCGATAAGGAAGTTCGAGTTTTTGCATCAGTTCCTCCTGAAGCGAAAGTAAAAAACGATGCTCGCGCTCGGAATCGTCGGGACGAGTGAACGAAATGAACTCAACCTTGTTGAATTGGTGCACTCTTAAAACCCCGCGCGTATCCTTGCCGTAGGAGCCGGCCTCCCTTCTGAAACAGGTGGAAAAGCCGATGTATCTCTTGGGCAATTCGGATTCGTCGAGTGTTTGTCCTAAATGCAAAGGAATAAGCGTATGTTCCGAACTGCCGACAAGATAAATGTCGTCTTTCTCCATATAATACCTTTCCTCTTTTTGGTCGGAAGCGAGCCGCCCTATACTCTCATATATTTCCGGACGAATCATAACAGGCGGGATAACTGGTATAAACCCATGCGGAAGAGCCGCTTCAAGCGCCATTTTCGACAAAGCCATTTCCATAAGAACACCTTCTTTCATAAAATATCCAAATCGCGAACCTGAAACTTTGGCGGCCGTTTTCACGTCTATAATCCCCAAATTCTCCGCGATATCAAGGTAATCCCTTGGCTCGAAATCAAAAACCGGTTTTTCACCGACTTCGCGCACGGTTTTGTTTTCCAACTCGTCTTTGCCTCGGGGCGCATCTTCAAACGGCACGTTCGGCAAATTGACAAGAATTCCATCTCTTTTTTTATCCAGTAGTTTATGTTCCTCGGTTATTTCAAGTATGCGCTTTTTCAATATCTGCGCTTTGGCGATAAATTCTTCTTTCCCTCCGGCGGAACTTATGCTTTGTGTGCAGGCGTTTTGTTCCGACTTGAGTTGTTCAAGCGCGGCGGTTTTTTGCCTCCACTCGCCGTCAACGCGCGTAAATTTATCCACGAGTTTTATATCCACGCCCTTTCTCGAGAGCAATTCTTTAACCTTATCCGGATTTTCCCTTAAAAAATTTACATCAAGCATAAAAAATTATTTTGTTTCTTCCCTGACAAGCGGGAAAATAACCGTTTCACGCACGGGCTTATTCGCGAGCGCGGAAAACAGGCGCTCTGAAACACCGAAACCGGCGGCCGGAGGCATACCGTATTCAAGCGCTTCCAAAAAATCATCGTCTATGCGATGAGCTTCCGCGTCCCCTTCAGCCCTTAATTTCATCTGTTCCTCAAACCGCGCGCGCTGGTCTCGCGGGTCGTTAAGTTCGGAAAATCCTTTCCCTAATTCCGTCCCGAAAGCAAGCACTTGAAAACGTTCAACTCTCGACTGGTCGGTCGGACTGCGCTTTGCGAGCGGTTCCACGTCAACGGGCGGATTTACAAGAAAACAAGGAGCTACAAGCCCGGGACGAATCGCTTTTTTGTAAACGAGGTCAATCAAGCGACCGCGCCCGAAGGACACCTCGGGCTTTGCCCCAAGCTCAAGCGCTTTGCGGGCAAGGTCTTTTTTCGAAGCAGAATTCAAATCAAGCCCGGTTTTTTTTAGAAATATTTTATAGTAGTCAACCTCCGGCCATTTTCCGCTCCATGATATTTTCTTGCCGTCGCGGTCGAAAGACAGCATTCCGAATGTCTTTTTTATAACGCGCTTATACATCGCCTCCACAAACTTCATCATATCGCGATAATCCCAATAGCTTCTATAACACTCCATTTGCGTATAATCCTGCAGATGTTCCTTGTCTATGCCCTCATTCCTGAATATCCTCCCTATTTCAAAAACACTGTCGAACCCGGCTACAAGCATTTTTTTAAGCGGCAATTCCAATGAAATTCTAAGATAAAAATCCCTGTCGAGCGCGTTATGATGTGTTACAAACGGCTCCGCTTCCGCGCCTCCGGGAATCGCCTCAAAAACCGGCATTTCAACCTCGAAAAATCCATTCTCTTTCAAAAATTCCCTCATTTCATCCCAAAACACCCTCTTCTTCCGGAACACTTCCTTCAAATCGTCATCAATCAAAAGTTCAAGATAACGTTTTCTGAATTTTATTTCAGCATCTTCTATCCCATACCATGAAGATGGAATAGGCCGCAAACTTTTGGATATGACGCGAAATTTTTTCGCCAAAATACTCTTCTCGCCGCGCTTCGTCGTAAAAAGCGTCCCCGTAACTTCGACAAAATCGCCCGCATCAACGGTTTCCTTCAAAAAATCAACATTATCCGTTTCGCCGATTTTCAAGACCGCCTGGATTTTTCCACATTCATCCCGCACATCGGCAAAAATTATTTTGCCCTGGTCCCTCCACGAAAAAATCCGGCCGCAAAGTGAAATCTTTCTTTTCGCCGCCGCCATCTTCGAAAAACCGGAAACAACATCCTTTATTCTTGATGTTTTTTTTACTGTTGCCGGATACGCGGAGATTTTCCCTTCGTAGCGAGTCAGCTTTTTTTCGCGCTCGCGCATAATATCTTCAAGCATTGGTTTGAACGATTATTCAACGCGGATAACGTAAACGACTTCCTCGCTATCATCTTTCATAATCGTAACCCTTGAACCGATTCTTATGATTCCGGAAGACGCCTCTCTGTTATTATCCGAATTTATAATCAACGCGTTCCTTATAAGCTCTTCAAGCTGTACTATCTTTTGCTCAACGCGGGAATACTGCTCTCTCGCTTCCTGGTATTCGGAATTTTCAGAAAGGTCACCCAACTCTTTGGCTTGTTTCAGCCGCTTTGCCACTTCGTTTCTGCCCACGGTCTTAAGCTGATTCAGTTCGGTAAGTATTTTAGTATATTTTTCCTGCGTTAAATACACTTTATCCATGTTAATTTTCTGAACGATTTTGATAATACCACATAAAAATGTCCTTGGCTACTGGTATGGTATTCAAACTCCCCTCCTTTGAATTCTCTACAAGGACCAATATGGCAATGTTCGGATTCTCATACGGGGCGTAACCGACAAAAAACGCGTTGGTTTTCATGTTGTTTTGTATCTGCGCCGTTCCGGTTTTTGCCGCCACGGCAAACGGCAAATCGGAAAGCGAGCGCGCGGTTCCGTATGATTTCGCTACGACGTTTCGCATTCCGGTTCTTATATCCGACAGGTGCTCTTTTATGTCATCGCTTATGTCGGATATCACCTCTTGAGTATTCACAAAAATCTCTTTCCCTTCAGAGTCAACGACCGAGCGCGCCACCCTTGGTTTATAAAACTTGCCTCCGTTAGCGATGGCTGAAATGTAATTCAGTAGCCCTATGGGTGTTACGAGAAAGTCGCCCTGCCCTATTGCCACATTATAGGTATCGCCCACGCGCCACGGTTCTCCGCGCAAAGATTTTTTCCAGTCCGGGTCCGGAAGAAAACCGCCACGCTCGCCCGTCAAATCTATACCAGTTTTATCCGCAAAAAGAAATTTTTTCCACCAACTCTTAAGCGCGTCTATCCCTATGCCTTTCTGATTTTCAAAACCGCCGGCAACTTCATAAAAATATATATTGCTCGACTTCGCGAGAGCGTCGTAGATATCAACCCATCCGTTCGGTCTCCAGTCAAGAAACCTGCTCGGCTCGGACGGATTATACGGATTCGGCAATTCTATATATCCCTTGGAAAATATTTTTGTCTGCGTAGTAACAACGCCTTCAGAAAGAGCCGCCAATCCGACAAGCGGCTTTATCGTCGAGCCGGGATTATATAAACCACTTATGGCTCTGCTGAAAAGGGGGTCGTTCGGCGCCTCAAGAAAAGAAGTTATGTTGTCCGCATCGAACCCCGGAATGTTTACAAGCCCTAAAACTTCGCCGTTTTGCGGATTCAAAGCTATCGCAACCCCGACACTGCGACCAAGCTCCGAAAGCGCAGACATGAGCCGTTCGTACATAAAAATTTGAAGGTCTGCGTCTATATTCGTTTGAAGCGACATACCAGAAACGGCTTTCTGCACGGCTCTTTGGTCTTCAATCCTGCCCCTCGAGTTCCTATAAAACACCTCTTCTCCGTTAGTTCCCCTTAAGTAGCCGTCATAATACGCCTCAAGTCCAAGCCGTCCTATTTCATCGTCTATCGCCAAATCGGAATCATTCTCCATATCATCGGAGTTCACAAGCCCCGTGTATCCCAAAACATGAGAAAGTTCAAGGGGAAATTCATAAGTCCGCTTGAAACTCGGCTCTATGTATATGCCCCTTATATCCAGCGCCGTGAGTTCCATGAGTGTGTCGTGATTTATGTCCGAACTTATAATCATTCTGTCGCTCTGCCCCCAATCTTTTTCTTCAATCGTTTTTTTAACATCCTCCCACGGCAAATTCAAAATAGCGCTCACATTTTTGACTGTTCTTATTCTTTCATCGGGGTTCTCGGGAAGATCCCTCGGCAGAAGAAAAACCTTGTTTGAAGGGATATTACTCGTGAGCGGTTTCCCGAAACGGTCAAAAATTATCCCTCTCGGCGACGGCTGCACCTTAATGTCACTCATATTCACGGTCCGCAAGCGGAATTTCAGCCAAATCCGCAGCAAAAACGCGGTCCGATAATACGTCTTCCAAATCGATATTTTGCCGATTTTTCATATCTTTATTGACGCGGGCGAAACGTTTTTTCGAAAAACCACCCGGCCGCAAGAGCTATGGCGCAATTATAAGCTATTTCTTTAAAAATAAAGCTCGATAACGGAAAGTTAAAATAAGAGAAACTTATTCCAAATTCGCTTACATTAAACAAGAGTCCGGAAAGAAAATAAAATAACACCGTGCCAAGCGCCGTGGAAACCAAAAAATCCAGTATTCTGTTGCCCAAAAAAAAGTTTTTAAGAATTGAACTCGCAAGAAAAACAACCGCCGCTGACGCAGTCCAAAAAACGGCGGGCGGTGAACCCGCGAAAATAAAAAGTCCGGCGGCGGTCATAATCGAACTTACAAGAGATGGAACGCGATAAACCGAATAAAGCAGGAGCGCGACAAGAACCAAATTAGGATTAACGCCCGCGAACTCCAGAAAACGCGACTCCTGAAACAAAAAAGCGAAAGAAAGGCACGCAAGAGCCGATAAAGCGCTTTGAATGTTTTTCATACTCTTATTTTTAAGGAAAATCAACGAGCACAAAAACGAAATCAACATCCTGAAGCTCGTAGGGAGTGCGAAGTTCGGCATTTTGCCAAACCCCGTCTCCGCTCATATAAACCGTTTTTATGTTGCCGATATAAGCATCAAGCGGATATTCGGGAGATAGATTGAAAACCACGTCCTGCTCGCTGATTTTCCCCTCTTTCGGTATCAAATCAAGTTTCGGTGTCCCTCCGCCCTGAAGAACGGCGCGAACACGGGAAGCGCCGATCCCCGCGCTACTTCTCCAGTTCGGGCTGAAAATCGTCAAAACGTCGCTCTGCGTCCGGCGGACATCGGATATTTTACCGATAAGCATTCCGTCTTTCGTGATTACGGGCGCTCCGGTTTCCATTCCATCATCGCCTCCGGCCGCTATCGTAAAAACAGACCTGTCATTCGAAGGATACCGCGAATACACTCGCGTCCGCCTCCCATGATATGGCTCGTCCGCCTTATATGTTTCGCTTTCTATCCTGCTTTTAAGCAAGGTGTTTTCCGCCGACAGTTTTGCTATCTCGGAACCCATGCTCCCCGCGCGCAAAACGTTTTTGAAAAATGCTCTTATTGTGTCGCTTACAGACAAAAAACTCCCGCGCGTAGCTAAAATCAAAGCGACTAAAATCAAAACAATGCAAATAAATATTTTTGACGTTCTCTTCATCGGCAAAAATCAGATAAAAACTCGCAAAGCGTCTTCCACACTGGTTACAAAACGCTTTTATCGAGTTTAAACCTGGGGAAGTTGTTCAACACATGGCCATACTCGCGCAGGTTTTCCGCAATCAAACCGGTACCGCGCGCGATACTTGTGAGTGGTTCTTCAACTGTCCAAACCGCGACACCGACTTCTTTTTCGAAAAGCTGGTTTATTCCGCGCAGTAAACTTCCGCCACCGCACATGTAAATTCCGTTTTTGTGTATGTCGCCGACGAGTTCCGGCGGGGCTATTTCTATAAGGTCTTTCAGGGCGTCAACGAGCATTTTGAGCGGTTTATTGAGCCAAAAACGAACTTGCGTGTCTTTTATGGTGATTTCGCGTGGAAGCCCGCTTATCATATCCCTCCCGCGGATTATTGTCTCCAGTTTTTCGCCGAACGGAACCGCCGAACCGGCGTTTATTTTTATATCCTCGGCGGTCGGCTCGCCGATATGAAGTTTTAATTCATCGCGAACCGCTTTTATTATCTCCTGGTCAAGATAATCCCCTGCTATTTTCAACCGCTTTGAAACGACTATTCCGTTCATTGATATAATAGCCATATCGGTAGTCCCCGCTCCGATATCCACTATCAGATATGCTGTTGGAGAATTTATATCCAAATGGCTTCCGAATGCCGCGGCAAGCGGTTGTTCTATCAAGTGCACGCTCGACGCGCCCGATTCTTTAAGCAAGTCCTCAACGGATTTGCGTTCCACTTCCGTAAGATTAGTGGGAACGCTTATTATCATGCGTGTGATAAGCGCCCTCGGAAATTTTTCACTCCTTAAAAACCTTTGTATCATTTCACGGGCCATGTCGAAATCTGCAATAACCCCATTCACTATGGGGCGAAGCGCGGTGATGTGCGCCGGAGTTCTTGAAAGCATTTTTTTCGCCTCAAATCCGTGGGCGACAATTTTTCTCGTGCGATTGTTAAAAGCCACGATTGACGGCTCGTTTATTATAATTCCCCGCTTTTCGAGATATACCTGTGTGGTATGCGTGCCGAGATCTATACCGATATTTTTCTTTATTATCATGCTTTTTTATTATCCCTACCCGCAGAAAAAACGACAGCTTTAATAACGTTAAAAAACGCCTGAATATACCTGCATCCTACCAGAAAAAAAAGCAGATTACAATTTTTTATTAAATCCCCACTTAATTCCTATTTTCCAAATCAGAAAAACCTGTTAACATCCTGAATTGTAACAAGAACCAATATAATCGCGAGAAGCAGAAGCCCTACAGAATTAACAGCTATCGTGGCGCGCTCGGGTACTGCTCTGCCCATAAGTCTTTCCAAGGCGACTACGATTATCTTGCCTCCATCAAGCGCCGGAAACGGTATGAGATTCAATACGGTTAAATTAAGAGAAATCATCGCCAAGAGTTGTATGAAAAAAATTATTCCGAGTTCGCTGGTTTGGCGCGCTATGACGACTATCCCTACTGGACCCGATACCCCACTTGCGGCATCCTGCGATGTAAAAAGTTTGGAAATGACATCCCAAATATTCACTGCCACAAAATAGACGGTCAGCCCCGCGCTCTTCGCGCCTTCATAAATCGCTTTTGCGAATCCCAGCCGTTCCACTCCCATATTCAAAAGTGAAACACCTAAATTACCCTGTCCATCCGGAGGATTCAATCTGCCGCGCACGACATATTCCAACGTCTCCCCCCCGCGTTTTATTTTAAGGGCGATTTGGAACGGCGGCGGCCGGAGAATCCGGCGCGACGTCTGAAACAGCAAGATGAAACGGAACTCCGGCGGCAAAAACAACGCTAAAAAGAATCCAACCGAAAATCGCGTTCATAGCCACTCCTCCGAGCAAAACCGATGCGCGCTGCCACGCGGGGCGGCTGGAAAACTTCCTTTTTTCGTCAATGCCGGTTTCTTCAGCGTCGCCCGCGGTAACTCCTTCGCCGTGCAACCTTACAAATCCGCCGAACGGAAGAACATTCACGCTGTAAAGCGTTTCACCTAACTTTTTGGACAAAATCCGCGGTGGAAACCCAAATCCAAACTCATCAACCCTAACGCCAAAAAGTTTGGCTACGGCAAAATGGCCGGCTTCATGCGCCACGATAAGCAGCGATATTGAAACGATGATTAAAATCGTCTCCAACATTATTCCTTGACCTCGGCTATTTTGGACTCAAGCAATGCTTCTATTTTTCCGTTCCCCGCATCAATGATTTTTTGTATTTCTTCCCTGCTTCTGAACCGCGCGTCTTCAGCTATGTCTCCCGCGTCAAAATTCTTCTGAACTTCTTTATTGAACTCGTCGCGCCAGTGTCTTATCTGAATTTTGTACTGCTCGGCAATTTTCTTCACGTGTTTTACAAGCTCCTCCCTGCGCTCGCCGCTAAGCTCTGGTAGAAAAAGCCGGATAACATTGCCGTCGGCTGTAACCGACAAACCAAGAGAAGACGCCTCAATCGCCTTTATGACGAGTGGAATCGCTGAAGCGTCCCAAACCTGTACGTGCAGTTCTCGCGGCGGGACAACGCTTACGGAACCGAGATGTTTTAGCGGGGTCATTTGGTCATAGTAAGACACTTTTATACCGTCAACCATCCCGGCATTGGGACGGTTCGTGCGTACACCGGACAACTCTTCATGAAATGTGTTTATAACCGAATCTATCTGCGCACTTAAACGTTTGTATATTTCGTCCATTTGGATTTACTTACTTATTATATCCGCAATCGCCTTTTTTTGAAGCGACGGGTTGAGATTGAACCGCCCGCACTCGGTTTCTTTCCTTATGAGGCGAAGTATGCGACCGCTTGAACCGCGCAGATTTTCGGTTCTCAAGCGAAGAATTTCGTTCTCTATCCATTGAGTAAGATTTTCCGTCTTGTTTTGTCTGTCTGGATCGTCCGCGTTCTCAACTTGTAAAACGCGAAGCGCTTCGCCTATTCTTCCGAACGAACGAATAGCCGCGTTATGAGCCGTCTTTTTATGAATACCGAATTGTTCCGTAAGAATTTTTTCAAGCTCCGGAGACGGCATTCTTGGAAAATAAATTTTAGACAACCGCGAAAGAAGAGGAGGAAAAAGGACTTCCGCGCTTCCGGCTATGAAAACGATGAGCGCGTGAGCCGGCGGTTCCTCCACCACCTTCAAAAGTGAGCTTTGCGCTTCGGAAGTGAGACAATGCGAATCGTCAATTATCGCTGTTTTCTTTGAAGAGACGAATGGCCGTTCGGAAAGAAATTTTTTTATTTCCCTCGCAACATCAATAGAAATAATCCCTTTTTCATCCGGAATAAAAAACCGGCTGTCTATGAGAGTTTTGTTTTTATCGCCAAAACGAAAATCGCCCGTCTCCAGAAAATTCGCGAGCGACGCGGCAAACATGCGTTTCCCGACACCCTTATCGCCAAAAAAAAGATATGAATGTCCGAGCTTCCCGGAATCAGCGGAACTGCGAAAATCGTTCATTATTGACTCGCAACCAAAAACCATACTCTCTAAATTATGAACGCCTATTCAAAAGCGTTCTCTTGTACATATCCAAATGGTTAAGAACTATCGCCGTGCCTTTAGCAACGCAAAGAATCGGCTCTTCCGCTATGTACGCCGATACGCCAAGCGACCTCTTGAAAAACTCATCAAAATCCCGGAGCTGCGCGCTGCCCCCGGACATTATGATTCCTTTTTCCATTATGTCCGCGGCAAGTTCCGGCGGCGTAACGTTAAAAACCGACTGAACTGCGTTTATTATATCGACAAGGTGGGCGTTTATGGCTTCCGCCACTTCCGTTGAATTTATTATCAGGTCCTTCGGAAGCCCTGAAGCGAGGTCTCTTCCGCGCACCTTCATCTCCATTTTATTCCTGTTCGGTATCGCGGTGCCTATGGTAATTTTTATATTTTCCGCCGTGCTTTCGCCTATGGCCAATCCGTATTTCTTTTTTATGTACTCCATAATGGAATGGTCAAACCGGTTGCCCGCGACGCGCAAGCTAGACCACGCCACTATCCCCCCGAGAGAGATAACCGCAACTTCCGTGGTCCCGCCGCCTATGTTCACTATCATATTGCCTTCTGAAGAGTGAATCGGAATTCCCGCGCCGAGTGAAGCAAGAAGCGGTTCTTTCACAAGATACACTTCCCTCGCTCCAGCTTCTTTCGCCGCGTTCATTACGGCGCGGTATTCGGTTGAGGTAATGCCCGCAGGGATGGAAATCACGACCTCCGGACGGAAAATATTGAAACTTCCGATGCTCTTAGAGATGAAATAACTCAACATCGCTTCCGTAATGTAATACTCCGCTATGACCCCGTCTTTGAGCGGTTTGTATGTAACTATATCGTCCGGGGTTCTGCCGACCATTTCTTTCGCCTCGGCTCCCACGGCAAGCACACTGTTATCGGGCTTGCGTAGAGCCACAACGGTGGGCTCGTTTATGACTATCCCGCGCTCCGGCAAAAAAACGAGCGTATTTGTAGTTCCGAGATCTATGCCTATTTTTCGTACAAACATATAGGTTATAATTCGCATAATCACTCTAATGTTTCCGGCTCATATTTTCAAGGAAGAACCGAAAATTTGCTCTGAAGCCGGTTAATAAGATAATGTAAGGACGATTATGCTGAAAAGAACCAGAAAAACGCTTTTTTATTCTTTGTGCGCGATATTCGTGATTTTGGGAATATTCCTCATAACATCCGCCCAAGGACTGATTTTTAATTGGAAGGAAATACGATTTGTAAAAACCGGAGGTATTTATTTAAGGTATTTACCAAGCGATGCTCAAGTATTCATAAATGGCAAACGCGTGGAACAATCACCAGGGATTTTAAATCGTGGCATTTTCGTAAAAAACCTGACGCCCGGTTCATACGAAGTGTTAATACAAGGAACAAACTACTCGGATTGGACAAAAGACATACTCGTTGAATCTGGATTCGTGTCCGCGAAAAGCGATGTGCGGTTATGGCCAGCTGAAATACCGACCATGAAATTTGGAACGACAACAGACGCGATGTTTGTTATTGCCGACAGAAATAAAATGATAAGTATAGAAAATCAGGCTGTGTTTATGGGTGGTAAAAAAATCCGCGGTGTGCAATTGATGTTTTCCGATTTCGACTCGGAACTTATCGCGACAAAAGAACGGGGCGGAACGGTGTTTTTAACAGGAGCGCGTGATATGGGGTCGTCAATAAACCTGTCCGAATTGTTTAATTCCCTGAAATCAAGACAATTAAGCACTCTGGGAAATGTCCCGATACTTGCCGTAACCGCGCACCCATGGAACAGCGACAGAATTATTGTGGCAACCGAACGGGCGATTTATGGCGTGGATATTAAAAAAATACAGATTGAACAATTTGCGTACGGAACCTCGTCCATTAAATTTCTTCTGAAAAACGGAAGTGAAATCATTGGGATAAGCGAAGATGGAGACGTTATAGGAACGGATGTTATGCTGAAGAAACAGTTCTCCTTCAAAATAAGCTCTTCGTCTCTCAATATTCAAAACGCCGTCTTAAGTCCGTCCGGCAAAGAAATTTTTATAAAAGACGATGCTGAAAATTTGTTCGTATACGCGATAGAAAACGCGGAACTCTTGGAACTCGGCGGAGACGTGGTGTCGTTTGCCGCATCGCCGGACGGCGCGAAAGTCGCGTGGCTTGACAAGAGCGGCAATGTGCGGGCGTTCTATATCGAGAAAGACAATGGAGATCTTAAGCTGCCGAAAGGAACTTTCACTTCCGTTAATATCCCGAAAACTTTTATAGGCGGCGGCACAGAAATTTTTTGGGCTTACGGTATTTCTTCCCATATATTCTTCAAAACCGATGGGTCGATATTCGTGTCCGAAATTGACCCGAGAGGAAATTCAAACACCAGAATGTTAGTAAGCGACACGGATTCCTCATCGGTTTTCGGCGGGAAAATACATTTCTCGAAAAAACAAAACGACGGAACATTTACCGTTTACGAAATTGATATCAGGTAATTCTTGTGCCCGGTTTTGGGTCTCCATCCGGCACTAAAAGCGCTACACCATCCATCTCTCCGTCCGCCATGTAAATAGCGGCGGCCATAAGCATCCCGCGGCTTTCGAACCCCATTATGTTTTTGGGAGCTATGTTTGCCACCACAACGATTTTTCTTCCGACAAGTTTTTCCTTTGAATAAGATTTTTTGATTCCCGCTATTATCCGCCTTTCTTCATCCCCCAAAGATACTGTCAAATCAAGAAGCTTGTCCGACCCGGGAATGTCCTTGGCGCAGACGATTTCCGCTATACGAATGTCAAGTTTTCTAAATTCATCAAACTGAATCGTTTGTTGCTCGTTGCCCATATATGCGTGCTTCAATTATAACAAATCCCTCCGGTCCACGGACCGGAGGGAAGTTCGCCAAAACTGGCAATCTCGGCAAAATTATCTCCTTCTCTTCTTTGCCGGCTTTCTCGATTTGGCTTTTGCTCTCGACTTCGGTTTCGCTTTCGCTTTTGACTTTTTCTTCATATGTGAATGTTGGATACTCGACCTTTCGCGTGTGTGTTTTTATTTTTACGCTACGCACGGGAACGAACTCCCTCCTTATTAATTTAATTATAGCAAAAAAAAATGTGGATAACTAAAAACGCGGCGTTACAGCCGCGTTTTTTACCTCTTTCTCCACTGTTGAGGACGCCGCGCTTTTCTGCTTCCAAACTTTTTCCGCTCCACCATTCTCGGGTCGCGCTTCAAAAAAGATAACGCCCTGAACCGTTCCTTATGTTCGGGGTGCAATTCGCTTAAAAGCCGCGCTATGCCAAGCCGGATTGATTCGGCTTGGGCATTTACCCCTCCGCCGCGCGCCATTACGGATGTTTTATAAGAAATACCGGCTATGGAAAACGGCGAGCAAACCATTTGCCTTTGTTTTTCACGCGCGAAATACTCATCAAACGACTTGCCGTTAACCCGAATTGAATAACCCTTTTTGTTTTCTTCTCCTGTAAAAACACGGACGCGCGCTACAGATGTTTTCCTTCTGCCTATCGCCTCAATATACTTTTCCGCCTCTTTCGGTTTGTGTTCGTGCTGCCGTTTCACGGATATGTATGACTGAACTCGTTTCTTGGTCGCTGATGTTTTTTCCATAAATTATTTTTCGATGATTATTTTTCTCATCCTTTTCGCGCGCAATTTATTCTTAGGCAACATTAAATTTACCGCGTGGCGTAAAATCCATTCCGGTCTTTCGGCGAATATGTCCGCGAATTTTCTTTCTTTCAGATGTCCAAGCGGGCCTGCGTGCTTATAATATTTCTTTTCCTCAAACTTGCTTCCGCTAATCGTCAACTCTGAAATGTTTTTCACGCGGACGCTATCCGCGCCCAAAAACCTCGGCTCGTAAGACACGCTCTTTTTCCCCTGCAGAATAACGGCTATTTCCGAAGCAACCCTGCCTAATTTTTTGTTTTTAACATCAATAATGTATTCCATAAACGCTAAACAAACTCTATAACCGCCATTTTGGACGCGTCGTGCTTTCTCGGCGCAAGCTGCTTCACGATTCTCAAATATCCGCCGTTCCTGTCATTATACCTTGCCGATATTTCGTTGTGCACTTTGTAAGCGGCTTGCCTCGGCAATTTTTTCATAAGAATGCGCAGAGAGGCAACTGTTTGTTTTTTGCCGCGCGTGATAAGTTTTTCAACAAACGGTTTCAGCGCCTTAGCCCTCGCTTCCGTGGTCTTTATTCTTCCCTTCATTATGAGATTCGCGGCAAGCGTTCTTAAAAACGCTTTTCTTTTCCCGCGTTTCAAACCGAGTTTCCTTCCTTTTCTTAAGTGGCGCATAAAACTGTTTGCCGCGTTTTTTATTTCGCAGATTTTTTAGCGGATTTCTTGCCCGCTTTTTCGGCTCGTCCGACCGGATGAGCTTCATTATCGAGACGAACCTGTCCAACCTCTGTTTTGGAAACCTCGACTCCCAGTATCTTTTCAAAATGGTCCTTCAAAATGTTGGCTGATTTATGAATCGCCTCGGAAGGAGTTATAGATCCGTCGGTCTCAATTTCCATAATAAGGCGGTTATAATCTGTCCTATCGCCTACGCGCATATTTTCAACCCTCATGGAAACGCGCACTATGGGCGAAAAAATAGCATCAAGAACTATGGAACCTACGGATAAACGCTCCATAGCGCGCGACTCCGCCGGTACATACCCAAGCCCTTTTTCCACGATCACTTCCATGTCGAGCTCCGCATTTTTCTTTGTGAGGGTCGCTATGTGCAAATCCGGATTTACAACTTGCACAAGCGGAGTTGATTGTATGTCTCCGGCAACAACATCTTTTTCTCCCTTAACCTTCAAAGATAGTGTCTGCGATTCATCGGCTAAAAAATGAAAACGGACTTTTTTAAGATTCAGGGAAAATTGGACTATGTCTTCCATCATCCCCGGCAGGGTCGAAAATTCATGGTTCACGCCTTTTATCTTCACCTGTGTGATCGCGGCTCCCGGCAAAGACGAAAGAGTTGTGCGGCGGAGAGCATGACCCAAAGTTGTTCCATAACCGGTGTACAAACCCTCCACTTCGAAAACGCCGACATTGTTTTTTTCCGAGACCTTATTTATTTTCACTTCCTTGCTTAAATATGTGTAATGCATAATTGTTTTTATTTACCTGGCGTAAAACTCACCAACTAAATTTACATCGAAAGAGAACTGTGAACCCTCTGGAGAAAACTCCCCGACACACTCGCCCATTGGCTCTTCGATATTCCTGATCTTGAGCCATGGCGGAGGCGAAACACTTTTCAACCTTTCGTGTATATCTTCAAAAATCTTGAGTTTAAGCGACTCCGGCCGTATAGACACTTCATTTTTCACGCGGACTCGGAAAGATGACACTGTCACCTTTCTGCCATCAACTAAAATATGTCCGTGTGAAACATACTGCCTTGCCACTCTCGGCGATAGGGCGAACCCGAGAAGAAAAACCACGCGGTCAAGCCGGTGCTCAAGGGTTTTCATTATTTCAACCTTGTTCTTGTTTTTACCGAACAAATTCATAAGCTGTTTATCTGTAAGCCCGTATGTAAACCGCAGTTTTTGTTTTTCCTGCATCTGCCTGCCGAATTCCGACACCGGACGGCGGCGTTTCTGACCGTGCGGCCCCGGACGGCTTGGGCGCCGCGCGAACGCGCACTTTGGCGAATTGCAACGCGTGGCTTTTACGAATAAATTCGCGCCTAATGAACGTTCCTTTTTTTCTTTTATTTTCTCCATATTTATACTCTCCTTGGTTTCGGCGGACGAGGACCATTATGCGGAATCGGAGTAACGTCTTTTATGGACAGTAAATTGAAATTTTTGGCAGCGAAAGCGCGAATCGCGGCATCCCGTCCGCGCCCGACTCCGGAAACATAGATATCAACATTAAAAGGACCTGTTTTTTCGAGCTTGGCGGAAATCGCGTCCGCTATTTTTGAAGCCGCGAACGGAGTCGCCTTTTTCGGACCGGAAAACCCGATTGAACCAGCCGACATCCATGTTATAACATCTCCCTTTTCGTCTGTAATGGTTATAACCGTGTTATTGTACGAAGCGTTTATGTAAATCCTGCCTTTTTCGATTTTATGCTTGCCGCTCTGAACGGATTTTTTTTCCGCAGTCGCGGTAACCTTCTCCGACTCGGCTATAAGTTCCTCTTTTGTTTTTTGCGCTACTTTTTTCTTTCCCATATATATACCGTTTTTATCTGAAATTTTAAACTCTTACTTCAGCTCGACCTTCCTCTTGCCGCTACCGGCTGTTTTTCTCACGTTTCCGCGCACCGTTCTTGAATTCGACTTTGTCCGCTGCCCGCGCGCCGGCAATCTCTTCGCATGGCGCGTTCCCCTGTAACTCTTGATATCCTTCAACCTGAATATGTTCTGGCGAATAATCTGCCTCAATTCCCCCTCTATCTTATATCCCTTTGTTAAGATGGACTGTATTTTGTTCACCTCATCCGAAGTAAGGGCCTTGGCTTTCTTCTCCGGGTCTACATTCACTTCTCTTAAAATCTTTACAGCTGAAAAAAGACCTATTCCATAGACATACGAAAGCGCAATTTTTATTTTTTTATCGTCCGGGACGTTTACTCCGCTTATTCTCATATATTAAAACTTTATAAACTTGATTACTTTGTAAACTTTACAGACCTATTTATCCTTGCCTCTGTTTATGTTTGGGCGTCTTTTTGCAGATTATATAAAGTTTCCCATCCCTGCGGACGGTCTTGCAATGCTGGCAAATTTTTTTTACGGAAGCCCTTACTTTCATACATTCAGTATATCTATCTTTGCGTGCCACTTTACAATCTTCTTACGATTCTACCGCGCTTGTCGTTCACCTCGTATATTTCAACCAACACCTTATCGCCCGGGATAATCCTTATCCGATGCAGTTTCATTTTTCCCGCGGGATGGCCGAGTATCTGGACGTCTTCGGCGCCGATCCGCGCCTTTATCCTAAAAAACAATCCCGGTAACGACTCCTCGACAATGCCCTCAACCTTTAACAGATTTGAATCGCGACTCATTAGAATCAACTATATTTTATAGAAAATAGGCAGAATGTCAAATGAAAGTCACGCTGGCGGTATTTTTCATTGCTTGGAACGCAGAACAGAAAAGTAGTTAGTATTAAGTATGGACGGCGATAATACTTTATTTTTTATTGCATCGTTTTTTTGTATCCATTGATATTTAATACCTGATACTTGCTTCTCTATTTTGAGTTATCCCGTAAGCATAAAAATCAAACTACGCAACAGATTGACACGCGGTAAAATATACTGTGAAATTATAATCAGCAGTCCAAGCGGCAGCCCCCTCTTTATCGCTTTACAGCTTAAAAAGAGGGGGAGGAAAGTCCGGACTCCCTCCCCCACTTTTCGCGTTGCGCAAAAGTGGGGGACAAAAAGGTAGCGGGTAACTCCCGCCGAGGGAAACCTTAGAGGTGCGAGCAGAGACGTCCGAGGCCGAAAGGCCGAGGATATCCGCCGATGAAACGGATAAGTTCCGGCGGTAACACCGGAAGTGAAACGGCTAAATCCTTACCGGGTGCAAGACCGTATCCAAAGGGGTGAGTCGCTTGAGCCCGAGAGTAATCAAGGGCCTTAGATGAATTGCCGCATAAACAGAATCCGGCTTACGGACTAGCTTATCCCCCACTTTTGCGCAACGCGAAAAGTGGGGGATAAGTTTTTATCCCATTTTTCCAAGCCGCAAAGCGATGGTAAAAAGGGGCTAAATCAGCGTATCGAGCGTTTTATTTACAAGCCAATCGGCTTTTTTGTTTTTCTCTCTCGGAATATGCGTAAACAAAACACTTCCGAAATCCTGTTTTAAATTCCACACATCAACGAAAAATTCTTTCAAATCAGCGTCTTTTACCTTGTACTTACCGCTAAGCTGGTTTACTATAAGCTCGCTGTCGGAACGTATTTCAATATCTGCCTCCGCGGATTTTTTGCCCAAAAGCTGTTTTGCTTTTTTAAGCGCGAAAACAACCGCTCTGTACTCTGCGACATTGTTCGTTGCTTCACCTATTGCTTCTCCATACTCCTTATTCAAATCAAGAAAAATTATGCCTATGGCCGCCGGTCCCGGATTGCCCCTTGCCCCGCCATCCGTGTATATAACCATTTTCATAATATTTTCCACGGGAATTTCTCGCCTCTTTTCAGACGGAAACCAGAGGCCCCTCTATGCCCGCCGCCGCCATATTTAGCGGCTATTTTAGAAGTGTCCACCATACCATTAGCTCTAAGGGAAACACATATCCCATCCTTATCTTCCATCCATATTATCGCCAGCGGATATTTCCCGCTTTTACACAAAACATGTCCTACCCCGGAACTCAAGACAGTTGAATTTACGCACATCGCTTTATGACCGTCTAACACCGCGGGAACGGCATTTTTCACCGCTTTTTCAGTTAAACCTTCTTCATACAGCGATATCACTTTTCCTTGCGACAATATGTTTTTCGCGCCTTTTTTTGTCTCGAGCGCGCGGGAAAAAGCGTCCCATTTTTTGAAATCATATCCGACAAGCCGCAGTGTGGAAATTATTTCTCTCGCGTTTCTTATTTTTAATTTCCATAAATCCCTGTCTTCTATGCAGAGTAATAATTTCGGAATGTTTTTCCTCGTGTGAAAATATTTCCACGCGAGAACGCTTCCTGAATGGTTATTGTCAAAAACATTCTGTTTGAATTTTTCCAAGTCGTTTTTCCTGGATATATGATGATCAATCACAACAACCGACTTGTTTACTTTTATAAGCTCTCTTAAAACCTTTTCACTGTAACCAATGTCTATAATGTAAATCTCTTTTCCATTCGGATATTTTATAGGAAACTTATCATCCGAGGGATTCGCGGCTAAATATTCCGCCTTGTTGCCGAATTTTTTCCACACGGCAAAAGCCCCTCCGAATCCATCCGGACAGTCCTTATGATACAAAACCAATATCTTTTTCATATTTTAGGAATATAATAGCAGAAAAATGGACAAAATACTTTTTGTGGATAAGCCGGCAGGCATTACGTCGTTTGACGTTATACGGCGTCTAAGAAAAAAGCTCGGTGTGAAAAAAATGGGGCACGCCGGCACATTAGACCCGTTCGCGACCGGACTCATGATTATAGGTGTGGGCGACAGCACAAAACGGCTCACTGGATACATAAAACTGCCAAAAACATACAATGTTGAAATCATACTCGGCGTGAAAACGGACACGGGCGACATAACCGGAAAAGTCATTGAAGAAAAACAAGTTGGCGAAATCAACGGCGAAGCTATAAAAGATACTCTCGAAAAAATGGTCGGAACATTGAATCTCGCCGTGCCTATGTACTCCGCTGTGAAAATCGGCGGCAAAAAGCTTTACGAATACGCGCGCGAAAAAAATATCTCGGTTTCTCCGCCTGTGAGGGAAATGATTGTTTATTCGGCTGAATTTAAGGGGGTTGAAAATCGGGGTAAAAACCCTATTGTTTGCGCTTCTTTTGATGTATCAAGCGGCACTTATGTCCGCGCGCTCGCGGAAGAGTTCGGCCGCAGATTAGGGCTGCCAGCAACGGTCAAAAACTTGCGGCGCACAAAAATAAACGGCTTTAAAGTGGAAAATGCGATTCCACTAAATTAAACAACACACCGGTCGTTTTCCTGTTCGAATCCTTTATTGCCTTTCCACAGTTATTTCCTAAATCTTTGATTTTTAAATTTTAATCTTTGAATTTTCCGTGTCCGCCCACCAGGAATCAAACAAAATTACACTTCGCATAATTTTTTGAAACCCAGCGGTTTCAATACTTCCGCCACGGGGAAACTACCGTTTCCCCGACCCCTTTCCTGTTCGAATCCTTTATTGCCTTTCCACAGTTGTTTCCTAAATCTTTGATTTTTAAATTTTAATCTTTGAATTTTCCGTGTCCGCCCACCAGGATTCGAACCTGGGACAAACTGCTTAAAAGGCAGCTGCTCTACCAGACTGAGCTATGGGCGGCAAGTTAAATAAACTAGCGCTAAACAAACCGGATACGCAAAGAATTATATCCGCGAGCGAAACTAAAATCAATTTTTCAGAGCCGTATTTTCATCCAACTACTTCCGACATCCATTCTTTATAGTTTCTGTTCACCCGCCTTACATCCACTACGCCGACAAAAGGCGTCGAGTAAGAATGATTGGTTGAAATAAAATCTTCTATCTCCTGCACCTTCGTCTCTATGGTTTTTATAAGCATAGCAACCTCCTTTTCTTCATGAAGCGTACCTTCCCGCTTATATATCGAACCGATTCTCCAGATATTCACGCATGTGGCAAGTTTGCCTTCGATTATTTTTGACGCGAGTGAACGCGCTTCGGTTTCCTCGCGGCAGGTGGTATAAATCAATACCATCGATAAAATTATGGCTTACGACCTTTTTCTGAATCCGCCTTTATATCAGCGGTTCAAGGTTCTCGTCTTTGGCTACTGGCGCCTGCGGTCCGGCCTCGGACTTTATGCCCTTACCTTCAATTATAGCCTTTTCCTGGGCGCTCCGTATTATAGACGACTCCTCTTCCTGTATCAGCTTCTTCGCGGCATCGGCAGGAATGCTGTACCTGATTCTTGACGCCTCTATTATCTTCTCTCTGAACGATACGTGGTTCGGAGACAAAACCTTAAGCGTTTCCGCGGAAAACGGGTCGTATGTTTCTCCGTCTATCGTCATCTTTATGTATATCTGCCCCATCCCGAGGTTTATCATATCTTTCACGTCGAATATCGGAGCCATTTCCGGCTTGAGTTTCACGGCGTCTTCACCGCCGATGCGAAAAATTATAATCGTTCCGGTATTTCCCAGAACAGCCGCTTGCACTTTCGGCAAAAGCTGACCGACATACTGGTGCGCTATCGTAAGGCAAACGTTGTATTTACGCGCCTCGGACAAAAGGTTTTCAAACGTATCCGTAACAAGATTCTGAAACTCATCAACATAAATATAGAAGTCGTGTCTCTCTGATGGCGGAAGCGCCGCGCGTTCCATGCCGGATTGTTTGATTTTAGTAACGAACATCGAGCCGAAAAAACTGGAATTTTCTTCGCCTATCTTACCCTTCGAAAGGTTTATGAGAATTATTTTTTTCTCCTGTATCAATTTAGTAAGGTCTATTTTGTTTTCTTTTTGTCCGAAGATGTTCCGAAGCATCGGGTTCGAGAGAAACTGCCCGAGTTTGTTCACGAGCGGAATGATGGCTTCAGTGTCAAACTTTTCGGACCAATCCGCGAATTCAATCGCCCAGAAGCGTTTCACCATATCATCCTCTATGTACTCGACGACTTTCTGCCGGTAATTTCTATCCGTAAGTATCATTATCATTCCCCTCATGGTCGCGTGCGGATAGTCCAAAAGCGCGAGACAGGTAAACCTAAACACGTGCTCAAGTCGCGGCGTCCAGTTGGCGCCGAATTGTTTTTCCATAACCTCTATAAGTCCCTGCGTGAGTTGATGTTTGAATGACGGATCTACGTTCGCTAAAGGATTGAACGACACCGGATATCCGGAGTCGGACGGGTCTATAACGCAAACGTCGTCAATGCGATTTTCGGGAATGAAAGGAAGAATGTCTTCTATCGTCTCGCCGTGCGGGTCCAAAAGACAAAGTCCGTGTCCGTATGCTATATCCTGCCGCACGAGAAGCTCGAGAAGTTTCGATTTGCCCACGCCGCTCTTGCCTATTATGTAAGTGTGCCTTCTGCGATCTATGCGCTTAAGCCCGAAAATGAAGTTTTTCGTCTCAAGGGCCGCGACATAGTTGGTTCGCCCTATGAAAGACACTTCGGACGCGTTGACCTGCCCGTAAATTGGAAGCGAAGGAGGAGGCGGCGAATACTTGATTAGTTGAATCCTGTTGTTTTTTTTCTGAATTTCGGGCATATCGGTTTAAAGAGCTTTTATTTCCTTAAAAAACTCTTCATACATACGTAGAACGCTCTCTGTTTGCCGTGGAGAAATTTCAAAGCCAGAGATATGTACAATGTTGTTTCTGATGTTATGCGCCTGCCACAGTGAGTCGGTTGTGGCGGGACTGAATTTTTTTTCAAACCATCTGATGCGCTCGGCTGTGGTTTCACCAACAGCTCCCACTTTAATAAGAGTGTCGTCAAGAAGTTTGTCGGCTTCTATGATGGCGGTAGATAAGGCGTCGCGCGAACCATCTCCGGACTTTTCGACAATCTTAACCCATTCCGCGCTTACGTTCACGCCGGCGCTTTTTTGCTTACGGATTTTCCTCTTTGGGTACCGGAACTTTGGGTGGTGCTTCCACGCCTGCTTCAATGTAATAATGAAATTAATTACGAGAATAATGTCCAAAACGATGAAAACCCACCGGACGAAAGATAAGATACCGCGCCAGTTCCAAGATGAAAAAGAATCAAGAATTTCCCGCATAATAATTTATTTTTATTCGTAAAATTTTTTCACCTCCGTTTCTCCGCCGAAAATAGGCAACCCCGCAGGCGGCCCGCCTTTTCTGCTGTCGCTGCGCTTTATATGCGGAGCGGTGAGCACGAGAGATGTCGGAAGATGAAACAAGCTCGCTATTCCCTCCGTGTTCATCTTGAAACGGTATGAAACAAAATTCCAATTGAAAAGTTTTGACGTGAGTACTCTCCCCATCCACGTTTCCGGCGGTATATCTCTCTTTATATACGATACCAACAGCCGCTGTTTTTTAAACTCGTTTCTTATCTTCGGAAAAATATGCGGCCAATACCAAACCTGCGTTCTCGTGCTGACCATATAGTTCTGCCTGAGTCCGTTCAGGTCGAGTGAAGCGTATTGCCTGAAAGCGCCGACAAGCCCGCGCCGGGCAAAACTGTCATAAAAAATTTCTTTAGGAGATATATAACAAAACCTTATAAGCGTATCGAACGCCGGCTTCGAAAGATTTCTTTCCACCGCCTCCAGAACCGCGTACTGCCCTGGCGACCTCATCACGGGCATCTGTTTTTTATCTCCCGCTTCGCCACCGGCAACCGAAATCGTTTCCGGCTCTTTCAATTTTTTAAGCGTACCGCTCCATTTTTTCATCCATGAATCGTCACCGGGAGCAATAAGAAATTGCATAGCAACTATTTCTCCCGTCTTTAACTTTCCTAAAACTTCTAAAAAGGTGGATATCGGGTCGAATTTTTTTTCGTCGTCCATGCTTTCGAAAGCCACGTATGTTTTTATAGGATATGCTTCATCCTTCGTTAAGACCATTTCCGTCCACCAAATTCTTTTGTTTTTTCTGACACCGGATGTAAAAATGCACCTCACCGCCAAAACTTGCGATTTCCAAGCTGAACCAAACAGTTACTTCCCCCTCCCTATATCTTTCACTCACATCCCCCGGAGCATTCCGAAGGGTATGTAAATTCGCGAGCACTTGTTCCATCGCCTGCGGGCTTTTTTCTATTATCCTTGGTATTTTGATTTCAAGTAAGATAAACTTAAGTGATTTTTTGAAAACCTCCTGTTTCCAAAAAAGCCATGTGCTCTCAAGCATTGGAACAATTATAAGAAATAGCCAAAACCACCAAAAATACGCCACAAAGCGGATGGCGGTTGAAACGGCGGCAAAAACACCTATACTCGGCAACGCTACAATGGTTAGACCGCCTACACCTAAAAGAAAAAGTATAAGCCACGATTCCTGCTTCTTAAAAAGCTCCGCCAATATATCTACAATTTCCTGAAAAAATTTGCTAATCATAAACGATACGGTTACAGCCGCTATTTATAAATTATCGTTCTTTCAGCGAAAAAGTTCAAATATCCTATGGTTACGCTTCCTCCGCGCCGTACCTGCCGTCTTCCAAGCGCTTAAAGTGCCTGCGGTTCTGCAGATTTAGAAGAATGGTATTTTCTTTCAAAAATCTTTTCTGATTCACAAGCCGCACGACTTCCGTAGAATCAAGGGGACCGCGTTCCTTCAAAAGCCGCGTTATAACCTCGCGAACCGTGCCGGGTTCATATCCGTGTTCGCGCAAAGCATACACACCCCGTCCTACAAGCACGAATCTTCCGTCCTTTATAAGTTCGTTATGAACTGTCTGCACGTGGGCCGGCTTTTTATCAATACCGAGCGTACAAATATTGTTCGCTATTTCTTTGAAATGAAGCGGAGATGATTTTTTCTTCAGCACAAGATACGCTTTGTCACGCACGGTTCTTGGCTCTATCTCCGCCCACTCGCGCAAACCGAATTCGCCAAAAGCGTTTGTGCCGAATATTTTAGGTATGGACAAAAGATGGCACGAATACATGTCCGGACACATATCGATGTATTCTTTCTTGGTTAAAATTTTGGTTTTGTCGCCTGAACGAAGATTATGGACAACGCCGTTTACAAACTCGAAAAAATTTTTCTTTGACATCTCGTTGGAATACCAAAAAGACGCGTACTTTTCGTCTTCTTTATAATAAAACGGCGAGCCGGCCACGGAGAGAACAAAACGGAGTTTTTCTTCAAAGTGTTTTGCCTCTTTTGGCGAAAAACCGCTTTTTGTGTTTAATTCTTTGAGAAACAATTCATCCTCACGTATGCCTCCCGAAGACAAAAGATGGTTTTCGGCAAGCTTGACCAATTCTCCCGCCTCTGCCTTCACCGCTTCTTTCACTTTTTTGATTGCCTGCTCTTCTATTTGGCGCACCCGTTCGCGTGTTATATCAAACTCGTCGCCTATATCCTGAAGCGTGGAACGAATGCCGTTTTTAAGACCAAAACGGCTTATGAGCACATTGCGCTGTTTGGTATTTAAAACAAAAAGAAGACGGTCGATTATCTGGTTCAAACCGTTTTTTCCAGTCGCATTTTCGGTTGTTTGCGATTTATTATGTTTGTTCACATCTCTTTTCCTGGTTTATTTTACGCACACGCCCCACATTCATAAAATACTCAAAACGCCTATTTAAGATTATATCACTTTTCAAAAGCAGAGTCAATTTTCATGCGGATTTTTTTGAAACAGCTCGTTCCCAAACATACAAAAGCGGACTAGCCACGAATATGGAGGAGTACGTACCGAACACCGTGCCTACAAGAATCGTCAAAACGAAATAAAACAGTGTTTGCGGGCCGAAAATTATAAGCGCGAGAAGCACCAAAATCAACGTAAGGGATGTATTTATCGAACGTCTCATCGTCTCTTTTATACTCTTGTTTATAACGTCTGAAAGCGCGAATTGCTTCCCTTTCATAATAAGAATGTTTTCCCTGATTCTGTCGAATACAACGATTGTGTCGTGAACCGAAAAACCCATAACAACCAAAAGCGCCACTATGAAATTGGTATCTATCTCAACCCCGCCGAACCGGCCTAAAACAGCGAGCATGCCAGCTGGAATAGCAACGTCATGGAAAAGAGAAACGAGTGTAACGGCTCCGTATTTCCATGAACGTATCGGACGCGAAACTTTACGGAAAGCCCACGCCACGTAAAGCGATATGCCGAAAAGAACAGCCACAACCGCCCATATCGATTTTTTGCGCAACTCCATCCCGACAGCCGGGCCTATGCTCGAAAACTGCTTCTCGTCTATCGGACCAAAACGCTTTGTAAGTTCTATGACATATTCCTGATGTTCCGACTCGCTTATGTCCGAAAAGCGCAAAATAAAATTAGAGCCGCCGGTTCTGTTCACTAAAACGTCTTTTGAGGCAATCTCTTTGATGGCGACGAGTAACACTCCTTCGTTCTCAATCCCCGCGGCTGAAAATTCCCACCGCGTTCCGCCCTTCAAATCAATGCCAGCACGGAACCCGAAAACAACCACGCATACAATGCTCGCGGCGACTAAAATACCGGAAAATCCCAAGAACCATTTTCTTCTTAAAATCACGTTCATAATTCCTATATACTGGTGGCGGATGAAACCGTTTTCGACTGTTTGTCTTTAACGAATGTTCTAATCATCCATCTTGTAACGGTAATAGCGGAAAACATGCTTATAAGAACACCGATGAATAGCGTTAAGGCGAACCCGCGCACGAAGCTTGAGGTGAAATAATAAAGCACTGCCGACGTAATCATGGTACTTATATTCGAGTCCCTGATAGACGTCCACGCGCGGCGGAAACCTTCTTCAATCGCCGCCGTTCTCGTTAATCCCTTGGCGAGTTCCTCCTTCGTTCTTTCAAATACCAAAATGTTCGCGTCAACCGCCATTCCTATGGAAAGTAGGAAACCGGCTATTCCGGCGAGCGTCATCGTGACCGGAACAAACTTGAACACGGAGAGCGTGATAGCCGTATACATAAGAAGCGACATAGAAGCGTAAATCCCGAACTCCCGGTAACACAAGAGCATAAAAATAATAATGGCGAGTGTTCCTATCGCGCCGGCAAAAATGGCCTCGCGCATGGAATTGTTTCCAAAGTCCGGACTTATTGTCTGCTGGTTTACAAGCTTTATCGGCGCAGGAAGCGCGCCTGCATTAAATCTTTCAACAAGCGTTTTCGCCTGGTCAAGCGTAAAACTTCCGGTTATCTGCGCCTCGCCACCAACGATTTTATCCTGGACGACAGGAACTTCAATCAAATCATTATCCAAAAATATGGCAACAGGTCTGCCTATATTCCGGGCTGTTATATCCTCGAAAATTTTCGCGCCCTCGTCGCTGAACTTTATATCAACCTGCGGCTTGCCTAAATTATCAAACGCAAGTTGCGCGCTTTTTATGTATCTGCCGTTAAGTTCCGTGGCAACAAATTTCACAGTGCTCGTCCCATAAGAAAACGCGTCGGATAATGTACCGCTTGCGGTTCCTGATAAATCATTCGCGGGCTGGGTGGTTCCATTCTCGATAACCTCCCTGAAATCCAAAAACGGCGTCTCGCCTATCTCGCGTATGGCGCTGTTTACGTCTTTTATTCCGGCAAGTTCAACGATGAGGCGTTCTTTTCCGGCGGCGTTTTCGATATACACCCTCGGTTCACTCACCCCGAACAGGTTTACCCTGCGCTCAATCACATCACGAAGTCCTTTAACAACCGATTCCTTATCCGAAATACTAACCTGGCTCAAATCTATTTCATAAACCAGATAGCTTCCGCCCGCGATATCAAGACCGGTGCTCCATGGCCTAAACCCGCTTATTTTGTTCCAAAGCGGTTCATATACAAAAATCCCCATGAGAACGGAGAATACGACTACCGAAGCGAGAAACGCCGAATGTTTTTTTCGTTTCATCGTTTTGGAGTATACATTAGCGTCGATTCGGAATCAACCGGACTTATCAACCCAACTTATGCCGCGCTATCGCCGCACGGACTATCATATCGAGAAGGCGGCTGAAAGAAATACCGGAAGCGCCGGCGCCTTTGGGAATCAAACTTTCTCTCGTAAGCCCGGGTATGGTATTTATTTCCAGCACGAAAAGTCGGCCGTCCGAATCCATAATCATATCCGTGCGCGAAACGCCGCTCGCGTTTATAAGCCGGTGCGCTAAAACTGCCGCGTCGCGGATTCTGCGCATATCGGCGGATGAAACATTTTCCGGCGGCGTTATCTCAAGCGAACCGCCTGTTTCATATTTTGCCTTGTAATCGAAAAACGGACTTGATTGCGGAATTATCTCTATGGGCGCGAGCGGGAACGCGCTGTCCGCCCAGCCGTGGTCAAGCACTCCACAGGTAAATTCCCTGCCGCTCACGAATTTTTGGACAAGCGTCTCTTTGTAAAAAGACAGTGTGTGTGTAACCGCGTCTTTCAGTTCCCATCTGTTTTTGACAATGAAAACATCAACGCTCGATCCCTGATTATTCGGCTTCACAACCATCGGGTATCCGAGGTTGTACTCGGCTTTCAAAACAACCGCGTCTAGAGAACTTCTCCACTCATTCTTCGCCACAAGCACCGTGTCAGGAACCGAAAGTCCGGCATCTTTGAAAAGGCGCGAAGAAAGAAACTTGTTCATTCCGATCGCGCTCGCGAGGGAATCGGACCCTGTGTAAGGTATCCTATGTGATTCAAGAATCCTTTGCACCGTACCGTCTTCGCCATACGTTCCGTGCATTGCGATAAAAGCGCAATTCATATTTTTGCGTATGTCTTCCGGAGATATTTCCCAAACACCTGACTTATCTATTCTTACGGACACAGGTTCATACCGATTTATGTCGAGTCCTTCCCTTACCATCTCGCCGCTTTTAAGCGATACCTCGTACTCCGACGACGGTCCACCCGACAGCACAGCGATAAGCATTTTCTTCATACGTTTAACATTAACAAAAATAACCCCGCATGTGAAATTAGTCAGAACAACTCCATGGCTTTAATAAGTGTTACGGGACTTGCCCGCCGAAGGCGGTGACGATGTCCAGAAGTTTGAACCAAAAACGTGGCTCAAATTAAAGGATCTTGACGAAAGTATACGCGAATTAAGGGTGATCTACAAGGTTCGCCCTGAATGGTTTGAGACACCGAAACCGAAATCAGACAAGGGACAAAATGTAGTGGATTATTCAATCAAATAAATATCGCCTTCGCTACTATTTTGTATCAGCAAATATTGATGTATGCGTGTTCTCTGGAGCAGTAATCACTGGCCACCAAAATGGTTGATCTTTCCAGCCATCAGTCTTATGACCATTTTGCCTAAACAACATGAGCATGGGGATATCTATTGCTACCTTCGCAGCAATAGCACCCTCGGTTTTTGTTCCATATGGGCCGTCAGAAAAACTCCCATCTTGTTTAAATCTAGAAATGCTCCTATCCTTTCGTACCAAGCACCAGACATTGCCGACTTGGCTGGTATTCTTTGTATTCTTTGAGAGATGCTCTAGGCAAGCTTTATGAGATTTCGGATCCCAATCTTTACCATCAAACATCAAGGTTTTAGAAATTAAATCAACAATTTCGTTTGCAGTAGCTAGGCTAATTAGAAACGGATTTCTAAAATCTTGATCCTGTTTTAGTGAATCTATTTTTATATCAATATCCTCAACATCTTTCTTAATCTTAGTTTTATAATCTGTTTGGAAACCAACCGGTAACAGACGCTTACGAGGTTTAAGTGTGATGATATCGGACAGCATTATTTTATTTGGTGAGCAGGGCACAAGCTTATCGTTCTCATCTTTGCGTATGAAATAAACCCCATTGTCATGCTCACCCTTGAGAAAGGCTGTACGAAGGGCGCTATCAAATTCATGTATGCGTCGCATTATTTCATAAATATTTTTTGTGGTATAAAAACGCGTTACCCCCAAATCTTCCCTTGTTCTTGCTCCATACATTCTTGAATGTTGCAGTACAGTGTCTTGCTGAAACCTCTTTGGGTTACGGCCGTAATAAAAACTAATCATGTTCTTAATTGTTATGCCGCGATCTAAAATTTGCCCGCCAATAAAAATATTTAGCGGCGTTCTTAACCTTAGTTGCCCACTATCATCAAGTAAATATTTAACGTCTTCATCGGAATTTACTTTTTGAACCAATAACATTTCTCTAGCAAGTGCGTCTTTGACAGCCGAGATTGCTTCATTAATTGTCGGCACTGGTAAGTCGCTTATTGCATGGAACGAACGGGTTAGGTTAACCGATCTAATTAAGTCATCATATGACTCCCTCACCATTTCATTTAGTAAAGTTTCATTTTTTTGTGATATTTCAATTAACTCACCGCTCAAACGATTAACGATTTCCTCCTGCCAAGAGTGTGTTATTCTGGCGATGTCGGTGTGTAATAGAAAGGCGTAATCTTCTTTTTTCAGCCCTAATTTTTCTTGCTGTATTCTACGCACACATCCTCCTACAATAAAATTCATTATTGCCTTGCGAAGCATCGGTAATCCTTCTGCATTAAACACGTCTTCTATCTTAAACGATCGCCTGTCGGCGCGACCAAGTTTTTTCTTTGCTTTTAACAACTCAATTTCTTTATCGGGCAATTCTTCGTAAAGGCAGGACGCCGGCGATTCTTCGTTTTCGCTTTCCAAAAAGTAATAGTCACCGCCCCTATAATCTTCATACTCCGGTAGTATTTCAGTGAAAGCCGGCTTTTTAGGAAGAAACACCATACTTTCGCCGTCTAGATTATCTGGCTGTAAATATAATGAGTATGGAGTCGCGGTCACTTGTAGAAAATCAGACTTACTAGCGTTAGTTCTAATTTCATCTATTTTATTTGCCAATGTGCCTTGTTCAGCATTGCCTGTCTCCTTATTTTTATGAAAACTTAAACCAGCAAAATCAGCCTCATCATCAACAATAAGAATCTTTTTACCCTTTAGCTCCGGGTATTTCGTTGTGATAGCATCCAACACGTTACGCAAGTTATCGATCTGTTTCTTCGCGACGATTACCATTTTTTGGTCCAACTCGTACTTAGTTAAGTTGCACGGAAATGACATTATGTCGTGAACCTGTAAAAGTTTTTCTGATATAAAATCCTTAAAATCATTGTTGAGCCTTTTTAGCGTCTGTTCAGTAAGAGGTTTTGTGCCTTTTGTTAAAACAATCGCAATGTCATAACCATTATCAAAAGCTAATGCAATTACTCCAAGGAAAGCTCTTGTTTTACCACTCTGTATTTTACCAAGTAAAATACCCGGTTTTTTCAAATCAGTTTCTGATCCTAGTAATTTAGTAACTGTTTTTTCGATACACGATTTTAAATCAGCAGAATCTTTCCGCTTTTCGCTTAACTTATTATAAAAAGTTCCTGAAGCGTTTAATGTCATACCCTAGAGGATAATTTGATTATTTTTATACAACATCGGCAAACAATCCTGCCTCATGCGAAATTTTGTGCCGTGATTGTGCCCGGTGCGAGCGTCAAAGTCCACAAGGATTTTTCCTTCTTCCAATGCCTTCAAAAATCCTTCAAAACTAAATTTCTGCAACATCATTACTTTCGCATAATGATAATGTTCTTTTCTGCGTACTATTTTTACTTCTGCTTGAACATAAAAAGCGTTGAGCAGTTTTGTTCCGGCCTTATGTTCCAAATCATCAAAACCCCAATACGGTTGTGGGTTGAGTTCGCCCAAACCAACACGTTTCTTTACTGATTCAAGCCAACTCTTATGTCGTGAATCAACGCTTTTTGCATCAAAGGAAATTAAAATCTTGTGCTTCTTTCGATCAACCACTACCTTGAAACCGCGATCGCTGCGTGAATTTCCGTGGATTGTTTGCCGGTAACTCATTTCTCCTTTGGGATATTTTTTGCCGTCCTCTTGATGTGCCCAGCCATATTTAGGTAAAAGCACTTGCGGGACAAAGCGAATAGCACGCGGCGAGGGTTCAATATGGAAAAGCGTTGTCAGCGAGGTTGAATTGAGGCGTTGCGCTTTTAATTCCCACTCTGCGGCGTTCGGTATTGGCAAATTATTTTCTTTGATACCGAGCAAATCTTCAAGTGTATTACCAATGCCTCCGGCGTTTCCTCTACGTGCGTTCGGAATAAAACCCATCGCCGAAATTTCTTTCAATTTTGCGATGAGGGCTGGTTTTGTATAGATAACAGGTTTTTTAGTCATAGTATTACCAAAGTTTAACTTGTGCTTGATGTTGTTTGATTCTCTTTCGCGCCATTTCGCAATACTCCGGCGAAATATCAATCCCGATATAATCTCGCTTGAAGTTGATCGCAGAAATTGCCGTTGTGCCAGAACCCATGAACGGGTCTAAAATAATCTTTGCGTCCGTGGCGGAAACAATTCGATCAATCAGATTCACCGGAAAGGCGGCCGGATGTTCGTTGTTCATTTCTTGCGTAAAATCCCAAACATCGCCATGCGCATTCGCTTTTGTTGAAAGTTTGAATTTTGGCTTTGCAATAAGGTAAATAACTTCATAAGTCGGCAAGAAATATCCGGCGTTGAAATTGAGGCCACCTTTCCGCTTCCAAATTATGATCTGGCGAACAGGGAAACCGCTCACAATATCTTGGCGGTCTTGCAATAATCCGCCCTGTACGCGCCACTTGTGGTTGTAAAAAATCGCGCCGTCCTCCGGGATAATTCTCATCATCTCTGTTAGGCAATCCCGTTGCCACTGCACATACCCCCCGTGTGGCATACAGTCGTTATGGTGCGAATAACCATTCTGTAGGGCGGCATTTGCCCATTTCCCTCCACGGCCGTCTTTCATTCCATTACCGGTAGAATTTTTGAGATTATATGGAGGCGAAGTAATCACTAAATGAACCGAGCTGCCGGGTATTTGTTTCATCACATCTACGGCACTACCGCAGATAATTGTATTTGTAAAATCCTTTGGAAACTTCATATTTCGCTTTGGTTCAAGGTTGGTAATCTGGCGGGGGCACTAGGACTTGAACCTAGGACAACGCTTTTGGAGAGCGTCATGATACCACTTCACCATACCCCCTTCTACACACCGAAAGTATAAAACACGGAAATATCAAACGCCAACCCGCGCGAAAGAGATTTATTTCTTTGCTTCCTTATGAAGCGTGTGTTTTTTGCACCACTTGCAGTGCTTCTTTAGCTCAAGTTTTTTCTCAACCGTCTTTTTATTCTTATGTTTGTGGTAATTAACGTGCTTACAC
>Ga0075968_101_pt1 | contig 49368 bp, 56 predicted proteins | sample RifGroA2_FD_67994 | JGI IMG/M metagenome (GOLD analysis project Ga0075968, IMG submission 67994) | Parcubacteria (Jorgensenbacteria) bacterium GW2011_GWA2_45_9
ATATGTTTTTCTTGGTTTCCATGGTCATGCGACCACGGTAACCGAATTAGTATCTACTCGGGAGGGTTTCGGTAACCTTTTTTATTATCTACAACGAACTATTGACTTTTCTGCTTGTCTTTTGCTACTATAAAACTATCACGCCCCGAGGAGAAATCCTCGGGGATATTGTTTTGTCTGGAAATCTCGCTTCTTAAATTATTTACAGTACACAAAAACAAGCCTTTTCGAACTTTATATTCTTTACCTAGATGTTCGCCACCGAAAACAACAGTCACTCTTTTACCTTTCGAAATTAAATCATCTGCCAAGGCAGCAAAGTCTCCATCACCACTAAAAAGAATTAGGTGCTCAAAATCGTTTGAAAGATTAAAAACGTCCCGCGCAATTTCAACATCGAAATCACATTTCAATCTCATAACAGGTTGCGATAGATGCTTTTGCAAATCAACAATATTATCATTGAGTTTTTTAAGTTCCGTATCCATCTCTTCAATAAGCTCATAGGTTGAGCCGTGTATTTTTGCATCTTCCAGCGAGTAGGGCAGATACTCGCCCTGCACATTGCCGTCAGTATCAAAATCCGGTGCGCGATCGGCCAAGCGACTTTCTATTTTTTCTCTTAATTCATAAAGTTTGGTGGCAATTTCTGAATTCGTGGTTTTTATATTATCTAAAACATCAAAAAGTTCCTTGATTATTTTTTTAAAATAAGATTTTTCCAAAGAAACTGGTACAAATTTACCCTCCTTTGATTGGATGTTGAATCCAACCTGTCTGAAATCAGCAGGTAATTTTTTCAATGCACCTTCACTACAATAAAAATATTTAATCCCAATCTCTTGATAGCTCAACAAATAGTCGAACAGCCTTTTTGGATCGACTTCCCACCCTAAAGAATCCTTCCAATGATAGACGTTCGCCCAATCAATAATCACCAGCGTTTTACCTAATGATCTGAATCTGAATTGTTCTGTATCTGGCCTATTCATAGAATTTCTATTTGGTAGCGAAGCGTATAAGTTTCCGACGATATTTCTGCCTGACTGATTCTAGTAATAGAAAATCGGCGGATGCCGTTCTTTGTCCTATCCCACGCAAATAAACCCTGCTCGCCATCGTCTTTGCTGAAACTATAAGGCTCAACGTGTCGCCATCCTTCACTCGTGCCATCTTTCTCAATATAAATAATCCGCAGAACTTGTCGACTTCGCGCGGCATGTTTGATTGTATCTAAAATTTGATAACTCATACCGCTATATTTTTACTTTCTTGCTAAAAATCGTTTCGCCCGCCAAATTATCTTGCACTTTGCAGGCAACAATCATTTCACCGGATTTCTCAAACATGTGCTTCGCTTTTAACACCGCCTTAAATCGCTCGCCTTTTTTCTTATCCGTCACTTTTTCGCGGGAAAGGACATAATCTTTATCCGCCGCAAAATGTCCTTCTTGATAGTCAAAATCCCACTGACAATTTACTAGCCAGCCGTCTTCGTTGGTTGAAATCGCATCTATCGCCTCAAATTCATATTCAAGCTCACCGACTTTTTTCATCTTAATATCCCCGATAACTGGGGCTTTGGAAAAACGCAGGAAAAATTCGGCCTCATCTATATTCGGATAGCGTTGCAATACACGCGCCCGAAACTCTTTTGAATCAAGGGGAATAAGGTTAAGTTTCAATGGGAGTGTGTGTTTCTCAATATATTTCTCAAGAATTTTGATATATTCCACAATCTGTCTATCAAAACGCCAGCCGATAATTTTTGCGCTCACCAATTTATTCGGCTCAAGCCGCGCTTTTATCTCGTCAAAAAACGCTTTTACCTCTTTGCCGCTTACCGATTTTTTGGGATCGGCCGGTCCAATTAAAATTGGTTCGCTTTGGCCTGGCGGACGAAAACCGTGTGCCTTGCCCTCGGCGGTATTTTTGCTCGCACCATAGCAAGTCAAAACAAAATCAACAAATTCGTCGTGCGGAATGCTCGCGAATTTTTCTGTTGGATAGACGCCCAAATACGAAACCTCAATATTCGGAACTTTTGAATCACAGCCGATAAACCGGCGCTTTAATTTTTGCGCTGCCGCCAAAGATGTGCCTCCCCCGCAGAAAAAATCGGCGATAACATCGCTTTCATTTGAACTTGCTTTTATAATTCTTTCTAAAAGGGCCTCGGGTTTTTGGGTTGGATAGCCGATACGCGGATCGTTTGGCTTACCCTGTGTCCCTATTGCCTCAATGTCATCCCAAATATCTCTTGCTATGGCATTCTTAAAATATTTGCCGTCTTGTTCTATTAATTCATAACCATGTTTCTTACCAAATCCGTATTTATATTTTTGGGGCGATAAGTAATGTTGCAGATTAAATGTGTGTTTACCGGACTTTTCATAAGATAATATAATATCATGCTTTCTCGAAAAACGGTCATTGCTTGTTCCTCCGGTTCGGTATCCCCAGACATTTTCATTCAAAAAATTATCGTACCCGAAAAAGCCAACGTGCGTGCCGTGAATTTGGCGAATTTCAGCAACGACAATTCAATGAGCAGGTTGGGATCGGAGCGGCGGGTCAATGTAAATAAGGTCAATTGATTCTGTGGGGAGCGTCCGCAACACTTCAAGGTTGTCTCCCAAAATCAGCTGGTTCGCCGGCGATTTCGGATTATTGAAAATTACCGTATCGCCGTGATTTTTGGGATGTAATCGCGGCAAGTGAATCCACGGAAAAATATGGTCATACCCCTTGCCGTCTTTCCACCCCATCGGCGGATGAGTCGGGTCGGGCAAATTACTCGTTTTCCTGCGAATTTTATCCGCCGCGGAGAGCACCTTTTTCTGTTGCGGCAAAGATTGTTCAGTGGACTCCTTTTGAATTTTTTGTAAATCCTGATAATCCATTTTATTTAATTAAATCATTAAATCTCGAACCCAAAAACCGAGTGTCTTTGATTAAGACCTTGAATCTCTCAAGGAGATTTTGGCCTTTCTCGTTTGTAATAAATGTTAAATCTGAATTATTCGCCATAATTCTTTACTTCATTAAATCGTCAATACTAATATCCAACGCTTTGGCTATTTTTTGGACTGTTTCAATCGTTGGGTTCGGTTTATCATCAAGCTCCATTTTGACAACGGTTTGAAGCGAAAGGTCGGCAAGTTTGGAGAGCTTGTCTTGTGAGATTCCTTTTGCTTGCCGAAGGCGTTTGATGTTTTTCCCTATTGTGGACATATTATACTATAATATAAGTATCGCACTATAATAGCCGTATCACTTATAGTGTAATATTATCAAACAAAACGTCTTTAATCAATTCTATGACTACCTATTTTCTATACGCCCGCAAAAGCACCGATGTTGAGAACAAACAAGTCCGATCTATTGATGACCAACTTGCCCCCACACCTATGCATAGGTGTGGGGGCTTGCCGTCTTGCGGGGCGTGGCTAAAAACGAAGAATTGAATGTCGCCGAAGAATTTATTGAAAAGCAATCGGCCAAGATGCCGGGCCGTCCCATATTCAACAAAATGCTCGCTCGCATAGAGAAAGGCGAAGCGCGCGGCGTTCCCCAAATTCAATGGGCTTCCATTGAGGAAGCCCATCAAAAAATTTCTGAAAATGAATTGAGTTGTATTCTGGTGGGCGTGAAAGGAATCGAACGTCGTCCCTCGACTTTGCTCGGGACTCATTAGACACCTCTCGGTTTCTAACGTCCGTCTGTCGGCGGACTGTCTTCCTACACGGGGAAACTACCATTCCCCCGACCCTCTTCCCATTCGATTCCTTTTTTCAAATTTTGATATTTATACCAATTTTGAGTTTTGTTTTTTACATTTCAGATTTAGTATGTGGGCGTGGAAGGAATCGAACCTTCGACTTCTGTCTTATCAGGACAGCGTTCTACCACTGAACTACACGCCCATACAGGTTCGTTTCTACTTTAGCAATCCTAACTTCTCGAATTTGTCCGTGTCAAATTTTACGGCGCTCTGCGGAGCCGCTTCAACATTAAGCGCCCTTGTAAGGCGCGACAATAAGAAATTTAACATAAAAACAACGGAGAAAACAACGGCCGCGCCCATAACTCCGCCGGCGGCGAAAAGAAAAATATGCCTGAATTTTTTAATCTTGAATTTCATACTTCGGCATTAATAGTTTCTGAACAGCACCTCGCCTTTTAGCGACACACTCGCGGATTTATCTCCCGTCTCAAAACGCAAACTGTCAATCGAGAACAGATACCGGAATTTCTTCAACCTCTCAAGAAAACTAAAAATCTGTTCCTGGGAATCCCCTCTCACTGAAATTGAAACCCCCATACCCCCCACAAGCGGCGTTTCCGTTTCCCTCTCCGACATAAATGAAAAGGCAAGGTCAAGCCCCTCGCCAGCGGCAAGAAACTGAAAGTCTTTTTTTAGGTCAATAAGCTCATCTCTTTTCGGCATAATGTTTTCAAGAACTTTTTCGTACTCTCCCGCCTTTCCCGAGTACTGCGTTTTTATGGCGACAAAAGACCTGATCGAAGCCGACCACTCCGCCATTTCTTTTCGAAGAGCGCTTATCTCGTTCGTTTTCTCGCTTATGGCTCCGCCGAAAACCGCGATACCGGTAATACAAACCAAACCGATGGCAAAAGTTACGGCAAGTTGTATCAAAAACTTTTTTTGAAATTGTGATATGGAAAACCGCATACCTGTAATATGTTATTATTTTACCATATTTAGATATGCTCGCGGCTATAAAAGAAATTTATTCCGGCGGCGACGGATACCCGCCGCTTCTCGCGGAAATCCCGAACGCTCCGAAACACTTGTTCATTCTCGGCGAACTCGGCGCGTCAGCGCCGTGCGTGGCGGTTGTAGGCACGCGCAAAGCCACGCGCGAAGGCAAACACATCGCCGAAAACATATCGGCCGGACTCGCCGCGCGCGGGTTCTGTATTGTAAGCTGGCTGGCGCTCGGCATAGACGCGGCCGCTCACGAAGGCGCGCTTTCTTCAAAAGGTAAAACGGTGGCGGTTATGGCAAATGGACTCGATTCAATTTACCCGCGATGTCATGAACATCTCGCGAAACGCATTTTGGACTCCGGCGGCGCGATTATTTCCGAATATCCCGCCGGCACTCCCGCCTTCCCGAACCAGTTCCTCGCCCGAAACCGCATAGTGAGCGGGCTTTCGATTGCTACAATCGTCATAGAAGCGCCTGCCCGCTCCGGCTCAATAGCGACAGCCGGATGCGCCGCTGAACAGGGACGCGATGTGCTGGTTTTCCCGGGAGGTATTTCGCACCCGAACTACAAGGGTTCGCACGAACTAATAAGAAAAGGCGCGCGGCTCGCGAGTTCGCTTGAAGATATACTGGAAGACCTCGGCGTAGCGGACGTTATCCCAAAACACGCCGCCGCGAAACAATTTCCGGAATACGAAAATGACGCTGTCTCCACTGCGATTATCGAAGCGCTCAAAATTTCGGCCGGGCCGGCCGACATTGACAAGCTTTTTGAGTCGACTAAAGTGGAACAACGAACGCTTGCCGAGCGCCTTTCGCTGCTTATTATTGACGGTGTTATAAAAGAAAGCGGCGGAAAATTCAGTATTATATAAACGCAATATGAAACTGGTCATAGTCGAAAGCCCGACAAAAACGAAAACTATCTCGAAATATCTCGAAGGCGACTATAAGGTTTTGGCAAGTATCGGGCATATACGCGATCTTCCTAAAAATAATAAGAAAGCCATAGACATTGAAGCCGGCTTCGTCCCGCGATACGAAATTTCAAAAGACAAAGAAAAAGTGGTTGCTGAAATAAAAAGAAACGCGGGAAAAGCGGACGAAGTTTTTCTCGCGACCGACCCAGACCGCGAAGGCGAAGCGATAGCGTGGCATATAAAAGAAGCATGCGGCTTGAAAAATCCCAGGCGCGTCGTTTTCAACGAAATAACGGAACAGGCCGTAAAAAATGCCTTCCTTCATCCGCGCGGCATTGACGAAGATTTGCGGAAAGCGCAGGAGGCGCGGCGCGTGCTTGACCGCCTCGTCGGATACGATCTAAGCGGCTTAATATGGAAAAAGTTGCGCTACGGCCTCTCGGCCGGACGAGTGCAGTCCCCTGCCCTGCGCATAATAATTGAGCGCGAGGAAGAAATCCGCGCGTTTATCCCGGAAAAATACTGGGTGATAAGCGGCGAGTTTAAAACCGAACATGGCAATACGCTCACTCTCGCATGCGAGAGTGAACCGCGCGAAGAATCCGAAACTGAAAGGATACTTTCCGCCGCGCGTAGACATCGGTGGCGCGTAACGGACATCTCGCAGAAAGAAATGAAGCGGACTCCCAAGCCGCCGCTTACGACTTCAACACTCCAGCAGTCGGCGTCTTCGCGTTTCGGTTTTTCGCCGTCGCGCACGATGCTTATCGCGCAAAGATTGTACGAAGCCGGGTCTATCACATATATGAGAACGGACAGCGTCGCTTTAAGCGAAGAAGCGCTCAAAGAAATTTATGCCGAGATTGAAAAAACATACGGAAGCGAGTACCTTTCCCCGAGAAAATACGCCTCGAAAATCAAAAACGCGCAGGAAGCGCACGAAGCCATACGCCCGTCGCACCCGCGCAATCAGTCGGCTGGCGCAAACGAAGAACAGAAAAAACTCTATGGTTTGATAAGAGAACGGACTATCTGCTCGCAGATGGCGGATGCCCGTGTTTTACGTACAAAGGTAACGGCGAATATAGAAAACGATTCAATTCCCCCCTTCGCCGCGAGCGGAAACGTCATTGTTTTCCCCGGCTGGCTTGAAGCCGCGCCAAGCGCGAGAGGAGAAGAAACGGAACTCCCGGCCGTGAACAAAGGGGAAAAACTGCTTTTACTCTCGGTGGATAAGGAAGAAAAAGCAACCCAGCCGTCTCCGCGATATACCGAAGCCGGTCTCGTAAAAGAACTTGAAAAACGCGGCGTCGGGCGGCCAAGCACTTATGCTTCCATTATAAAGACGCTTTTCGAGCGCGGATACGTTGAAAAAGAAAACAAGGTGCTGAAGCCGACTGATACGGGTGAAGCCGTAAATTCGTTTCTTGTGAAACACTTCGCGCGATACATAAGTGACACATTCACAGCTGAAATGGAAGACGATTTGGATAAAATCGCGCTCGGCGAGATGAACTACGCGAAAACGCTCTCCGATTTTTACATCCCGTTTTCAAAAGAGGTGTTGTCAAAAGAATCGCTCGAAAAAATCACCAATCTTGGCGATGCCTCCCCTGAAAACGTCTGCCCCGTATGCGGAGGGGCGATGATAATCAAACTCGGGCGCTCCGGAAAATTCCTTAGCTGTAAAAAGTTTCCGGACTGCGCGGGCGCGCGCAAACTCGACGGAAGCATTATGGAAGGCCCGAAAGAAACAGGCGAAAAATGCCCGAGATGCGAAGGGAACCTCATAGAACGCGAAGGGAGATTCGGTAAATTCATCGCGTGTGGAAATTATCCGAAATGCAAATACATTAAGGCAACCGAAGAGGAGGAAGCGAAGAAAAAAACCGGAGTAAAATGTCCGGAGTGCGCTTCGAAGCGCCGGAGCGGCGAACTTGTTGAACGTCGCGGCCGTTTCGGACCGTTCTTCAGTTGTTCAAACTACCCCGACTGCAAATTTATCATAAAATCCCGCCCGACCGGCAACGTATGCCCGGAATGCGGCTCCCTTATGATGGAAGGCACGAAAACCATCCCCGAAAGATGTAGCAACAAAAACTGTGAAAACCATAACCCGCACAAGAAAAAAAACAGCAAGTATTAAGCACTGCAAACAACCTAAATCAGGAATAATGAATTATGAATGACCGATTAGTGAGGGTTGGACGTCAGACGTCGTGTATGACGTCGGACGTCCTTATATTTATTCACGTCATAAGAAAAACGCTGGACATACGCGTGTTTTAGTGGTATAATTATAGATAGAATTAGGTGTTAATTGAACATTTTAACAATTTAAGGAGAAGGGAAATTCGTATGGATGGAATATTCAAAGTAGTATCTTTCCTCAAGGATACTCAAAGCGAGGGTGTAATTCTTTGGATAATTGGGTTGGCAGATAACACATCCGTATTGGTTGGTTTATTCGATGACACCACCAATGATGTATTTTCAATAATACAGACGGAAAAGGTACCACCCAACTTCAGGACGAGATACAACTGCAAGGATATGTGGGCAATAATTCGCGGGAATGGGAAAACCATTGAATTGTACTTCAATTCAAAGGAAGACTACGAAGTGTTCCATAAATGATAATCACACTCCGCGCGCCCGCGCGGAGTTTGCTTTTATATATTCGCTTTGAATTTATTCAGTCCGCCAGCTGATAAATTAAAACTTTGTTTTCAGGTTTTTATCTTGGGTTCTCTTTATTAAATCCCCGCTCTAACACCCCGCCGCTTGCGGTGCGGTTATTCATTTCTTTCATTCGAAATTCATTCGAAATTCACCCGTCTGCGCAGGTAGGCCAGCTATACCGTAGCTTCGGTGTAGGTTTTGGATTTCGGAATTTAAACATTTAGATTTATTTAGGATTTGGATATTAGGGTTTAGGATTTTTGCTTGTACAATACTTACTACTTTATACTCGATACTTTATACACTTATATTCTCCCAATTTTTATTTTTCAATTTTGCGCTTACTTCGTAAGCACTTCCGCCCCTTCTTCCGTAATCGCCACAGTGTGCTCGAAGTGCGCGCTCACGCTTCCGTCTTTAGTCGCGAAGCTTTCGTCCGGTAGTTCAATTATTTCATCTGAACCGGCGGCGAACATCGGCTCAATCGCCAGCACCATTCCCTCCATAAGTTTTATCCCGGTTCCCTTTTTGCCGAAATTATACACCATTGGCTCTTCGTGCACTTTGAATCCGACCCCGTGTCCGGTGAGTCCTCTTACAACCGAGACATTGCTTCGCTTCGCGCGCGCCTCTATCGCGTACCCTATGTCTCCGAGATGCTTGCCCGGCACGCACTCGCCTATCCCGTCGTAAAGCGCTTCTTCAGTCGCCTCTACGAGTTTCAGCAATTTATCCGGCAGTTTTCCAACACCCACAGTCGCGGCGGCGTCTGTTATTCGTCCTTTATATTCGACTCCTATGTCTATTTTCACTACATCGCCTTCGCGTATCCTGCGCTCGCCTGGAACTCCGTGCACTATCTTGTTGTTTATCGAAATACAAATAGCGGCCGGGTACGCTCTCAAAGTGCCTTCGGGGCGGTAGTTTAAGAAAGCCGGCCGCGCGCCGCGTTCTTTAAGCATCTCGCGGGCAAGCGCGTCAAGCGAACGCGTTTTGACTCCCGTCTGAACGTTTTTTTTCAGCTCGTTCAAAACAAAGGCCAGTATGGCCCCTGACTCGCGAAGCGTTTTTATATCCTCCTTCGTCTTAATTATTTGCGAAAAACTTTTCACGAAAGTTTAAGCGCGGCAGAAATCGCTTTATGCACTTTATACGGGGCAGGAATTCCATTTATTGTCTTCACCGTGTATTTTTTGCGCTTCGCCGCGGCAATAATCGGAAGCGTCTTGTTCCTGTATTCTTTGAGGCGTTCTAAAATCACCTTCGGAGCATCAAGCGTTCTCCGGCGCAACGCTCCGGCGCAAAACGCGCACTTGTTCCCGCCGGCGTCAGCGAGGCGAGGCAAACCGCAAACACCGCACACAAAACGCGCGCTGTTCCTTTTTAGCGATTCCTTGTCTGTTGTTTTAAGCTGAATAATTGTAATATTTTTCTTACCGTACGTCTTGGACAGAAAACTAAGCAACCCTTCGGTTTTTTTATCGCCAAACGCTTCTGTAATCGTCCGCGGCGAACCGCTGAACACGACGCTGTACCCGCCTTTCCATATTCCTTCCGTCTTTTTCTTCATCACGTCCAGCACGAACGACGTAGTCATAAGTTTTCCGCTGTCAAAAGACGCTTTTTCTCTCTTCAGAACTTTGTCCTTCCGCGCCTCCGGAGAATTGACAAGCGCCTCCAAAAACCGTCCTGTGTCAAAATGAATGAAATTATATCTCTTCGCAAGCAACTCCGCCTGCGTTCCCTTGCCCGCCCCCGGCGCCCCGTAAATGATAATAGCTTTTTCCATATATGGATTATACACTAAAAACAATTTTAAATTTTGAAACTCGAATTTTGAGTGAAATTCGAATGAAAGAATGATGGTTCGACTTCGCTCACCACAAAACGAAACAAAAAGAATGGGATTTATTCAGAATGGTTATTCTGTGTTTAAGTAATTAATTATTTCGAAATTGATTCGAAATTCAAAATTCATAATTCGAAATTCCCTCTCTATTCTACCCACTACTCATTTCCAATCAAAATTTATCATATTCCCTTATAGTGAGCTGTGACTCTATCTGTTTCATCACCTCAAGCGCCACGGCAACGACTATAAGAAGTCCAGTGCCTCCCAAGGTAAGCGACTTTATGCCGGTGAACATTCGCGTAATATTCGGCAGAATGGCTATCACGCCGAGAAACACGGCGCCGAAAAGCGTAATGCGGTGGACTGTTTTAGATATAACTTCCGCGGTTGCCTGCCCGGGGCGTATGCCGGGAATAAAGCCGCCGCTCTTCTGAAGGTTCTTCGATATTTCATCAGGGTCGAAAGTAATCGCCGTGTAAAAATAGGTGAATATGACGACCAAAATGAAATACAGGACGCTGTAAATTATCTGATTGTTGAAAAAATAATTCACTATTCCATTCACGCGATACGACAAATCCGGCGACAAAATGGATATTATCTGCGCGAAAAACTGCGGAAAAAGCAGAAGGGAAATCGCGAATATTATAGGGATGACTCCGGCCTGGTTCACGCGGAGAGGAAGATATGTTGAAACGCCGCCGTACATTTTGTTGCCGCGCACCTGCTTGGCGTATGAAACCGGCACTTTCCGTTCGCCCTCGTTTACAAAAACAACTCCCGCTATAACGACTATGCTTAAAACTATAAAGATGAGATAGGTTGGCAGTTCGGCCGGCGTGTAAGTAAGCGCGCCGGCGGAAAACATCTGCGGAATCCTACTCACTATTCCGGCAAAAATCAGGAGTGAAACGCCGTTCCCTATCTTATATTCGGAAATCAGTTCCCCTATCCACATCAAAAGCACGCTTCCCGCCGTTACTATTATCACGTTCGTTACCATCTGCGCGAGCGGAAGCGGGTCGAGCACTTTCTGCGAAATCAAAAGATTCAAAAAACTGTATCCCTGAAGCGCCGCGAGAGGAACGGTAAGAAATCGCGACGTGCGGTTGAATTTCGCCCTCCCTTCCGCGCCTTCTTCATAGTATGCCTTTTTTAAGCTCGGAAAAACTATCGTGAGAAGCTGCATTATGATGGTCGCGGTGATGTAAGGACCTACCCCGAGCATAACGAGCGACAAACTGCTTAGTCCGCCGCCGGAAAAAAGGTCCAACAGCCCGAGAAGCTGGCTTGAACCGAAAAACTCGCTAAGGCGTCCGGTGTCTATGCCTGGAATCGGTATCGCGGCGAGAATTCTGAAGGCAACAAGAAGAAGCGACACCATAAGTATTTTTCTCCTTAAATCGGGTATCTTGAAAATTTCAAGAAATTTGTTCATAACAGTTTCTTACTCGGACACTGTGCCGCCGGCAGACAATATCTTCTTTTTGGCACTTTCGGAAACACGGAGACCGATGATTTTGAAGGCCTTTTTCACGTCGCCGTCTCCTAAAATCTTGAGTTGGATACCCGAACTTTTTACCACCCTGTGTTTCAAAAACGTTTTTTTTGAGATAACCGTCTCATTTTTGAAGGTTTTATCCAGGTCGCCAACATTCAATACAAACATTTTCGGTGTTCTGATTTTATTTTTGACTCCGCGCAACTTCGGGATTTTGGACAAAATATCCCTTTCAGCCGGGCGTATTCTGTGCCCCGCGCGCGCTTTTTGCCCTTTTTGTCCGCGCCCCGAAGTAGTGCCGCGTTTGCCGCCGCGCCCTATTCTTTTTTTATTCTTACGCGGACTGGTTTGTCTTATTTCTTGTATAAACATAAATTTTATGTGCAATTTATTCTTCGGCGTTTCCGGCATCCGGCTCTCTTTCTTCCGACGTCTTCGCCCTGCTTTTCAACTTCTTTATGGCTTCCATTGTCGCCATCGCGTTCGTCAGTTTATTTGTCGTCCTCCCTAATATCTTGGCCGAAACGTCCTTTACTCCGAGAAGTTCAAGCACGGCTCGCACCGAGCCGCCGGCTATAAGGCCATGTCCTTCGCGCGCCGGTTTAAGCCGCACGCGCGCCGCGCTGTATTTCGCCTCCACGTCATAAGGCAACGTCCTTCCGGCAAAAAGCTCCACTTTTATCATCTTTTTCTCCGCCTGGCGTTTGGCTTTTTCAACGGCGGAGGCCACGTCGAGTCCTTTGGCCATTCCTATTCCGACCCTTCCCTTTCTGTCTCCTGAAACCACGGTCGCGCGGAAACTGAAACGCTTGCCCCCGGCAACAACGCGGGTAACACGCCTGATTTCAAGAGTTCTTTCGTCAAACTCGCTTTTTCTTTGCTTAAAAAATGGTTTCATTGGTTTGTTGTTAGAAAATCAATTTGCTTTCGCGAGCGCCTTCCGCGAGCGCTTTTACCCGTCCGTGATATTTATACCTTCCGCGGTCGAACACGGCTTTGGTGATGCCCGACTTTAAGGCCTTTTCAGCAATCATTTTGCCGACCTCTTTTGCGGCTTCAAGCTTGCTTTTTTTACTTCCTTTAATTTCATTGGAAGAAGCCGAAACAAGCGTTTTGCCCGTCGAATCATCAATAAGCTGGGCGTATGTCTGTGTGTTGCTTCTGAAAACCGAAAGGCGCGGGGCGTCTTTCGTGCCCTTTCCTATGGTTTTTCTTATTTTCGCCGCGCGGCGGTTTTTCTTCGCGTTATAACTTTTTTTGTCCATATTTTTATTTCTTTTACGAAGCGGAAGCGCTTGTAGTGCTCTTCTTTCCGGCTTTTCTTCTTACAACCTCATCGGAATATCTGAATCCCTTGCCCTTGTACGGTTCGGCTTTTTTCATGGCGCGGATCTCCGCCGCCACTTTTCCGACGAGCGCCTTGTCGGTTCCTTTTATTTTTAGAATGGAGTTTTTTTCAATCTCGAATGAAATGCCAGGCGTCTTCGGATACAACACCGGATGGGAAAATCCGATATGGAGCGTAAGTCCGTCTCCGTCTTCCATTATACGGAATCCGACACCTTCAAGTATGAGTGTTTTTTCAAATCCCTTGGTAAGCCCGATAACCGCGTTCGCCGTAAGAGCTTTCAACGTCCCCCAGTTGCTGCGCGCTTGTTGGGAATTTCTGAATGTTTCAAAAGAAAGCGACGAGCCGCTCAAAACAGGCCTTACTCCGTCTAAAATTTTGACTTTGGCTTCCCCCGCCGCGCTTTTCAAAACTATATCGAAATCGGTTACCGATGCCGTTATTCCGTTCGGTATCTCAATTATTTGTTTCCCTATTTTGCTCATATATAGATGTATGTTTACTTTGAGGTTTATCCCTACCAAATTTCAAACAGTGTCTGTCCGCCTAGTTTATTTTTTTTTGCCCTGACTCCCGACATTATTCCTTTCGGAGTCGAAACCATCATAATTCCATGCCCGCTCTTAACGGGCTTGAATTTTTTATAACCACCGTACCTTCTGACCGACGGGCGGCTTAAAAACTTTATGCCCTCTATCGGCCTGTCCTTCGAAAACGAAACTTCAATGATTTTTTTCGGCGGGCGTCCTTTTATGTCCATTTTCTTCACGAACCCGTACCGCTTCAGTTCTTCAAGAACAGCGTAATCCATTCTCGAATAGCGGGTTTTAAGCGAGCGTTTGCCGGAGCGTTCCGCATTTTTGATTTTTATCAAAAGGTCTATATACATATATTTTTATCGCTACCAGCTTGATTTTTTGATTCCGGGAATGTCCCCATTGCTCGCCAGCTCGCGGAAGCAGATTCTGCAAACGTTGAAATCGCGCATATAGCCGCGCTTTCTTCCGCACCTGAAACAGCGGCGCACAATCCGACTTGAAAATTTCGGTTTCTTGCGCGAACGGGCTATTGTAGATTTTTTAGCCATAAATCAGCTTTTTAATGGTACATTCGACGACCTGTAAAAATCAATTGCTTTGTCTCTGTTTTTCACAATAGGCACGATTGTAATTTGAAATCCGAAACTGGTGGTTGAACGGTCGGCGTCAATCTCCGGAAACACGTATTGATCGCGGAACCCGACATTCAAATTGCCCATCTTATCAACGCATCCGGTATCAATCCCGCGAAAATCTTTTACTCTTGGAAAAATTATGTTATTTAATTTTATAAAAAAATCGTTCATTTTTTTCCCGCGGAGCGTTATCTGGATGCCCACGGCATCGCCTTCGCGTATCTTAAAATTTGAAATGGATATTTTGGCACGTCTCACGGCTCCGCGCTGCCCGGCGATAAGCGCGAGTTCGTTCATAATTTCCGGCAAAACCTTGTCTTTGAAATGCGGAACCTGCGACAATCTTCCGATGCCTGCATTTATAACTATTTTCTCTAAAAATTTGTTGCTCATATACGTATTATTCCCCGTGTATTTTTTGTTTATATCGCCGCTCCGCACTTCCGGCAACATCTTGTTTTTTTTCCGTCTTCAATGCGGTATTGTTCCCTAACCGCCCTGTTGCACGAAGAGCATACAACCATTGCGTTCGAAACGTCAAACGGGCGTATAATGGAAACGACCTCGCCCTTTTCTCCCTGCCTTTTCGGCTTGGAATGTTTTTTGTAAACATTCACGCCCTCGACCGTTATTTTCCCGGCGCGCGTATCAAAACGGAGAATCTTGCCTGTTTTGCCTCTGTCTTTGCCGCTTATTATTTTTACCGTATCGCCTTTTTTCATAATTATTTTGTATATAGAAGAAGAGGTTATACCAACTCTTCGGCAAGCGACGCTATTGTGTCATATCCTTTTTCTTTTATCTCTCTCGGAATCGGACCGAAAATCCTTGTCGCGCGCGGTTCTTTCTTGTCGAGAATAACGGCGGCATTATCGTCAAAACGCACGTAAGAACCGTCTTTGCGCCTGAGGGGAAAGCGGCCGCGGACCACAAGCGCGCGCACCTTTTCTTTCTTTTTCACTGCTTTTCTCGGTTCAGCCGACTGAACAGATGCGACTATGACGTCCCCTATCTTCGCGTATCTTTTTCTCGTTCCGCCAAGCACGCGGAAACAGCGGATAAACTTAGCTCCGGAATTGTCTGCGACCGCCAATATCGAGCGTTCCTGTATCATATATTATTCAGCTTTTGAAATTATCGTCCACCTTTTGTCTTTAGATATGGGCCTTGTTTCCTGAATCATAACCTTCGCGCCGATTGCGTATCCGTTTTTCTCGTCGTGTGCTTTGTATCTCCTGCTCACTTTGAAATATTTGTCATACCGCGCGTGTTTTTTGAGGCGCGTTACTTCAACAACGCGCGTTTTGGACATCTTGTCCGAAACGACAATTCCCTCTAATATTCTTTTTTGCGTTTTTTTGTTCTCCATAATTATTTGTCCTGTCGGGCAATGGCGCTTTTTTGGGTTATTAACGTGTTTATCTGGGCTATTGATTTACGAACTGCTCTTAGTTCCTTCAAACTCTTTATCTTTCCGGAAGCAACGTCAAGTTTTAAGACCGCGCCTTTTTCCTCCAAGTCCGCGATGGCCCGTTCGAGTTCGGCAAGCGGTTTGCTTTTGAATTCCTTAAACTCGTTTTTTTTCATGTTGCAAGAGTTATGATTTTTGTCCTGACCGGCAATTTATGCCCGGCGAGGCGCAACGCCTCAAGCGCGATTTTCTCCGATACCCCCCCTATTTCAAAAAGAATTCTGCCCGGCTTCACCGGAAACACGTAACTGTCTATGTTTCCTTTTCCGCCTCCGAGAGTAACCTCCGGCGGAAGTTTTGTAACGGGCTTGTCGGGAAAAATGCGTATCCAAACCCTACCCTCGCGTTTCATAGCGTGAGCGAGCGTTTTCCTCACCGATTCTATCTGCCGTGAGTTTACCCACGAAGAAGAGGTCGCCTGAAGTCCGTACTCTCCGTAGCTTATGGTAAGCCCGCGGGTTTCGGTAGTGCGCCTGCGTGAGCGCCCTTTTTGCATTTTGCGGTGTTTTTGTTTTTTTGGCTGTAACATATTTTACGCGCGCTTTGTTTTTTTATCTTACATTTCTGTTCCCAAACACGTCGCCTTTGTATATCCAAACCTTGACTCCGACGGTTCCATAAGTATTAAAAGAAGTCGCTTCGCCGTAATCAATGTTCGCGCGAAGTTTTTGGAGCGGCATTCTCCCGAACGCCAGCCAATCACTTCTCGATATTTCCGCGCCGTTAAGCCGTCCGGAAAGTTTGATTTTCGCGCCCAGCGTTTCTTTATTCTGCTTCAAAAGCTCAAGGTGTCGCTTCAAAATGCTCCTGTATGGAAATCTTTTTTCAATATCAAAAGCTATCTGCTGCGCCGTTACGGCCGCCGAAACCTCCGTGCGCTTTAATTCTTCCACGTTAATGCTCAAAACAAACTGCGGCGGTTTCTTATTCTCGGCGCGCAATTTTTTTATCGCCGAGAGCAAAGCGTTCTTAAGTTCGTCTATTCCCTGTCCGCCCCTTCCTATTATAAGACCCGGGCGGCCCGCTTTGATGTTCACGCGTATCACATTATTGCCGGCGCGTTCTATATCTATAGCCGCTATTCCCGCGACCAAAACTTTCTTTCTTACAACTTTCCTTATAAGACAGTCCTCTTCAATGTAAAACTTCATTGATTTCTTAAAAAACCACCTGCTGTTCCACGGCAGCGTGATGCCTAATCTAAGCGTATTTGGTTTTATTTTCTGTGCCATAATAGTCAATGGGTTAATTACATCGCTTTCCTTCTGAATATCCTCCTTAATCCGCCGGCGGCTTTAGAATGTTTCTTGTCGGCGGCTTCTTTATCTACCGTTTCTTTGACCGTTTCTTTTTTATTTGACGGCTTTTTGCTCTTCTTGCCTCCGTCTTTTTCTTTTTTGGGACGCTCGTGTATTACGAACCTCGCGGGCGATGGTGAAGGAGAAACGCCAAGAACGATTGTAACATGGCTTGTTCGCTTTCGTATAGGACTCCACGCCCCGCGCGCCCGCGGCGTCCACCTTTTCTGGGTCGGCCCACGGTCTATACGGAGTTCTTTGACGAAAAGTTTATGAGGGTCGAGCTTGCCAACTTTGGCATTCGCGATAGCGGAATTCAAAAGTTTCAAAATCGGTTCGGACGCTCTGCCGGGAAAAAGCATAAGCTGCGCCTGCGCCTCGGTAACCGGCAATCCTCTTATCAAGTTTGCCTGGAGTCCGACTTTGCGCGGCGCGATGCGCAGATATTTCAGTTTTGCCATTGCGGTGTTTTGCTCCATATATATTGTGTATCTTATGTTTTCTTACGCGCTTTTCTGCGCTATATTTTTGGCCATTTCAAGTTCTTTCTGAATCCTTCCTCCGTGCCTTATAAATTTTCTCGTCGGAGAAAACTCGCCGAGCCGGTGGCCTATCATATCTTCCCTCACCGTCACCTCGATAAATTCTTTCCCGTTATACACGCCAAACCTGTACCCCACCATTTCCGGAGATATTTCAGAAGCGCGCGCCCACGTTTTAATAACCGTTTTGCCGTCCGGTTTAGCCGCTGATATTTTCTTCAAAAGTTTTTGGTTTATGTAAGGACCCTTTTTTGATGACCTGCTCATAAATTTATTTTCTCCTTTTTACTATCATTGAATTCGACCACTTTTTTCTCTTTCTTGTTTTACGTCCGCCGGTTATGTTGCCCCACTTGTCTTTCGGGCGTTTCGTACCGCGCTGCGTCTTGCCTTCTCCTCCGCCATATTTATGGTCGCGCGGGTTCATAACGGAACCGCGCACGGTAGGACGGATTCCTAAAGCGCGCGAGCGTCCAGCTTTTCCGAGCACGACAAGGTTGTGTTCCCAGTTTGACGTCTGCCCTATGGAAGCATATCCGTCCCACGGAACTTTTCTTACTTCGCCGGACGGCATTTTAAGGTGGGTGTGCCCGCCGTCGTGAGCGAGAATCTGGACCGAAGTGCCGGCGGAACGGGCAATTTGTCCGCCGCGCCCCGGAAATATTTCAATATTAAAAACGAACGTACCGACTGGTATGCGCTTCAAAGCGGTTCTGTTACCGACCTCAAGCGGAGCATCGGCTGAAGTTATGATTGTCGAACCCATTTTCAATCCGTTCGGAGCGAGAATATATCGCCTTTCGCCATCGGCGTAGCAAACACGCGCTATAAAAGCAGTCCTGTACGGGTCGTATTCAATTCCCTCTACTTTCCCGCTCACGCCGATTTTATTCTGCTTGAAATCAATAAGCCGGTAGGCCCTCTTGTTGCCGCCGCCTTGATGCCGCATAGTGATTCTCCCCTGGTTATTCCTTCCGGCGGGGCTTTTCAATCTTATAGTCAGTTTTTTAAGAGGACGCTTTTCGCCTTCCAAAAAATCTTTATATGTTACAGCCGTGTAGTGGCGCCTTGATGGAGTTGTAGGATTGTACTTTTTCATAATAGAGATTTTTTACGACGCGTCTATTTTATCACCTTTCTTGAGCAAAACTATGGCCTTTTTTACGTCTTCTTTTTTTGAAACATCGCTTCTGTAGCGGCTTTTAGACCCCGGTTTTCTCACGATATTGACTCTGAGCACGCGCACCCCGTAGCGGCGCGCTACTTCCTTTTTTATTTCGCTCTTGTTCGCGTCAATCCTTACGAGAAACGTGTACTGGTTCTCTTTCTCCATCGAATCGTGGCTCTTCTCGCTTATGAGCGGTTTTATAATGTTTCTGCGCGAGCGAACAACGGTTCCTTGCGCCGCCGATAAGTTCTGCTCCGCCGCCGCGAGTATTTCTTTTTCTTTTGTTGTTATTTTTTTCGCGGACATATTTTTATTTCATTCTTTCCGCCGCCGCTTTTTCAAAAACAATGTATTTCTTCAAAGCGCAATCATAGACATTCAACGATTCAGCGCTTATAACGTTCACTCCTTGAATGTTTTTGGATAAACGGAAAATGTTTTTGTCCTCGGCGCTCTTAATAAGCAGAACCGATTTTTTATTCTTTCCGAAAAACTTATCCAAAAACTGCGCCGCGCTTTTGGTTTTCGGCAGTTCAAAATCAAAATTATTTATTACAAAAAGTTCGGAGTCGCTTCTCTTTTTGGAAATAACCGAAAACAGCGCGGCCTTCCTGGCTTTCTTGCTTATTTTTTTTGAAAAATCCTTGTCGTTTCTCGGACCGAATGTTATTCCGCCGCCGCTCCAAATCGGCGAACGCCTCGAACCATGCCTCGCGTGTCCCGTATGTTTCTGCCTCCACGGCTTTTTACCGCCGCCTCTCACCTCCGAACGGTCCTTGGTCTGCGCCACGGAATTCCTCTTATTCGCATAATAAGCGGTTATCGCTTGGTGCACGAGATCCGGTTTCCACGCGGCGCCGAAAACAGCATCAGAAACGGTAATCGAGCCGTCCGGCTTTTTTTCTTTGTTATAAATTTCGAGTTTCATTTTTTACGCTGTTTTCTTTTTTTGCCGTATTTCGACGCGGGCGCCGCGTATTCCGGGAATAGCTCCTTTGAGTAATATCGTTTTTTCGGACTGTCGGACATCCGCCACGCGAAGATTGCGCACGGTAACCCGTTCATTGCCCATTCTGCCCGCCATCTTCCTGCCTTTTATAGTTCTTTGCGGGGCCGTAGCTCCTATTGAACCCGGAGCTCTCAATCGGTTTTTCTGTCCGTGCGTTTTCGGACCGCCCGCGAAACCGTGCCGTTTCACGACGCCCTGGAAACCCTTTCCCTTGCTTCTGCCTGAAACATTGACCTTATCCCCGATTTTCAATTCCCCGATTTCTTTTTCATCGGCATACAAAACCGAAGTAACCGGAATTACGGCATCGTTGTTCCAAATTTGCGTCATTACGCCTTTTTTGGCGTGTATTTTTTTCACCGATTCGTTTTTCATATTTTTCCACTTTTTTCTGGAATAACGCGCCGCTACGAAAACGCGGCGGGGGCATACGAAAAAAACAGCAGGGGCAAGCCCTGTTGTTTTTTACGGCTGACCCGATGTTAATAATTTATATTATTAACAAAGGGAAGTCAACTCCTTTGCACTATCCCATTTTGATTTCCACATCAACGCCGGCAGGAAGATTAAGGTCGGACAGCGATTCAATTATCTTCTGTTGCGGATTCATTATATCCACAAGTCGCTTATGAACGCGAAGCTCGAAATGTTCTCCAGATTTCTTATGCACAAAAGTGGAGCGATTCACTGTATAACGCTTAAACTCTGTAGGCAGAGGAATCGGCCCTACGACCTCGCCGCCATGGTACTTTATGGCCTCTATAATCTGCTTTACCGACGAATCTATAAGTTTGGCGTCATACGCTTTTACGCGAAGCCGCAATCTTTCCTTTTGTTCTTCCTTTTTCGGCATATTGATATGTTTAGGAACGGAAATTGTTTATTTTTATTTCACTATCTTCGTAACCGCTCCTGCGCCTACCGTCTTGCCGCCTTCGCGTATCGCAAAACGCTGTTTCTCTTCAAGCGCGACCGGCGAGATTAGTTTCACGGTAACTTTGTTCACTGTGTCTCCCGGCATAACCATTTCAGTGCCTTCCGGAAGAACCATTTCTCCCGTAACATCCGTTGTGCGGATGTAGAACTGCGGTTTGTAGCCCTTGAAAAACGGCGTATGCCTTCCTCCTTCCTCTTTCGAAAGAACATATACTTCCGCTTCGAATTCGGAGTGAGGCGTAACGGAGCCCGGTTTCGATATAACCTGTCCGCGTTCAACATCTTCTTTTTTTAATCCGCGGAGAAGTATTCCGACATTGTCTCCGGCTTGTCCGGAATCAAGCGTCTTTTGGAACATCTCTACACCGGTAACAACCGTCTTCTGCGTCGGACGAAGTCCTACCACTTCAACTTCGTCGTTTATCTGAACCATTCCGCGCTCTATTCTTCCGGTGCACACCGTGCCCCGCCCTTCTATGGAAAATATGTCTTCGATGGGCATCAAAAACGGTTTGTCTGTTTCACGCACCGGCTCCGGAATGTAATCATCAAGGGCCTTCACTAAATCCAAAATCGGCTTTGCGGCGGGATCATCCGGAGAACCCGCTTCAAGCGCTTTGAGCGCCGAACCGCGTATGACCGGCACATCATCTCCCGCGAACCCATACTTCTTCAAGAGTTCTCTCACTTCGGACTCGACGAGGTCTATGAGTTCCGGGTCGTCAACCATATCAACTTTGTTCAAAAATACGATTATAGCCGGAACGCCAACCTGATGAGCCAGAAGAATGTGCTCCCTTGTCTGGGGCATCGGGCCATCAGCGGCCGAAACCACGAGTATGGCTCCATCCATCTGCGCCGCGCCGGTTATCATGTTTTTGATGTAATCGGCGTGGCCTGGGCAGTCAACGTGGGCATAGTGCCGCTTTTCCGACTCGTATTCCGAATGATGGAGGGCGATTGTGATTCCGCGCGCCTTTTCTTCCGGAGCGTTATCTATCGCGTCAACGCCTTCCGCCTTTGAGGCCAACCCTTTTTTGAAAAGCACGTTTGTTATGGCCGCGGTAAGAGTTGTTTTTCCGTGGTCAACATGTCCGATTGTTCCGATGTTCACATGCGGTTTGGAACGTTCGAATTTTTCTTTAGCCATTGTTTTTTATTTTTTCTATAGTTTTCGACCTATTTTTTAATTCTATCTCATTTTCAGTTATAACGCATTCACTGTCAAGGGAATGAAATTACTCCTTCTTCAAGAGCTCCTTGAAAATTTCCGGAGGGATGGATGTATCGGCGCGTTCTTTGAGGCGTTCTTTCCCCTTCTTCTGTTTTTTCCAGAGTTTCATTTTTCTTGTTCTGTCTCCCCCGTTTTTCCCGAAATTCCCGAGTTCCTTGCGCGTCGCTGTTATGTCCGCCCTCGCGATTACCCTCCCGTAGGCGACCGCCTGAATCGGCTGGGTGTACTGCTGTTTCGGAAGGAGAGCCGTCAATTTTTCGACTGTCTTTCTTGCTTCGCGTTCGAGTGAGTCCTTCGGAAGAAAACGGATTAGTCCCGTTATTGCTTTCCCCGACACCAGAAAATCAACTCGCGCTATGTCTGTTTTTTCATACCCGCACACGTTATAGCTGAAAGACGCGTACCCTTCGCTTACCGATTTCAGACAATCATCAAAATCGCTTACAAGTTCGACAAGCGGCATTTTCGATGAAAGTTTTATCCTGTCCCCTATAGTTTCCGTGTGTACCTCCGAAAATCTGAATTTCTTACGGAGCGATAAGACACCGGACAAAAATCTATTCGGAAAAATCAAAACTATGTCTATCATCGGCTCCGATATTTCAAGATAATCGGCTGGCAAGTCATCGGGCTTGACGACCTCAATCATCTCGCCGCGTTTCGACTTAACGAGATATTTGACTGAAGGAAATGTGTTTATAACACCTATCTGGAATTCTCTCCGGAGCCGCTCGGCCGTTATCTCGAAGTGAAGCCGTCCTAAACATCCGACCTTGAATCCCCTTCCTAAAACCTCGTTATTGTCCGGCTCTGTTGAAATTGACGAATCGTTCAATTTGAGTTTCTGAAGCGCTTTGCGCAAAAAATCATATTCGCTCGCCTCCTCCGGGAAAAACGAAACGAAAATCACCGGCTTCGGCTCTTCATACCCGTGAAGCGCGAATTTTACACAATCCTCGGATTGAACGCCGCCGCTATCCACAAAAAAAGCCGTGTCCCCTATCTTTATTTTTTCAGGGTCCTTTATTCCGGTCGCCACATAGCCGATGTCGCCGTCTCGTAAAATATCAAGCGGCTTCATTTCCGGGAAAAATTTCCCCGTTTCCTTTATTTTTGTTCTCGTTCCGGCGCGCGCCATTTTGATTTCTCCGTCCGCGCGGAACTCGCCGCCGAAAATCCTGACGGAAGCCACAACCCCCTTGTGATTATCATAAAACGAATCGAATATGAGCGCCTTGCCTTTGAAAGGCGCGCTGTCCGATTTTTCGGGAGGCGGAATGACTTGTACTATTTTTTCAAGCAATCCCGGAACGCCCTCTCCGGTTTTTCCGGACACGCACATTATTTCTTCCCTTCCGCACCCGAGCACTTCGGCAAGTTCTCCCTTCGCGGAATCGGCGGCTTTCTCGCCGAAAGAATTTATCAAATCAATTTTATTCAGAACACCGATGATTTTAATGCCGGCTTTTTTCGCCGAAAAAAAATTCGCGAGCGTTTGCGCCTGCACTCCTTGAGTCGCGTCAACAAGAAGAACCGCGCCCTCGACCGCCTCGAGCGCGCGCGACACTTCGTACGAAAAATCGCTGTGCCCGGGAGTATCTATAAGATTAAGCGAGTATTCCTCGCCATCGCGAGCCAAAAATTTCATCGTAACTGGCGCCATTTTTATCGTAATACCTCGCTCCCGTTCAAGTTCCAGCTGGTCAAGATACTGCGATTTCATCTTCCTCTTATCAATGGTATGTGTGTATTCCAAAAAACGGTCGGCCAGCGTTGACTTGCCGTGGTCAATATGGGCTATTATAACGAAGTTTCTTATTTTATTTGAAAACATACCGCTAATAATTTAAAATTTTCAATTTGAAATTTTCAATGAATTCGCCAGCCGGCAAATCAATTGCGGAGAAAAGAAGTCAAAATACAGACACCGTTTTTCTGATTTTCTCTTATTTTGAATCCGTCTTGGGCTGATTTGATTAAAAATTGAAAATTGCCTGCCACGCCGTAGCTTCAGTGTAGGTTTTGGAATTTTGGAATTTGAACATTTGGATTTATTTAGGGTTTAGGGTTTGGTGCTTAGAGTTTTGTTATCAGAGTTTTATTCGAAATTCAAAATTCGTAATTCGAAATTTCTGCTCTGCTCTATCTTTTCCCGAGCGTAAGATAAATCATCTCACGCGCCGCCGCGCCGCTGGTTTCGTAATTGAAAAACGGACTGCGCGACTCCTCCCAAATATACCCGAGCGGGGCGCTAATCGCCACTTTCAGTTTCGAAGACACGCCCGACTGCGACTCGAATATGAAAGTGAATACACGCCCTTTCGCAACCGCCGTTTTGTCTGATGGAGGCGTCTCAAACTTTATTGAAAACACCCTTTCCTTCCCGGCCTGAACATTAAACCAAGTGCCGAAAACCGACTTGCCAAACGCTTGAAATGCCCATGTCTGATAGGAACTCGAATATATTTTAGAGTCCTCTATTTTTTTAAGCTCCGGGTACGTTTCATACCCTTCGGCCTCGTAATCGAACTTCGATACTATGTTTTTCACGTCGTTCCCCTTGACGGACACAAGCGAAGAACCGGGAGCCGCGTATATCTGGATGAAATTTTTGTTCGTCTCCCTCCACCACGGGTCTTTTTCTTTATTTCCCGTATGCTTTCTGTTTACGGATAAATCCGTAAACACTCCCCCTTCCGAATCAACGTCCACGCGCGCGTCAACCGACTGTTCCATAAAAACATCCGTTTTCCCTCCCGCGATGTTCGCGTTTACGACCGCGAGATAACTCCCCCAAAAGCTGTTCGGCAAATCCAGTGTCTCGCCCGCGACGCCGGAAGAAACAAGCGAGCTCTGTATGTTATTGTCCTTCGCGTAAATCATTATATCCTTTTTTGCCACGTGCTCGAAAATGCTTTTCGCGAGCGCTTCGCGTTCAAGTTCGGAAACCGAGTTCATTTTTTCGAGCGCGAGCGGAGCAAGCGTTTTCAAAATCCGCTTGGGTTCGCCAGCTCTTTTGTCGGCTCCGGTTTCAACTTCCCTTTGTATTTCTTTCAAAAAATTCTTGTTGTCAATCGCAAGCTTGTAATCCTCAAGTTCAATCGGGCCCGTTGCCGAAAGAAAACTCTCAAAAACGTTTATATTCAACCCCACTGCCGCGTCAAATTTCACGTCTCTCTCCGAATACATCTTTGAATTTTCCAGGAAGAATAAAATCGCGCGCGCCGATGAAGGAAAATCGAAAAACCAGTTCGCGTCCCTCGCCCCCCAGTCGGTACTCATTGTTTTTATCTCCTGCGGAGGGACTATTTTCAAATCGAGCTGCCCATCAGGGTCATATATATCGCGAACGTCCATTGATTTCATTTGTCCGTTTTGAACTATAATATCAGCATAGCTCCCGACAAATCCTCCACCGGGTCTTATCTCCGCCGTATTCTGAAAAAGTACGGCTATGTGCCTTTCTTCATTCGACCGCAATACGCCTAAAATACCGCCCAAAAAAATATCCGCTTTATTCAGTTCGCCGCTGTATTTCAGATATTCGCCGCTTATATTTTGTTCGTACTCGCTTAGAGAATCCGAAAATCCGCGCAGTGCCGCGAGATTGTTTCTTACGGATTCGAGTTTCGAACCGGCTCCGCTTATTTCCGAACGAATAGCGGAAATGTTTTGAATGAGAAGCGCTCCGTTGGTCTGAAAATTTTTCATCCCGTCAAGCGTAAGGGCTTCCAGTTCGGACGCGAGATTCATAACGCTTGAATTTAATTCAATGGCATCTTCTAAAATGTCCGCGGCGTTTCGAAATCGCGGAATAAAAAAACCGAAAATTTTAAGCGCTTCGCTTCCGTATGTCCTATCCATTATATTTTTCATATTCCTGAGTTCCTTGTCGTTTTCCGCCAAAAAAACTTCCGCATCGCCGAAACGCGTTTCCTTGAGCGCCTGAATCGATAAGGAAAAGTTGCCTGCTATGTTCAGAACCCCTCCCGCGAACGCTTTTTTGATTTCGCCCGCGCGCAAGAATGCCGCTCCTGCCCACAAAGCGATAAGTACGAGCGCTGAAACGACAATCCCGAACGCGATTTTTCCGACCGAAAAAAACTTGAACGCCGGAGCGCGCGGAACCTTGGACAGATTAACAGTTTCAATGCGCGAAATCCTGCCGTAATTGCCATCCGGTTTTTTCACATCAACCAAAACCGGCTGTATGTTTTTTCTTGGAACTCTCTTTTCCATATAATTCCTGTTTATACTTCTTCGTGTATTATTTTTGAAATTTTGTCGGCGGCCGTTTCCCACCTGAATCGCTCCGAGTTTTGTTTGCCTGCCTTGATGAGAGCCGACATCCTCTTCGGACTGTCGGCGAGTCCCTCTATCGCGGAAACAAATCCGTCTTCATCCCGCGCGGGAATAAGCATGGCTGAGCCGCCAAGCGTCTCGCGGAACACTCCTATATCGGAGGCCGCGACCGGCGAGCCGCATGCCTCGCACTCAAGCGGAGGAAATCCGAAGCCCTCGTAAAAAGACGGGTAAAGCAAGAGGAAGGCCGAGTGATAAAGATTTCTCAAATCCTCAAAAGACGCAAACCCCCAAAATTTTATGTCGGAAGCGCGCTTTGAACGCGCGGCAAAATCGAATATGGGCTTTGATAGCCATCCGCGCGGTCCGACTATCACAAATTTAAAATCCCTGAAAAACTTTTTCTCCTTGAGCTTCTCGAAAATCCTTATTGCCCCGGCGATGTTTTTTCTCGGTTCAATCGTTCCGACAAAGAGAAAAAACGGATTTTCAAGGCCATGCGCTTTTTTGAATTCAATCACATCTTCTTTACTGACGTCTTCGCGAAAAAACGGGTTTATTCCGGAATGCACGACGCTCACCTTGTTGGGAGATATCCCCCACAAGTCCGTAATGTCGGTTCTTGTCGAAGAAGACACTGTTATTATTTTGTCCGCTCTCATCGCCTGTTTTCTCGGCTGGACATACCGGTGCCATAATCTTTTTCGCGGAGAAAAAAAATGCGGGAAACGCGCGAAAGACAAATCATGAAACACGACTATATCTTTCATAGTCCGAACGCCTCGGAGCGGAAGAAAATGCGGGCGGAATAAAACGTCATATTTTTTGAAAATACCGGTCTTCGGAATGCCTATCGTCTCCGAAAAAAGTTCTATCGCCTTATTCGGTATACCCCAATCAACAACCTCACCGCCCTGCCCAGTTGCGCAGGCAGATTGAACTTCCTCCGGCACCGTTTTTTTTCTGAAAGAATTGAAAAAAACCGAATACTCATCGCTGTCGCCGGAACGCGTCGAAAGATACCTGAGAAGCATGCGGGTATATTCCGGGATGCCGGATGTTGTTTTTCCTATTGCGGCCCTCCTATCGTAAAGAATCTTCATTTTATACTATTATATACGACACAACTTTTCTCCGCGGGTATTTCATACTTCGGCTCCCGCTTTACGCATCGCGGCGGTTAATTCTTTTCTGAACCTGTCTTCGGAAAATTTTTTCGCGTATTGCGCTATGTAATGCCTATCGAATTTTTTGGATTCGAATTCTCTCACTGCCCCGATTATGGCTGATGGCGTCTGCTCCGAAAAAAGCAACCCTGTTTTTCCGTTTTCCACTATCTCACTTCCGCCTCCGGTCTGGAAAGCCAAAACGGGCAGTCCGCACATCTGCGCCTCGGCCGCGACGAGGCCGAAGTCCTCCACCTGCGGAAAAATAAGCGCCCTCGCGCCGGTGTAATATTTTCTTAGTTTGCTGTCGCTTACCCCCGAAATGAACCTTACAAACGCCGGATTGGCTATTTTTTTCAGCTTTTCTTCTTCCGGACCTCTCCCTATAATCACAAGCTTTTTTCCCATCGCGCTAAAAGCGGAGATACCTACATCGAAACATTTGTAATATAACAAACGCCCGACCATTAGATAATAGTCGTCCTGTTTTTCGCGCGGCTCGAAATAAAAATCATCCTCCCGGACGGGGGGATAAACCACTTCAGCGTCCCGTCCGTAATACGCGCGTATTTTATCGGCAATAAAGCGCGAATTCGCTATGAATACATTGACGCGTCCGGCGGCTTTTTTATCCCACTTCCGGAGCCACCGCGCGACCATCCACGCCGCAGGGCGTAAAATTGTGTTCCCGAGAGGCGACGGCCGGAGCGGTAGATTTTTAAGATATTCTATTTCCCACGCGTACCTAAGGGGAGTGTGGCAATATGATATGTGGCACGGCGCGTCAACCGGAATCCCCTTCGCGTATCCGGCGCTTGAAGAAACGACAAGGTCGTATTTTTCGCGGCTTCGCATAAGGCGGGTCGCGAGCGGAGCGAGCGGAATAAACGCCCTGTGTCTGTTTCGAATCCAGTTGCGGTCGAGAAAGCTCGTTTCTTTGACCATTCCCCTAAAAATCCCGCATGTTTTTTGTTCGTCGTAAAGCAGGGTGTAAACGTCCGCACCCGGAAAAATATCAAGAATGGATTTCAATACCCGCTCGGCGCCGCCAAGCTGGTTAAGATAATCATGAAGTACCGCGACTCGCATAAATTGATTATAAACGAATTTTAAATCCCTGTCGGGTCGGTAAAAAGTATCGTGATAGTTTTCCGGATTATTTTCGCGTCAGTTTTGAAATTGACGCGCTTAAGATAATCAAAATCGAGCTCCAATTCCTTCAAAAACGGCAGAGCCGATGCGCCGCTCACTTGCGACAGTCCCGTTATCCCCGCTTTCGCGTCCGCTATTTTTTTAAACTCCGGCGGATATTTCTCCACCTCTTCCGGCTCATGCGGCCTGGGGCCTACAAGCGCCATGTCGCCCGCTAACACATTCAAAAACTGCGGAAACTCATCAAGACGGAATTTACGGAGAATTTTTCCTGTTTTTGTAACCCGCGGGTCGCGTTTCATCTTGAAAAGCGGTCCATCCGCGCGCTCGTTCATACCCATAAGGTGCCTTTTCTTTGAGTGCGCCCCGCGCTCCATCGTCCTGAACTTCCATACGCGTATCGTTTTTCCGCCGCTTAATCTTTCCAAACGCACGAATACCGGAAACCCGTCCTCAATCGCGATAAAAAAGGCGGCGAATGGAAGTAAAATAAAAACAGCGAGCGCTCCGAGCGCTCCTCCAAGCAGGTCAATTAATCTTTTCCACGCGGAGTAATTCATCGCGTTTCGTCAACCGTTTTCTTTTCCGGCAAGACGGAGAATTGTTTTTATAACCGAATCGGGACTCAAAGATATGCTCATAATACCCTCTTGAACCAAAAATTCCGCGAACTCAAAATAGTCCGACGGGGCCTGCCCGCATATTCCGATGTATTTCTTTTTTCTTTTGCATTTTTTCACGGCTTCGGCGATGAGTTTTTTCACGGCATCATTTCTCTCGTCGGCTATTCCCGCGACAAGCGCGGAATCGCGGTCTATCCCGAGCGTAAGCTGGGCAAGGTCGTTCGACCCGATGGACATTCCGTCAAAAATTTTTAAAAACTCGTCCGCGAGCAAAACATTCGAAGGTATTTCGCACATAACGTAAACCTTGAGCGTCTTGTCGCTTTTCCTTGAAAGTCCGTACTCCTCCATAACCTCCAAAACTTTCCGCCCTTCTTCCGGAGTCCTGCAAAACGGAACCATAGGTATGACGTTTTTCATGCCGATTTCGGAACGGACTTTTCGGAATGCTTCGCACTCAAGAGAAAACGCTTCTTTGAATTTCGGGTCGTAATACCGCGAAGCGCCGCGCCATCCGAGCATCGGATTTTCCTCTTCCGGTTCATAAAGTTCCCCTCCTATAAGCTGTCTGTATTCGTTCGTTTTGAAATCCGACAGGCGTATTATCGCGTCATTCGGCGAGAAAGCGGCGGCTATTTTCGCTATTCCTTCCGCGAGCTTATCGGAATAGAATTTCTTTTTGTCCTCATATCCGCGCGTTTCGGCGTCAATCGCGCCTATTATTTTCAAAATCCGGTTTTTTTCTCTCTTGTCTTTCAGATGAGCCGCCCCGTGCTTCAATTCTTTATATTTGATAAGTGCGTTCGGGTGGATTTTTATATGAGACGCTATTATGAATTCCAGGCGTCCGAGTCCGACTCCGGAAACCGGAAGATTGTGATAGCCAAATGCTTCGTCCGGTGAACCGATATTCGCCATAATCTTCGTTTTCGTTTCCGGAATTTTATCAAGTTTGTGCTCTTTCACGGAAAAATCCATCTCTCCTTCGTAAACGCGTCCCACATCCCCCTCTGCGCAACTCACTGTAACAAACATCCCGTTTTTCAATTCTCTTGTCGCGTTTTTCGAAGGTCGGGGTCCGTAATCGGAGCGACAAGCACTTCTCCTTTCTTGAATTCCGCTACTCCCCGCGCGTTTTTTACAATCCGTACCTTTCCAACGCCGATTTTCGAACCCACGGATATTCCCGCGAGAATCATCTTTCCCTTTTCCTTTATTTCATATTCCGTATATGTGTTTTTATCGCGCGCGGCCGCGACTGTTTCCGGACGCGCCTGCACTATGAAAAGTTCGCCGGTGGTCCCGTCTTTCGCCCACTCGATATCCATCGGTTGAAAACACCCGCGCTCTTTGGAAAAATGTCTTTCTATTTTCATGCACCATTCTCCCAGTTTCACCGCTTCTTCGTCCGTTATGGAAAATTTATCGCGCGCCGATTCCCCGACTTTTATTCTTTTCGTGCCGCCAAACGTCGAATATACGAGCTTTATGTCTTTTCGTCCGAGTTTTTTTGAAATCACGGGATTGAATCCGCCCTCAAGCGACGGCTTGAAAAGCACGAATTCGTCAGGGATGACTTCCCCCTGAACTATCATCTCCCCCAATCCGTAGATGCTGTTTATAACTATCACTTTTTCGAATCCGGATTCCGTGTCTATCGTGAAAGCGACACCGCTTGAGGCGATATCCGAGCGCACCATTTTCTGCACGCCAACCGAAATAGCTACATCCGAGTTCGAAAATCCTTTATGCACTCTGTAAGAAATAGCCCTGTCCGTAAAAAGAGACGCCATGCATCGTCTCACGGCTTCAACAACGTAAGAGGCCCCCGAAACATTCAAATATGTTTCTTGTTGTCCGGCGAAAGACGCTCCCGGCAGATCTTCGGCGGTCGCCGAAGACCTTACCGCGACACTTATGTTTTTGCCGTATTTTTCGCTCAAATTTTTATACGACGACTTTATTTCTTCCCTTATCTCGCGTGGCATTTTAGCGCGCATTATGAGCCGTCTGATTTCCTTCCCGCGTTTTTTCAGCTCGCCGATCTTGCGGGTATCGAGGCCTTTCAAAATTCCCTTGATGTTTTTATCCAGACCCGTCGTTTTCAGAATATGCCTGTACGCTTCCGCGGTTACGGCAAATCCGCCGGGAACGTTGATTCCTTCGGGTACGAGCCGCGAATACATCTCGCCAAGCGCCGCGTTTTTGCCGCCGACCACCGGCACATCTTTTATTCCTATTTCGTTGAAATCCAAAACAAACGGTTTTTCATTTTTCATGACTGTTTTTTCTCTGATATGATGAACCAAAAAATATCAAAACGACTTTTTATAATTCTACACTATTTATCAAATCCCCGCGTGGTTGGTTGAGGAAACACAATTTTACGAGAAACGCCCGCGATACCGCGCCGCTTGCGGCGCGGTTATTCATTAAAATGTGCGGCTAAGACGATGTCCGCCACATTCGAACCGGTCGGACCTGTCTCCAAAAAATCGCCTGTTTTTTCAAAAAAACCGGAAGAGTTATTATCGTTCAAATAATCCCAAACATTCATGTTTAATTCAGCGGCGTGTTTTATAGATATTGCGTCGCAGATACCGCCCGCGAAACGGCCGTTGTCAATGCCATCGGAAGCAACGGCTATTATTATGTCCGAATCATCGGCAAAACGCATCGCCGAAAGAGCTATCTCCTGATTTCTGCCACCCCGGCCTTTTCCTTTTACGACAACCGTGCTCTCACCGCCGTACAAAAGAAATGTATCCGGTTTTTCGCTTTTAAGATTGTTCGCTATTCCCGCGCCTATATGCCTTGCGTGTCCGGAAAATTTATCGGTCATTATTTTGGCTTCGTATCCGAGATTTTCCGCCGCTTCTTTCATCGCCGCGAGCATAGCGGAGTTCGAAACAATGACAGTATTCGTTACATTCGTAAAAAACCTGTTTTCCTTCGGTGTCTCAATAAGCGCTTTTTCAATGAAAGGATACGTTTCTGAAACTCCATATTCTTCTATTACTCTTTTCGCGTCCGACATACTCGTGGAATCGAACGCCGTTGGTCCGGAAGCTATAAATTCTATGCTGTTGCCGGGCACGTCTGAAAATATAAGAGAGACGACTTTCGCCGGAAAGGCGTATTTGGCGAGATATCCGCCTCTCGCGAGAGACAAATGTTTTCTCACGGTATTGACTTTTTCTATTGACGCGCCTTTTTTAAACATCATATCTATGACTTCCCGCTCCTCGACGCAAGTCATATTATCCGGCTGGCACAATAACGCGGAGCCACCGCCGGAAATAAAGGATATCACAAGGTCGTTTTCAGTCGTCTCCGAAAGAAGAGAAATAAGCCGCCTCGTCGCGGAAATATTGCGCTCCGAAGCGAATGGATGGTCGCCCGCGTACGTTTCTATATTCGGGTTCTCGAACTTGCCCTCGTAAATGTCAACGACAACCCCTTTATAGATGAGCTCGCCGAGAATTTTTTCGGCTTCAAGCGCGGCTCTTACGCCGCATTTACCGACACTCACGAGAAACACGCGCGAATTTTGATTGACGGTTATTTCACTGCCGGCTAAGACGATTTTTCTGTCGAATCGCTGCATGGCCTTACGCACGGCTGTTTCGGTCCTAATGGCATTAAATCCCTCCTCAATAATTTTGAGGGCGGTTTTTCTTCTCTCGTCTGCCGCAAGTTGTTCGAAATTTTTTATCCTCATTTTCCGGCAGTTTGAAATTCGCACCCCGCTTCTTTCGCCAGCATTTCCGCGGTTAGCTCACCGGTATGTCTTTTGCCGTCAGGGAAAATCCATGTCGGAATCACTTCCACGCCTTTTCCAACGCATAATTCAACGTTATCGGGACACTCGACATACGGCACGTACTTAAACGCGCCGTCAAACATTCTCTTTTGATTCTGGCAATGCGAACACCACTCGGCTCCGTACATAACGACGTTTTTATCCGCGAGGCACTTCGCGAGATTTTCAAGCTCCATAGACGCGCCTGATGTATTGATCCCCGGATAAACGATCGCGACCGCGAGAATAATAATCGCCGCCGTTATCGCCGACCATATAATTATTTTTTTGTTCATGCGTGTTACTCCTTGCAACAATCAACTAATTTTTCGACTATGTCCTCCACAGTCCACGGCTTTTTCGCGCCGTTTTCTTCGGCGCCTTTCATGCCGCCGTTTGATTTATCCCCGGCTGAAACGTCAATCAATTTCAAACGGATGCCCCAAAACGCGGAATACAGATGATAGGCGTTTTGAAACATTTTCTCCGCCTCTTCTTTTTTATTTTCGGACAAGAGTTTCGTGCCGACCTCCATAATTCTCATCGCGGCGGCGAGCAGGTGTTTGGATATGCACCACGACTCACCTTCATTTATAGGAATCATTTTCCCCAAAAGCTCTTTGCGAATCCCTCGCGCCTCGTTCAAAATGTCGAGGTACTTGCTATCTTTGGTTTTGGACGCAGTAAAAAATAAATGTTCCTCTATGCTCACAAGATTCATAACCGCGATACTCAAATCCTCTTCCATGGATAAATCAAAACTTCCGCTTTTTCTAAGTTCTTCGGCTTTTTTCAACATCTCTTCAAATTTCTTTTTTTCTATTTCCATAAATATTATTTTACCATCATTATATACAAATTTATAATCCCCGCATTACACCTGATTACGCATATATGAATTGCTCTCAAGCTCTAAATCCTAATATCTAATCCGCCTGACCGGCGGACTAAACAAATCTTAATGTTCAAATTCCAAAATTCAAAACCCGTCTTTTTCTGTGGTTTTATCTCATTTTGAGTTCGTTTTGGTTATGGATTCATTAAAAATTGAAAATTTCAAATTGAAAATTATTCTCTGCTTTGCGCTTAATACTTGCCGCTTGATGCTACTTCCCGCCCCGTCTCACAAAATAAATATCAATCCTCCTAAAATGAGCATCGCTATTCCGCCGATAATTCTGCCCCGCACGGTGTCTTTTTTCCACTCCTCCGCTTTTTTGAGAAGAATTTCGTTTCCCGCAATCGCAAGAATGATTATAAGCGGCAAAACAAATACGGCATTATACAAAACAAGATAGCCAAGCCCGCTGAAAAATGTGGAGTGGTCATGAAGCAAACCAAGCACAAGCAGGTACGGACCGCCGGTGCATGGAAACTCCCACACGCCCACAAGAAAGCCGAGCGTGAAAGCGGAAGGCACCGATGCCTTGCTTACAAACAGCGCGATTTTTCTGTGAACAGAACCGGGTATTCCGATTCTAATCGGAAAATTCGGGAAAAAATGGTTCGCGAGATTCAATAATCCCGAAAATATGAGAATGGCTCCGCCTATTCTCGCGACAAAATGCGGAATGTTCAAAAATTGGAGCGTCTTCAAAACGCCAAGTCCTATCAAAACATACACGACAAACACTCCGAGAACGTAAGCCCCGCCCGTGAAAATAATATTTTTACGCGTTCGTCCCAAACTAAAAAGAAACGCTATCGTGAGAAATAAAACCGAAAAAGCGCACGGGTTCACGCTGTCTATCAAAGCCGCGATTACAATAAGCGGCAGGAGTGCTCTACCGCCAAGAGACGCGGCAAGCAAACCGCCATCCGGCATAGAGTGTTTTATAAAATAAACCGCGGAAAATAAAATCACCGCTAAAACAACGATGGCCACAAGCTGGAAAACACTCTTTCTTTTCTCTTTTATTATTTTCTGTTCATCCATGGTTATTTTCCACGCTTAAACATGTCTTGAAATACATCTTTAGGGTCGCGCTTATTTTCTATTATTTCGCGGAGAGCGGATAATATTTCGAATCTCTCCACGTTCCGACCAATGAGAGAAAACACGGACGGCGCAGAAACGACTCCTTCCGTCTGCTCGTCAAACACGCCGTCAAGCAGCACGTCTTCACCTGCCTGTCTATTATGTGAGTATCCGCTGAATCCGCATGCCGCGAGGTCTCCGAGTCCCGCCGCGCCGAGCGCTGTTTCCGCTTTGCCGCCAAGCATTTTAACCATCGCGGGTATCTCGCCTATCGCCTTCGAGAGAAGCCAGCCCTTCGCGTTATCGCCCCAGCCGAGTCCGTCGGCAACGCCGAAAGCAAGCGAATAAACATTTTTCAAAACACCGCTCAAAGCGACCCCATGAACGTCTTTTAAGCGTATTAAATTTATGCGGCTGTTTCCGAACAATTCGCGCGCAGTAAGGAAAATCTTTTCGTTTCCACATCCCAAAACTCCCGCCCCCGCAAAGTCCCGTTCCAACTCCTCGGCAAGTAGCGGCCCTCCAAGTATGCCAAACTGTTTTTTCGAAAAGAATTCTCCAATTATTACGTCCGCCGTTTTTCCGGTGCCGCGTTCAATTCCTTTCGTAAGCGAAATTATAAATGTATTTCTCTCCGCGTATTCTTTCACCAAAGCGCACGCTTCACGGAGCCCCGCGGACGGCACGCACAAAAAAATCGCATCGGCGCCGTTGATTATTTCGGATATGTTTCTTTGGTTCGGTACGGCGCCTTCTTTTTTGTCCCAAAGCCGTACCTCATTTCCAGAAGAAGTTATCACGCCCGAAAGCGCTTTGCCTATCCTTCCGGCCCCTATGATTGCGATATGATTGTTCATGATAATTTTGAATTTTGTCCGCCAGTCGAGCGGACTAGAATTTTGAGTGAAACTCGAATGAAAGAATCAATGAAACAAAGAGAACGGAGTTTATTCAGGAAAGGTTATTCTGTGTTTAAGTAATTCAGTATTTCGAAATTGATTCGAAATTCAAAATTAGAAATTTCCGCTGCTTTCTACTCCCATTGTTCCCTTCTGCTTATTATACCTCAACTCGACCGATTATTTTTTCTATCCTCGATCTCGATATACCGCCAGCGCGAATTATTTTCGGCGGCTGTCCGGTAAAATCAATCACGGTTGACGGAACTCCGACTTTTGACTTCCCGCCGTCTAAAACAAGCGGGACTTTTCCGTTCAACTCTTTTACAACCGACAAAGCGGAGGTTGCTTCCTTGTTACTGCCGGATATGTTTGCCGAAGTCGCCGCAATCGGCCCTCCAAACTCTTTTATCAGGGCGCGCGCGATTTTTGAGTCCGGCATCCTTATTCCTATCGTATTTTTCCCGCCCGTCAAAATATCGGAAAATTCTTTTTTCTTTTTTAAAATCACCGTCAACGCCCCGGGGAAAAATTCATCAATGAGAACCCTCGCGCTTTTTGGTATCGTAACCGCGATTCTTTTAACATCACTATCGTTACAGACAAGAATACTCACGGGTTTGTCCGCGCGCCTGTTTTTAGCGCGAAAAAGTTTTCGAACCGCCCGCGCGTTAAACGGGTCGGCTCCTAACCCGTAAACGGTCTCTGTCGGAAAAGCGACAATTTCCCCGCGCCTCATAATATCCGCCGCCAATTTTATTATTTTCCTTTCCGGATTTTTTGGATTTACTTTTATTATTTCGGTTAACATGGACGAAGTAATTTACGATTTTCAATTCGAAGTTTTTAATGAATGTTTAATGAGGAGAAAATAAAATCAAAACAATGATTAATTATTATTATACTCTGTCTTTGAAATTATATGTTTTTTCTCCCTTTGCGTTCGTTTTGGTTATGGATTCATTAAAAATTGAAAATTTCAAATTATTTCTATGCCGTTTCTCTCGCGTAACATCCGTTGCAATAAATTATCGGAGCGTTTTTTTCCGTGAGTGTCGTTTTGAAAGAAACCCCGCATTTCGCGCATTTTCTTTCGACTGTCTGGCAATAATTTATATCCTCAATCCATCTGTGGACTTTTTCCATAATTCTGCACATCGGGCACTCGCGGGGAATAGGCAAATTCATTTTTTTTAAAAACGATAGTTCCGTCTCAATAATCCTGTATCCTTTGCCGCAAGCCGAACATTCTATGACTTCTTTCAAGATTGATTCTCCCGTGTCTTTTATATGGTCGGGCAACTCATTCGCCTTTTTTGTTATATCGTATGTTCTTTTCTCTTTTTCTGTCCATATAAATCCTTCTTTTTCCGCCGCCTCTTTTGTCTTCGGGAAAAACAAACTCGCGAATGAATCGTTATACGGGAAACCGGTGAATTCGGGCGGGAAAAGCTCCCCGTATTTATAAACATTTCCCTTTTTGTCGGTGTATGGCATATCGTCCATATACTTTATTATCTTCTCTCTTAAAAAACGGTATTCGCTCTCGCTGTACCTCTTATTCAGAACGCAAAACTCCCCTTTCTTCACGGACACGCATCCAAAATGATTTTTTCCTCCGGTTGACGCCCGGCAATATTCGGCGCTTATTAGATTTATTCCAGATTCATCACAAAATTTTATATCAGAGACATTTTCCCCAATATTAACCGAATCACAACACCTCGCCATATTATTCCCCCAGCTTGCTATGTCGTAAGAATCTTTTGTCGGATTGTCCGCTATAAGAAACAAATATTTACCGTCTTCCGCAAAAGACGTTTCAAAACATTCTTTTATGTTTTTTGAATTGAAAATATAATTTCCCGTCGAATTGACGCAAAACTTATCATAAATTCCCTTGTAAAAACTTTTTGCGTTGCAACTACGCGCTTTTTTCTTTATTTCTTGATATTTTGAATAAGAACCGATATCTATTTCGCTTATTTTTCTGAAATATTCTTCTTTCGACAATTGTTCATCAAAATAGACGTATTTTTTGTTTTTTATGTTTGTTGACGCGAAACAGTTTTGACACCCAGAAATATCACGGGAGAAAAAACATTCAAGGGATTCTGTTGCGTGGTCGGTTCCAACGCATCTATTACTCTGAAATGTATGAATGGAATCATAACAAAGTTCAGAATCGGCGGTTAAGGAACAATCGAAAATGTCTTTATTCCCTATGCTATAAAAACCATAAGAGCAATTTTCTCCCCTGTCGCCGTGAAAAATCAGATAGCAGTTTTTCAAGTTACCTGTATGGTTTGTATATGGAGAACTTTTTGTTGTAGGAATATCTATTGACAAAGATATAATCGGGACATTGTGCAAAAGTTCATTGAACTGCTCAAAAAATGGTCTTGAGAAATCGTAACCCCGCCCGTATTCAAACGCATCCCAATTATCGCTCCACCAGCATTTCGGACAATACACTTTATACGGCGCATCCGGAGAATATCGCGAAATCACGCTTTTCTTACATAAATCGCAATCGCGTTTATAAAGATTGAAAAAATTCAAAAACGACAATCTTCTCTCAAGCCGGCATCTCGGACAAAACGTCGGCAGCGGCACTTCTATCTTCCTATAGAAATCAAAGTCCTCGCTTTCTATCGTGTAGTTTTGCTTGCAATTCTGACACTGTTTTGATTCTTGCATATTGCCTGTATAGATGGCTTTGACGCTGATTTTAACGGATTTACGCGGACAAATTCGGTATTTTGAACATTTGAATTTGTTTAGGATTTAGATATTAGGGTTTAGGATTTTATTTGGATTTGTTTAGTCCACCGGTCAGGCGGATTAGATATTAGGGTTTAGGATTTTATCTTGTGTGCAATACTTTCTACTTTACAAACTTTATGGACTTTATACTATTCCATATCTGCTTATTATACCCAAAAATTCACTCTTAAACTCTTTGTATTTTCCTTCCTTTATCGCCTTTCTTATCTTACACATAAGGTTATTAAAAAAGAAAACGTTGTGGATTGTGGCCAATTTCCCGGCGCGACGGTCTTTTAATTTGAACATTTTTCGCAGTTCCCCGCGCGATATTCGAGACGAACACGCTTCGCACGAACATTCCATTTCGAGCGGCTCGGTTGAATTCACATATCCCGATTTTTTTAGATCTATTCTTCCATCACGAGTCCACAAAGCGCCGTGCCGCGCTTCGCGCGTAGGCACAACGCAGTCAAAGGTATCCACGCCCGCGTCCACCCCCTTAAACACATCCCTAACTGTCCCTATGCCGAGAAGATGGCGCGGCTTCTGTTCGGGAAGCAAGTCGTTCACGGCCGCGACCATACCACCCATTCCGTTCTCGCCGAAAGAACCGCCTATGCCGAAACCATCAAACGGAAGCGAACCGATGAATTTTGCGCTCTCCGCGCGTAAATCGGAAAACACTCCGCCTTGCACTATTCCGTAAAGCATCTGGCTCGCGTTCGTCTTTTTTGAAAGGCAAACCTCCGCCCACCTGTGCGTACGATTCATCGCTTTTTTTGTGTATTCGTAATCGCTCCATGGAGAAGTGCACTCGTCAAACGCGAACATTATATCCGCGCCGAGGCGTTCCTGGATTTTCATTGATTCCTCCGGTCCTAAAAAACGTTCGTCGCGACCATCCGTGAAAAACGCGCCATTTTCCGTAACGCGCACAAGATTTTCTTGAGACGCGGCGGCTCGCGGAAAATCCGCAGTGCGCAAAATTCCCACCTTGCCGGTATTATGTTCCCTGCCGAACCCAAAGCTGAACACCTGGAATCCGCCGCTGTCCGTCATAATAATGCTCCCTGGCATATCTATCCGCGCCGGCAATCCTTCAAACGAATTAAGTGAATCACCAAGCTCGCGCCACAAGTGATACGTGTTCGCTATAATAAGCCGCGTTCCCGCGCGTTCCGCTTCACGCGCGTCAATACACCGCACCTCGGCGTTCGTGCCAACAATCGCGTAAGCCGGCGTCTCAAGTTTTTTGCCGGATTTAGTTTCCAAAACACCCGCGCGGGCGCGCGAATCGCTGTCTTTGTGCGTTATACAAAACATCCTCGTCTCACGCCTTTTCGGAAAGCGATGAATCGTACGCTCCGAGAAGCGCGAAGAAAAAACTTAAAACAATCGGGCCGAAAATAAATCCGAGAGGACCGAAAAATTCAAGGCCTCCTAAAACGCTCAAAAGTACGAGAAAAGGATGCACGCGCACGCCTTTCTCCAGAAGGAGCGGTCGCAAAACATTGTCTATCGAACCAACGACAAAAACCCCCCAAAGAACAAGAGCTAAAGCCAAAATAGGAGCGCTTCCGACTGCCACATAAATGGCGGCGGGGAGAATGATGATTATAGTTCCTAAAACCGGAATGAGCGCGGCAAAAATCGCGACGAATCCCCAAAGCGCGGGATTAGGCACGCCAAAAATCCAGAACCCAATCCCGGCGGCAATTCCCTGGCAAACCGCCGTGATAAGAGTTCCTTTCACTACCGCTCTCGCGGCAATTGTGAGCTTGCCGGCTATTTCTCTCCCGTATTTTTCATCAAAAGGAAGATGTGAACGAATAACCCGCTTGATTCTGTCAGCGTCCCGCAAAAAGAAAAACATTGCCAAAAAACTTATCACAAGCTCGGTGAGCGCCTGCGTTACGCCGGAGAAAATACTTCCTAAATTCTGCACGAGCCACAATGCCGCCTTCCGCGCGTAATCAGAAATGTCGAAAAACACATTGGGAGCAATACGGCTTATGTTTTTCTGAATAAACAAAATCGCCTCGCTGTTTTCCTGCCCGCTCGAAAGAGCCGTATAAAGATTATGCCCTTCTACAAACGCCTTTGTGCCGAAAAACGCAAGAGGTATAAGTATGACCAAAAAAACTATGAGCGCGGAAACAATGGCGGCAATGCTTTTTCTGCCGCCGAATAGCTTCGCGAGTTTTCTATGAAACGGTTCGAAAACCACCGCGAATACAGCCGCGAGGGCAAGTGAATATAAAAACGGGCGAAGCACAAAAAATGCCAAAATCCCCGCGGCGGCTATAGAGAAAGAAAAAAATATGGTCTGTATCCTTTTGGTATCCATATATTGTTATTTTACTCGTATTTTCCGGCAGCGTTTCTGTATCCGCAATATTCGCATCTCGGGGAAGCAGAAGGCAAAACATCGGTTTTAAGACACTCGGCGATTTCAAACAGTTTGCCCTCCACCCACGAATCGTTTCCTTTATACGACAACAACTGAACTTTAAATTCAAGTTTCCCGTCAAACGCTTCCTTGTCCTTGTCTCCGTTCGCGTAGACGAAATAGCCGGTGTCCGAAACCGCGAAGCCATTCCTGCGCAAAAGCCACTGGTAAATTTCCATCTGGCGCTTGTACGACCCTCTGTATTCAACGTCCAAAGTTATTTCCGCGTTCGTGGATGTGGCTTTGTAATCAACTACTATAAGCTCTCCCGCGGGATTAACCCAAACATCATCAACGGCTCCAGTTACTATAAAATTGGTTTTCGGGTGATAATATTGCACGCCCTTAAAATTTTCGCGCCATTCGTTAATCATACCGTGATTAAACGGAACGGCATCGAGTCCATACGCTTCCATAAGCGGATGTCTCGTGCCGCGCATTCTGTGAATATCGAATTCTTTTTTCAAAAGAGTATCAACCGCGGAATTCAGAGTGAATGGAAATCCGGGCGGCCTGCCTACGCCGAATTTTCTATCGAGATAAAAACACCTCACGCATTCGGAGAACAACTCTATTTTCGAGCGGCTGACTCTGAACGGCTCCGGACTCTTGGAATCATATAAATTTCTGAAACGCTGTCCTATAATCGGCGTCATCGTTTTATTTCAGGCAAAGCCGGCGAAAGTGGCGGATAAAGGTCTTTATCTATTGTCTTGTCAAAACAAACTTCGCCGGAGTCATGTTCCCAAAAATCACCCCCTCCATACATCGGCTTCGAGACGCCGCCACTTGTTTCCGAACTTGGCAAAACAAAATTCGCGCACAAAGTAAACGAATTGTCTCCGGTTGTTTCATACGCGTATTCCTCGTTCGTTGAAGGGTCTTTAGGAACGGAAAATCCCCTGATTGAATCGCTCACATCCGAAAGTGAGTTAGGAAGCGTTTCTTTTCTCTGCCAATAATAAATTATTTCCGACTGGATGGTCTGAAGGTCGGATATTCTCCTTTCGTCCGACTTGCGAGCGCGTTCTTTCGCGGGGGAACCGACAAGTATAAATCCCGTAACTATCGAAGCAAGCGCGATCGCCGAAACAAAATATACTAACACTTTCATCGCGGGAGTAAATTCCGCGCTCTTAAGTTCCCATATATAATATCTGAACACCGCTCCGGCAGTGAAGAAAACCGCAAGCACCTTGAATATAAATCTGGCGGTCAAGTCCCCTTCAAGGAAGTTATTCAACAGAGCGACAACATCGCCCAAAATCACAAGCGCGGCTATAAACAGCGCGAAGTATAAAAGCCACTTCCTTATCGGAAGCGAGCGTTTTTCGGGATTCTCGGCGTATTCCTTGCGGAACGAACGCATCACAAAAACAAAAACCGGAAACGCGACCACAAGAAAAGAAATTCCCCATCGCACGCCGGAATACGCGCTCTGCGAAGAATAATACCCGTCAAGCGAATTCGGAAAAAATATGTTTACGCACTGAAAAACTATCGTGAGAAAACTTATAGCGCTCGCTATAAGCGCTATGATGCCGACAAGATGCAAAAAAATATCCTTGGGTGATGTTTTCATAAATATAATTATACCGGAAAACCTCTCTTCCGCAAAATATGTGTACGACGTCGTACGTCATACCATGACGTACGACGTCGTACACAGCAATCCTGTCTGCCACTCACGCCTGATTCACTCCGCCGTGTCTTTTGTACAGGTTATGCTTTTCCACGAACGAGTCCACATAATCCCAATTAAGCGTCTTGAAGAAGGCCTCTACATACGCCTTCTTGTCCGTGCCATGGTCCATAAAAAAAGCGTGCTCGTACATATCCATCGCTATAATCGGTTCCGCGTCCCATATCGCGCCGACATTCTGCGCGTCCATTCCGTAATTATGCAGGCGGTTGTCCTTCCATTCGTACGCGAGCACCGCCCACCCGCGGGCCGACATCCCCGTGGCTGTAAAATCTTCCTTCCACGCCTCGTACGAACCAAAATCCTTTTCAATCATCTCAAGAATCTTGCCTTTCGGTTTCCCATCTCCGCCCAAAAGCGGGAAATACGCTTCATGAAGTTTCATCCCGTTCACCGCGAACGTCTCCTGTCTTTTGAGCTCCCCTATCTCGCTATAAACCGCGTTCGCCGCCGACTTGTCCGCTTCGTTTATCTTTTTCTGAATCTCGTTCGTCTTTTTCACGTAGACATCGTAAAGCTTTTTGTGTTCCCTTACCGACTTCAAGCTTATTCCTTCCAAATCCCTATCGAGCTTGAGCGGCTCGATTTCATACCCTTTGCTTATTTTATTCGACATATATTTTTTATTTTTGACCTTTTTGCCGCGCCACAAAAAGCCCGGCAATCAGATACGCGGAATCAATTTTTAATTTAAAATGAATATCTGTTCTACTCACTTACCCTTCCTCCCCATCTCTTCCACTACTTTGATTTGTTTCGCAAGCTTCTTCTCCTTCGCTTCTTTCATCCCTGTAAAAACGGACGCGCGCACGGGAGAAACGCCACAGAATTTGAGTATACCTTTTTTGACCGCTTTGAGTCCAGGAATTCCTAAAAACAAAAACCAGTAATATGGGCGCGGAGCATCCATCGTCATTATGATTCGCGCGGAACGTCCGCTAAGAAGTTTTTCCTGAAACATACGTCCTTCGTGAAATTTGAATCCGAAGCCGGGTAAAATCGCTCTGTCAAAAAGCCCTATGAGTTTTGCCGGCGCGGAAGCCCACCATAGCGGGAAAACAAGAACGAAATGTTCCGCCCACTTCATATTCTCCTGAAAAGCGATAAGCGGCTGTTCAAGTTTCTGCACATCCTTATATCCGCGGCGCAGATTCGGTTCAAAATCCATTTTTTCAAGCGACATAAATCGCGTTTCGTGTCTGGCTTCAGCCGCTCTTTTTTCATACGCTCTCGCAAGGGCGCCGCAATAGCTTCCGTTGTCGGGATGCCCAAGAAGAATGAATATTCTTTTTTTATCCATAAAACCGCACGGCCTACTCGGTCGTTACGCCATCAAACTCATCACTCGCATCCGCGAGCGCGGCGGCTTTGGTCGCGTGTATTTTGCCGTCTCTATGCTCCGGCGGAGAGTAAAGCGTGTAAAGCTTCATCGGTGAACCCGTTCCGTTCACAATGTTATGTTTCGTTCCGGCCGGGATAACCACCGCGAATCCGTCTTCTATATTATGTTCAACGCCGTCTAAAATCGCTTTCCCGTTCCCGCTTTCAACTCTGACAAACTGGTCAAGCGTGTGCGTTTCTTCTCCGATATCATCGCCGGCGGCTAAACTCATCACGACAAGCTGGCTGTATTTCGCCGTGTAAAGCACCTTTCTGAAATTGCCGTTTTCCTGCGTTTCCTTTTCTATATTTCCCACGTATCCTTTCATAATTCTTTATATTTACCAATTTTATACGACTAACATAATTCTACATCATTTGATAAAAATACCCAATATTATGTATGACGTACGACGTCATACTATTGGCGGAAATAAGTGTGCCCCATACTTGGATAGTATGGGGCACGGATAATTACTTCAGCAGTATCATCTTCTTGGTGAAGACCTTATCGCCAACAGACATCCTGTAGATGTATGTTCCTGTTCCGAGATTGGCTGCGTCAAAGCGCACTGAATATGAATAGTTGCCTACTGATTTGACGCCATCTACCAGTGTGGCCACTTCCCGCCCAAGCATGTTGTAAACAACAAGCTTTACGCGGGATTGTCGCGCTACATTGTAGTTGATAGTCGTTGTCGGGTTAAACGGGTTGGGATAGTTTTGCTCCCTCCAAAAAAACGTCGACTTGTACTGGAGGGGAATTGTTATGGCACTAGTAGTAGTTACATTAGCACCATAAACAACCACCTCAAAATCTGCTGTAGTTGCAACCTCAATGTAATACGAGGTCGCCCCACCCACAGCACCCCAAGAAAGCTGCGCATTCACTGGCACATCAACCTCTTCGTCCATCGGCGACAGCAACATCGGAGCGTTCAAAGTAACCGGTGGATTGCTCTCCGTCGTGAAGGTCACAGTTGCCCAGTCGCTCGTTCCAGCCGTATTACTCGCATTCACTCTCACGGTATACGCGGTACCCGCAAGAAGTGAGAGTTGAACCGACGTCATGGTTGTTGCTTGGTCAACAACCACAGTCGTACCCTGCAACACCTGCAAGCAATACGACGTGGCGCCCACAGACTGGCTCCAACTCACCGTAACCGGAATGGTCACGGTGGAGCCATTTTGCGGTTGCGTTATCACCGGAGGTTGCGGTTCTACTGGTTGTTCGCCGTCTTCTTCGCCGTCTTCAATAACGACAGTATCACCGTTCGAATAAACCGCGGTGACGTCGTCGATAAAGACGACCTTCCTCCCAGACAAGTCCGAGGAGGAAATCCCAACGAAAAAAGTGTCGGTACTGAATCCGCTTAAATTGAACGCGAGTTCATACTGTTGCCATCCGCCTTTCTGCAACGACACAAAAATCGTCGTTGCCTGGCCACCATCTCCCTTAAGAGAGAATACGCAGTTGGGAGCGTCGGCATACTCGGGCACGAATGCCCACCACCGAATTTTTTGCGGCACCGAAATCGCCGCAATATTCCTCTTCCACACCACCGCTGGAACCAGAGTGGTTCCGGAGCCGGGCGTAAATTCCGCCCGGAGTGAGTGTCCAGCCACTGCTGTGTCGCTCACAGTCAGCGACCACGAAGCGACATTGTTCGCCCCATACAAGGTATACGGTGACACCGTTTGTCCAAATGCTGCATTGAGCGCGAAGAGACAAAGAATCGCTCCTATCGCGCAAACAACCAACACGACCCGAAAAAAAGTTTCTCTTTTCATCTCTTACTCCTTTGGTTAAGTTAAAACATCTTTTGATCTAATTAATTATCAAGTTTTACTATCTATAATACTACCACTAAACAGCCCGTGTGTCAACCGGACGCGCACGCGCGTAAATAAATGTTAGGACGTCCTACATCGTGTACGACGTCGTACGTCCGCAAATTTGGAATTTTGAAATTTGTTTGAACATTATTCTACTCGCTTCTCTTCAGTATCCTCACCTCATCCCGTAGTATCGCGGCAAGCTCAAAGTCGAGCTCGCGCGCGGCGCGCTTCATCTCGCGCTCCTTTTCCGCTATCAGCGCTTCTCTTTCCTTGCGCGACTTCGGCACCGGCGCGGTTTCGATTCTTAAAATTTCCTCCGCCGGCAATATATCTTTGATTTCCTTTATAATCGTCTTCGGCGTTATACCGTGTTTCTTGTTGTAAGCGAGCTGAATTTTTCTTCTCCTTTCGGTTTCAAGCACCGCCCGCTCCACCGAGCCGGTTACCGTATCCGCGTACATCACGACTTCCCCGCGCACGTTTCGCGCCGCGCGCCCGATAGTTTGTATTAAAGACGTTTCGCTCCGCAGAAAACCTTCCTTGTCCGCGTCCAAAATCGCGACAAGCGACACCTCCGGCAGGTCGAGCCCTTCGCGGAGCAGGTTCACGCCGACAAGCACGTCAATATCCCCCCTCCTCAATTTCGTGAGTATTTTTATCCGCTCAAGCGTTTTCACGTCGCTGTGCAAGTAAGTTACGCTTATCTTTCTTTCTTCAAGGTACCCGCTCAAGTCCTCCGCCATTTTTTTGGTAAGCGTAGTAACAAGCACGCGTTCCTTTTCCCGTACGCGCTTTTCTATTCTTTCTATAAGGTCATCTATCTGCCCCGCGGCCGGCGATATTGTTATCTTCGGGTCAACAAGCCCCGTCGGGCGTATTATCTGCTCGACGATTTTGTTGCTCGTCTTCTTCTCATATTCCGCCGGAGTCGCGGAAGTGAAAATAACCTGCCCTATTCTTTTTTCAAACTCGCTGAATTTGAGCGGACGATTATCCGCGGCAGAAGGCAGACGGAAACCGTACTCAACAAGTGTATTCTTCCGCGAAGCATCCCCGTGATACATTCCCCGTATCTGCGGCGCTGTAACATGCGACTCGTCTATTATTGTTATAAAATCCGGCTCGCCGGAGGCGGTTTTCGGGAAATAATCGAGAAGCGTATCAGGCGGCTCGCCTTCGCGCCTCCCAGAAAGATGTCTCGAATAATTTTCAATGCCGTTGCAGTACCCTATCTCCCTCATCATCGCGATATCAAACTTCGTGCGCCGTTCAAGCCGCTCCGCTTCAAGAAGAAGCCCGTTCGATTCAAAGTAACGCAGGCGTTCCTTTAATTCTTCTTTGATCGCTTTTATCGCCTGCTCCCGCGCGGCGCTGGGCGTAATAAAATGTTTCGCCGGCGCTATAATCGCCTCCTCTATCCGCGGAGTAACCCCCGGACGAAAACCCTCCGCCGGAACCACTTCAAAAATATCTTCTATGATTCCGCTCTTCACTCCTATCCTATATATAAGCTCCTTGTCGGGAGGCATAATTTCCCAGTTATCCCCGCGAATTCGAAAAGTACACCTTGTGAGATCGCTATTCGTGCGGCTGTACTGAAGTGAAACAAGTTTTTTCACGAAAGAATTCCTGTCTATCCCATTTCCTGTTTTAAGATAAAAAATATTTTCCGCGTACTCTTGCGGGCTCCCAAGTCCGTAAATGCACGAAACCGAAGCGACCACAATCACGTCTCGCCGCGTTAAAAGAGCCGAAGTAGCCGCGTGGCGGAGCTTGTCTATCTCCTCGTTTATCATCGCCTGCTTTCCTATATATGTGTCGGACGACGGAATGTACGCTTCGGGCTGGTAATAATCGTAATAAGAAACGAAATAGTTTACGGAGTTGTGCGGGAAAAGCTCGCGGAATTCATTAGTGAGTTGCGCCGCGAGCGTCTTGTTGTGCGCGATAACAAGCGCGGGAAGCCCGATTTGGGCTATGACATTCGCCGCGGTGAATGTTTTTCCCGAACCGGTAACGCCTAAAAGCGTCTGCCGCTTGTTCCCTTTCCTTATTCCTGCGATAAGTTCTTTTATCGCTCTCGGCTGGTCCCCGGCGGGTTTATATTTAGATGTGATTTTGAAAACCATATATCTCTGAATTATACGCATTGAAACGGGATAAAAAAGCCCCCTCTTTTTGTGCAACGCGAAAAAAGAGGGGGACGCCGACAATTTGAGAAAGTAACGAATTACCTATTCAGGATTTTGCTCAACGTTTTTTTCTTTGACAACCTCGGCGGATTTTTTGCTGAAAACATACAAGTACAAAATTTCGAGAATACCCAAAGTATTCAAAATCAGCATCGCTATAAACCACTTCTGATGATTCAAGTGGGACGACTTCCAAAGCGCCATTCCTTTCCAATAAAGCGTCCACGCTATGAGAATGAAAAGCAAAATCGGGTTGGAGCTCAAAAGCGATTCAAGTTGGCCGGTGTATCCGAACATAACGGTTTTTTTTATTATTCAGCGGTCTCTTCGACCTTGTCCGCCGTTTGAACGGCTGGAATGGATAATTGTTGCGGGATAGAAGAAGAGGCATCGGCTGTCGTGGTGCTATTCGCCAAAACATCTGAACTTGTAGCGAAGGTGGTGGATGAACCAGTAACGGCAAGGGCCATTCCGATAATGCCGGACGCGTTTTGAGAAACGGTTTCGGTGTTCCCGACGACTTCAAGGGACAAAACACTAACGTTTTGGACCGCAGCTACGATTCTGTCGTTCTCCGCGTACTCGCTTGAAAGTTCGGACAAATACTCGGAGTGTTCGTACACTTCTTTCGACACCTCTTCCGTCAAGCGTTGTTTCTTGTCGCTGTTCGCGGTTTGAGACACGGGGCCGTTAAGCGTCGTTTTCAGGTCTTCAAGGGATTTTGCATAACTCCCTATTGAAACCGCTATCGTTTTTTCACTGCCGATATTGAGTTCCTTCATCTTTTGCATCTCAACTGCCTTTTCATCCAGCACGTCAAGCTCAAAAGCCGCGCGGGAAATCGGATTCGAGGTTAAGGAACGTATAAGATCGCGGCGCCACTCTTTCAAAAAGTAAAATGGGCTTGTGGGCAAAATCCCGGGGTTTTTCACCGACACGACAGGAGTGAGGGTTTTCGAAGCCGCTTCGACGCCGCTAATCAAACCGAAACACGCCGCAAAAACCGCAAGAAGCGCAAAAAAATAAGCTAAACGCTTACGTTTTGGAACCATACGTTAACTATAGCATAACGCGTGGAGAAAAACCATCCTTTTTGTGGATTTTAGGGGCAACCCCCCCTCTTTTACGCAACGCGAAAAGAGGGGGGCGTAATAGATAATAATAAACGGTTACCGTAATTTCTTTCCCGACTTCGGTTTCCCGTGGTGTATATGTACATCAAACACCGATGTTAAGCGGCGGTCA
>Ga0075968_106_pt1 | contig 30911 bp, 31 predicted proteins | sample RifGroA2_FD_67994 | JGI IMG/M metagenome (GOLD analysis project Ga0075968, IMG submission 67994) | Parcubacteria (Jorgensenbacteria) bacterium GW2011_GWA2_45_9
ATGTGCAATCTTTCTCTACAGGATGTTTGAGACTTATGGACGCATCTGGGAAATACGTGGGCAATTGTGGATTCAATTATACAATACCTGTCCTCTTATCAACTTTCCTTTTATTATCTGTATATCTTCTCGTTTCATTAATTCTTTATTTACTGCAGAAAAGATGAGTTGACACTTTAAGATTACATCTTCAAACTAACTACCGAACTCAAACCTGCTTCAGCATTCATACTTACACCGTAAAGAATGTCACCTTCAGCAATTAGCGCGTCGTTGTGTGAAATAACCAGATATTGTGCCTTGCTGCAATAACCGCGGATGAGTTTTGCAAGCATCTCGCTGTTGTGCTTGTCCAGCGCAGCATCAACTTCATCCAGGACATAAAACATGGCAGGCTCGTGCTCCTGCAACGCGAACAAGAACGCAAGTGCAGTCATGGTCTTCTCGCCGCCGCTCAAACCACGAATATCAAGGAATTTGTTTCCAGTGATCTTGACATTGATAAACAGACCGCCTGCAAAAGGATCCTCTTTATTTTCTAATTCAAGATAGGATTCCCCTTTGGTCATCAAGCGCTTGAAAATCATGCGGAACTGGTCATCAATAACGTTTAGCGTTCGCATGAATAGTTCTTTCTTATTCATCTCGATTTCATTCATCAAGCGGACAACATCATCTTTCTCCTTGAGCAGGATATGCTTCTTCTCCATCAAGCTAGCATATTCCCTCTCGACCGCTTCGTAAATCTCAAGCGCACGCATGTTCACGTTTCCAATTGCGGCAAGCGTGCGCTCTGCGCTTAAGATATCTTTCTTGAGCTCTTCCTCTGATTTTTTCAAATCAAGCTCAACATTCGCAAATACTTCAAACTCTGCTTGGAGCGAAGCTATTTCTGCCTTATGCCTTGCCTCTTCAATTGACAATAAATTAATGGTGAGCTCTTCCTTTCGCGCGCCTTCTTTGTATAACCATCCTGCCGGAGCGGGTTCTTTTTCTCACTAAAAAACCGTGTGTTGTTTTTCTTTTTCTTTTGTTTGGCTGAAACGTTCTCGACATAAATCATTTATTAATAGTAGTAAGATATTAACAATTAAACTATAGTCCGTTCATTAAATCAACCGCCCCACAAAGAGAACGCGCAAAAACAGTTGATTTTAATCAGACAAGGGACAATACTTACTTATGTAAATTAGGCGCTGACTCTTATCGCTATAAGACGACTATCGGAGTATTATAAACAATTCAAAACAAAAACCAATATGGAACAACAAGAGTTGTGGAAATCAGTACTTGGGGAAGTAGAGCTCCAAATATCAAAACCTAATTTCCTTACATGGCTGAAAAATAGCCAGCTTTTGGAAAATAAGAACGGCGTTGCGCTGGTTGGTCTCCCTAATAATTTTGCGAAAGAGTGGGTAAAAAACAGATACCATAAAATAATTCTTGGCTCGTTGAGAAATTTTGACTCGTCGGTAAAAAACATAGATTATTCAGTGTTCCATCAAAACCCATTAATGGGGCAGATAGGTGTTTCTGATAAAAACGACGAGTATTTGGGTATGCGCCTGCCGCTCGAACTTAAGGTGGATAAGAGAACTAATTTAAATCCTAAATATACCATTGATTCATTTATTGTGGGACACTCTAATGAACTTACCTTTGCCGCCGTCCAGGCGGTCATAAAAGACGTTGGTAAAAAATATAATCCCCTCTTTATATACGGCGGCGTGGGGTTGGGTAAAACCCACCTGCTTCAAGGAGCCGGAAACGAAATTAAAAAAATTTACAAGGGAGAAATAAGTGTCTTATATGTAACTTCGGAAAAATTTCTAAACGACATTGTCGCGGCAATAAGAAACAAAAGAATGGAGGATGTTAAACACAGATATAGAAATATCGATGTTTTAATTGTTGATGATATTCAGTTTATAGGAGGGAAAACAACTACCGAACAGGAATTTTTTCACACATTCAACGCCCTTTACGAAAATAACAAACAAATAATTATATCTTCTGACAGGGCGCCCTCCGCGATTCCGACGCTTGAAGAACGGTTGAGGTCGCGCTTTGAGGGTGGAATGATAGTTGATATAGGGTACCCCGACTATGAAATGCGCCTTGCTATACTAAAAATGAAGATTCAGTCGCAAAACATACAAATAGACGATAAAATTGTGGAACAAATAGCCCTAAAGGTACAAAAAAACATCAGGGAACTTGAGGGAGTGTTAAATAAAGTGGTTTTTTGCATGCAATACAACAATCTACCGATGGAAAATAAAAAAATAGACGAAATAATAAACGAGGTGGCCCAACCGGCAATAAAAAACGTTACCATACAGGATATAATAAAAAATGTGGCGGATTTTTTTGAGTTATCTACAAGCGATCTGATGAACAGAAGCAGAAAAAAAGAGATTGTCGAACCAAGACAAATAGTTATGTATCTACTAAGAGATATTATGAAGCTGTCTTATCCGCACATAGGAGAGCGTGTCGGTAAAAGAGACCACACAACAGCGATTCACGCTTATGAAAAAATAAAAAATGATATAACACAAAACAACCAGCTCAACCAAAAAATAGCCGTGATTAAAGAAAGGTTGTTTAAAACATGATTAAAATATGTGGATAACCGGTTAATTACTTTTAAAAATATACGAATGTCTGCCTCTATGTAGCATATGTCTGTAAAATGTTATAAACAATAACCGATGGTCAATCTTGTTATATAATAAAGCAAAAAATAACTTATCAACATATAAACAATACTACTACAAAAACAATCTAATTAATAAAATATGAACATAATAGTATTAAGAGATGAGCTTGTTAATTCTTTATACGCGGTGGAAAGAAGCGTCGGATTCGGTTCAAGTTTACCAATGCTTAAAAATGTCCTAATTCGCGCCGATGGGCCAACTATAACCGTTACCGCGACAAACCTCGAATTTGCGGTAATATATTCATTTCAAGGGAAGGTTATAAATAGCGGAAGCATATCGGTGCCGTTTCATTTATTAAATTCTGTAATAAAAAATCTAAATTCAGAAAAGTTATCAATAAGCGTGAGGGAAGGGAATGTTGTGGATATAACAACGGATAATTATAATGCCTCACTCCATGGATTTGACGCAAAGGATTATCCAATAATACCCTCAATCCACAAAAGTGACGGCAAAATAAACATAAATATAGAGTCATTTACCGAAGCGATTGAGTGCGTGATTGGTTCAACTCAATATTCCGAAATAAGGCCGGAAATAAGCGGCGTTTTTATGGAAGCCAACTCCGATAGTATGAGATTTGTGGCTACGGACGGCTTTCGGCTCGCGGAGAAAGAGATATCCGGTTTTCATATGGATTTATCTGGACTCGACGGAATAGGTGTTATTATTCCGCTTCGTTCAGTCGAAGAAATATATCGCCTGCTTAAAACACAAAAAGAAGGAGATTTAAATATATTTGTAGATCAGACGCAGATATTATTTAAGACAGAACGGATGGAAATGATATCGAGAGTCGTGGACGGAAATTTCCCGGAATATAAAGCGATAATTCCCAAAGACGCGGCGATTGAGGCAATTTTGCCGCGCCGCGAGTTAATGTCCGCTATTAAATTAACAAGTTCTTTCTCTGGTAAAAATAATGATCTTTTGTTTGCGTCCGGAGAGAATGGAAAATTTATCGAATTATCGTCTTCGGATGGTTCGGTCGGACAAAACACATATAGAATCACCTCAAAAATAAAAGGTGGCGGATTTTCTCTGTTATTTAACTGGAAATATCTTATGGAGGGAATAAAAATATTTAATACGGATGAAGTTATAATTGGCGTGAACGCGGACGACAAGCCGGTAAAAATTAAGAGTGCCGGAGATATTTCTCTTGTGTATGTTGTGGTGCCGATGAAAAAGTAGTTAAATTTTTTAAAGATATCTATTAAAATTCAATGTGAATGTGTTGATTTGTCGCTCCGGGGCCGAATATGCCCGCGCAGGTGAAATTAGTCCTTCCGTCCGCTCCTATATATTCACAAAACGCCTCCCTAACTCCGGTGAAGGTGAAGGTTTTTATAAAACCAGAGACGATATTCCATATTCCCTCATTCTCTCCTTCGGGCACTATGTCAACCGCCCTACCTTTGTAGTGTTCGGAATTTATGGCGTGGTCTCCGCCGGTTAAGCTTGTTATTGCAAATCGCGGAAATTTGAAAATTATTCCGTCAAAAGATATGTTTTTATTTACATTTTGAGCGAATAAAATAAGGTTTTTCATCATTGTTTTTGAGAGGGAAATATTTCCAGACGGCCCTCCAGACGGACAAACGGCGGTTGGTACACCTCCACAGCCATGGAAACACACGGGAGGGTAAAAACCGTATGAGGCCGCTAAAAGTATGTCGTTTGCGTTAGAGCTTGGATCACAAGTGGCGGATGTGGAAAAACCCACCTTTAATTGTTGATTAATAAATAATTCTATCGCTAATGTTTTATCTTCAGGGTCCGGATTAGATATGGGTAGTGTTGCTTGTGGAGCCCCGCTGTCTATTTGGTTTCCGCCGCCATAAGTCAGCGGATAAAACGGTTCTACGTCGGTTGTGTCTAATGAGAAAGAACATGGCTTAAGTCCATCTAAGTCGGCTCTCTCTACGTCTCCGTCTTTGGTTTTATAGTAAGCGTACAGAACACATATTGCGTTTGATTTTTTTATTCCATCCACCTCGGTGTATGGTTTATTTTTTGGATAATATGGCCAAACCCAACCGACCGTGTCAACTAAATTTCCGTCATCGTCTTTGTTTTTGTGAGTGTTTGTATCATTAAATTCCCAATCATCTTCACAACTATCGCAGTCGATGGTTTTGAATTGGGATGCTTTTATAGTAACCTTTCTTGGACATCCACCAACCGAAATGTCGTTTGTCGCCGATGTATTAAGTAAAAGTTTTGAGTCGGTTGTCCAACTATAGTTTGGAAACGGGTTGGGAATGTTTTTTGGGTTATACTCTACGGGGCAAACTATTTCAGCAATCTCGCCTATATAACACTGGCAAAGGCCTGTTTTGGGGTCTATGGGAGATATTCCGCCAACACACACAAGATCTTTGCCTGTAGAGTTGTTTTTCAGCGTTCCGTCGGTTATTGTAACCACCTTACCGTCAATCTCTATGTTGTGCGCGTAGGCGGTTGTTGATGAACAATTTCCTATTATACCTATCCCCGGCGGCGACGTCCCTTCGGTGAGTCCGGTCCCCGGAGCGCGCAGTTTTATAAGCTGTGGATTTATTGATTTTAATATCAGGTATGACCCAAAAAGAAGGAGTAATCCCCATATAGCCGACAACATCATATCTTTGGCGTCGGTTTGTTTCTGTGGGGTTGGGCCGGTGGTTGTATAATATATAGCTCCAGCAACAATCATTCCTACCGCCAGAATTCCGGATATAGCAAGACCAAACTCATAAAATTTTGATATAAATTCAGGTATATCGGACGACGCCGCGTCTGGGCTTATAAGCGAAGTGTCCACCTTGAGCTGGGCGCTTGCGGAAGCGGCTACTATGAATAGAAAACACGAAAGGACTGCGATAAAAACTGTTTTTTTTGAGAAATAAAAAAGTCCCATTTGTTATTATGGAGCCGGATTTTGTTTGGATATACCCGGCTCTTCAATGACTGTTTTATATAAAAATTTATCGTATTTATTTATGAAATATATAACACCATCACCGGAAACCGCGGGATGTATTCCGTCAAAAACCCCAAACCCCGCATCCCCGCTTTTTGCTACCACAGAAACACCATCTGTGTCGGGGTATATTTTTATAAGGTTGTCTGTTGAAAAAAATTTATTTTCTACGTAATCATCCGGTAGGGAATTTTTTTTGAATAATTCCTGGTCGTTCGGAACAAAACAATAAATAATATCACTGCCAAAACCGCACTTTTCGGGTAGCGTCACAAACGTGAGTGGCATTATCGTTTTTAACAGCGCGTCCGTAATAGACGCCCCGTTTTGGGCGGAAAATTTTAACGCAACCGTTTTTTTGTCATTAAAAGAGAGTGTGAGTCCGTTTTCCCCGCTATTGATTGTTTTTATGGCGCCGCTTTTGAAATTTATTTCCCAAACCCTGCTTTTATAAAAGAAACCAGGCCGCTCGGCTATTAATATAGATGAAGAAATTCCGCCATACAAACGAATATCATTCAAATAAAAATCGCTTAAAACAACCGAAATTTTTGGAACAGCATTAGATATATCCACATAAACCAGGTTTGTATTTTCCTTGTCTGTTAAAATACCAACCAAAGAATCGTCGGTCGCGCCCCACGCGAGAATATCAGCCGTTTCTGGCATCGGCCGCCACACCAAGTCAACAACATCGAAAACGCCCCATCGCGGGCTCTGTGGGTTTCCAAGCGCCGCGAGAATACGTTCCCCGGATGGACTTGGGACAATAAAATTCAGCGACTCTATTGCTTGTGTGTTCAAATTTATGTCTTCGTTGTTTTTTGCGGAAAAAACATTACCCTCCGAAGATATATAATATGTTTCGCCGGTTTTTTTATTTATCCAAAAATCAAAAACGGGGCGATCGGATATTTTTACGGTTGTGATTAAAAGCGCCTCGTTGGGTAATGCGCCGGGTTCGTTTTTATTTTCTGAATTTGTCGGTTCCGGCAACACCCCTTTCATTTTTATCTGCTTATTTTAAGCCACACCCTGGATTTTGCGAACTCCAGCGGATTGTTGTTGTTTTGCGCCGACGCGGTTATTTCGACGGTTTCCTGGCTTTGAAGTTGCGGCTCTCCGGTTTTTAGAATTAATGTATCATTATTGCCCCCACCCTTATTTTCGTTGTTTATCTGCCAAAAAAAGGAAATGTTTTTAATGGAATCTATATTGAAAAAATACGGAACGGCTTTTATCGCGTTTTCGACTCCCGGGGAGATGGTGTTGTCCTTAAACGGCAACTCAACGACAATTATTTGGGGGTAGATGGGTATTATTACGCTGTCTTCCGAAACCGAATCGTTTTGGGAAACCGAAACCGAAAGAATGTGAAAATCACCCTTGTTTTTTTGGACGCGAAACGAAACGTTTTTCATCCCCGCACCGTTTCCTATCGGCTTATTATCAATCTTCCATGAAATTGCCGCTCGCGACAGGTTTAATATCTTGCCTCCGGATACCGCCTCAACACTCGCGATTATTGGGCTGAAAGGAGTTGCCGGGGCCTTGCCGGTAAAGTTAGCCGGGAAAAAACTTCCCGATTTCCACGTTATTACCAAACTGCTTTTATTTGATGGTGTTTGCGCGTTGAGCGCCTTTGTGCCGTAAAGTGTTAAGAAAAATAACGCAAAAAAAGAAAAAACCAACAGAAACAGCCGTAACATTTTCATTAATGATTATTATACACCAAAAATCACTTCTTGCCCGCAACAACTCCGATTTTCCCAGCTGTCATAAACTTATCCGGATGGTTGTGTTTATAAACCTCCACTAAAAAAAAAGCCGTGAGCGTTGGAAGGAAGGGCAATAAATTTGCGCCGTTTTTTTTAAGCTGGTTCTTGAATTGGAGGGCTCCAGCGTGTTTTTTGCTGTATTTAAACCAACAACTCGAAGAAATTGTCCCGACGCCCTGGAGGAGAGGAGCGAAAGCCATCCCCACGCCGGTGGAATCTATAACGGCGCACACAACATCTATCGGAAAAAGAAACATAAGCCAAACAATCGTCTCCGCTTCGGTTATTTTTTTTAACTCCTCCTTTTCCTTAATTGGAGTTTTTTTGGCGGACGGCTGGTTTTTATCATCCACCATAACGGATTATTTTTCTCCTTTAAGCCCCTTTATGGCGAGTATTTGCTCTGGGTCGGTAGTGATTATTTGGTCCTCGGTGTATGACGGTATTATTTTTATAGCTATGTGTTTCATGCCTGCGAAAAACAATCCTTCGCCGACCCCGCACTCGAGTAAGAATGCCCTTTCGCCGTCCGTCAGGCCGAAAGCGTTTCCCACGGACTCAATACTTGTCTGTGATTGTTTAAGAAGAATTTGCATGGATGAGTTGGTTATAACGGGCCTGCCGTATTCCGACCTCAAAAAATCATCAACATCCTGTGTTATGCAGGTAACTCCGAGATAATATTTACGAGCTCTTTTTACAAGGCCGAAAAGAAAAGAAGCGCTATCTTTGTTTTTCATCATAAGCCACGCCTCATCTATAATAAGCACCCTCTGTTTAAGTTTGGAACGTATAAGATTCCACACAAAATTAAGAATTATATACATCGCTATGGGCCTTAATTCTTCCTCTAAGTCCCTTATCGAAAAAACAATCAACCTGTTTTTAATATCCACATTAGTGGGAGCGTTTGTAAACCCCGCGTAAGAACCGCGCGTGAATTTTTCGAGCCGCTTTGCGAGTGATGAGCCGCCTTCAGTGTTTTCAAGAACAACCTGGAGATCTTCAAAAAGCGGCGGGTTGAGTTCCCGGCCTATCCCGAAGTTTTCGCTTGTTATGTCGCGGGATGCGTATGTTTCTATGATAACCCTGTCAATAATGGCGTCTTCCTCCGGAGTTATCGCGCCGAACATAAGTTTCAGAAGCCCGGTGAGATTCAGTATGTGTGATTTGAAAACGTCCGCTGGATCTTCGCCCTCGGGGAGTATGGGTATGTCGAAAGGATTTACATGGTTTTCTGATGTGAGTGATATTTTAAAATAACTTCCGCCTATGGCGTCGGCTAGGTTTTTATATTCGTTTTCCGGGTCTATCACTATCACGTTTGTACCTATCATAAGAGACCGAAGTATCTGAAGCTTGGACGAATATGATTTTCCTGAGCCGGACTTTGCAAAAATCACCGAGTTCGCGTTTTCGAGCGAAAATCTGTCAAATAAAACCAAGCTGTTATTGTGCATATTAACACCGTACATAATGCCGTTTTCGGACGTAAGATCCGGGGATATGAACGGGAAAAGTGATGAAGCGGGTCCGGAATTAAGCGGCGTAAGCACCGACAACTTGTCGTCGGATATGGGTATAACGGAATTCAACGCGTCCATTTGGCGGAAGATGGCCGGCTTTACCTCGATAAGTTTACTTTCGAGAATTGATTCCATTTTGTGTTGCAATTCGTCGAGTTTTTTTCTGTCGGCGCCGTATATGGTTATATAAACTCCGACTTGGAATAATTTTTCTCTGGCCTGCTGGAGCGAGTCGCGGAGGGACTCGACGTCTTCGTGCGCGGTTTCCAAAACAGGGTCGCGGACTATTCCCTTCTCTTGTTTTTCGTTTATCTCCGATTCTATCTGGGCCACTTTTCTGGTAAGTTTTTTAAGAATCATTCCCGTGTCTGTCGGATGCACAAAAATGGAAATATCCATCATTTCGGCCATGTTTATAACAGGCGAAAACCACCCGCTTGATATAAATCTCGGGTATGCCGACAGAAAAAAAGTTTTTGCGTGGTAATCGCCTATTTTAACCGAATTTGAATCAACCTCCACTCCGGCTGGCGCTATAACATTCAGCAAGTCATTCGACGGGTTGTTGTCCGCCTGATTGTTTTTGTTTAAATAAGACATGTTTATTTTTTTCCGGTTTTTTCCTGCGGCGATCGCGTATCGCGCTCCGTAAGTTGCGGATTATAAAGATTATAAAACAACTCGACAAGTTCGTCGTCTTCAAGCGGCGCGGCCCGGAGGCCTATTTGACCAAGTCCAGAAGACACCTGGTCTACCCTATGATTTAACTGTCTTATGTCTTCCTGCATTGATTCCCCGCCGCCGTTTTCTTTGGTGGATTTCTGGCCTGTTTTCAAAAATGACAAAAATCCACCGGCACGGCTTATTATATGCATCGGTTCATACGGCACGACGACGAAAAACGATTTAGAAACTATATCATTTTGGCTCACAAACGACTCTATAAAGCTTATATATTCGTCTATTTGTATTTTAAGCAGTTCGTTTTTTTCCGCGGCGTAAAAGACCCTCATTTTTTCAAGGTATCTTTCCACATTCACTTTTCTCGAATGTATGAAAAACTGCACGGAAAAATCAAGCGTGTTTAAGAATTCCTGAAAACTAGACAAAATAGTTCCCTGTTCTCCTTCTGATTTAAGGTCGAAATTAAGCCCACCAACTATCAAAATACGCCTCATCCAGCCGTTTTTCAAAAAAACAACGCCATTTTCTATTTTTTGAATAGCCACAAACTCCCGCGACGGCCTCATTGATGATTGATTTTTTGATGCCATAACGATTTATTCTTTATAATCCATTCTTTTTAAAAACACCTTTTCTCCGGTTTGCATTGTGGCAAGTTGTGTGTTTTGACCGCCGCTCTTAACACTTCTTTTTGTTGAAAACAATTTGCCGGTTGTTACGCCCAATGTTATCGCCTGCAATTTTTCCTGTATACCCGCCAAACTTCTAATATGTCGCATTCCACCGGAGTCGTTGCCGCCGGCGCCGTTATCTGGAGAACCGCGGCTCCATACGTAAACCCTTGTGTTTATTAAAAAAAAGAAGAATGATTTTAGAATAGATACAGAGTCCTGACCGTTTATTTTCCCGAACGCGAGCAAAATTCCAGCCAACTCAAGTATAACCGACGTAACCGCCCACAGAAAAAAATCAAAAACATAATACGACAAAAAACTCAAAAATGACGCGGAAGCGATAAACGCAAACTGTCGGAGTGTTAAGGGCCCGATAATTTTCGGTTTTTGTTCTATAAATTGCGGTACCTGAAAAGTGGCCACGATATAACTATAACAATAACCGCCCAGCCAAACAATGCGGCGCGGGTTAAGTTCTTAAGTCCAAAGTATTTCCTTCCACCCTTGGTTCAAAAGACGCCTGCTTTTTTTTATCAACGTCTTTGGCTGCGGCGGTTGTTTTGCTTGTGTTTTTATTTAAAGGCGTGAAGAAACCGGTGCCTCGTGCGGCTGTTTTATTCGCGGGGAAATTATTTTTTTCTGTTTTTGCCCGTGTTTTTAGCAAATCAGACGCAATAGGCGGCTTTTCGGCGTCTTTTTGACGGACGCTTTCTGAAATGGAAAATATTTTTGCGCGTATGTTTTCGCGTTCGTTTTTTTCTTTTGCGCCGGATCCGGCGATTAAGCTAACAACCGCCGCGCGGCGCGCCGTTTCCTTAGTTGGTGTGCGTGCATCATCGAATATGCCGCTTTTTTTTGCGAAAGGAATTGCCGCCTGGCGCGCCGACCCATAGTAGTCAATTTTTTTGGTTTCTTCCCCAGGAACCTGTACCACCGCCTTGACCGGAGGGGGTATTATTTTTTGGCTTGTTTTGGATTTAAAGAATCCCATCGCGCGCGAGAACCCTCCGAATGGTGAAGAGGGCGGACTTGATTTACGAGACCCGCCGCCTGGCACATTAACCGACGACGACTTTTCCGCGTGTATAATAAGCGGAGCATCGCCGCCGGCCTTATTATTTTCCTGGTTTATTTTTATAAACGACGTTTCTCTGGTGTCTGGGGCGTTAAAACCAAACACCTCGAGCGATATGCCGCTTCCCCGCTCCATAGACGACTTTTTTGTTCCCTCAAATATGTTTTTTATTTCGTCGAGATATTTGCCGGCTATTTTCTCGCGTATGTTTTCGCACAAAAAATCTACATTTTCATCTTGCCCCCGCACAACACCCTTGATTTCGGGAGTGAGGCCATCGGCAGAAACAATCCCGAGCATAAAAAGTCCGGTTATCCGCGCGACCGCGCCCATCTCGGTTTCGGTGAATTCTTTTGATTTACAGAGCAAAAAAACACTTTCAGCGGTATCGAAAGAAAAAATAAGACGTTTAAGTTCACGTGAGGCGAAAGCAAGCTGTTTGATTGGTTTTTTGCCGTCGCCCGCGTCTTTCGCGCCGTCTTTCGAGTGTATATTAATCCAAAGCGCCCGCGACGGACTCGCGACAAAATATTTGTATGAAGTTGGAGATACGTCTTTTATGATTTTTATTTTTTCTTCCGGCGAGTTGGCGGGCACGGTATCGGCAACCAGCTTGTGAAACTCAACCAAAACACCCGCGTCCAAACGCTCGTAGGTGTCGGCGATAATATCTCCGTCGGAAAAGTTGATAAACACCGCCGCAAGATATGGTAAAAAACCGGCGCGCCACTCTTCAGGAGTAATAATCCCTCTCGCCGCCGGAATTCCCTCAATCAGCCCCTTCCAGAAAACAAGTTTTAGTCCGTCGTCGGTAAAATATTCCAAGACGTTCTGTAGATTTTCAGCCGCATCCGCGAATTTTTTATCCTGAAGCGCGCTCCACACCCCCTCTTCCCAGACAGGGAGATAAATCACAAGGTCGTTTGCTAAAAACTGTTCATGTTCCATATATTATGATTTTATTTTGCGTCGTCTTTCGCCCAGTATTCTATTCGCCTTTTTCCGGTTTTCGTGTCCTTTACTGTGGCTATGTATCTTCGCGCTTTTTTGTTTCTATAGGTTACAAGCCCATTTTCCTTTGTTGATAGATTGGCTATGTTAAATACAGTAGCCGGGACGCCAGCTCTTTTTTGTTCAATGTAGGTTGTGACAACTCCCCGTCGTGACATCGGAACGCCACCAGTCAACCCAGCGCGCACCCCAGGCGGAAGCGTAGAAATCGCATTTTCAAAACGATTTCGTTTACCAAGAAGTTCTCTTTTGCCGCCACTTGCTTTACCTAATCTTTCCCGGGCGCTTGCTATTTCCGCTGGTGTGTTTGCGCTGTTTAAGGCATTTGTGGCCCTCTTTATTTCCAAATCAGCCGCTAAAAGTTCTTTTGCTATACTAATACCCGCCTCTGATATGTTTGCCACCCGGGCGGCTTTGCCGACATCATCGTCGTTCGCGTATCCCTCCGACTGCTTATTCACAGATTCTTTAGAAAGTTCGCTCTTTCGTTTTTGGTACTCCGCAGTTTGTTTTTCAACAGCTCTTCCAAGAGCGCCGCCGAGAGCATTTATCCCGAGTCCGCGCGTTATTGATTGTGTGGCGCCCGGACTGAATTTATTCAGAGCTTGAGCGAACTTAGTGCCCTTAATGAATGGGACATTATTAAAGTTGAAGCCCTTTGCTCCGGCGGCCTTCAACCTCTTTATTGCCTCCTGTCCCTTATCGCTTCGGAGTGGGGCCGTAGCGGCTCTTGCGGCGCCGCTCTTTGTCTTGTCCCATGCCCATTTTCTGGTTTTGTTATATCTATCGTTTACCATTTTCTTTGCCGCTTCAGCCCCCGTTATGGACATTTCTTGAGCGGCTATAAGCCCGCCTATAAGCAGGCCTATAAGGATAACCATTCTTACGCCCTGCTGCATAATCGCCGCCATAAACCCATCCTTAAAAAACTGGGAAGTCGAAACTGCCGCCGCGCCGGAGCTGACCTGTTTTATGCTTACAAGCGCGAGATAAAAAAAGAACGAAACAGCCGGAGCAAAGAACGTCCAGGAAATAAACTTATCCCACCACCTGCCGAATTGTTTTGATAAACTCGGTATAACCCAGAAAAGCCACGTGAGCGGTGCGAGAATCAGAAGAAAAGAAAGGGTTACATAACGTATCACAAGCATCAGCGCGAACGCGAGAAGAACAAAAGACGCTATGAATATGAATATGACGATGAAGAACAAGCTGGTAACCCCAAGGAGAGCGCGCGTGCCGAATTTCGTGAACGCTCCGGAAAGCGTTCGCGTAAACTCCGTTGATAATAAGCCGCTGTCCGAAAGAGGCACGCCGACGCGGGTGCCGCTCGACGCCCCGCTTTCAACAACCGCGCTCAAAAAATACCGCGTTACCACATGAGAAAAACCGATAAAAGTTCCGGCTATAGTCAAGCTGAAATTCACTATCACGGCCGCCGCTATGAGTTTCGGGAGAAGTTTCTTCGCGCCGTAATCCTGGTAGCGCACTATAGTCGCGAGAGCTATGAATATTATCACGAGAACGAATCCAAGGTTGGCTATGTCGCGCGTTATTTCCCACCCCACAGACACCACGATATTTGAGGAATTGAGTATTTGGAAGTTGAAATTGAGAGCGATACTCACGAGATACCCCGCTAAACTGAAAAGCATCGAGCCGAGGTATTGCAAAAGATAAAGAATAACGTAGGCGACAATCGTAACCGCCATCGGGCCTAAGAACGCGAGCGCCCGTACCGGTTCCGGAACGGCGAAAAAAACAACCGACACGACAGACGCCGCAATGAGAAGGTTTTTAATTTTTAACCGCGTTGCCATTTTTCAAGTTTGCGTTTATAAACCGCTATTACACCTATCACGATTGGACTCGGCAGCGCTTTTAAAAGAATTTACGGTGGTTAATTCCGCGTTTAGTTCGACTATTAAATCGCCCACATCGTCCTGGATTTGGGAAAGCAAGGAACTTAATTCTGAAACGCTGTATGCGGGGTTGTTTGTTTTTACTTTCAGGTCATTCGCCGACACGATAAACCCGTTGATTTTCGCGCGCCGCTCGGGTATCCAGACGCCCTCCCTTGATACCGCTTCATCCAGGGTCTCGGTCGGCAAAAATTCTGCGGGTCGCAACTCAAAAAGAGCATTTGCCAGAAGACATTGCGTAAGTCCTCTTAAATTGGGCCCAACGTTATCAAGCGCAAGTAAAAGTCCGGAGTTCGCCGAGGTAATGCGGTTAAGCGTCGAAGATGTTTGTTCTATGTATGTAAAAAGTTCGGTTGATAGCGCCCTTATATCTTCGATTGTTCCGGTTTCGACTCCGGATTTTATAGATACGCCGACAACAGAATCTCCGTAGCTTGTCGCGGCATTAGCTATATTTGTTTCATGTTCGCTACTGTCTTTTGTGGTGAGATTTTTTAGTCCCACAACGGCTTCCTTGGTAAGTCGGTTTACAACCGCGGTGCTAAGCGCTGCGGCGTAATCCACAAGCTCATCAGAACTTAATATATAGTCAATGTCGGAATTTACTACTCTGGATATTGTATCGCCTATTGTCTTTGACGGAGTAGTTACGGCTATTGTGTTGCACACCCAACGAACCGCTTCCGGAGGGGCGTCCGCGGGTATCGGCGGAGGGTCTGAAACTTTTCTGGGCGGGTTCGACGCCCGCACTATTTCTCTTCCGTTTTCTTTGACCAGTCCGCCAAGAGAGTTTATAAGCGCCCATTCAGTACAAACCTCTTGCGGTAAAAATCCTCCGCCGCCCGCGAGCTTTGCCTCGGATATTTTTTCCTGCTTTTCTGTTTCTTCAATGACTTTTTCCATAGCGAGTAAATACGCTCCGTGCCGGTTGTTCTGCGGGCTTGCCGCCTCCTGTATGCCTATCCACCCGCCATTCTGAAAGTTTTCCTTGAACGCCTCTATGTTTCCCACCACATCGTCTAAAGTACAAGAAGAACCCTCATAGAAACGCGGCGGCGTCTGAAGGCCTATAAGTATTCTGGCTTTAAGCGGGCTGTCGCAGAACTCGCCGAGGCCTATCTCGCGTATCGCTTCGCCTATGCCGGCATTGGCGGAATCACTCACAAACTGGCCGAAATCCTCAACAAACTTGGGTTGTGTGCCGTCCTGTATCCACCTTATTGTCTGGTCCACTATCTGATCCAGTATTTGTTTTTTAAGAATTTCGCGCGCGACTCTCATAGCTATGTCTTTTGCCGCAAGCAGACAATTTTCGAGCGCAGACGTCTTTATTTGGGACTTTAATTCCGCGCGTGTGTTTACATCATCAACCGGAACGCTTCCGGTTAGAGTATTTATCGGGTTCATCTTATCGGTAAATTTATCGGCCGCTTTCTCTATTTCGCTTGTGACTTTGTTTCCAAGGATTGATTCGACAAGTCCGCCAACACAGGCGCTTGCAAATTTGCTTGCGGCACTCTGCGCGGCGGCACGCCTCGGAAATAAAACGAAAACAAGCGCGCTCGCCGCTATAATGTTCGGTATGAGTGCGGCCGCGGCTATGCTTTTTATTTTTTCCGTCGTTTTTCCCATTTTATGTTTTTATAACGTCTTTTACCCCCGCCTCTATGAGCCGCGCCACATCGTCTTCCTCCGCTATCAAATTTTCGATTTCATTCGCGGCCGCCATCGCCCTTAAGGGGTCGTTGTTTATATTCAGTATGCTTTTTAGAATCGCCAGTTTTTTCTGTTCGTGGCGTATAATAGACAAGTGTATGTTTTTCCACGAAGACGGAACGCTGATTGAGAGCAAATCCGGAATCAAAGAGGAAAGCGAGTCAGAATATCTCGTTATTTTGTCGGGGTTATTTTCTCCGAGCCACTCGTAAATGCCCGTTTCCATATCTATGCCGGCTTTTGAAAATGCGGCTTCATTCGCGGCCCTCAAGCGTTTTACATAAGATAAAACAGCCGCCATTGAATTGTCCGACAGCCCCCTAATGTCGGTTTCCAACGCTAATCCGCTGTATATGCCGCGCATTATTTCTTCGTCCATAATCTCCGCGAGGACCGTCTCTTTAGGCATTGAAAGCGCCTTTTTGTTGTTATATTCGAACGGACCGGTCGGATTTCTCTTCACTATTTCGGCGGCGTATTTATCAATGAATGATTCTGTAAAATTTTGCGAATCAGGCATGGAAGAAGAGCCGCCGTATGAAGTCGTTCCGCGCTCAAAATTTAAAGAATTTTCACCGCTATTTTCAAGCGATGTGTTTATAGAAAACGCTCTGCCGCCGTTGCCGCCGGATATTATGAAAACGGAAGCGACCACGCCGAAAGCAATAACAATGATTGCCGCTTTTTTCTTTTTTGTCATAGACGCCATAAACTATTCCGAGAAACATTCTCCGCTATTTTTGTAATTATACAATATTTTTTTTATTAAGTCCCCGCTCTAATACCCACCGTTTAAAGTGGATATGGAAGCGGCGTCGGACCTAAATAGAACCCCTCCGCCGATCCGTGGACCGGCGGAGGGGGAAAAAAACAAACAACCTCTTATAGAGACGGAATTCCCCCCGTGCCAAGTTTGTATATTAAGTTTCCCACGGGGCACGAACTGCTTACAAAGTCGCATACCTTACCGACAATTTTTTTGACGGCGTTGGTTTTGCAAATAGAGCTTACTAATGGAACTTTATCCGCTGTGCCGCAAACATCACAAAGATTTATGGACAGTCCCACGACATTTACCGCGGGAGCTTCGTAAAAATATTTCTGATATATATAAGTGAGGCCCGGTATAGTTAAGCCGTCAATTCTCAATATTCCGAACGTCCCTCCGTTTGGAGGAGCCACCTCAAGCTGTTCCACTGTAGGACATATCGTTCCGAGGGTTGCGGCGCATACCGCCGCGGTGAAAACCGCGCATCCCGGGGCTTCCGGAAGCCACATCGCCACTTTCCCGCCGAACGGCTTGAATATGCTTACTACTGCCGCGTCCGCGCTTCGCGGAGCGGACACTGACGAAACAAGCGTCAAAACGGCGACGAAAATCAAATAGCGCCATATTCTAATCATTATTTAAATTATACACTTTTTCCATCAGGGTTTTAATTGATTTTATGGAAATATTCTGCGGCCTTGAATTTTCAGGTATGCCGGCGCTTTGCAAAATATCTATGAGAATGTTTTTTGGCGCGACAAGAGAAAGATTATTTAGGATGGTTTTACGCGGATGGGCGAAAATTACACGGACGAATTTATAGTATGCCTCCGGAACCGCCATTCTTATTTTATCAAGCAAAACAACCGCCGAATCAACTTTCGGTTTCGGAGAAAACTCACACTTCGGAATAATTCGAAGTATCGTGGGACACGCCCACGCGCCTACGCACGCCGCAAGGATGTTCATCTTGGGCGGAACACCGCATATCCGCTGTGCGACTTCTTTCTGAATAACCAACAAAACCCTGTCCGGTATTGTTTTCGCGGTTCCTAAAACGCGTAGTAGCAAGCCGGTTATATAGTACGGAATGTTTCCAACAACTATAATTTTTCCGCCCCCGCGCGGTTTGCCGTTTAGATGGTTTTCGAGGAATGAAATAGCGTCTTCGTTCAACACCGAAAAACGATTTTTTGTGAAACGCTTTTTCAGTTTTTCGGCGAGCGCTTTGTCTTTTTCTATCGCGATTATTGTCGCGCGCTTCCCACGAGCATCGCGAACGATAAATTCTGTCAGTTCTCCGTGTCCGGGGCCAATTTCGATTATCTCGCATCCGTCCTCTATTCCAGCGTTCGCGGATATAAAGCGCAGAACATCGGCATTATTGAGAAAGTGTTGTCCTAATCTTTGTCCCATAGAAACGGTTATTCTTCTATTTTTAGCCGATAATGAAACGCTTCCGCGAGGTGTTCTTTTTTTATATTAAAAGACGCGTCAAGGTCGGCTATCGTTCTCGAAACCTTCAGTATCCTGTAGTATCCTCTCGGAGAAACAAATGATTTTTCAAGCGCGCGCTTCAGAAAAACTTCCGCGTCGGTGTCAAGGTTGGCGTATTTTTCCGTAAGTTTCGAATTCATCTCGGAGTTGGAATAAATGCGCGGGAAACATTCCGCGAACCTGTTTTCCTGCAACTTGCGCGCAACAGCTATTTTCTCTTCTGTCTTTTTCTTCGGTTCGCCGTGAGCCGCTTCGGCGCCGTTTCGCAGTTCTTCAACCTTCACCCTTGGAATAAATATCTGTATGTCTATGCGGTCGAGGAGAGGTCCTGATATTTTCTTTTGATAGCGCATTATCTCGTTTGCCGTGCAGACACACTCTTTTTCCGGGTCCTCAAAATATCCGCACGGACACGGGTTCATCGCGGCGACAAGCGTAAATCGCGCCGGAAACACGACTGTTTTTTTCGTTCTCGCGACTCGCACGAATCCCTCTTCGAGCGGTTGTCTCAAACTTTCAAGAACGTCTCTATGGAATTCCGGAATTTCATCTAAGAAAAGTACGCCCCTGTGCGCTAAACTTACCTCTCCGGGTTTCGGATTTGTTCCGCCGCCGATAATTGATACAGCGGACGCGCTATGGTGCGGGGCGCGGAAAGGCCTCCATGAAACAAAGGGCATTGTCTGGGCGGTCAGTCCGGCGACGCTGTAAATTTGTGTCGTTTCGATTATTTCTTCCGGCGAAGGCGGAGGAAGAATCGAAGATAGCGCCTGCGCGAGCATTGTTTTACCGGTGCCTGGCGGTCCGGACATTATTATGTTGTGTCCTCCTCATTTGCCTTCCCTCAAGGTGCGCGACCAAATCATTTAATGTTCGTACGGGAAAAACCCTTACCGACCGTATAACCGCGGCTTCCGCCGCGTTCTCATAGGGCACAAAAACCTCACTTATTCCATTTTTACCCGCCAAAATAGATATGCTTAATGAGCCGCTCACTGGTCTTACTCCGCCATCAAGCGACAATTCACCGATGAATATTTTTTTCTTCGCGTCAAAAGGCCTTATTTGTTCACTCGCGGAAAGATACGCAAGCGCGATAGGTAGGTCGAATTTTGAACCGGCTTTTTTTACGTCCGCCGGAGCAAGATTAACCGTTATCTTTCTGTTTTCCCTTGATGGCGGTCTTATTCCGGAATTTTTGAGAGCGGAATTCACTCTCTCTTTCGCTTCGCTTACCGCTTTATCCGCCAAACCGACAATATTAAAAGAGTGGAGGCCGACATTCAAGTCGGCCTCCACCTCGACAAACTCCGCGTCCAGGCCGTCAATTTCAGCTGACAGTATTTTTGAAACCGCGCTCATCAAAAGGGAACCTTATTGTTTTTTCTTGCAATTCATGCAAAAAAGCGACTCCGGGTCAACATCAAGAATGGCGGCTTCTATTTCCTTGCCGCATAGTTCGCATTTGCCGTATGTATTACCTTCTATTTTATCAAGCGCCTTATCAAGCCGCCCGAGTCGCGCGCTTAAAACGCTCTCTATGCCCTTATCCTTGAGAAATTCTTCCGTTTCGTCCGCTTCTTCGTCGGGTCCGTCAAGGTCTTCGCCGAAATCAGAATAGTTGCGGATTTTATTCAGACGCTTCACAACCTCGGCGAGCGCGTTTTGAATCGCCCTCTTCCAATTTGTTAGTTGTTCTTTTGAAAAAGGCATAGCCCTCTTTTTGGTTAATACCCTAATCTTTTCGCGGCTTCGTTCGAGCTGTCCAAATTTGAGCCGATTAGAAGATATTTATCAAACCATGTATAGCTGAACACGGCTCCGCTTAATGAAAAGGACACAAGCGATGTCGGCTTGTTGGCAACTTTGCCGTCTTTCCACTCTCCGGCATCGCCCGGGTCTGAAAGGAAAAAGTTTTTAATATCCGGACTTTTTTGAAGCGTGGACATTGAATCCTGAACCGAACCAATCAAAACGCTATCTTTGAGTTTTGACACCGCCCCGAACCACGTTCCGTCTTTATTCGTGTAGGAGAAAAACGTTCCGTCATTTTCAAAGTTATTTACCATCTCTTCCGTAAAAAACGACGGTAGGAACACGCCGGCAACGTAAGAAAACGATAATGGTTTGTTTTCCTGCGTTTTGAATACAACCTCTTTGAAAATAGGCACGGACGTGGATGTAAATTCAAGGGCCGAAATAAAATCTACAAGAGCGAATGCCGATAATTTTGTGTCCAAGATTAAATCGGTGGGATTTTTAAATAACGACGAGTGGATTTCAAGCGTCGCTCCGCCGGGGAGCGCGGCGGGAATTGCCTCTTCAGGCGCTGAATTTGTTTCACCAACCGGAGCCGCCACCTCGGTTTCTGGCAAAGCGGCTTCAGGCGCCGCGATATTGTTTTCAGAAATTGTTTTAGAGGGCTCCTTGATTCGCGGCGCCACAAAGAAATACACGGCCGCCACGACACCCGCAATAATTACTATTGTAAGAATCCATTTGAAAAGCACGCTGCCTTTTTTTGTTTTCTGAATTACGGCGGACGGCGATGGTTTCCATTCCTGGTTTTGCGCGCTGTTTTTTGTTTCAAAATTTGAAGAAAAAACGGGTCCTGTGGGCGAAGGTGCCTTCGGTGTTTGGGGCGTTTCAGGAAGACCGACTTTGTTTGCGTCCGTTGAGTTATTTGGCGTTTTCGAACCGGACGCCTCGTACGGACGCGGCATCGTACCGCCGGTTTCTTTAAGCGACGATATATCCGATGACATTGTTCTCACGTCTACCTTGTCGACCGGTTGTTTTGCAAGCGGCACTTCTCCCTCGCCTGTCCCGATTGACGGCGCGAATCCGGCGCCGAACGGATTATTTTCTTCGTTCATTCAACTATTATACAACATAAGGCACGTCAAGCAAACAAAAAATTATGTGTCAAACACGCAGAGCGTTATTTATATCAGGTTCTTGAGCGACAGGCCTATCCTTCCGTCGGGATCTGCTTTCACTATCTTTGCGACAACCTCGTCCCCGAGATTAACCACATCCTCAACCTTTTTTACAAACCCCTCTTTGAGTTCGGAAACATGTATCATACCATCCCTTCCTCCTCCCAAGTCCACAATCGCGCCGAAATCAAGAATTTTTATCACCCTACCGTTTATTATCTCACCCACTTTATATTCCTTTACTGAAGCGGTTATGGTTTTACAGGCGCGCTCGACGAGTTCCATATCCACTCCGGAGACATAAACGGTTCCGTCTTCTTCTATATCAATGGATATTTTATTCATACTTGCCGCTATTATCCCATTTATATTTTTTCCCCCCGGACCTATCACCGCCCCTATCTTATCGGCTGGTATCATTAATTTGACTATCTTGGGCGCGTAAGGCGAAACGTTTTTTCTTGCGGCTGGGAGCGCTTTTTTCATTACGCCTATTATTTCAAGGCGCGCGTCTTTCGCTTGTTTTATCGCTTCCGTGAAAATCGGTTCCGTGATGCCTTTTATTTTCACGTCCATTTGTATGGCCGTGATTCCATCTTCTGTTCCGGCAACCTTAAAATCCATATCTCCGTAATGGTCTTCCGGACCTTGAATGTCAGTCAGAATTTTGTAGTTTGTGCCGCTTTCGTCGAGAATAAGCCCTATTGCTATTCCGGCAACGTGTTTTCTGATTGGAACGCCGGCGTCCATAAGGGACAAGCAAGCCGCGCAGGTGGAAGCCATAGACGAGGAGCCGTTGGACGAAAGTGTTTCAGCAACTACGCGTATGGTGTATGGAAAATCCTCTTTCTTCGGAATCATTGCCGTAAGAGCCTTGGCGGCGAGCGCCCCGTGTCCTATTTCCCTGCGTCCGGGGCCTCGTGAGCGTCCGGATTCGCCGACGGCGAATCCTGGAAAATTATAATGAAGCATAAAACGTTTTTTACCCGTCGTTTCCATTGTTTCCACCATCTGCTCGGCCGACGACGGCCCCAAAGTAGTTATAGCAAGCACCTGCGTGCCTCCGCGAATAAAAAGACCGGAGCCGTGCGTTATGGAAAACAAACCAACCTCTGAATGTAACGGCCTTATTTCATTGAATTTTCGCCCGTCCACGCGCCTGCCGAATTCCAGAATTTCCCTATGGATAAACGCGTCCACCTCCTCTTCAAAAATTGCAAGCGCCTTATCTGCCTTGTTTTTCAGGTTTTCATCCGCGACAACGCCCTCCATTACCTTTTTTTTCAATTCTTCTCCGCGTTTTTCCTGAAACGCCTTAAGAATTTCAGGGTCTATTATTTTTTTAATTTTCGTCCGTAATATATCTTCGTTGTCTTCGGGTATCACATTAACCTTTTGTTTGCCGATTGATTTGCGGATTTCGTTCTGAAAAGACACCAAAGCCGGTATTTTAGCAAACAATTCTCTGAAAATGGAAGCCGCGTCCGATTCGCTTAATTCATCGCCCTCCAGTTCTATCATATTTACACATTTTTCCGGTCCGGCGAAAAATGCCTTGGAAATCAAACCTCCATCCTCGTCTTTTTTGATTGACTTTGCTCCGGCAACAGGTCCGTTCCACGGGATGTCGGAAATGTGAAGCGCGGCGGAAACGGACAAAAGCCCTATAATGTCGGGGTCGTGAAGTTCATCGTATGAAAGCACCGTTACAACCACATGCGTCTCCCTTCTTAGTCTATGGTCGAAAAGCGGGCGTATTGCGCGGTCTATAAGGCGGGCGGAGAGCGTTGCCTCATCGGAAGGCCTTCCTTCCCTACGCACGAATCTGCTGCCTATTATTTTCCCCGCGGCATAAAACCTCTCCTCATAATCAACCGTGAGCGGGAAAAAATCGCCCGGCCTGTCTTCTGAACCCATAACAACAGTCGCGAGCACCACCGTGTTCCCGTGCTTGCCTATAACCGAAGCGTTTGTCTGTCCGGCAAGCTCCGAAACCTCTATCGAAATCTCTTCTCCGTCCAACTCCGTTTTAAATATCTTTCTGTTTAGTTCCATAATCTTTTATTTATTGTTTTTTCTTTCTGGCCGGATTTTCAAAAGTATGCGCGGTATTGATTCTATCTCCACAAATTTGTCGGCGACTTCTTTGAGCCGCGCTGAAGTCGTCCGTGAGAACGCGGCAACCTCAACTTGTTTCCCCGTGCCCCACTTCAGATATTCCACGAGCGGAACAAAATCGCCGTCGCCGGTTATAAGAATCACCGCGTCGAGCGAACCGCTCATCCGGATCGCGTCAACCGCGAGTCCCACGTCCCAATCAGCTTTTTTTGCTCCGCCGGAATAAACCTGCAGGTCTTTGAGACGAAGCTCTATACCGGCGTTTCGCAGAGCGTCAAAAAACAATTCTTCCCCGCGGCCCGCCGTATGTTCGTGCGGGACAATGCCTTCGCTTTTTACAACATAAGCGATTGTCCGTATTGTCGGGCGTCCCGCCGCGACATATTTTACAAGCTGTTCAAAATTTACACGCGCCTGATAAAGGTTTTTCGCGGAGTGATATATATTTTGTATATCTATAAAAATTCCTATTCTTTGGTCTTGATGCATAAAATTGTCGCTCTGTCGTTCTCAATCCTTTTTTGTTTTTTCTGAATGGCTGGAAAAAACGGAGCGTCTGTAAAGCTCCGCTTAAAGTTCAAGTTTCTTTACTATTGAACGGTACTTCCTTTCGTCGTTTTTTTCGAGGTATTGGAGGAACCTACGTCTCTTACCGACCATAATAAGAAGACCCCTCCTTGAATGATTGTCTTTCGGATTTTTTTTCAGATGAGCGGCGAGTTCCTTGATTTGGCGGGTGAGAATGGCTATCTGAACCGCCGCTGAACCCGTATCGGTGTCGTGTTTTTTGTACTCGCGCGCCGCACTCTGTTTTTGCTGTTTCGAGAGCATATTTACTATATTTTTTATGATACCGCTAAAACCACAAAAGAGCAAGTCCCCCTCTTTTCGTGTTATATTGTATGCAATGGATATCTCAAACGAAGCGGATGAATTTTTGAAACAATACCTCGATTATTTGGAAATAGAAAAGAATAAGTCGCATAAAACGCGGGAAAACTACTCGCGCTATCTTCTGTTATTTTTTAAGGAACAGAACATTCGAAAACTGTCGGACATAACATCCGAAGCGGTACGCGGCTTCAGAACTTACCTTTCCGGCAAAGATTTGAAGAAAAACACGCAGGGGTATTATGTCATAGCCATAAGAAATTTCCTGAAATATCTGATAAAGCGGGAGAAAAAAGTTTTATCGCCGGAAACAATAGAATTGCCCAAAGTTTCGCGACGGGATATAGAAACCCTCGATTATAGCGAACTCGAAAGGTTGCTTTCGGCTCCAAAAGGAAACAATCTGCGCGTGCTTCGCGACAAGGCCGTTCTTGAGACATTTTTTTCGACGGGTTTGCGTCTTTCTGAACTGTGCTCTTTGCCACGGCGGATAGACATTGAACGCGGCGAGGTGTCGGTTCGCGGCAAAGGGGACAAATTACGCGTCGTGTTTTTGTCGGATGGAGCAAAAAAGGCCATAAAAGCATACCTTGATAAGCGAATAGACCCGGAGGAATTTTTATTCGTAAGTCTAATCAAATCCGGGAAGGTTTTAGGAAAAATAACTCCGCGTTCAGTCGAAAGATTGGTTGATTTCTATGGGAGGAAAGCGGGAATCCCAAAAAAGATACATCCCCACCAGTTGCGCCATTCTTATGCCACAGACCTGCTTATAAACGGCGCCGACCTGCGTTCAGTGCAGTCGCTTTTGGGACACGCGAACGTATCAACCACGCAAATCTATACGCATCTCACGAATAAGGAGCTCCGCGAAGTCCACCAAACATTCCACGGGAGAAGGAGAAAGCGGAGGAAGTATGAGAAAGTATCAAACGAGCTTTAGCGAGTGCTGTGTGCTGAGGGGGAGATTTGAACTCCCAAGAGGTTGCCCCCACAAGGTTCTAAACCTTGCGCGTCTGCCGATTTCGCCACCTCAGCATATCGGGGGAAGCATACTTTATTTATACCACTTTGTGTAAAAAACACCCCCCCGCTTTTACGCAACGCGAAAAGTGGGGGGGCAAGTCGCATAACACAATTTTATTTAAGCACTATCTCCACGAGCTTTATGATTGATTTTGTGAGAATCGCGACTCCAACCGCGACAGCCGTGTAAAGAAGCTGGTTTCTCGCTTTCTCTACTCTGGCCGTATCTCCCCCGCTCCAAAGAAAATTGTAAGCGGCAAGAAGGATAAAAATCACGGCAAGAGCAAGAATGCCGCCATACATCCACCGGGCAATCGTATCGAGCAACTCAAGCGCTTTCTGCGGCGAGTTGATTGACGAGCCAGACGAACCTTGAGCCGCAACCGTTGCCGGCGCAAGTAACAACACCAATGACGAATAAGCGGACATTCTTTTCATAAAAACTTTTTAAGCAAGAACAAACTGCCTCACAACTTCCACAAGCCCTTTCGCGAGAAGGCCGATAGCGATCGCGACAACCGCGTAAATAATGTAATTTTTAGCCTTTGTGGTCGCTTTCTCTTCACCGCCGGACGTAAGATACGTAAACGCGGCGAATATAAGAAATATAACCGCGATAGCGAGAAGTATGCCAAGCATATAACTTCCTATGCTTCCTATTTTGTCCATTAAAGTACCGTAATCGGTTATCTGTCCCTCATCAAGTGCTGGTGGCGAATCCGCGCCGAGCTGCGCGGCCGCGATAAATGGAGAAACCAAAAGCGACAAACTAACTCCTAAAACAAAAAGTTTTTTCATTTTCTTTTTAAGCATCTCGACCTTTCGTTAAAAAATCCGATATGGAGCGTGCGATAGATGTTATTCAAGAATTCCCTGAATAATGCCTATGATGCCCCAGCCGATGAAAATTATACCATAGCCGACAACGGCCCACAAAATAGTTTTCATTCCCGTGGCGAAATTTTTGGGGTCTCCTTGAGCGAACATTATTTTGAATGCTCCCCATATTATCATAATCACGGCAATCGGCGCGCCTATCATAGTAAGCCAGTTTATTATCGAGTGTATGAGTTCAATAACGTCCCCGGACTTAAGCGGGTTTTGAAGCTCTATCGCCACGGCGCGCGCCGAAAGCGGCAAAAAAGCTAAAAAGGAAAAAAAGGCGGGAATAATGATTTTAAGTCGTTTTTTCATTTGTTTTATGAAAATTATACAAGAAAACGTGTTTTTATGAAACGCTTGGTTATCTGCACTCAACCTTATTCCAAAAGCGCAGGTCAAGCGTATCGCCTGAAGTTGTTTTGAAATTCGAACTCGCTATCAGATTGATAATCGTGTTTACTCCTATCCAGGCCGCGAGAACTATCGCGAGTCCGATTACGGCCGTTTTTATAGTTGTAAGGGCATTCTCGAATCTTTTCGGGACGCCACCCGCCACCATTAGCATTATCGCGCCGTAAATGATGAAAATAACCGCGAGTGGTACAGCGATCTCGAACATGATATTCACGGCGTTCTGTCCCACCACAAGCGCGTCGCAGAAATCGCACGAGCCGCGCACATTGCAGGGAACTGGAGCGGTTTCGTAAAGAATTGAACCGCTCGCGTAAGTCGTTGTCGCCTCCGTTCCGCTCCAAAGGTCGAATGTAAGCGCTTGCGCGATAGTAGTAGTGCCGAACAATCCGAAAGCGCAAAAAATCGCGAGCGGAATTATTTTATTTTTCATACTTTTGCAAATTTTCTATTTGTTTTGAAAAAGCCGCGTAACCGAATCCTCGGCTTGCCGGAGCGCGGAATTTATTTCTGTAGCGCCGCTCGTTATGACATCAATCATATTGGAGAAATATCCGGATATCGCCGCGCGGTCGGGTTGCGACCACGACTTCGCGATAAGCGCCTGCCTCGCTTCCGCGCTGAATTCGGGATCGCCATAAACCTTATTTATGAGAGAGCGCAATGCCGGCGGATTTTTGGTTTTTTGCATATAACTTTCCGCCGAATCGGACTCTGTTGTCATTGTAAGTATCAAATCCCAAGCCGCTCCCTGAAGTTTGCTCTGCCTTGAAACCGCGTATCCGAAATACCTCGCGTATGCGGTTTTACAGTCGTATTCGTTTTTGCAGTTAGCTTTCTCGGGATAAGGAACCGGCGCTATTCCGATGTTGAGCCATTGGTTTTTCTTTAGCATTTCTTTTATGGCCGATTTGTAATTGAACATCACCGCGGTTTTACCTTCGGCAAAAGAATCGATTGCTGCAGGCATCGAAGAGTTCCATGTGTACTCTTTGTTTTTCGCGTCCGAAAAACCGGTGTAAAACCGCACGGCATTTTCGCCCGCCGGCGTGGAAAAAGAAGCGCCGGAAAAATCACTTTTCACCATAGAAACCCCCGCCTGCATCATTATAAGCTGGACTAAATCACTTGCTTTATCTATGTTTTTTTCGGACCCGCCTATCGCCGCCGCGGCTATATTTATGCGTTTTGACGAATCAATCTCCGCTACTTTATAAACCATCGCCTTAAATTCCTCCCATGTCTTTGGTATCTGCGCAACGCCCCTGGAATCGAGGACGTCTTTGTTGTAAAGCATAACAAGCGTATTAACCGAAAGCGGGAGGGCGTAAATATTTCCGCCACTCACGAAATCGCTCTCGACCACTCTCGGGAACAACTCTTGCATTTTGGAGAGTGTAATTCTTTGCGTTGATAAGGGAACTATCTTATTTGATTCACGGCCTATCTCGGCATTGTCAACCATAAATATATCCGGGCCGTTCCCTACCGCGAGCGATTGGAGAATGGCGTTTTTATATGCCGCTTCGTCCGTGAAAGTTCTTATGTTTACAGAAACCCCGCTGTAGAGCGAATTGAATTTGCCGAGCGCCGTGTCATAGTCGCTTTTTTGCGAGTTTAAAACCCACATTGAAAGCTCTCCCTCGACGCTCGCGACATTGGACGGATTTTTTTTAAGTCCTGGGATGATTCCGGCGAAAACAAGCGCGAAAAAAAACGCCACAAGCCCGATGGCCCCGAATACGATTAACTTAGTGTTTATTTGGTTCATTAAACTAAAGGCATACCACGCCTATCAGTTCATCGTCCTTGTCCAGATTCATAATATGCACTCCCTGCGTAGCCCGTCCGGCTATCCTGACATCGCCCATGCTTGTTCTGATGGCCTGGCCTTTTTTGGAAAAAGCAAGGATTTCTTCGATGGAGTCGTCTATCACGTGAGTTGAAATAACCGCTCCGGTTTTTTCCGTCACTTTTGCCGTCTTAATTCCGCTCCCGCCACGCTTCTGAGTTTTATACTCGGAAATCGGAGTGCGTTTCGCGAACCCGCGTTTCATAACGGCGAGAAGCTGGACGTTTTTCGCCTCCGTGCCTGATTTTATTATATCAAGTCCGGCGACAAAGTCGCCTTTTTTGAGTGAAATTCCTTTCACGCCGGAAGCCGAACGCCCCATCTGCCGCACGTCTTTTTCTTTGAACCTTATCGCTTGTCCGTTTGAAGTTGACATTGCGATTTCGTCTTTGCCGGACGAAATCTTCACCCACCGGAGCAAGTCGTCTTTTTTGAGAGTCAGCGCGATGATTCCGGTGCGCCTCACGCTCGCGAAATCCTCTATCGGGGTCTTCTTTATTACGCCGTTTTTTGTTGCCATCACGAGAAAACGCGGACTGTGCGGAGTTTTGTCTTCGGGATAAGCGATGATGGCGCTAACTGATTCGTTCTGCGGGATTTCAAGATAATTATGTATGGATTTTCCCTTGGCGGTTCTTGAAGCCGCGGGTATTTCATAAACCTTCGTCTGGAAAACTTTTCCCTTGTCTGTGAAAAATAAAATATTATCGTGGGTGTTCGCGGAAATGAGCCGGTCTATAAAATCCTCTTCCTTGAGGTCGAAACCGATAAGGCCCTTGCCGCCGCGCCTTTGCGCGCGGAAGTTTGTGGGAGGAAGGCGTTTTATATATCCGCCGAGAGTGAACATTATCACCGTCTCTTCATTTGGAACCAGGTCCTCTTCCCTGAATTCAGTAAGTCCGGAATGGATGATTTTGGTGCGCCTTGGGTCGGAAAATGTTTTTTTAAGTTCTTCGAGTTCCGCGGTTACGATATCGGCGATTTTTTCAGGACTCTTCAGAATAATTCGCAGCTCCTTTATTAAGGATGTTTTTTCGCGGAGCTCATCCTCTATTTTTTTCCTTTCAAGAGCGGCGAGCGCCTGAAGCCGCATCTCAAGTATCGCTTGCGTTTGGATGGGAGTAAGTTTGAATTTCTTGATTAAGTTTATCGCCGCGTCTTCTTTGTCTTTTGATTTTTTAATCGTGGAGATAACCTCGTCTATGGAATCAAGGGCTTTTTTTAACCCCTCAAGTATATGTGCGCGCTCCTCCGCTTTTTTAAGGTCAAACCGCGTCCTTCTTTCCACGACGGCTTTTCTGTGGGTGAGATATATCACAAGCGTCTCCTTGAGCGAAAGTATCTGCGGCTGTATGCCGTCCACAAGGGCGAGCATGTTGAAGTGAAAATTTTTCTGCAGTTCGGTGTATTGATAAAGCTGATTGAGTATTTTTTGCGGTATCGCGTCGTTTTTAAGTTCGATAAAAATTCTAAGTCCGTCCCTGTCCGATTCGTCGCGCATGTCTTTTATTCCCTCTATTTTTTTGTCTTGCACGAGCTCGGCGATTTTTTCAAGAAGAGTGGATTTGTTGACTTGATAAGGAATTTCGGTGATTACAATGTTGAAACTGCCGCTTTTTTTCTCCTCGATTTGCGCGAGCGCGCGCATCGTAACCACTCCCTTTCCGGTTATATACGCTTCTTCAATCGCTTTAGAATCGTATATTATTCCTCCTGTCGGAAAATCCGGCCCGGGGATGAATTTCATCAGATTCTTGACGTCCGCGTCTTTGTTTTTGTTGAGATAAATTATGGCGTCCGCGACTTCGGCAAGATTGTGCGGCGGGATGCTTGTCGCCATTCCTACCGCTATGCCGACCGCGCCGTTCAAAAGAAGGTTCGGCAATTTCGCCGGCATGAATTTCGGCTCGAGTTTCGTGTTGTCGTAATTTGCCTCCCAATCAACCGTCTCCTTTTCTATGTCGGTTGCCATCTCTTCGGAGATTTTGGATAGCCGGCACTCCGAATACCTCATAGCGGCCGGAGCGTCTCCGTCTATAGAACCCCAGTTGCCCTGTCCCTGCACAAGCGGATACCGGAGGGAAAAATCCTGCACCATTCTCGCTATGGCGTCATAAATAGAAGAATCGCCATGCGGATGATAATGCGCCATAACGCCTCCGACCACGTTCGCGGATTTTCTAAGCTTGGCGGAATGTTTCAGTCCCGATTCCCACATACTCCATATAATTCTCCGCTGAACGGGCTTTAGTCCGTCGCGGGCATCTGGAAGCGCGCGCGAAACGATTACGGACATCGCGTAATTTATATACGACTCCTTTAACTCCGTTGTTATTTCGCGGTCTTCTATTCTTTCTTGCCGCGGTTCGGCTTGCTCGGTTGCGTCTTTTACTGGTTTGTTATTTTTCATTATGTGTGAAAATTACGCGTGTCGTCTTCTGCTTTATGG
>Ga0075968_102_pt1 | contig 28390 bp, 28 predicted proteins | sample RifGroA2_FD_67994 | JGI IMG/M metagenome (GOLD analysis project Ga0075968, IMG submission 67994) | Parcubacteria (Jorgensenbacteria) bacterium GW2011_GWA2_45_9
GTAGCGATCATTGGTCAAAAGATTTTCAATTGAATAGTTGGAGCGCGCTTTTCCGCCGCCAAGCTCGGCGAGGCGAGCCGAAATTGATTTGAGCGTGTGTCTGCCGGTCGCAAACTCTTCGTAGATTTTTTTGACGATTTTTGCCTCTTTCGGCTCCGGCACGATGTTGCGCAATCTATGATCGTAAATGTAGCCGAATGGTTTTTGTCCGGGCCATTCGCCTCGTCGCAGTTTGGCGCGGTTCCCTCGCCGAACATTTTCAGCCAGATTGTCCACATAGTATTTGGCGTTTGATAATCCGATAGCGAGAAAGAATTTTCCCGACGGATTATTTTCAAACGCGAAAGTTGGAAATTTCAACCCGCCCAGTTTTCCAGTGTCCAAAAGATATATCAAACGCCCGCCGTCTACTGAATTTCTGGACAATCTGTCCGGATGCCACGCCAAAATTCCGATAAGATGAGGAAGACCGCCGTCAATTTTATTAAGCATGGAATTGAAAATGGGACGACCCGGGACTTTCGCAGTCTTTTTTTCAATGAAACTTTCCACAATCTCTATACCCTCATGCTCGGCAAATTCTTTTGCTTCGTGAAGTTGCGCCTCCAAGCTCAAAACTTGGCGGTCTTCCTCATCGGTGCTTTTGCGGATGTAGAGAAAATATTTTGTTGGTTGCAGTGGTGTATTCATAGTTTTATATTTTGGCGTGGCTTACCTGCCTGCCGACAGGCAGGTGTTCGGCGAGGGAATGAAAAATCGCCTCAATCCCGCTTCGCGGGATATTTTGCGCAAAAAATTGGAATAAAAATTCATTTTTATACATAACTTCGTTATGACGAACCGCCTCATTTCCGAAAAAATTGTTTCTTGGGATTTCGCCCCGCCGTTTGATTTTACCGCCCAATTCCTTCTTCGCCCTGCCGCCGCTTGCTAACGCTCGCTCCACCAAAGAAAAGTTTTGTTTGCAGTTTTTAATTTGGAGGAAGAAAATTTTTTAATCATACTATGCAAATCAAAAACCCCGATGCAGAGCATCGAGGTATGATCTCTTCGTTTAGAGTAAATTAAATTTCCAACGAATTTCCACGAAAAAACTTTCAATTCTTCGGTAGATTTCCTAAAGAAAAAAAATATAATGGCTCTCACACTATCCGGAGCTTGCGCTCGTGGTGAGGGTTCGTATGATTCAGATATTGATATAGACGCTTTTGTCGAAAACCCTGATACCGGCAAAGAAATTTGGGAAAGATTTGAAAAGTTTGCCTCTACAATCGGCACATCGAATGAAGTTGCGAAATATTTTGGCATGGATTTACACATAAGATTTGCTGATATCAAGCCCAAAAAGAGAGGTTGGACCGATGGTCCGGATGACTTTGAGCTTGAAATAGGTAATGCTTTTATCTACCCCCAGCTTATTTTTGAAAAAGGAGATTTTTTTACTAAAGCAAAAGAAAAATATTTGCCATACTATGATGAGGCATTGCGTCAGGGACGCTTGAAAGAGGTGTTGAAATTTTGCAATAATAATCTTGGTCACATAGAGCCGTATGTAAAAAGAGAACTTTATTTTCAAGCGTTCAAACGACTGCATGACGCAAGCAAAGAATTTCTCCAAGCTCTTTTTATCTACAAGAAAATTTATCCCATTACTTACGATAAGTGGGTGAAAAAACAAATTGTAGAAATTCTTCAGTTGCCGGAACTCTACAGAGAGTTTGTAACTCTCTACGAAATTTCTAAACTTGAAAGCGATGAGCTGGTGCATAAGGGCGATAAGTTACATAATTTATTGAATCAGTATATTAAGATTTAAGAATTTGCCGTCAAAGAAAAACTTGAAATTGTCATCGGTGCAACTTACTTCGACTTCGCTTAGTACAAGCCGCCGCCTTTCAATCCGCCGGCTGGCGGATTCGCGGGGGGATTTTTTCGGAAAAATGCGTTCGGACTAATTCAAGAATACTGCGCTTACGTAAAAGCAACTTGAGTTCACGCGGCGCAGTCACTTGGAGCAAGAAGAGAGTTTTTATAGAGGTGTTTGACCTCTTTTTTATTTCTTCAAAATATGATAAATTTAATAGTAAAGCCGATTGGGGAGAAGGCATTTTTTTATGAAAAAAACCGAGAAAAAAGAGGAGAAAAACAACGGTGTTGTGTCTTATGACGCGAAGGATATATATGTCCTGGAGGGCCTTGATCCCGTGAGAAAGCGGCCCGGGATGTACATAGGTACCACGAGCGCGGACGGTTTGCATCATCTTATCTGGGAGGTGGTGGACAATTCGATTGATGAGGCGATGGGTGGATATGCCAAGAACATCCGCATGGAGCTCTTAAAGGATAACAAGGTTGCCGTTACGGATGATGGGCGCGGTATTCCGGTTGATATTCATAAACAGACAAAAAAATCCGCGCTTGAAACGGTTTTAACAACACTTCACGCCGGAGGAAAATTCGGAGGAGAATCGTACAAAGTTTCAGGCGGGCTTCACGGAGTCGGCGTGAGCGTCGTGAACGCGCTTTCAACGTGGCTTCGCGCGGAAGTGAATCGCGACGGGAACGTTTACGCGCAGGAGTACAAGAGAGGGAAGCCGATGACTCCAGTGAAGAAGATTGGAAAATCGCGTGGTGCGGGAACAGGAACCAAAATAACGTTTTCTCCCGACCCCGAGATATTTTCCAAAATCGAGTTTGATTTCAATAAGATTGTCGGGCACTTGCGCCATCAAGCGTATCTAACGAAGGGAGTGAATATAGAAATCATTGACGAGCGCGGAGAATATCCGGTGTTTTACGGATTTTGTTTTGATGGAGGACTTCGTTCTTTCATACGCGCGCTTACCGCGGGACAAAGCGGCGAAAAAATCCAGGACAACGTATTTTATGTACAGAAAGAATCAGAGGGTATAGAAGTCGAAGCCGCGTTTACATACACAAGCGAGATGGAGTCGCAGGAGATGAGCTTCGCTAACAATATCTACACGATGGACGGCGGAATGCATCTTACCGGATTCCGCACGGCGCTTACCCGTACGCTTAATGATTACGCGAGACAGTCCGGCGTGATAAAAGACGTAAATGACAATCTTACAGGGGACGATGTGCGCGAGGGGTTAGTAGCTTTGGTGTCCGTCAGGATACGCGAGCCGCAGTTTGAAGGGCAAACGAAGGCGCGGCTTGGAAACGCGGAAGCGCGCACCGCAGTTGACGCGGTGGTAAGCGAAGCGCTCAAAGAATTTTTAGAGCGCTATTCCGCCGATGCGAAATCCATAATAGGGAAGAACCTGCTTGCCGCGAAAGCGAGAAAAGCCGCGAAAGCCGCCAAAGATACTGTTTTGAGAAAAGGCATGCTTGAAGGAATGACACTTCCCGGCAAACTCGCCGATTGCTCATCGCGCAATCCGGCTGAGTCGGAGCTGTTTATCGTCGAGGGAGATTCCGCTGGCGGTTCATGTAAGCAAGGGCGCGATAGGCGCACACAGGCGGTATTGCCTTTAAGGGGAAAGATTTTGAATGTTGAAAAATCAAGGATAGACAAGATTCTTCTCAATAAAGAAATACGCTCTCTTGTCGTTGCTTTAGGTACTGCCATTTCGGATAAGTTTGATTTGAGCAAACTGCGGTACCATAAAGTTGTGATTATGTCCGATGCCGATGTTGACGGCGAGCATATCTGTACGCTTTTACTTACGCTGTTTTTCCGATATTTTCCGCAGGTCATAGAGAATGGGCATTTGTTCATAGCCCAGCCGCCGCTTTTCCGCATACAGAAAGGCAAGGAAGTACATTATGTTTACAGCGACGCCGAAAGGGAAAAGGCCGTCAAAATTTTCGGCGGGGCGGGAGAGTCGGTGAACGTTCAGAGATATAAAGGACTTGGAGAAATGAATCCGGACCAGTTATGGGAAACAACCATGAATCCCGGAAACAGGATGCTGAAAAAAGTTACAGTTGAAAATTCCATAGAAGCGAGCCGCCTTTTCGACATACTTATGGGAGAAGAGGTTGAGCCGCGCAAAAATTTCATACAAGCCCACGCCGCCGCCGCGAAAAACATTGACATTTAAGGCCTTTAATTTTAATCTAAAGGCGATAATTACGTGCGGATAGTGAGAGAAATTGTCTTATGGCGAACAATTCTTCTATATCAAATTTTATTCAGGAATCGCGGCAGGAACTCAAAAGAGTTAATTGGCCGACAAAAAAAGAAACCGTAAAGTATACAGTTTTTGTCGTTTTATTTTCCATAGGCATCGCGGCATTTTTGGGGATTCTTGATTTTATTTTTGTGAATGTTCTTGAAAACGTCGTTATTTAATTTTCCCATCCAACATATCCATATATATGAATCCGTTACACAATAAAGAACAGCCAGCGGAACGTAAGTGGTATGCCGTCCATACTTATTCCGGTTACGAAGATGCCGTCGCGAGGTATTTGAAACAGCGCGTGGAGTCGCTTATGATGAGCGACAAAATTTTCGCGGTGGTTGTTCCGAAAGAAACAAAGATAAAAGTTAAAAACGGGAAAAGGGTTGTTCAGGAGGAAAAAATATATCCCGGATACGTTCTCGTTGACATGATAATGAACCACGACTCGTGGTCTGCCGTCAGAAACACGCCACGCGTTACCGGTTTTGTGGGCGCGGACTCGACGACTCCGACGCCGCTTTCGGACGGAGAAGTCAAAGAACTTATGGAGCGAATGGCGCCGAAAGACCCGAAGTTCAACGTTGACTTCAAAAAAAACGACTTGGTTAAAATTTCGGACGGACCATTCAAGGATTATGAAGGAAAAGTGGCTGAAGTTGATGATGAGCGCGGGAAGCTGAAAGTACTTGTTACGATTTTTAACAGGGATACTTTAGTTGAGCTTGATTCACTGCAGGTTAACAAGGTGTAAGCGGATTGACCGCGCGGAACTCATGGATTAGACTGCTTTTGGAATTAAAGTATGGCAAAACCAATCAAAACGACGTTAAAACTTCAGATTGAGGCGGGGAAAGCCAATCCCGCCCCCCCTATTGGACCAGCCCTGGGACAGCATGGTGTAAACATCGGTGCTTTTTGTCAGCAGTTCAACGAGGCAACAAAAAATATGCAGGGCGATATAGTTCCCGCAGAGATTACGGTTTACGAAGACCGCTCGTTTGATTTCAAACTGAAAACATCCCCCGCTTCGGCTCTTTTGAGAAAAGCCGCGGGAATCGCCAAGGGTTCTCCCGTGCCGCACAAACAAAAAGTCGGCAGTGTTACGAGAGAGCAGATTCGGGATATAGCGGAAAAGAAAATGGCGGATTTGAATGCCCGCGATATCAACGCGGCGATGAAAATAATAGAAGGCAGCGCGCGCAATATGGGAATTGAAATAACAGAGTAACTTGTTTTTTATGAATTATATTCCCGTCATAGGGCTTGAAATTCATGCGGAGCTCAAAACAAAAAGCAAGATGTTCTGTTCGTGTCTTAATGACCCTGACGAAACAAGGCCAAATATAAACGTTTGTCCTGTGTGCCTTGGGCATCCCGGAACGCTTCCGACCGCAAACGAAGAAGCGGTGAAAAGTATTTTGCGTTTTGGGGCGGCGATAGGCGGAGTGATTGCCCGCAAGTCGCACTTTGACAGGAAAAGTTATTTTTACCCCGACCTTCCGAAAGGTTATCAGATTTCGCAGTATAATGAACCGCTTGTTTCAAGCGGAATGGTCGCCGGAGTGGCTGTGCGTAGAGTGCATCTTGAAGAAGACACCGGAACGCTCGGGCACGATGAAAGAATAACATCTTCCGGCGCGAGCGAGCGGGTGTCGCTTGTGAATTTCAACCGCGCGGGGGTCCCGCTCATGGAAATAGTTACCGAGCCGTCAATCAGAACGGCCGCGCAGGCGCTTGAATTCGCCAAAGAATTGCGCGTGATTTTGAGATATCTACGCGTATCTGACGCGGATATGGAAAAGGGGCAAATGCGCGTAGAGGTGAATATATCAGTGCGGAGAGAAGATACGGAGGAAATGGGAACTAAAGTTGAAATTAAAAACATAAATTCGTTCAAAGCCGCCGCGGATGCCGTTTTGTATGAAATAAAACGCCAAACGGAAATTATCGGGAAAGGGGAGAAGGTTATACAAGAAACAAGGGGATGGAATGAAGCGAGGCGCGCGACCGTAAGCCAGAGGACGAAAGAATCCGCGCACGATTACCGTTATTTTCCGGAGCCGGATCTCATACCGCTCGTTTTTTCAGCTGAATATATTGATGAAATAAAAAGCACGCTTCCGGAACTTCCGAAGGAAAAACGGGCGCGCTTTATAAAAGAATTCAAGTTGTCTGAATCGCAGGCAAAGGAACTTGCCGATGAAATTTCGCTTGCTGATTTTTTCGAACAGGCCGCTTCGGAACTCGCGAATAAAACGACCGCTCCCGATTTTCAGCTTCTTTTCAATTACCTTTCAACGGATTTTAAGGGGATACTTAAATCGGAAAAAAAGGAAATAAACGAATTAAAGGTGCCACCGGAACATTTCGCTCATCTTATACTTCTCTTGCAACAGAAGATATCAAGCAGAATGGCGAAGGATTTGCTGCTTAAAATGCACGATTCCGGAGAAGACCCCGAAACAATTTTAAATCAGGAGGGTTTGGAATTTATGGATGACGACGACGCGCTCCTTCGCGTGGTTCATAAGGTGTTGGGAGAAAACGGAAGTGCCGTTTCGGATTATAAAAAAGGACAATCTAACGCCCTACGATTTCTTGTCGGGCGTGCCATGGCGGAGACGAAAGGACAAGGGAATCCGCAGAAGTTGAGAGCGCTGTTTGAGAAACACATCGGAAATTAATTTGAAATTTTTAATTTGAAATGAAATTAGAATCTCGGAAAAAAAGATCCAAAATGTATTAGTTTTGAATGAATTTTTCGGTTATCGTTTTTGCTTCTTTCTCGTTTTCTATCCAAATAATCCGTTTGTTTTTTTTGAACCATGTCATCTGCCGCTTAGCATAGCACTCTATTTCTTTGGCGAGCGATTCTTCCATCTCTTTTTTCGAAACGATTCCGCGCAGGTAGCGGCTTACGAGGCGATACTCGAGTCCGAGTTCTTCCATCCGTTTCCATGATAAGCCGTTTCCGTGGAGTCCTTTTACTTCTTTTATCATTCCTCGGCGCAAGCGTCTCTTCAGGCGAGCCCTTATTTTTAGGGCCAGTTGCGGCTTATCCGTTTTTATTCCGAGAAACAAAACATCGGCGTTTATGGACTGTCTTTTCAGTTCCGGTACCCTGCCGCAGGATTTCGCTATTTCAAGGGCGCGTATGAGACGCACGGGATTTTGAGGGTCTATTTGCCCGGCTCTTTTCATATCAATTTTCAAAAGCATTTTAAAAAGTTCGTTGGCATTTTTTTTCGACAGAGCCCGCCTTAATTTATAATTAGGTTTCACATCCGGAAAAACGGCGCCGAAAATAAGCGCGTTTATGTAGAATCCCGTTCCACCGCAAATCAGTGGCGTTTTGCCGGCGTCAAAAATATTCTTGATTATTCTTCCCGCGAGTTTCTGGTAGTCGGATGCCGTAAAAATTTTTCGGGGAGAAACGATGTCGAGCATATAATGCGGAACTCCACCCATTTCCCGAGCGGTTATTTTGCCGGTTCCTAAGTCCATTCCTTTATAGACCTGACGCGAGTCAGCCGAAATAATTTCGGCTCCGGCAGTTCCAAAAGCTTTTCTGTTCGCGTCTATAAATTTTGCGAGTGAAACCGCGAGCGCGGATTTTCCGCTCGCGGTAGGGCCGAGGACGACAATAATTTTGCGCCGCTGATTATCATTTTTTGCCGGCGATTTCTTTTTCAATTTTTGATACGAATTCATCCGCGGATATTGTTCCCGTTTCTTTTCCGCCCTTGCGCCGGAAATTCACGGTTTTCGTTGACTTTTCTTTTTCACCGACGACGAGTATATACGGAATTTTTTGCAATTCCGCATCGCGGATTCTTTTGCCGAGTGTTTCACCGCTCCCGTTTATTTCCGCCCGGATTCCGGCGGCGAACAATTTATTTCTTATTTCCCCGGCGTACGCCGTAAACTTTTCGCTTACGGGCAGAATATTTATCTGAACTGGGGAGAGCCATAAGGGGAAAGCGCCGGCGTAATGTTCTATGAGTATGGAAAGGAATCGCTCGATTGAACCCATAATGGCGGCGTGGAGCATTACTATCCTTTCAGGTTTTCCTTCCTCGTTCACGCACGTTAGGTCAAACCTCTCGGGCATATTCATATCGAGTTGTATCGTGGCGACCTGCCATTCGCGTCCGAGCGAATCATTGGCCATGAAGTCAATTTTAGGGCCGTAAAACGCGGCTTCTCCTTTCGCCTCGTTCGCCGACGCCTTTTTATCTTTAATCAGAGCGCGCAGCTCATTCTCGGCGATTTTCCACAATTTCGGACTGCCAAGATATTTTTCCATCTGCTTTGGGTCGGAGAGTGAGAGGCGCACGGACAAAGAAAATCCGAAAGCGCCGTAAAACGTCCGGATTATATCCCATATTTTTCCCATTTCCTCATGAATTTGGGATTTTCTACAGAATACGTGAGCGTCGTCCTGTGTTATGGCGCGAACACGCGATAGTCCGGCAAGTTCTCCCGACTGTTCATCCCTGTAAACCTTCGTGGTTGTAGCGTATCTCTGTGGAAGTTCGCGATAACTCCATTTTTTGCGCGCGTAAATTTGCGTGTGCTGCGGGCAGTTCATGGGCTTTATCGCGAATAAGTGCCCTTCACGCGTTTCTATCTTGAAAAGTTCGTCTTTGAATTTTTGCCAATGTCCGCTTTTTTCATAGAGGTCTTTTTTACTGATGTGCGGTATGTCAACCATTTCATACCCTTCCTTTTTCCGGAGTTCCCATACGAAGTTATCAAGAATATTGCGGATAAGTGTTCCTTTCGGCGTCCAGAGCGGAAGTCCGCTTCCGACAAGCTCCGAAAACGTAAATAAATCCAGTTCAGGCCCGAGTTTTTTATGGTCGCGCCGTTCCGCTTCGGTAAGTATATTTTGGTATTTTTCAAGCTCCCGCTTGGTCTCAAACGCAAGTCCGTATATGCGCGTGAGCATCTTATTTTTTTCGTTTCCGCGCCAGTACGCTCCCGCTATTTTGGTCAGCGCGAACGCATCGGGGTTTATCTCGCTTGTATTCTTGACGTGCGGTCCGGCGCATAGATCGACAAAACAACTTATAACCGACGACCCACAACCGGCAGATTTTGACCGATTGGCTTTGGATTCGGTAATGTAAACAGTGAGCGGTTCTTTCTTTTTTTTCAGTTCTTTGATGAGTTCAAGTTTGTACGGAGCTGACTTGAACAATTTCTTCGCTTCCGTGTAAGTTACGTTTTTTTTCGTGAAAACAAGATTTTTTTCCGCAAGTTCGCGTACGCGGCTTTCAAGCTCCGCGAGGTCATTCTCGGATATCGATTTTTCAAAATCAAAATCGTAGTAAAATCCGTTTTCTATCACGGGTCCTATGCCGAGTTTCGTTGCCGGATATTTTTCGATTACCGCCGCCGCAAGAAGGTGTGACAGTGAATGTCGGATTTTTTGAAGTTTTGCTTCTTTATTATTTTCTTTTTTCATATGTGAAAATTGTAGCAGACATTACCGGTAAAACAAAATATTTTCAGATTGCGCGAGCTTCGTCGCAAATCAACTTCGCTTCGCCGTTTTTTGCGGATAATCTTCCGCCCGCGAGAACAACCTTGCCTTCCTCCCAGAGATTTTTGGTTCTGTCGAGCGTACGCGGGAATACAAGAAGTTCGATTGAACCGGTAGGGCCATTTCTTTGTTTGGCGATAATGGCTTCCGCTTTGTTTCGATTCTCCTCTGCCGGACGGTAATATTCCTCGGATAGCTTGCCGGCTACCAGACCCATAATCCCGGCGGGATACGCGCTTTTCGCCGCGGGTTTCCCCGGACGCATTTTCAGAGAAGCGAGCGTTGCCGTTCCATCTCCAAAAAGTGAAAATTGTTTTGAAGAGTCCATTTTTTTCGCGGCTTGGTTAAATCTTAAAAAATCATCTATGTTTTCAAGCGCCTGTCCGCGTTCAAGTCCGAAAGAATCGAACGCTCCGCATTTTATCAAACTTTCAAGCGATTTTTTGTTCATATCCCTGTGTTTTACGCGCAGCAAAACATCGGTTATATTCGCGAATTCTCCGCCCCGCGCGCGTTCCTCGATAATTATATTTACGATATTCGCGCCAACGTTTTTCACGGCGAGCAGTCCGAATCTGATGTTGCCCCCTTCGACCGTGAAGTCGCGGAAGCTCGCGTTTATATCCGGAGGCAGAACTTTTATTCCAAGCCGCCGCGCGTCTCCGATCAGGAAATTCACGCGTTCAACTTCCGTTCCGGAAACATTAAGCAAACTCGCCATAAACTCTACGGGATAGTTCGCCTTCAGATACGCCGTTTGATAGCTTATAAGGGCATAACACGCCGCATGGGACCTGTTAAAGCCATATCGCGCGAAAGGTGGAAAGAGTTCCCAGATTTGCGCGGAGATTTTTTCGCTTATTCCGTTTTTTATCATTCCGCTTATGAGCTTTTCTTTTTGTTCGTCGAGCAACTCTTTTATTTTTTTGCCGATTGCTTTGCGGAGCGTGTCGGCTTCCGCGAGTGAAAATCCGGCAAGGTCGCGCGCTATCCGCATCATCTGTTCCTGATAAATTCCCACGCCGTATGTTTTCTTGAGTATCGGTTCAAGCAAGGGATGGATGTATGTAACCGGTTCCCTGCCGAATTTTCTGTCTATGTAATTCGGGATAAGTTCCATCGGCCCGGGGCGGTAAAGGGAAACCATGGCTATAATGTCTTCAAGCTCGGACGGTTTCAGTTCTCTCAGATACCTTCGCATACCTGCCGATTCGAGCTGAAATACTCCGGTTGTTTCACCGCTCGCGAAAAGTTCGAATGTTTTTTTGTCGTCAAGCGGAATCGCGTCAATGTTTATTACCACGCCTTTGTTTTCTTTTATGAGTTTAAGCGCCCGCTCGATGATAGTAAGGTTTTTAAGCCCGAGAAAATCCATTTTAAGAAGTCCTATATCTTCGACTCCGTGCATTTCGGTTTGCGTGATGACGGTGTTTTCTCCCTGCGGCGCTTTTTGCAGAGCAACGTATTCGGTAAGCGGCTTCGGCGTGATAACTACTCCGCAGGCGTGCACCGAAGCATGGCGCACGGTGCCCTCGAGGCGCATAGCCGCGTCCAATAATTCTTTGGCGTCTTTGTTCGTGTCCTGCAGTTTTTTAAGTTCCGGCACCATTTCAAGCGCTTTTTTTATTGGCGTTGCCGGAGCCGTGAACGGTATAAGTTTGGCGAGCTGGTCGCAGAATCCGTAAGACAGGCCCATCGCGCGGCCGGCATCGCGTATCGCGGCTCTTGAGAGCATTGTTCCGAACGTAATAATCTGCGCCACGCGGTCCGCGCCGTATTTTTCGCGCACGTAAGAGAGTACCTCGTCGCGGCGGGTGTCCGTGAAATCGAGGTCTATATCGGGAATTTGTATTCTGTCCGGATTTAAAAATCTTTCGAAAAGTAAATCATATTTAAGCGGGTTAAGGTTCGTTACGTTAAGTATGTATGACACTATGCTGCCGGCCGCCGAACCGCGCCCGGGCCCGACTACTATCCCGTGATTTTTCGCCCAGTTCGTATAGTCCTGCACTATCAAAAAATAATCGGCGAAACCAGTTTTCTCTATCACGCTAAGTTCAGTGTTTATACGCTCTTCGACCGCTTTATCCATTTGTGGATATCTGTTTCCGACCCGTTCATAAACAAGGTGTTTCAGATATTCAAAAGATGACGTGAATTCTTTTGGAATCGGAAAAGACGGAAGAATGGGTTTTCCGAGTTCAAGTTCGAGATTGCATTTATCCGCCACAAGCGCCGTGTTCGTGACGGCTTCCGGTATCTCTTTGAATTTTTTCTCCATTTCCTCGCCGGAGAGGAATGATATATCGAATTTTTTCAAACTCAAACGGTCTTCGTCGTCGAGTTTGCTGTTAGTTTGCACCGCGAGAAGAATTTCGTGCGCGGTTTTATCTTCCGGGCGCACGTAATGAACGTCCTGGGTGGCGACAAGCGGGATTCCTGTTTTTTCGGACAATTGGACCGCGAGCTTGTTTATCTCCGGAGTGTGCGCTTGTATCTCGATATAAAAATCATCGCCAAAAACCGATTTGTACCATAATGCCACGCTTTCGGCTTCACTGATATTGTTTCTGGAAAGAAGTTTCGCTATTTCACCGGAAAAACATCCCGAGAGGCAGATAAGTCCCTCGTGAAGTTCTTTCAGAAGTTCTTTGTCTATGCGCGGCTTGTAATAAAATCCTTCAAGATGCGATTTTGTTACGAGCTGTATCAGGTTTTTCCAACCCGCGCGATTTTTCGCGAGGATCGTCAGGTGGTACCGCGTTTCATCAACCTTAGGAGTTTTATTCAGGCGGCCGTTCGGCGCGAGGTATGCCTCGACGCCGAGTATGGGTTTTATTCCGGCTTTTTTCGCTTTTTCATAAAACTCGATTGCGCCGTAAAGATTGCCGTGGTCCGTGAGAGCGAGCGAGTCCATCCCAAATTCTTTGGCGCGGCACAGAAGTTCGTCTATTTTCGCGAGCCCGTCGAGAAGGGAATAGTGGCTGTGAACATGAAGGTGAGTGAATTTTGTTTTTTGCGTGTCCATATCTCTTCCTGGTTTCGCGATTTCAATTTTCAGTTTAATACTTTTTGAAGGCCATACAAGGAGCGCCTCATTCCTGCCAATAAAATGATATTATGTAACTCACGGCACACAAATTATGAATCGTAAAAGCAGATATATAATAGGCGTGGATGAGGCGGGAAGAGGCCCTCTCGCGGGGCCTGTAACCGTCGGTGCGGTGATTGTTCCTGTCGGTTGGAAAATTCCGAAGCATATACATATAAGCGGACGTAAATCTAAAAGCACGCCTTTGAGGGACTCGAAAAAACTTTCTGCCCGGGGGAGGGAGAATTGGCTTTTCTGGATGAAAAATATGACGCGGGAGGGAAAAATCGCTTTTGCCACCGCAAATGTGTTTCAAAGGACAATTGACCATGCGGGCATCTCCCGCGCGACAAGAACAGCCGCGCTCCGCGCCATCGAGTCGGCCTTGCGGAAAAGCGGAGCGAAATACCAAAACATAGCGAATGTTTATTCCGATGCCGGCATTTTCCATTATTCAGGCAAATACGAGAGGTGGTACCAAAAAACCAAAAGTTTTATAAAAGGAGACGAGAAAATACCTATTATAAGTTTGGCGTCTATAGCCGCGAAAACCTCGCGCGACTCGCTTATGATAAAAACTGCGGAGCAATATCCGAAGTACGGTTTTGAAATTCATAAGGGTTACGGGACAAAGGCGCATATCAAAGCTCTCAAGCGTTTTGGGGTATCGGAAGCGCATCGTTTGACCTTTGTCGGAAATTTTTCTACAATCAGTAAAGGTAAATTGTCGCCCCAATCAAAAGAATAAAAAATACTATGGCAGGAGTTCCGGTAAAACATCATTCAAAATCAAAGGTGGGCAGGAGAAGGTCACAGCTCGCCCTAAAAAGGAAAATCATAATTGCGTGTCCATTTTGCAAAAGTCCGGCTATGCCGCACCGAGCATGCGTTCAATGCGGCAGGACCGTGAAGTTCACTAAGTAAACTACTTTTATTAAGCGCCTATGGCAACCCGTCATCTCGCAAGAACCATCATTCTGCAGGCGCTTTATGAGTGGGATTTTTATCATCGTAAACAAGACCTTATAAAAATAACGCAGAGGAATCTCGACGAATTCGGTCCTGGCATAGACGAGCCGGAGTTCGCGTGGAAAATCGTCAAGGGCGTCGTAGAACACATAGATGAGCTGGATAAAATAATTATAAAGTACGCTCCCGAATGGCCTCTTGAACAAGTGGCCATAGTTGACCGCAATATATTGAGAATAGGTTTGTTTGAGCTTATGTACGCCGACAAAAAAGAGATTCCGTCGAAGGTAGCAATTAATGAGGCGATTGAACTCGCGAAAAGCTACGGCGGGCAGAATTCATCGCGGTTTATAAACGGCGTATTGGGCACGGTTTACAAACAGGTTATGGAGCCGAAGGAACAAAGAGAATCAAAAGAGACATCAGAATAAAGTTTATGCAAGACAATGTGGAAAATACCGAAAGAAGAATAGGCATCGAATTTTCAAACAAAAACATTTTGAAAGAGGCACTGACGCACAGATCTTTCTTAAATGAAAACCCGTCGTGGCAGGTTTCGCACAATGAACGGCTTGAATACCTCGGTGATGCCGTCGCCGAACTCATAGTGACGGAATTTTTATATTCGCTTTATCCGGACAAGCAGGAGGGCGAACTTACAAGTTTCCGCGCCGCGCTCGTCAATTATCAGATGATGGCTTTGGTCGCCCGCGAAGTTATGCTTGAGCAGTCGCTTTTTCTTTCTAAAGGTGAGATGAAGGACACGGGCAGGGCGCGCGATGTAATTCTCGCGAACGCTTTCGAGGCGCTCGTAGGGGCGATTTACCTCGACAGAGGATACGATGTCACGCGCGATTTTCTTTCCAAGTTTTTACTTCCGAAACTCGACGGGGTTTTGAAGGATAAATTGTACAAAGACCCGAAGAGCTTGTTACAGGAAATAATTCAGGAGAAGGAAAAAATAACGCCGTCGTACAAAGTTTTGAAAGAACACGGCCCGGACCACAAGAGAGTGTTTACGGTGGGGGTGTTTTTCGATGAAAGGCGCGTCGCCGAAGGCGAAGGCGCCTCGAAACAAGACGCTGAAAACGAAGCGGCGCGAATGGCGTTAAAAATCATATCTCCATAAAAAACAGCAAGCAGAAAGTTATGGCTTTTTTGAAAGGGATTGAACTCCAAGGATTCAAATCGTTCGCCGGAAAAACGGTTATGTCGTTTCCGGCAAGAGTCGTTTCAATTATTGGTCCGAATGGTTCCGGAAAGTCCAATATAATAGACGCGTTCAGATGGGTTTTGGGTGAGCGCGAGGCGAAACAGCTTCGCGGCGGCACTCTTGAAAATCTTATCTTTGCCGGAACTCCGAAACGCGCGGCTGTGGGGCTCGCAAAAGTAGGGCTTCTTTTTGATAACGCCGACCGCGCTTTTCCGGTTGATTCAAATGAAGTTTTTTTAGAGAGAAGAATAGACCGCGCGGGAACGTCGCAATTTTCGATAAATGGCGATGACATATTGATGCGCGATCTCGTTCCTATGCTCGCGCGAGCGAAACTAGGCGCGCGCGGTCTCACTATGATAAGACAAGGCGAGAGCGACGTTTTTGTCGCGAGTTCCGCCGAGGCGAGGCGACTGATGATAGAGGAGGTATTAGGACTCAAAGAATACCGGATAAAAAAAACGCAGGCGGAGAGGCGGCTTGAATCAAGCAAAATCAATATGGATAAAGTGCGGGCGATGGCCGAGGAACTTTTGCCTCACTTGCGCCTGCTTCGTAGGCAAAAACAGAGATGGGCGCGCCGGAGCGAAATCGAATCGGAATTGCGTACGCTGGAAAATTCTTTCTATACTACACAGTACGGCAAGCTTGCCAAAGAATTGTCCTCGGCGGAACGTCCGCCGGAGAGTATTATGAAAAAGCGCGGCGCGCTTGAAGACGAAATAAAAAAACTTGACGAAACAGCGCGGCAGATAGATAAACCGTCCGTGGAAGCAAATCGCTCGCGTGCCGTTCGCGATGAGGTTGGGGAGCTTTTTCGCCGGCGCGGCGCGCTCGCGGCCGAGTCCGCGAAAATCGAAGCGAAGATGGAGATGCTCCAGAACCGTCCCACGGGTTCCGCGTTTGACCATGACAAATTTTTTGAAACAGCGAAAGGCCTTGTGAGCGAAATGGAAGAAGCCGCCGGGTGGGCGGACGTAGAAAGAATAAAAACCGCGCTTCGTTTGTGGGCGGCGAAACTTTCAAAATTTTTTTCTCAAGCGCCAGCGGAAAACGATGGCGCGCTTGCCGCCTTAATAAAAAACAAGGAAGCGGAAGTGCGGAAAATTGACGCGAGAATAAAAGAGTTAAGAGAAGAGGAAGAGAAACTGGCGCGTGAAAGCGAGAACGCGAATAAAAAATTCAGAGAACTTATCGGACTTATCGAGGAAAAGAAAAATGAAGTCAGAAAAATAGACGTTGATGTGCGCGAGTATTCGTTTGCGGTAGAACGCGTTGTTTTGCGTATGGAAGAAATTGAACGCGAATGGGAAGGGATAGGGCGCGCGAAGAATGAGCTTAAAAACATGGTTTCACAGGGCAGTATGAACACGCTTGTTAATGGCGCGAATACAAGCGAAGCGGAGAGGCGGATGTTTCGCCTGCGCGGGGAACTCTCCGCAATGGGGGATGTGGACGAAGCGCTTGTGCGTGAGGCGGACGAAAGCGAGACGAGATATGAATTTTTATCGCGGGAATTAACGGACCTCGACAGGGCTATCGGCGACCTAAAAAAACTGATAACCGACCTTGACACGCGCATAGACGGCGATTTCAAGGAAGCGTTCAAGAAAATAAACGATGAGTTCAATAATCATTTTCGTCTGATGTTCGGCGGCGGCAAGGCGCGACTGAAACTGGAACGCAAAAAAACGGCAGAAGCGCCGGAAGCCAATTCCGAAGGAGAATTCGTGGCGACCGCCGAAAGTCGCCACGCCCCGGAAAATGAGAACGCCATTGAAGGAGTCGAGATAGAAATAAATCTTCCAAAGAAAAAAATATCGGATTTAAGCATGCTATCCGGCGGGGAAAAGAGCTTGGTTTCCATAGCCGCGCTTTTTGCTCTTATAGCGGTTACGCCGCCACCGTTTCTCGTGCTCGATGAAGTTGACGCCCCGCTTGACGAAGTGAACGCCCGCCGGTTCGCGGAACTCGTCAAGGAATTTTCCTCCAAAACACAGTTCATAATCGTTACGCACAATCGCGCAACTATGGAAGTCGCTGATGCCCTCTACGGCGTTACGATGGCGGACGATGGTGTCTCAAAATTGCTGTCTATGAAGTTTGAAGAGGCAAAATAGTATGGATAGTCGCTATTTGACTCAAAATGGCGCTTAATATAGTATCTATCTATAAAACACGTTTATGCTGGCTATAAAGTTGAGACCTGTAGGCAAGAAAAAACAGAGAACATACCGCGTCGTGGTTATGGAAAGGCGCTCAAAGCTCAACGGGCGGTTCATTGATGATTTGGGGTGGCTCAATCCTCACACGGATAAATTCGATATATCTACGGAATTAGTCAAAAAATGGATTTCAAACGGCGCGCAACCGACCAAAACGGTTGCGGATGTATTGGTGAAAGCGGGAGTTATGAAAGCGCCCGCGAAGAAGAAAAAAGTTTCCAGGAAATAGCGGTTTTTAGCGAGTTATTTTTAATTTAAGAATATAAAAAAGGAAAGAAGAGAAAGGTCGATAATGCAACAGTTTTGCGTAAACGGTTATGTCAAACATTCCAGACAAAGAGTTTCTTGAATACCTTACGAAGTCGATTGTCGATCATCCCGATGACGTCCGAGTGGACAGAAAAGTTGATGAGATGGGCGTTTTGCTCTCACTGCGAGTCAACCCGCAGGATATGGGGCAGGTTGTTGGGCGTCAAGGCGCGACCGCCAAGGCAATTCGTTCTCTTCTTCGCATAGTAGGCATCAAGAACAATGCCCGCGTCAATCTGAAGATAGAAGAACCGGAAGGGTCCACTCACGGCTCTCCCCGGACGGAGTAGGGAGAGATATTTCGTGAGTTTGTGGATAAACCCCGCCAGTCCGTGGACCGGCGGGGTTATTCATTGTTGACAATATATAAAATGTTAACGAGAGTGGGATGGTGGCTAAATAATTTGAAATTTATAATTTGAAATTTGAAATGAATGTTCAATCACAGATAAAACAATTTAAAAATTTATTTGCGTTATGCGTATCGACATAATCACAATTTTTCCGGGGCTTTGCGAGCCGTATTTGGGCGATTCCATTTTGAAACGGGCTATAAAAAAGAAGCTCGTTTCTTTCAGGTTTTTCAATCCGCGGGATTTCACTTATGACGCGCATAAAACAGTTGATGATTCTCCTTACGGCGGCGGGTCTGGTATGGTTTTGAAACCGGAGCCGCTCGAAAGAGCGGTAAGGCGCTCAAATGTCGGCGCGAAAAAAACGGAAAAGCGGCGTGTTATTTTATTCTCTCTGCGCGGCAAAAAGTTCACGCAAAATACCGCTCGCCGTCTGGCGAAATATAACCGGCTCGTGCTTATAGCGGGAAGGTATGAGGGTGTGGATGAGCGGGTTGCCAAGCACATCGCTGACGAGGAGATTTCTTTGGGCGACTTTGTGCTTTCGGGCGGAGAGCTCCCCGCGTTGGTTGTTTCGGAAGCTGTGCTTCGGCATATCCCCGGTGTGCTCGGCAAACATAAGTCGCTTGAAGAAATAAAGGGCTCGTATCCGGTTTACACCCGTCCGGCTGTTTTTGAATTTATGAAGAACGGCAAAAAGAAAAAACTTTCCGTTCCTCGCGAGCTTTTAAGCGGAGACCACAAAAAAATAGAGGAATGGAGGAAGAAGCTGGGAAGAGTGAATCAGGAATTATGAATTAGGTTCAATCGTAGAGAAAAAAATGCTGGACATACGCGTGTTTTAGTGGTATAATTATAGATAGAAAATTAACGTGAAAAGTTAGCATACAATTTACAGGAGGTGTGTAATGATATCACCAACGCGGGTTTTTAATCCGTTTGATGGGGTTGAGGTCAGGCTATTTGGCCGACCTACAGATTGGAACATTCGGGGGCTGGAGAGCAACAGGCCTCCAGGGAGGTTCGTTATGGGGTCGTATTACGACCCCATATCCAGCGTCGCCTTCGACGCTGGGGTTTCCAGGGTGCTGGCCCCCAGCCCTAAGTCGAACACTCATATAGTCGGGGACGAGGCGTTGGGGGTAGAATATCACGCCGAATCTCCATCCCACCCGTGGCGCAGCGTGGTAATATGCCGGGGTGTTTCGGCGGATGGAGTAGAAATTCCCGGTGGCAACCACGCTGCATTTTGGCTCTCGAGTGCGGACTGCCTGTGTGTAGTCGCACTTTCACCGTCTGGGCGATTAATTGGGGTGCACGCAGGGAGGGACTCATTGTGGGACAGGGCGCATGTTCTCAATGTGGCTCCGCGGCGGAAACACGCGAGCGTTATCGACACCATGGCATCTCGACTGGGGGACGAGATGAGCAGGTCGCAGTTTTTTTTGACCTGTGGAATTGGGGCGCAAAATTTTTCCCACCCATGGGATCACCCACAGCATGGGGCTGATAACAGCAAGATGACCGCACTGTTTATGCGGGAGTGCGGTTCGGGCTCTGTGTTAGGGAATCCCGAACGAGGGCGGCTGGATTTGCGAAATATCGCGACCATGCAACTTTTGCTTCATGGGGTGAGGCAATCCAACATAGGTTGGGATGGTATCAACACCTTTAGTGATAGGGATAATGGCCAGCCGACATGGTGGTCGGCGCGGCGTGGGGACGGAACACACAGGAACGGGGTTCTTGTGTACCGAGTTTAACATATCTGAACCCTGAAACTTAAAAAGTTTCAGGGTTCAAACATTTTTGATGGAAATTTGACTCCACTGCTTATTTTATTTAATATGGAATGGCTTTTATGATGATGGTAGACAATACAACAATCAGTGATGAGCTGGTCAGGGAAATGGTGCAAAACGGCGTGGTCATCGGGCACAAGAAGTCCAAGACGCATCCGAAGATGAAGCCGTTTATAGCCGGCAACCGTAACGAGCTCGAAATAATGAATCCTGCCTCGGCGTGGAACAGCCTGGAGGCGGCTTTGGAATTTTTGAAGGACACGGTTTTGAAAGGCGGTCTCGTTCTTTTTGTCGCCACGGCACCATCTTCAAAAAAGATAATCCGCGAAGCGGCACAAGAATTCGGCTATCCATTCGTTGATACGAGATGGCTCGGCGGCACGCTCACAAACTTTACAATGTTAAGAACCCGTGTTTCTTATTTTGAGAAGCTCAAGGAAAGGAAAGAAAAAGGCGAGTTCGCGAAGTATTCCAAAAAAGAACAGCTGAATCTCGACAAAGAAACCGAGAAGCTCTCGCGGCGCTTGTCCGGGCTGGTTTTGATGAAAAAACTTCCGGATGCTGTTTTCGTGGTGGATGCCGAGGCGCACGCGACAGCCGTGAAAGAAGCGAACCTGCTTAACATTCCGGTTGCGGCTATAGTTGATACGAATGATAACCCTTCGCTTGTTTCTTACCCCATTTTTGGCAATGACCACAGCAGACAGAGCGTGGAGTGGATTATGGGGCGGGTGAAAGACGCAATGCGGCAGGCATCTGTCAAGGCGGCCGAAGCGCGCGCCGCGAAAGAGGAAAGCGCGGCGGCGGGCGTGAAGCAGGAGTAAATATTTTTTGATTAAAAGCATAATGAAAGACGATATTGTAAAGTTACGTGAGGCGACCGGCGCGGGAATAATGGAATGCAAGAGGGCGCTCGAAAAAACAAACGGCGATTTTGACGCGGCAGCGCGCCTTATACAATCGGAAGGAGCGGCTTCAGCCGAAAAGAAAAAAGACAGGAAAACCGGTACGGGTTTTTTGTATTCTTACATACACAACAACCGCGTGGGTGTGCTTCTTGAGATAAGGTGTGAAACGGACTTTGTCGCGAAATCGGAACCATTTCAGGAACTAGTTCATAATTTAGCACTTCATATAGCGGGGATGGGCGCGGAAGGCGTGGATGCGCTTCTCAAACAGCCGTTCGTTAAAGACGAATCGGTGAATATAGGCGCGCTCATAGACCGCGCAATTGCCAAGTTCGGAGAGAATATAAAAGTGGAAAGGTTCGCGCGATTTGAAGTTTAATTCGTGTTAAAATTCATTCTTGAAATAGTGATGGTTTCATGTCTCGGCTTTGTCGTGTATCTTTTCGCGCGCGCTATGCCGAGGATAGATGACACGCACGCGTTGTCGCCGGACAATAAAACAAAAGGGGATATAATTTCCCCTTATCTTGAAAAAGCGGACGAGTGGATTATGACCGTGTTTGAGAAATTTTTGCGCCGCGCGAAGATATGGGTGTTGAGAATGGATAATTTAGTTAACGAACAGCTTAACAGATTCAAGCGTGATTTGCATAATAACAAAAAACAACTTACCGAAACGATAGAGAAGAAAGAGGAAGATGCTACGAAAGACGAGATTTGAAAAAATTGTTTTTGGATGTAAACTGTATTTGTTTTGCGTCGGTACTCAAGTGGTCAACGAGGATGGTCTGTAAAACCATTGGCACCGCCTACGAAGGTTCGAATCCTTCCCGACGCACTTTGGACGATATCATCGCGGGTACTGCATATAGATGTGAAAAGTTCGTAAAAAGTATCAGCTCAAGCCATATTTTAGTTTTACTTGCGTTGAGTTTAGTCGAAGTGTGGGAAGAAAGTTTTACGAATCCATGGACTTACCCTCGCATATTTTATGGACATATATTCTCGAAAGAGTTGTTATTTCGAATTCTGTAAATAGCAGTCCAAAATTTGTGCTAACTAGTTTGTTTTTTGCGGCACTGCCGGATATTTTAGAGTCAACGCCGTTTATAGTTTATCTTGCCTTACATCGCAAAAAGTATGGCTTAAAAAATTTTAAATCCATTTTTTCCTTCGTTATTGATATAACTCATAATAAGCAAGATGAATATGATACTAACTTTCCTTGGGCCGCTAAAATAAGTTTTTATACTCATAGTTTTTTGATGTCTACGGTTTTTGCCTTGCTTTTACTTAACTTTTCCAAATGGTTATTTTTTTCTTTCTTAGTTGGTTATGGATTTCATTTGCTCGCTGATGTTTTTCTACACAAAGATTATTTTTCATCTAGACCGTTTTATCCATTAAATAATTTTTCCATCCATGGTTTTGTTACTTGGTATAAGATAAAAAACTTTTCAAGGTATAACTATGGTTTGTTGTTAATTACATATTTTATTATCCTGTGGCTTAAGTGATTTCAAGATTTATCACCACTTCTTCGCTAAAGATACGGAAGCGTAAAGCAAAGAATTGTCATACATCACTCTCACAAAAGGACCATTTCCCTTTGATTGCATCTATCCACTTGTTGTATTCCCGACGTTGTTTGTGAACGGGTTTTAGTGTGTCCGGATGCGGATTCTTTACTGTGGCGTGTTTTTCGTGTTAGCATCTTAATATAATCGAAATATATGAGAGTTCTCGCGAACGATATAAGCGCGCACATAGAGAAGGAAATTGAACTTCTCGGATGGGTAGCCGTGCGGCGCGACCACGGTAAGCTCATATTTATCGACCTCCGTGACAGGAGCGGAGTAGCGCAGGTTGTTTTTTTGCCGAGCGACAAGAGTTTGCACGCGGCGGCAAGTGAGTTGCGCTCGGAGTGGGTGGTTATGATAAAGGGCAAGGCGGGGAAACGCCCGGCGGGAATGGAAAACAAGGAAATCGGAAGTGGTGAGTTTGAGGTTGCGGCTTCGGAACTCAAGGTTATTTCAAAATCCGAGACACCGCCGTTTGATTTGGAAAGCGGCGGCACTGATATAGGAGAGGAGATACGAATGAAATATCGCTATCTCGATTTGCGGCGTCCCAGAATGCAGAATAATTTAAGGATGCGCTCGCGCGCGATTAAATTCATCCGCGACTTTTTCACGTCCCGCGATTTCACGGAAATCGAGACACCTTACATAAGCAAGTCAACGCCGGAAGGCGCACGCGATTATCTCGTGCCGAGCCGCGTCTATCCGGGAAAATTTTACGCGCTTCCGCAATCGCCGCAACAGTATAAACAGCTTTTGATGGTCGGCGGGATGGAGCGCTATTTTCAGATAGCGAGATGTTTTCGCGATGAGGACACGCGCGGAGACCGTCAGCCGGAGTTTACGCAACTTGACCTCGAAATGAGTTTCACGTCGCAGGAAGAAATACTGGAATTTATTGAGGAGCTTTATATAAAGTTAGTCAAGGAGTTGTATCCGAAAAAGCACATAACGCAAACGCCTTTTCCGCGCATTTCTTACGGGCAGGCGATGGAAAAATACGGTTCCGACAAACCAGATCTCCGAAAAGACAAAAACAATCCTAATGAACTTGCGTTCGCGTTCATAGTTGATTTTCCGGCATTTGAATGGAAGGAAACGGAGCGCAGATGGGACGCGGTGCACCATCCGTTTACGCAGCCAATTGTTGAAAATACCGATGATTTCAGAAAAAAATTCGATAAAAACCCGGCGGAAATTTTAGCCCGGCAATATGATTTGGCGCTTAATGGGTTTGAAATTGCCGGCGGTTCCATCCGTATACACGATCCCGAACTTTTATCCGCTGTTTTCGAGGTGATGGGCAACAAACCGGAAGAAATCAAAAAACAGTTCGGGCATTTACTTGAAGCGTTCAAATTCGGTGTTCCGCCGCACGGAGGAATTGCTTCGGGTCTTGACCGCGCGATAGCAATACTTCAAAATGAACCCAATATACGTGAAGTTATAGCGTTTCCAAAAACAGGAGACGGACGGGATTTGATGATGGATTCGCCATCCGATGTTTCACCGGAACAGCTAAAAGAACTCGGTATAAAGAAAGTCGAAGATAAAACATAGATCAAGAGCCGTTTCACGTTTCCTTTTCCGGGCAGACCGGTTTTTTTATGAATAATTTTAACTTTTCGGTGCCGCAGACAAAAATAGGCGGCAAAAGCGACGTTTTTCTTTTAGAAGATCCGAAAGACAGAAAGAGATATTTTTCCTATAAAGCGGGGCAAGAAATAGAAAAGATACGCGAATTTTTGCGCCACGGAAGTTTTATGGCGTTTCTTCTCGGTCCTAAAAATTCGGGTAAGGGAACATACTCTAAACTTTTCGCCGAAGCTGTCGGAAGCGAAAGAATCAGACACATTTCAGTCGGTGACATAGTAAGGGGTGTGCATATGAGTATGGATAGCGAGTCGGGAAAAAATAAATTGTTTTCCTTTCTTGAGGCGAATTACAGAGGTCCACTTTCTATAAGTGACGCGGTGGACTCTTTACTGGGGAGGAACGCCAGCGCGCTTCTTCCAACAGAATTCATTCTCGCTTTGTTAAAAAAAGAAATAAAAGAAGCGGAGGGCAAAGCGATTTTTGTTGACGGATTTCCAAGAAACCTCGACCAAATTTCGTACTCTTTGTATTTCAGAACGCTTATGGGGTATGAAGACAATCCAGATTTCTTTGTTTTTATAGATGTGCCGGAAAATATAATAATCGAAAGAATCAAAAACAGGGTAGTTTGCCCGAAGTGCCACGTGCCGAGAAGTTTAAGGTTGCTCAAGACAAAGGAGGTGGTTTACGACGCGGAGGAAAAAAAGTTTTATCTTATTTGTGACAACCCAGTATGCGGCGGTCCGAGAATGGTTGAGAAGGAAGGGGACTCGCTTGGCATAGAAGTTATACGCGACAGGGTAGAAATGGATAAGAAAGTTATAGAGACGCTTATAAATATGCATGGTATTCCGAAAATATATCTGCGGAATTCGGTTCCTGTGTCTTTCGCTAAAGAAAGCGTTGACGATTACGAAATAACTCCCGCGTACAGCTATGAATTTGATACCAAAAACAACAGGGTGGCGGTTAGCACAAGTCCGTGGGTGATAAATGACGATGAGGGCGTGCCTTCATATAGTTTGCTTCCAGCGCCAATTGTGGTTTCTCTTATAAGACAGGTTGTGAGCGTCCTGAATTTGTAGTTCCCTTTTTATCGCCGGTGGCGTAAAAGAGGGGAATAAACTTTTCCACAGGCGGGTTTTGACTGCCCGGGTGGCGTGATATAATAATAGTGTCCCGTCTTTAGTATTCCGGATCAAATTGTAAAACTATAGGGATCCTGACTTGGTTTGTTAATGTAGAAAATCTGTACAGATCGGATTTTCCTGATAACAACCCAGAAGGAACCCACCTGATTCCAAGCCGGGAATCATAAGGGCGGGATATGAAAGCGACTGATACACACAGGCCCCGCCGGTCCATTGGACCGGCGGGGTGTTTTGTTACGAAATAGCTTACATCGAAGCCGGCGTTTGAGTCGGCTGAACAGATGTTTTGTGCAAGCGGCAGCAATCTTTATATCCGAAAATTTTGACTACAGCCGCGATACCTACAAGCACATAAATGATTCTTGATATCAAGGACTCCTGACCGCCGAACAGTTCTCCGATGTCCCATCCGAAAATGCCGACCAAAAGCCAGTTTAATCCGCCTATGACTACAAGCACGAACGCCACAACGTGAACAACTTTCATATTTTTTTTTGAGTGTTTAGAAGTTCGACCTTTTTACATTGTTATAATTATACCATTCAACAATTTTTTTAGGAAGTTTTCAGGAAAAGCCCTGTGAAGTGGTTCTTTTTTGTTAAATCCCTGATGATTTGAAGTATTTCTTGCGTTTGAGTTTATCCGGCAGGAAGCTTTTCTTTGAGTATTGTTCGTATCCTTTGTTATAACCGAGTTCTTTCATAAGTTTTGTCGCGGCATTCCGCAATTCGAGAGGAACGGGCAGATTGCCGTGTTCTTTCACGTCCGCAAGCGCTTCAAAATACGCGTCGTACGAACTGCGGTCTTTTTTCGCGGTTGAGAGGTAAACCGTGCCATGAGCCAAGTTGATAGCCGCTTCAGGCATTCCTATCGTTTCAACCGCCCTGAACACTTCATTCGCGACTACAAGCGCGGTCGGTTGCGCCATCCCGATGTCCTCGCTCGCGAAAACCACCATCCGGCGCGCTATGAATTTCGGGTCCTCGCCGCAGTGGAGCATTCTTGAGAGGTAATAAAGCGCCGCGTCCGGCTGGCTCGCCCGCATGCTTTTTATAAACGCGCTTATTACGTTGAAATGTTCCTCGCCTTTTTTGTCAAACCGCAGGAATTTGTTTTGTACAGTGTTTTTAAGCGCTTCTACATCAATGATTTTATAGAGATTCAACGCGTTTTCGAGGACGGTGATTGCCTGTCTCGCGTCGCCATTCGCCATTTTTACAAGCCAGTCCACCGATTTGGCGTCCAGTTTTATTCCGGCGCGCTTTATTATTTTTTTCATTTCCGCATCGTTCAATTCGTCCAGAACGAACACGCGGCACCGCGATAAAAGGGCGGGTATTATTTCAAAACTTGGGTTTTCGGTAGTCGCTCCTATAAGGACAAGTTTGCCGCTTTCGACATACGGGAGCAGAAAATCCTGCTGGGCTTTGTTGAATCTGTGTATTTCGTCCAAAAAAAGAATTTTCGGTCCGGAGAGCAATTCTCGTTGTATACCGCCTTTTACGATTTCTTTTATGTCGTCTTTGCCGGCGGAAACGGCTGAAAGTTCGTAGAAATTCGCTTCAAACGCCCGCGCGTAAATTTTGGCGAGCGTGGTTTTGCCGACTCCGGGCGGTCCCCACAGAATGAAGGAGAAAACGTGGCGTTTTTGGATAGCCAGATAAAGCGGTTTATCCTTCCCGACAAGATGTTCTTGTCCGACAAATTCATCGAGATTTTTTGGCCTGATTTTTGACGCGAGCGGTTCCATAGAATTAAATACAATTTTTAGTTTAGAATTTTGAATGAATTTTAATGACTTAATTTTTGAAATAGGTTGCTGATTAATCCTTCATTATGCCAAGAACTTCATCAATTGTGTTTACGCGTTTTACAAGAGGATTGAAAAATCACTTTTCCCGCCACGCGCGCTTTCTTTTTGTTTTCCATATTTCTATATTATTCCTATTTTAGAGTTTGCGGCATCGCCGTCAGTGCCGCCCGACATCCTCCTTTTTCTGAAGTCAATTACGAGCAAAATAATAATCCATATTGCCACAACCGAAAACTGAATAAGCAATTCCGTAGTCCCGCCGGACCCTACTAAAAGCAGCGCGCCGTTGCCTACAAAATAAACCATAACGCCAGCGAGCGTGTTCCAAAAAACCATTGACAAAAACGAGTAAATCACGAATTTTTTGAAAGGCATTTGAAGAATCCCGGCGGCGGTATCCGTCAATGCGCTGATACTTGGCATCCAGTAGCTTGAAAAAATAGCAATAGGACCGCGTTTCACAAGCTTGTTGCTCGCTTCTTCAATCGACGATTTCAAACCGAATTTTGCGAGTATCCTGTACCATCCATATCTTCCTAATAGGTAATTGAACATGTGCGCCACGAAAAGTCCAAGCGTTCCGACCGCTATTCTTGTTATCGCTTCAGATATTGAGTTGGCTACAATTACGCTTACAAAAATAACAAACACCCCCGGGAAATATCCTCCGAAAAGAAGCATTCCTTCGATGGTGGCGCTTATAAGCAGCGCGACAAGGCCATAAGCGCCAAACCATTTTCCAACGTATTCAGCCAATATATCCGATGGCGGAAGGTCGAATAATCGCCACACGACGAATACGGAGATGAAAAAAACAAGCAGGGAAAGAGGAAGCGAAAGAAGTTTGAAATAGTATTTCATTTGATTTAAGGCCCGATTCAATGACTTGTTTAAGATTTTCGTATAAAATTACCAATCATGCAATTGCAATAATGTTCTACCCAATTCAGATTTTCGCCGATTGGCTGGTCTATACCATTCTTAATATCACCCCCGATACCAAATTCGGGACGGCGTTGGATTTTTTTGTTTTTGATACGATAAAGATATTGATTCTTCTCGCGATTATTATCTTCGCGGTTTCCATCATTCGCTCGTTTCTTCCCGCCGAAAAAGTCCGGATGATACTTTCACGGGAACACGAATTTACCGGGAATATTCTTGCTTCGCTTCTCGGAATTATCACGCCATTTTGCACCTGTTCGGCGATTCCGCTTTTTCTCGGATTTGTGCAGGCGGGCGTGCCGCTTGGGGTTACATTCTCGTTTCTTGTCGCCTCACCGATGATTAACGAGGTTGCGTTGGCGCTTTTACTCGGCCTGTTCGGATGGAAGATCGCCCTTGTTTATATCGGAAGCGGTCTCCTTATCGCGATTATTTCAGGGGTCCTTATCGGGAAAATCAAAGCAGAAAATTTAGTTGAATCATTTGTATACCAAAGTTTCGTACAAGGCAATATGGTGTATAATGCAACCCTATTCTGGACTCCGTGGGCATTTTTACGACGTTTGCCTTCGACCATTGTAGCATGAACTGAACAGGCGACAATTTGTTTCTGAATGCGTGATGAACGCGCAAGGTGTTGTAGAAGATGAGATAGTCCATAAGCTTGCGGTTGAACGCGTCCGGCTCTTTGAGTAGGAAAGAGTTGAAGTCAACAAACTCCTCTTGGATTGTT
>Ga0075968_119_pt1 | contig 23246 bp, 19 predicted proteins | sample RifGroA2_FD_67994 | JGI IMG/M metagenome (GOLD analysis project Ga0075968, IMG submission 67994) | Parcubacteria (Jorgensenbacteria) bacterium GW2011_GWA2_45_9
ACAAGCGTTACCTCAAAATTTCCTTCAGATGAATACATATGCGAGGCGGTCGTTGACGCGCCGGACTGGTTCATCCCGTCACCGAAAGTCCAATGGTAGTCGGTTATAACCCCGTCTGGGTCGGTTGACGACGCTTCAAAATTTACGAACTGCCCCGCGAGCGGCTCGGAAGGAGTGAACGAAAAACTTGTTTGAGGCGGCTGGTTTGGAATTATATTCACGCTTCCCGGAGTCGGTGGCGCCGCGCGCCATACGCCTTCTATTTTTTGCAGCGAATCGCCGTCGCCGTTCGCACCAGTTGAAGTCGAATACGAAACAACATCTATTTCCAATTCTTGATTGTCAAGCGTGATGGTTTCGCCGCCATTTGAAAGGGCAAACGAACTTTGAAATAAATTCCCCGTGAAATTCGGATATTGAAGCATAAATTCATCCGCGTTCTCGGCTACAATCGCATAGCCGCCGGAGGGTGTCGTGCTTGAGCCGCGGATAAGTGAGAGCGAATGGTTTACATCCGACTCATAAATTTTCCAGCCGCTCAAATCAACGGCTGTTTGGTCTTCATTCAAAAGTTCGAGCCATTCTTTGCCGTCATCCGCGCCCGGCGCGTCATAAAAAATCTCGTTTATTTTTACGCTGAAAAATTGCGGTTGCGGTTCGTCTGTTTGATTTGAATCATTGTCTGTTGTTCCAGACGAGCCGAACGATGAACCACTACTGGATGGCGGCACATACGGAGCGGAATTTTCGGCTTTGGGCGTTCCACCGATGGCGCTCGAGGTGTGCCAAGCGGCGCTGTTTGAGTCGCGTTCCATTGTGCGCTTGTCTTTATTGTCCCCAGCCGGCCACCACGGCGAGGCGAGAGCTTCATCGGCAAGAGCGCATTCGGAATTGAAAAGCCGCAGGCCTTCGGTCTTATTCGTGCCATCGTTTGAAAGATTGCCGGTATAAATAAAATCCGCTTTTATATTTTTGACGCTTTCGTCGCTAGTCCTTTCAAAGAGGAGAAACGCCGCGGGCTCCAACACCACACCGCTCGGCAGAGATATTTTTATATCCTTTTCCAAGTCGGTGACTTGCCAGCCGCTCATATCAACTTTGCTTGTTGAGGTGTTTTTCAGTTCAAACCATTCTTTTGAAAAACTTTCCGGCGTTCCCATCCATGCTATTTCATTCAAGATAACCTTTTTGTCGGATACTATTTTGCTTGCGTTAAATTCGCATATGTCGGCGCTTTCATTATTTGAAGCATTGTTTGAAGCGGCTTCGCTCCCTTCTTCGAAGTCCTCATTTTCGTTCTGATGTTCTGGCGTTAATTCGCTTTCGTCGTTTTCTGACTCGCTATCGTCTTCGTCAAAAATCAGTTCTTCGTCCACGACACCGCCACTGCCGTTTGTCGCGTTTTCCAAAACCGCGACTGTGGCATTATCGGTCGGCTCGATAAGTGTTTCAAAAACCGATTTCGGTTTTGGTGTGTTTACCGCAACCTCAATATCCCCACTACCTTCATCGTCTTCGCCGCTCTCGTATTCGTCGTAAGTCCCGTTTGTTTGCTCCCCGCCGACTCCGGTATAATCTCCCGCGCCGTTGCCGAAAAGATTTCTAAGCACCGAGCCGGTTTCCTGAACTCCGAAACGAATCATATCCCCTACTTTGCTCAAAAATGACTTCGATTCACTGCGGTCAAAGTTGGGGTCATTTTTCGCTTTCTCCGCTTCTCTAAAAAACAAATCAATTACTCCCGCCCCGTATTCCACGGATTTTACGGAGAGTATTTTCATCTCTTTTTATTCCATAGAAATAATTGTTACTTTCCGAAACATATTCTTGCTCTGGAATACTAAATCCGGTTTGTATTCCTATCGTGTCTTTACTATAAAAATTGTTGCTTGAATATTTAGCTAATCCGTTAAAATATTCATCTAATTTCTTAAGCTCTATCAATGATTTGGTCTTTAGTTTGTCTGTGAGATTTTTATCTACATTCGATAAATTATATTTTCCAGCAAAATTCTCATACGGACTATCGCCGGGGTGTGGGTCGTTTCTTGTATGGTCCGGCACGCTTGTGTCTTGAATAAGATGCAAAATATGACCAAGCGTGAAAAATGCTTGTTCGGTATCTCCGTTCACATAGTGGCGTATCGCCTCCCGCCAGGTGAAGTCGGTTTTACTTGTGATTTCGCTTATTTTCCAGCGCTCAACCGCCGTAAGAATCGAGGCGATTGTTGCAGGAACTTTATATGTCAGCTTGTTTTGGTTGTCGCCGTCTTCCGCCCATTCTTTTGACTTTTGCCAGTCCCCTGTGGGTATTTCGGGATTGATTTTTGGGTCGTAAGAAAGTCCTCGTTCGTGTATGGGGTCGTAAAAGTGATTCATCCAGCGCGGTGCGTCATCTTCCCTGCGTGTGCCGTCAATCAAGAAGGCGCGCGCATCGGAGGGTAGGTCGTTATCGGAGTGCGCGTTATAAAAGCTGATTGTTTCATCCGTTAAAAGCGCGTGCGTGTCTATTTGATAAGCTGACGCAACAAAAGGCAATGCGCTTAAAATTAACGAAAAGATAACGAAAAAAGTGGTTTTATCTGATTTTCTGTTCATTACTACATCTACATACTTTCTATTTTCCAAACGCCAGAAAGATGATTAAAAACGAGAGTTACGTTTATAGTTTGGTTATTTTCGTCTTTTGTTTCAAAATTAAATCCCTTTTTATACCACGAATAACTTTTAATGTACCCTATTTGCTTTGCGTTTTTTAAAAACAATATTATTTTTGTAATTTCTCCTTTTTGTTGTTTTTCGATCAACGCCTGCGTCCATTTTTCTCTACTAAATGCATTTAGTCCTCCTGTATCGAAAGAAAAATACTTACTCGCCAGCTCCACGTCTCCTGTCTCAAGCACCGTTATAAACATATCAAGCGTCTCCTGCGGCGTTTTACCGCCATAAGTGTCGGCTCTCATTTTGTCCTCAAATTCCTTAAGGCCATTCATCGCTATCTCATAGTTTTTCTTCGACTCGCGCTCGCTAACCGCTCGCGCGCTGAAGAACGCTTCCCAAACTACGGCAACAGCAAACATCAAAATCACGGCGCCCGCGGCAATCAGCACAAACTTAAAAACGCGCTTGCGCGACGGCGTTTGTTTCTTATTTTCGGAGGGCGGATTAAAAAAAACACCCTCCTCCTGTGTTGGGGGAAAATGAGTCATCTCACACGTGAGTGCATTATAACAAAACCAACCCCCGTTTGTATGTGCATAACTCCCTCATTACATTTTTTAACCGATCGGTTAAAAAATGTAATGAGAAAAGATTTACTTTTTACATCAAATTTACACCACACAAATCCCACAACCGCATCGGACAAAAAGTTTTTATTAAATCCCCGCTCTGATACCCCGCCGCTTGCGGTACGGTTATTCATCAACTTTATGGAACTCACCTACTCTTTCAGCGTTCCGTGTTTTGTCACCTCAAAGATATGCACACAATCCTGTAAATTCATATCGCTCACATCTTTCAAAAAACTTTCCGGAATCAGTACATTACCGCTCCATACGCTTTTTTGCACCATTTCAAACCCCATTCCTCTCAATTCATATCGAATCCATTGTCTCTTTTTTGAAAATTTTTCCGGAATGTCGAATATCACGAGTATATTTTTTTCATCCGGAAGTGGTTTAAGAGAAACAATTCTTGATGATTCAAGTGTTTTACTTCCGCTTTTTGTGATTGAAATCCTATCTTTACTACGCTCAATCAAACCATCTTTCGCCAATCGGGACAACATAGTGGAGAACGCCGCTTTTGACTGGGGGTCGGCGCGCGAATCCCTGTCTCGTGTCACAACCGCATTCATACGGCGCAACGATTCCCTTGTAGAGGTCGCTCCTCCCATCGCAATCATCATTTCTCCAAAGCCCACAACGAGGTCAAATAGTGTTTCAAGCGTTACTTCCCCCGCACGCGCGAGTTGAAACAACACCGCTTCTTTTCTGAACCTTGATTTCTTTTTCTTTTCGTTTTTCTCCATTTTTTCATCATTACATTTTTTAACCGATCGGTTAAAAAATGTAATGTGTTATTTTTACGATTTTTTGGGTTATTTTTTCTGTTGTTCTTATCTCTTCCGCGAGTTCAGATATTCGTTGATGTTCAAAACCGCTTTCACGGCGTCGCCCATTGATATATTGTTCTGTTTGTAAAGCACGTCCGCCACGTCCCCCGCCGCCCAGACACGGCTGTGCGACGAGCGCTGTGTTTTGTGGTCAACAATTATTTCCCCGTACTTGTTCGTTTCAACAATATTTTTTACGATGTCGGAGTTTGGAATCCAGCCGATTTCTACAAAAACGCCTTCCAGTTCTTTTTCTTTTTCCTCGCCGGTTTTCAAATCTTTGTATTTTATGCCGCTTACAAATCCGTTCCCTCGTATTTCAAGTATTTCCGAGCGTGTGAGAAACGAAACTTTATTTTCCTTTGACAGGCGTTCAAGCGTTATCGCGTCTCCTTTGATTTTGTCGCTTGATTCAAAAATGAATATTTCCGAAGCATACGGCAAAAGATCAACGGCACTTTCCAAACCGGAGTTGCCGCCGCCAACAACCGCCGCGCGTTTATCCTTGAAAAGCGGCGCGTCACACGTCGAGCAGTATGCTACTCCCTTGCCATCGTATTTTTCTTCGCCCGGAACCCCAAGTTTTCTGCGTTTGCTCCCGGTTGTTATAAGCAAAGTTTTCGCTTCAATTATTTTTCCGTTTTCCGTTTTCGCAAAAAAAGCGATTTCTTTTTCTTCAACCGAGATAACGCGGTCGCCGTCTATTATTTCAATTTCGTCCTGCGCGCGAAGCTGGCGCTCCATATTTTCCGCGAGTTCGAGCCCCGAAATGGATGTAAATCCTATAAAATTCCGGACGTCGGCGGAAACAACCGATTGGCCGCCAAAAACGTCGGTTACAATCGCCGCGTTTATTTTTTTCCGCGCCGCGTATACTCCGGCCGCGATGCCCGCCGGTCCCCCGCCTATGATTAAAAGCTCTTTCATAATTTGACATTATATTCCGTCTCTTTGTTTTTGACAAAAATCCTGCCCTGCCGGTTTATGGACCGGCGGGGCTAAACAGAGTTTTCGTGAACGGTTTTGCTATTCTTTCCCTTCTTCAACCAAGCTCATTTCAACATTACACATCGGACACGTTCCTTCTTCTTCGGATGTATACCCGCATTCAGCGCATTTATACATAGTTTTTTATGGCTCTGGATGCGACCTTGTTGTTCGTGTGACCTTCTTTATACACTTATTTAATCTTCCGGAAGCACGCTCCAAAAACCTAAGAGCGCGACCGCGAACCCTGAAACTATGGCGCTCCACACGGCGAGATTCAGCTCGTAAAACCCGAGAACCCACGGCGAGACGATGAGCCACACCCCGATAACGGTTAACGCCCAATGATTCCACTTCATAAATAATATAGTTTCAGAGAACGCGCGAACCTTCAAAACGGCGCAAATTCATACGGAAGGTTTAACACTTCTTTTATTATAACACAAAAAGGGTAAATAATTTATTAAATCCCCGCTCTGATACCCCGCCGCTTGCGGCGCGGTTATTCATTGGCCAGATTCTTCGATAAGTTCAGATATTATCTGATCCATATACGGTTCACCGAGTTTTGATTCTTCAAAATTCAAACCGCCTGGAATGGAATACCTCACTTTTCCGTTTATCAATATAATCGAATACGGCGTGCCAATCATCCCCGACCGCACGGCATTTTCAAGGTCCGCCTGGATTTTATGGGTCAAGACCGTTGTTTGACGGCGTAATTTCCATAAGCCGGTCAAGATAAGCCCAAAATTTTATATTGCCGCCAAGAGACGCGGCACATTCCGTCGCTTCGGCTTCTTTGCGCGATTTCGGGTGAAGGGAATCAATCGGCGCGTGCCGATAAATCCACGCGACTTTGTCGCCATATTTTAACATCACCTTTTGCATTGTGTCGTGGAATGTTTTACAAAACGGGCACTCCATGTCTGAAAACTCAACCACCTGCACCGGAGCATCCATATCACCACGGATGTGGTCGTCCGAATTCACGGTAACCAAATTTTCTATTCCGGCGGTTTGTTCTTCATTTCCGGAAGAAATCTGAGCGAGATTTTTTTCCGATGATCTTTTACCCGCGCTGTAAACAAGCGAACCCGCGATTAAAACGGCGGCGACAAGAATACTTGCCGGAAGCAGAAGGTCGCGCCTTTTCTTACCCGCGCTTTCATCGCCAAATGAGTTGTTTTCCATACAAACAATTTAACAAAAACGACGAAGGAATACAATACAAACGAACTTTCATTCGAGTTTTGTTTAAAATTCGAAATTCAAAATTCGAAATTTCTGTTATACAAAATATGGAAACCCACATAAAATGCTGGTAGAATGAAACTCAAGCTTAATGGTACTCAAATGAATAAAGCCAAGAAAATACTGCTTTTAGGGAGCGACGCGGCGCTTCTTTACGCGTCTTTGGCGGGGGCGCTTGCCGTCAGATACCAAACACTCAATATAGGAAGTTATTTCTCGGCTAATTTTCTGCCTTTTTCCGCTATTTTTTCCCTGTGGATTCTTGTTTTTTATATATCCGATTTTTACCGCCGGCCGGAATTCGCGTCTCAAAGCGAAATAATCAAGTCGCTCGCGCGCGGCGTTTTCGTTTCCGGACTCCTCTCGATCGTGATTCTCTATCTTTTCCCCTCGTTTTTCCGGCTTACGCCAAAAACAAACCTGCTTCTTGTAGGCGTTATGTTTTTAATTCTATCGTATTTATCCCGTATCGAGTGGCTTAGATTGTTCAAAATTGGCGGAGTGCGCTTGTTTGTTTTGGGCGGTTCACAAACGACTCGTGAAATATCGGCGCGTGTCGGAACTATCCCTTACGCCGGATACAGGATTATCGGCACGGAGCGCGAATTCCCGGGCGACACTTCGCTCCTTTTCGAAATAATCAAGAAAAATAAAATCGAGGTGCTTCTTGTGGACTCCGCGCTTCTGAAGGATAAAAACAACGCGGCGGCGGCGTATGAGATTCTCCGTTCCGGAATACGCGTGCTTAATTCAACGGAATTTTATGAAAATATCTGCGAGAAAGAGCCGCTTGAAGACATAAACGCTGAATGGTTTGTGGACAACGTGCTAACACGCCGGCCGTTTTACGACGCGGCGAAACGGTCGCTTGACATTTTATTGTCGTGCATTTTAACCGTGGCTTTTTTCATTCCGTTCATTATCATTTCCTGTTTGATAAAAACAACCTCGCGCGGGCCCGTTCTTTTTTCTCAAAAGCGAACAGGACAAAACGGCAACGAATTCACGCTTCACAAATTCAGGACTATGAAAAGCAATGAAAACGGGCCGCTTTGGACAACCGCGCGCGATTCGCGAATCACGCCTGTCGGGAAAGCGCTACGCAAAACGCATCTCGACGAAATCCCCCAGCTCTGGAATATATTGAAAGGAGACGTGTCTTTCACCGGCCCGCGGCCGGAACGCGTAGAGCTCGCGAAGCAGTATGAAAAGTTCCCGTTTTATCATTCGCGCCACATCGTAAAGCCCGGACTCACCGGCTGGGCGCAAATAAATTTCCGCTCAAGCGCGTCGCTTGAAGAAGCGTTTGAAAAATTAAAATACGACGTTTATTACGTCAAAAACCGGTCGCTTGTTCTCGACCTCATGATTTTAATCCGGACGGTAAGGCATATTTTCGGCATACAATACAAATAGTTATGATACGGAAATTAAGCGGGCTTCTTTTCCAAAACCGCACTTTGCGCCAGACAATAATGAAAAATTTTTTCTGGCTGTCTTTCGGACAAATAGCGAGCCGGCTGATACGCGCGTTTATTATCGTTTATTCCGCGCGCGTTTTGGGGGCTGCGGAGTACGGCATTTTTTCATACGCATTGGGACTTTCGGGATTTTTCACCGTGTTCGCGGACATCGGGATTACATCCATACTTACGCGCGAAGTGGCACGAAGACCGGAAGAAGGAAAAAAATATTTCGCGACCGCATTCTGGATAAAAATAGCGCTTCTTTCCATAACTTCCCTTCTCGTGCTTTTCGCCGCTCCGTTTTTCTCAAGGGTCGAGTCAGCGACTCCACTCCTTCCGTTCGTCGCGTTGCTTATGTTTTTTGACAATCTGCGGGAATTTTCATTTTCCTATTTCCGCGCGAAAGAGAGGATGCAAATCGAGGCAATGGTTCTTATCGGAATGAATGTCGCCATAACGGTTATCGGATTTATCGTCATATCCGGAATACCGACCGCCAGGGCGCTCACAGCCGCTTACGTCGGTAGCGCCGGAATAGGAATGCTTGCTACTGTCTTAATTTTAAGAAGGGAATACGCAGGCGCAATAAAAAACTTCGCTAAAACTCTTGTGCGTCCGCTTATAAAGTCAGCTCTTCCTGTCGCTCTCATAGCTCTTTTCGGTTCTTTTATGCTGAATATAGACACTGTCATGCTGGGATGGTGGCGGACGGAAGCGGAGATAGGTTTTTATTCCGCCGCTCAAAAAATAGTCCAGGTGCTTTATACCATTCCCGCTATTTTCGCAATCGGCGTATTCCCCGCTATTTCCCGCTTTGTAGGAGAAAAAAATCGCGAAAAAGTCCGAGCATTGCACGAAAAAACAATGGGTATGGTTCTTATGATAGCCGTTCCGCTCGCGGTCGGCGGGATAACCCTTGCCAAGCCGATTATCCAGTTTCTTTATGGAGCGGAATACATTCCGGCGGTTCCGGTTTTTCAGATTCTTATAGCAACCGTTCTTTTTATTTTCCCCGGAACGCTTCTCGGAAATTTTATACTTGCGCATGACAAACAAGCCGGCATAGCCAAATACACCGCCATTTCGTCGTGCCTAAATATCATTCTCAACTCTCTCCTTATACCGCGATTCGGAATAGTTGGCGCGGCAGTTGCAACAATAGTCGTACAGGGATTTTATAACAGTTCGTTTCTAAGATTGGCCCGCAAGATAAACCCGTCTAATATATCGCAATTCATGCCGCGTATAATAATCGCATCCGCGGCTTTAGGATGCGTCGGATCTTTGCTTTCTTTTCTCGGCATACACGTTCTTATCTCTATCGCGGTAGCCGGCATCGTTTATTTCGGATTGCTGTTCGCTATGAAAGAATCTCTCCTGAAAAATCTTGCCGACGTGCTTTTTAAAAAATTCCGCGGGACGGTGCAAAATCAATAATCAACTAACCATGTGCGGAATCAACGGCATATTTTTTTACAAATCCGGAAAAGAAGTGGACGCAAGGGAACTCGAGAGAGCGAGGGACACGCTCGCCCACCGCGGACCCGACGGAGCCGGCTTGTACGTCTCAAAAAATAAAAAACTCGGCTTCGGCCACAGGCGGCTATCAATAATAGATTTGTCCGAAGCCGGGAAACAGCCGATGACTAACGAGCGCGGTTCGGTATGGATAACTTTCAACGGCGAGATATATAACTTCAAAGAGTTAAAGGCGGAACTCGAAAACAAGGGGCACATTTTCCGCTCCTTGACCGACACCGAAGTGATAGTACACGGGTATGAGGAGTTTGGTTTCGACTTTGTGAAACGATTAAACGGCATGTTCGCGTTCGCAATCTGGGACGAAACCAAAAAAATACTTTTTGCCGCTCGGGACCACATGGGAATAAAGCCGTTTTACTATGCTATGCAAAACGGGGTTTTTTACTTTGGCTCCGAGCTAAAGGCGATTCTCGAATTCCGCGATTTCAAAAAAGAACTTGACGAAGCAGGGGTGTCCCATTACCTGACATTTTCAACTTCTCCCGCTCCGGGAACGCTTTTTAGAAACATTTACAAACTGCCGCCAGCGAGCGTACTGGCTATAAAACAAGGAGGCGAACCGGAGATAAGCGAATATTGGAATCCTGTTTGCCCCGAAGATAAAACAATCGGGGAAAACGAGGCCGCGCGACGCGTGCGGGAACTTCTTGAGGCGTCAATACATTTGCAGATGGTTTCGGACGTTCCGTTCGGATGTTTCCTCTCCGGAGGCATTGACTCTTCCACAAACGCTTCCCTTATGAGCCGCGCTTTGGGCAAACCTGTCGAAACATTTTCGGTCGGAGCGAAACATTTTTCCAAATACAATGAATTCGATTACTCGCGCGTTATGGCGAAACAATTGGGAGCAAACAGCCATGAAATTTTAATTGATGAAAGCCACCTTTTCGAATTTATGGAAAAATTCGGAAAAATCGCCGATGACCCGAACGGAGACCAGGTTTGCATTCCCCTTTACTGGCTGTCGAAGCTGACGCGCGACTCCGGTGTTAAGATGGTGCAAATCGGCGAGGGCTCCGATGAGATTTTCTTCGGCTACGACACTTACATAAAGGCGTTCAAACTTTATAACCGCCTGTGGAGGTTTTTAGAACGGCTGCCTGCCGCAGGCAAGCAAATTCTTTGCAGCACGGGTGAAACATTTTTGAAACATCCGAAGTTCGAATTTTATAAAGAATACCTGCGGCGGCTCGCGGAAAACGAAGAGCCGTACTGGGGAAACGCCGTCGCCTGGAGTACTTATCAAAAAGAAAAACTTCTCACGGCGGAGTTCAAGGAAAAACACGGGAGTAACAGCTACGGAATAATTGAGCGTCTTCATAACGAAATGAAGAAACGCGATTCAAACAGCGATTTTTTGCGCCGACTGCTTTTTGTTGAACTCAAACACCGCCTGCCCGAACTCCTTCTTACGCGCGCGGACAAGATGACTATGGCAAATTCTATAGAGGGAAGAGTGCCTTTCTTGGACCGCCGGCTCGTCGAGTTCGCGTTTCAAATTCCGAGCGGATTGAAAATAAAAAACGGCATACCGAAATATATTCTTAAAAAAGCCGTTCACGGCGTGATACCAGAAAATATCATCTGGAGAAAAAAACAGGGCTTCGCGGCGCCACTAAGTGAATGGCTACGTCCCGATTCCCCCACCGTATCGAAACTTGTAATCTTGTAACGCTTTCCTTGTGGTATGATGCCTGGTTTTAAGCGCCACGGGCTTTGGACTCAAGAATTTTTTCGAGTTTGGCGGCGAGTTTTGCTTTATTGAGGTGTTTTTCGGCGTATTTTCTTCCTCTTGCCCCCATATCTCTTGCGCGAGCGGAATTATTTTTTATTTCCATAATTTTTTCCGCGAGTGATTCGGGATTTTCTTCTTCGGCAACCAGTCCGCACTCTGCTTCTTTTACAAGCCGCGAGCCCTCCCCTTCAAGATTGATAATTACCGGAATGCCGGCGCCCATATAATCATAGATTTTCGAAGGGATAACGTCGCGGAACAGGTCTGATTTTTTATAAGTGGCGAGTCCTACGCCGGCGCGGGCGCAAAACATCGGCATATCGCTCCGAGGACGCTCGCCCGCGAAAATGACGTTTTTAAGACCAAATTGTTTTGCTGTTTCTTCGGATTGTTTTTTTAACACGCCTTCGCCCACAAGCATAAACACCACGTCTTCTTCGCCGCGGAGAAGTTCAGCCGCGCGTATCACTACCTCCGGCGACTGCGCAAGACCGATAAGACCAGAGAACAAAACCACGAACTTATTTTTCGTGCCGTATTGTTCGTCAATTATGTTTGGATTCGGCGCGCCGGAAAATAAATCGAGATCAGCGCCGTTTCTTATGACAACTGTTTTCTCCGGCGATACACCCTTATCTTTTATAAGCCGACGGCGTATTCCATCCGCGTTCACTATGACAGCCGAACTTCCGCGATATACAGTTTTTTCACAGCTCTCAAGTATTTTGAACAATACCCCCTTTTTCATCATTCCAACCGCTACGACTGAATCCGGCCAGATATCACGCACTTCCGATACGAGAGATACGCCTCGCAATTTTGAAATTATAAATCCGGAAAAAAGAACCGGAAGCGGCGGCGCGGAAGCGAAAACAACATCCGGCTTCGGAACGCGCGTCCCGGCCAGCAATCCTGAAAAAAAGAAAGAAAAATAAGTTACTATACGGTTTATGAAATCCCTCCGTGCGGTAATGCGAACCCAAGAACGAATAATAGTTATGTTCCCCTTTTTCTCCGCGGAAAATAGAGAATTTTTGTATCCATCAAACAGCACGCCTTTAGGATAGTTCGGCGGCTCGCATATCACGGTAACGTCATTGTCTTTATTTTCTGAAAGCTTTTCCGCCAAAAAGCCGATTCTGTGCGCGGCGGCGTTGGTTTCCGGCGGAAAAAATTGTGAAATAATAAGCAGGCGCATATTAAAAGTATAACAACTTAAAAACGGCTTTGTATGAAAACGCGAGTATGCGTTTCCATAAATTTTTTCCGTATTTTTCAAATCTAACCCCATACTCGCCGAAAATATTTTCGCCTGTCAGATGTTCCATAATGTTCATCTGAACTATGTGAAGACGGTGATAAAAAGGGCTCGCAACCATAAGCATTGATTGTTTCGATAAATCGTAAAGCGACCAAAAACCCGCATCGTAAAGATGTAAATGTTTTTTTAATGTTTCAATACACTCTCCGAAAAGCGCGCCTGCGCGCGGTTCGTTCGTGAGAATCCAATAATCCTTTACAGCGCGACAAACGCTTTTTTCGCGGCACTCACATATTCTTTATCCCCCGACATAACCCCAAGACGCGCGAGAAGAGATATGCCCGCTCCCTGGGAAAGCGCCGAATACCAGCCGGGTTTCAAAACTTCTTTATACCGCCACGAAAAATTGTGTTTCCAGACCGGAATGCCTTTTGAATTGTCGAACAAGTTATTTACAAGCCAATCCGCGTGAATACGCGCTTCTTTCAAATGGGTTTCGTTTTTAGTTTTTACATACGAGTTCAACCGCGCTATTCCATACTGCGCGATAGCCAATGGATTGTACCGCACTCCTATGTCGCCAAGATAGTCGAAGAGAATAACCCCATGTGAATCGCGCGGACCGGCGTAATCCGCCTTGTCAGAAAACGTCATATAATATTCTCCGGATAAGTTGTATGCTGAAAAATTTCCTTCCTCGGGCCGTTCGTGCCAAAAATCAAGATAGCTCGGTGTTTTTGTAAGATATGCCCTTAAAATTCTTTTCCAATAACGCAGTTTACTCATGCGAGATAAACCGTTTTCCCCGTTTTGAGCGATTCAGCGGCCGCTATTACGGCTATGTGCGCGGAATAAATATCGTCCAGCGAAAACGGCTCACCTTCGCCGCGAATGGCTCGTATAAAAGCATCAAGTTCTTCGGCATACCCTTTGTTTTGTTTCCATAACCCCGCGCTTTTTCTCGTTTTTTCACCGATAATTTCACCATTTTTGAAGTCGTCGAATTTTCCGATTTTTCCGCCTCCGTATATTTCTATGTATTCTTTCGGAACTTTGAAGTTGCCGATAGATGAATAAAAAAGCGTCCCCGTGGATCCATCGGCATATTCTATGGATATCGAAAAATTATCATTCGTTCTTATGGAGCCATCGATGGGAACGCCTATCGCGGAAACACGAAGCGGTTTTTTTCCGATTATAAACCGAAACAGGTCTGTAAAGTGGCATCCCTCCCCTATCATTCTCCCGCCTTCACATTCGTTTTGTGTCCAGTGATCAAACGGAACACAACCGGCGTTAACCCTGTAGATAATTTGAAGAGGCGTTCCAATGCCGGAAAATTCCTCTTTCATAATTTTCGCGTGCGGAGAAAATCTACGGTTGAATCCGACAAACAACTTGCCCTCCGATTTGCTCGCGGCTTCAAGGACTTTTTTGAGCTCCTCTCCCGTAATAGCGGCTGGTTTTTCAACGTATATATGCTTTCCCGCGCGAAGCGCGGCAATCACCACTTCAGCATGGCTCGAATGTCTTGTGGCACATATTATAAAATTGACGTTTTCATCCTTTAATATTTTTTCGTATTCCGACGTCGCGTACTCGGCGCCAAATTTACCGGCAATTTTCTTCGATTCCATTCCGTCCGAGTCGCAAACCGCACGCACGGAAACATCCTTTCTCTTTATAAGTTCAGGGATAATCACGCTTTTCATAAACGAGCCGGCACCAACCAAAGCTATGGATATGTCTGTCTGCCGTTTTTTCGCCGCCTGTTCCGACAAAATAAACGTATCTTGTTTTTCTTTTTCGGCATAAGACAAAATCACGCCATGGACAAGATTTTCCGGATTAAAAACAAACTTGTACGCTTCTTCGCCTTTTTCAACCGGAAATGTTTTTGTCTTTAGATTGTCCAAAGAAATGCTTTTCCCGGAAATAAGCCGCAAAAATTCCTCCATATTGCGCTTTTCCGTCCAACGGACAAACCCGAACGGATAATCGTGTCCTTCCTCTTCGTATTCATGGTCGTATCTGCCGGGACCATAAGACCGCGAAGAGACGAAAGTGAGCTCTTTTTTATAAAACTCAACCCACGGGATCGCGGCGAGAACGCTCCCTATTTGGACTATTCTTCCTCTCTCCCTTGATATATCCACAGCGAAACGGAGAGGAGAATCATCTTTAGAGCTCGCGTATATCAAAACCGCGTCAATACCTCTACCGCCGGTCATCCGCATTATCCGTTTGTTTCCATTCTCATCCCCGGGCGCGAATCCTTCATCCATGCCTCCGTGAAGAGCAAACTCAACTTGTTTTTTATTTATGTCTATTCCGACGACTGGATGCCCGTACGATTTAAGCATTCTCACGGCGAGCTGACCCAAAAGCCCCAACCCTATAACAGCAACTGTTTCCCCTTGCGATAACTCCGCCCGGCGTATACCCTGAAGCGCTATAGCTCCGAGCGTCGTAAACGACGCGTCTTCGAGTGAAACATTCGCCGGAGCTTTGACACAAAGATTTTTCGGCACAAACACGAAATCAGCGTGCGAAGCGTAATTTTGTCCGGCACACGCCACACGGTCGCCGGCGCGGAATTCTCCGGAGTCGGCACCCGCTTCCAAAACAATACCGGAAGACGAGTACCCCAGGGCTATGTCCGTGTCGAGTTTTTGTTTCACCATATTCCACGCCGCGAAAATTCCTTTCGTTTTTATTACTGTTATGAATTTCTGCACGTAATCCGGTCTTTCTTTAGCTTTCTGGATTACACCTTTTTTGGAAAGTTCGATAATCATCTTTTCCGTGCCGGCGCTTATCACGGAAAATTTATTATGAACAACGACTCCGCCGCGCCTCGCCCTTGGGGCGGGAACGTCTTCAACACGCAGTTTCCCTGATTTTGGACTTTGAAAAACTTTAAACATATTTCGTATTCTAATCTTTTTTCGTCCTATTCTCAAATATCTTGGCATCTATCAAAAACTGGTGCCAACACCCCTGAAGAAAGTGGAATATCAGCCCTTCTTTGCCGTCCAAAAAACCGCCAAAAAAAACATAGCGGAAAATGAAATACGCGAATGAGCGTAAAAAAAGCGGCAATTTCGCATAAAACCTGTTTTTTATAAATCGTTTCCGTCCTGCCTGTCCTTTCACTACTGTGTTTCTACTCGCCTTTTCGTTCCGCGTTCGTTCTTCCGCCTCTCTCGATGAATACCCGTTGTGCTTATCCGTCCACCATCGCAAGTCACTCAAGTTTTCGTCTATAAAATCGTTTCGGAGACGCGCTGTTTTTCCTCTTCCCAAAACTATATGCTCATCCATTTCTCTTTCTTCGCTTCTCCCTGCGCCGTTTCTGAAAAGGCGCAGGAGCCAAATCGGATAACATCCGCCGTGGCGAATCCAACGCCCCATAAAATATACCCTGCGTTTCATATAGAAACCGCAAACGCCATCATCGACACCGTGAAGCGCGCTTTTTATTTCTTTTGCCAGTTCTATTTCCGCGCCGAACGTGCGCGCAATTTCAAGCGTACCGTCCGCGCTCCCACAGTCCACGATAATAATTTGAGACGTTATATCTTTCACGCTTTCAAGACACCTTCTTATATGTCTTTCTTCATCGAGTGTAAGCACTATTACCGCAAGCGATTTTTTATCCATAAATTTGCGCTAAAACGAGCAGACAGCTATGGGTATCTGACCATCGTATGGAGCGAATTCTTTCTCTTCAAGGCAAAATTCGTTCTTAACAATATGATACCATTCGCTTCTTTCGCTGTCTTCGGATACCCAATCGGAAAAAATAAAAAAACGGCGCTTCACATCCAACGTTTTCAGCCGGGCGCGGAATCTCTCATCAAAAAAATCCACTAACAAAGGGAAAACCGCGATATTTTGATACCAATACCTGTGGAAAACCTGTATTGCCGTTCCGGGATTTCCCCACTGTGAATCCGTTATTATTATCCCGTCTCCTTCAGTTTTTTTCAAAAAATCCACGACTTCCGGAACGCCAAAACCGGACGACCAGCCCGTAAGATACGCCGACTTTGCCCAATCCGTTGACTGTTCGAGATATTTTATAGGGCTAATCTTTATGAGTGCCGTCTGGTAAATCCAAAACGCGATGGTGTACAGGCACAAAATACCCAAAACGATAGTTACTGTTTTCCAAATAATACCTGTTCTTTTTTTTACATACTCCAAAACATGCGCGGCGACACGGGCCATGATAATAATAAGAAACGGAATCGTGGCTGTGTGATAAACATATTCATTAACCCCTTTAAGAAGAAAAAGTACGGCAACTGTTCCTCCAAGCCATAAAAGCGAAACAATCGTGTCGCGCATATCGCGCTTCGCTACACCGCGGATAGTAAATATCAGCACAATAACCAATGCCGCCCACGAATAATAATGGGAGAAAATATCCGAGACCTGAACCGCGTTTTGCCGCCACGTTTCGAGAGGAAAAGAAAAAATTTCGGTTGCGGTCATCGCCCAACGCGAAGTAAATTCTTGTTTGCTTGCCCAAAATTCTCCGGGGATGGCAAGTTTATAAATCACAAACGAGAAGATGATGATTATCGCCACCGCCGCGATATTTTTTAAAAAAGGTTTTTTGTTTTTACGGCTTATTCCCCCAACTTCGTCTCCTTCAGAATTTTTTTGAAGCGCAATAAGCGGAAGCGCCGCCGAGAGAAACAAATAAAGCGCTCCGGACTGTTTAAGAAGCAATAATGCGGCTCCTGTTATAATCGCTCCGGCGGCAAAACAAGTTTTGCCGCGAGCATCTTCTTGCTTTATCGCCGCGAGCGTCAGCGCGAAAAACAGCGCTCCGGATGAAAATACGAACGTTTCGGCGACAAATTGCGTATTGTAAAAAAGGGTAAGCGAAGAAACCGTAAAAAGTCCCGCGGCGATTACCGCCTCTTTCTTGCCGTATAAATTCCTCGCCAAAAGATAAACACCCAAAAGACCCACGAAAGAAAACAGCACGGAGACGATTCTTCCCGAAAACAGCGGGTTCTCTGATATGTCTATAGCAAGCGCGCCAAGCCAGTATTGGAGTGGTGGCTTCCAATCGTTATAGACATTTCCAACCGAAATGTATTTATACCCGCTAAAATCATCGTGGATGAGTTCGGAATACTGCAAATAAAGCGATTCATCGTTGAAAATCGGAAAATCAAGTATGCCCCAAAAACGCGTTGCAAAAAATACAAGCGCTATAATCGCAAAAAATATAACTTCCCGTTTTGATAAGGCCATTGTTATTTGCGCCCGCGATTTTGGTTCACGTCCCCGGTTTTTTACAATACTTTTTAATCCGTCGTTTTCTTGGCTGAAATTATAAGATGCGCCCCGATGGACGGAAAAACATCTCCGAGGAGCTCAAAAATCTTCCCGATTTTGCTCCGGCGCGTTGAAAATAAAATATGAGACGAGCGTGTTTTAATCACCTCAAATCCATTGTCCTCCAAAATTTTTCGAAGTGTTTTTTTGCCGTAAAATCTGTAATGATACGGGGCATAAGCGAAAAACACCGGCATCCCGCCGAACAACATCCGAATTCTGTTCAAAATAAACAAGAGATTCGGAACGGTGATAACGAGCAGTCCGCCGTCCGTAAGGCGCTCGCGGCAATTCTTAATAAATTTAACATCGTCGAAAAGGTGTTCCATCACTTCTCCGGCGAATATAACATCGAAATAAACGCCAAAGTCAGGCAATCCGTCATTCAAATCCATTTGCCTCATTTCAACGCCTTCCATATTCCGCGGATGTATATCAACGCCGCAACAGCGCGCGATTTTTCCGCAAAGCGCGTTAGCAACTCCGCCGCGAGCCGCCCCGCATTCAAGCAGACACAATTTCGATATTTCACCATGGAAATAATCTTTTACGAGTTCCAATGACTTACGTATCCTGACAGCGTCTGGCACGGTGAATTCTTCAAAAATTTGTTGATTTTGGTCTGTGTGAGACATATAAATACGAAAGTATTATACCTGACACGTGGGTTTCTTACTACAAAAAAAATCACACTCCGTTTTCCGGTTTTCTGGGCGCGGCGGCAAGTTCTTCGTAAACCAGTGAAAAGTTTTTCGCGACTTCCCGCGGCCTGTAATACTTATTCACGAATTCTATTCCTTTCCGCGAAAGTTCTGTTGCGAGAACGCGGTTGCCAAGAACACGCAAAATAGCCTCTGCAAGTGCGCGCGCATCTTTCGGGACAACAATCCCTGCTCCTTCTTTCTCTATCCGCGAAGATATTCCCACGCCCGTGCTTATCACAACCGGGACGCCGTGCGCGAGTGATTCCACAACTACCATTCCGAAGTTTTCCGAATAAGAAGGCAGTGTGAAGACCGCGCTTTCTTTCAAAAGAGAGTATTTATCGGCCTCAAGAACCATTCCGACAAAAAAAACGTTTTCCCCAGCCCGTAACCCGTATTTTTCAATCAAGTTTAAAACTTCTTTTTTATATCCCCCATCATCTCCGCCGGCGATAACAAGCGCCGCTTTCGGTTCTTTGAACAAAACTTCCGCGAATGCCGGAATAAGCGTGTCAAATCCTTTCTTCCATCCTATTCTGCCAATTTGAATGATTATTTTTTTATCAGCCGGAATCCCGAATTTCCTACGTATATCTTTTTTCTCTGTGTATGTTTCCGCTTTATATGAGTTCGGAATCACAATCGCTTTCCTTGCCGGCATATCGGCGGCGATATATTCCTCCTTTTCCTTCTCTGCCGTAAAATGTACCGCCGCGGCTCCTGCCAAGATTTTCTTTTCAACCAAAGAAATGTATATCTTTTTTCTAAGCCGGCTTTTCATCTCAAGCGGCTCTTTCATAAAATTACCATGCGGTGAAATGATATACGGCTTCCTGAATCGCTTCGCGTAGCGCGCGCCGATAAACGACTGAAACAGAAATACCGACGTTATGTGCGTAATATCAAAACTGTTCATCTCTTCGCGCAGAAACGCAGCCATTTCGGCTGAAAAGTACCACCTCTTTAAAAATTTTGACGGAAAATAATTTACTTTCACTCCGTCAATCAAAACCGGATTTTTGAGCGGCACATCCAAAACTTTGCCTCCGTCCAGATTCGTCGCGCACACGGCTACGGAATGACCCATTTTCACCAGTTCCTCGTTCAGAAAATGGGTCGGGAGTATCGGGCCGCTTGCCACAACCGCCGGCAGATAACTTGGAATTATGTGGAGTATTTTCATACTATTTTTTATATATTCTTTCGTACTCGGCAATAATATGTTCTCCGTAATCGTCCCATGTGAATCCTTGTGAGACCCGTTCTTTGGCCGACTTGCCCATAAAGTCACGCGCTTCCGGATTCATATAAAAATAAAGCAATTTCTCCTTCAGGGCGTTACAATCGCGAATCGGAATAATAAACCCATCTTTCCCGTCACGAACAATGTCCTCTGCTCCTGTGTTTGTTGTCGCTACGACGGGAAGCCCGCACGCCATCGCTTGAGGGGTTACAAGCGCTAACCCTTCTTGGATAGACATTATAGCGAAGACGGAACTTCGCGAATAATATCTAAAAAGTTCTCCCTGGGGAACATGCCCCGCATATCTGAATTTGCCGTCATATTTTTTGAAAAATGGTTCCATTTCAGCGCTCATAGTTCCCACAAGCACAAGCTCCGAGTCCGGAAGATTAAGTTCGGCAAATGCCCTAATTAAATAATGGACTCCTTTTTGAAGAGTCATTCCTCCCACGAATATAACGCGAAATATATTATCTTTTTTCGGGATTTGGCGGAATTGTGAAAGCTCGACTCCATAAGGAACGTGAATAATTTTATCTTCCGGAACTCCATATTCCAAAAACGTTCTTTTCGCGAATAAAGAAGGAACACTTATGTAATCAGCGTCCTCGTAAGCTGATACATTATGTTTTATGAGTTTTTCATGTGAAATCTGGAACGGTTCGTACTTCGCGCCGAATTTGTCGTACTCTTCTTTTAATATGTTCACCGCGTAAAGCGTGTGCGAGCTTCCGTTTTCTATAATCACGCGTGCCCCCATTTTTTTGGCCTTCTTCATTGTCTTCGGGTAAGCGGCGAGCATACCAATAAACAAATCTGATGGCTCCAGTTTTAACGATGAAATAGTATCAAATAACCCATGAATCGCGTATTGTGGGTTGTACAAATTCTGTAAAAAACGCGGGAGAAATGCCCACCCTCTTTGAATCAATTCTTTCGCCACAACCGTGCTCATTTTATCGTCTGGAATCCCGTATTTTCTTACTTCGAACTTCGGGTATGAAGTAATGAGTTGCGAAAGATAGCCGCGCTTCAACAATTGTTGCGCAAGATAAAACAAATGAAATCTTCCCGGTACCGCTATTGCTATTTTCATAGAATCGCAGTTATTTCGCCGCGAGTTTCATAAACCTTGTTTTCAGCTTATGACGCAACGGAGATGGCAGTATTTTTTTAAGTAAAGAAACAGCTGTTTTAGAAACTCTTCTTTTACGCGCGCTCATCAAGGCGGCGGCCTTTTTTAGAAAGTCATTCCGCACAAACAGGCGTGATTCTTCATTCTCAAAACCCAAATCCAGAATATATTCATATATATCAAGCAATATACCCATTCCCGCGGCGATATCATCACCAGAAAGGATGGTTTCGTTTTCGGAAAACCACTTGTTTACGTTTGGCGGCATATTCACTCCGATAGTCGATGCTATAAACCGCTTGCGTAATAGAAGACCTGATTCATATTGAACAGACGACTTTGTGCTCCCGATTGATTTTTTATGTAATCTGTGGGAATGCAAGACGTCGGGGATGTTCGAGAAACGCGTCTTGTCCGCTACGCGCATCCATAATTCGGTATCTTCAATGTGAGGGAAACGGACATCGTATCCGCCCGCCATTTCTATAACTTCTTTTCTCGCTATTACGGTCGGATGAATGATGGCGCATTCAAAAAACATTTTCCACAAAATACTTTCGTGCGCTTGCGGTTGTATCAGCGTGGAAATAATTTTGTTTTTTTCATCAACGTGATTCACGGCTGTCCCGAGAACTCCTATGCCGTGATTAGCTTCCATGTAATTTATTTGTTTTTCAAACCTTTGCGGATGGCTTATGTCGTCGGCATCCATTCTCGCTAAATATTCACCTCTTGCCATTTTAATTCCCTTGTTGAGTGATTTTATAAGCCCCTCATTTTTTTCATTCGAAACAATCACAATCCGCGGGTCAGTAAAAGAGTTGAGGATTTTCGGCGTTCCGTCAGAAGAGCCGTCGTCTATAATGATTAACTCAAAATCGCCGAACGTCTGAAGAAGAACGCTTGATGTGGCGTCTTTTACATACCGCTCACCGTTATATACCGCGAGAAGCACGGATATTTTAGGACTATGCGATTGCATTTGCGATGTTTTCTTTTAAGTACGCGCGATATTCATCGTTTGAAATATCTACCGGTATCCGCAGACGATAAAGCGCGAGTTTGGAAAACGCGCCAAGAAGAATTTTCTTTTGCAGCGAAAAAAAATCCGCGATATCAAAACCGCCGGTTGAAGCAATCGCGGAAATATACCTTATTCCGTCTCCGCTCTCAAGATTCAAAATTCCCATAATTTTGTCCACTAAAATTCCCGCTTCCATGCGTTCAAAAACCATTTCTTTTCCTTCGTATCTTTCGAGAAATACGCTTGCGGCAAGCGTAGTTTTTTGCCCGATTTTTTCACTCGGGATAAGCTCTTTTACTGGAACTTTTGCGTATGCCGCGTTCCATCCCTTGAACACCGGCCCGTACGAACGGAAAATGCGTTTGGCTATAAAGTTCATAATCCGCTTCGCTTTGTAATACCACGCAAATATAGTCCTTCTCCGTAGATATCCCGCGGCTTGGGAATTTTCTAATTCATTGAAAAGCGGTATGTGAAACGGATAAATCGAGAAATCACTCGGATACGAATACATTTCTCCGCCGGTTCCAACAATAACATAATCGTCGCCGAAAAATTTGAAATCGCTCTTATCGCGGAGCGCTGATATAAGGGTTGTTTTTCCGGTCCCGCCGAGTGCCGGAAAAATTATACCCCTACCATTAAGTTCAACGCCAGCGCCATGCACGAAACTAAATCCTTTTTTAATGAGAATGGTTTGAATCCAGAAATTCGTTGCATGATTCGCGTATGTTGTGTATTCGCGCATCCGTCCCTTTTCCATCGAAATCGCGTATTTTTCTTTTGTAAAACATATACCGCGTTCTGTTTTTGTAAAATCCTCTTGATATGGATTGTGTTTCGGCGGCGGGAATTTTTCGAAATCCTCAATTTCGAGGTCGGAAATCTCTTGCAAACCATTCTCAAAATGGCGCAGATAATGAGCGCACCCATCGCTTATGTGTTTTGAGACGGAGTTAACCCTCACCCCGACCAAACCGTGGATATTATAGCGTTTATCCATATAATCCTAATATACCAGCTATTTTGAATAACAAAAAGCGGCGGGAGATTTTTTCCCCCCGCCGGTGTTTTTTGGTAATCAACTCGTGGCTTTCATAATACCTTCGTAAACTTTCTCGGAGAATTCTAACCTCAACCAGGCCATGAATGTTATACGACTTGCTCATAAATTATCGAAGAATTTACCCTTAAAAAGTTTTTTCGGGCAACCATCTGATAAAATGAAAGTTTTTTCGACTTAATTTATATTCTGCTATAATATCTTTCACGTCCTCTTCGGAAGTATGGTCGGCGGCTAAGGCCAGAACATTTATGTCATCGTCATTTCTTGCCGCGGAAATCTGCTCGGGACTTAACGCAAGCCCGCATCGGATGCCCTTAAAACGATTGACAACTAAATCTATAACTGAAATTTTCG
>Ga0075968_108_pt1 | contig 18809 bp, 17 predicted proteins | sample RifGroA2_FD_67994 | JGI IMG/M metagenome (GOLD analysis project Ga0075968, IMG submission 67994) | Parcubacteria (Jorgensenbacteria) bacterium GW2011_GWA2_45_9
TAACGGATACACTCAATTACACACACAAAACCCTACTCTATTCGATTTACTCTAAACGAAGAGATCATACCTCGATGCTCTGCATCGGGGTTTTTGATTCAAATTTCAAATTTATGCTATCCTCCCACCATTACCCTATACACCCACTCTATCGCCGGGTAAAGCAGATTGATGCCGAAAAAAATGAAGGCGAGAAGAATTATGTATCCATAGCGCTCAAGAACAAACCCGAGCTTCGCGGCACGCGGCGGCAAAAAGAAAAAGAGAATTTTTGAGCCGTCAAGCGGCGAGAGCGGAATCAGATTAAAAATAGCAAGCACTATGTTTATAACCACGATGAATTTCAGGAAAATCAGCACAGGGAACAAATAAAAAATGCCAAATCCCAAAATCACTCTTATGGCAACCGCAAATACGAGAGCTAAAACCAGGTTGCTCGCCGGTCCCGCGAGAGCTATGAGAGCGCTACTACTTTTCGGATTTTTTGTTTTAAACGGATTGAACGGCACGGGCTTAGCCCAACCGAAAACGACACCGCCGGGCACAAGCGATAACAGTAAAGGCAATATCACGGAACCGAAAGGGTCAATATGTTTAAGCGGATTGAGAGTAATGCGTCCCGCCCTCCGAGCCGTATCATCACCTAATTCTTCGGCCACTACGCCATGCGCCACTTCGTGTATGACAACCGAAAACATAAGAACAATGATTTGAAACGCGATTGAGACACTCTGTTCCATAGATTGTAATCATAACATACTGAAGCGTGTGGTATAATTATCATTAATGGAAAATAAAGGCGCGTACTTCGCTATTTTAATTTTAACGCTCTTCGTGCTCGGCGGTTTTTTCGCGACATGGAGTTATATAAGCTCGCTTCGGACCGACGTTAAAAATATGGAGCTTTCGTTTGAATTTCAGAAACAAAACACAGGCGGGATTGCTTCTTCAACCGATAAAATCACGGTCGCGGAGCAGGCGGACAAGGAATCGCCTTCCGGCTCTCAAAATCCCGCGGAAAAAGAAGATGCCGGAATAAAAATTCCCACAGGAGTGATATTCAGCGAACTCTCAAGCGTCGCGCTTCTTCCGCAAACACAACTCAAAGTAACAATAGACAGCGTGATTCGATATAAGGACGGACAGATAACGGTAAATTTTAAGGCATTCACGGACACAGCATCAAGCTACGCCGCGTTTGAACCGAAATACGTATTCGGACTTATAAACCCTGAAAACGGCGACGAGCAAAAAGCGTTCAAGCTTGACGGAAAATTCGACTCCATTCCGCCGAAAAGCGCTTCGTCCGGAACACTCACATTTCAAGGATTCCCCGAAAGGCAGACCATAATACTCCAGATCGGCTCCGGGGAAGATATAAAATTCTACGAATTCAACTTTACGGACAAAACCTACAAAAAGACGGAAATAGGATAAAACAAATAAATTTTGAATCTCGAATTTTGAATGAAACTCGAATAAAAGAAAGCTGGTTCGACTTCGCTCACCAGCAAGATGAAACAAAAAAGTATAGTTTATTCAGAAAAGGTTATTCTGTGTTTAGGTAATTCATTACTTCAATCCGCCCGACTGGCGGACGAAATTCAAAATTCATAATTCGAAATTGTTATTCTGCTTCGGTTGACTCTTCTCATACTTCCTGGTAGCTTGAAATAAAAACAGAGATATGCGCCAGTGCAAACGATGTAAAAAATCATATCAGAAAGGCGGAACGCGGAAACTTCTCCGCGGCCACTATAACGTTACGAAAGTCGGGCGCAAAAAAGCCAATCTCCAGCTCTCGATGCTTTACACCCCCGGCAAGCGCGTTCTCCTCTGCACTCGCTGCATAAAAACCCTTTCAAAGACAAAAAAGTAGTCAAGTTAGTCAGTTAGCGGCATCACCCTGATATTTCACAAATTTTCCCGATTCGCTGAAACATCGAGAATCCTCAATATTGCGTGTATTTTTGTCGGGACGTGGAGAGTCGAACTCCAACTACATGCACCCCATGCATGCGTACTACCGCTATACTACGCCCCGTTTAAATCATTCTGAATCAAAAGAGAATGAAAAGGCAAGGTTTTTTCACATTTTCGTCACAAAGAATGTTTTTTGTGAAATTTAGCGGTTATTCATTTATGCAAATACCTGCGTATTGCTACTACGCTCGAAAGCGTTCCAAGGACGGTTCCGAAAATCAACTGGTAAAGGAAAATTCGTATGGCGTTATCGCCGAAATAAACCCGCATGTCAATTTCCGGAATAAACTTTGTGATGTACGGAGAAACGAATCCTATAACCGGAATGAGTACAAAAAAACTTATAATAGCGGCTATGATGCCGTAAATTATTCCTTCGATAACGAATGGCCCGCGAATAAAATTATTCGACGCCCCGACCAAACGCATTATGCCTATCTGTTCGCTGTTTGAAAATATGGCAAGGCGTATCGTGTTGAATGTTATCGTAACGGCGAGAAAGGAAAGAAAAATAGTAAGAATCGCGCCGGAGTTTTTTATCGTGTCCACAAGCGATATAAGCCGGTCTATCACCGTGTGGTTTTGCGCGTAAGTTACCTTTTCTATCAAATCCTTGAAAACCGGTTTGTCGAGATATTCTGCTATCGTACTGTAATGTCTCGGATCTTGGGCTTTTATGTTGATTGACGCCAAAAGCGGATTTTCATCAAGTTGTTCAAGCGTTTGAACGATTACCGCGTCGGCCGAGTGCGCTTCCTTGAAATTAACGAGCGCCTCGTCGCGCGAAACATATTGCACAGATTTGACTTCGATAAGCGACTCAAGTGATTTTTTTATGTTCAAAATCGAGTCCTCTGATATATTGCTCTTGAAATACACGCTTATATCGATTTTTTCCTGGAGCGATGTCACCGCGCCTTTCGCAACCACATTGAAAAGAATAAGCCCCTCGAACACGACGAGCGCGAGAATCATAATGCTTATGGTCGAGGCCGACAACCAGCCGTTTCTCAAAAAACTGCTGAATCCGTATTTTATAATCCGCGAAAGTTTTACAATCATATATTTATATTACCCTATTATGAAACGCCCGTTTGCCTCGTCCTTTATAACCCTGCCGTCTTCGAGCGTGATGACGCGTTCCCCGAGCGCGTTTACTATTTCCTTGTCGTGCGTCGCAAGAAGAACAGTGCTTCCAAGCTCATTGATTTTCGTGAGGATTTTTATAACCTCCCATGTGTTGAACGGGTCGAGATTGCCGGTCGGCTCGTCCGCTATTAAAACGTCGGGACGGTTTATCATCGCGCGGGCTATCGCCACGCGCTGTTTTTCACCGCCGGAGAGTTCCGCCGGAAAATTATGCGCTTTGTCTTTAAGTCCTACCATTTCAAGAACCTGCGGGACAAGCTCGTTTATTTCCCTCTGCGCCCTGCCCTCCACCTCAAGCGCGAACGCCACGTTTTCAAACGCCGTCTTCTTCAAAAGCAGGCGGAAATCCTGGAATATCACGCCTATGTGCCGGCGAAATTCCGGCATTTCATTGGATTTCAATTTATTAACCTCATACGAGCCAAAAAAAATTTGCCCCTTTGTCGGCTGTTCCTCGCCTATTAAAAGTTTTATTATCGTTGATTTTCCCGCGCCGGAGCGCCCCACAAAAGACACGAATTCGTTCGGCTGTATTTTGAAACTTACCTTGTCGAGGGCAACCATTCCCTTGCTGTACGTCTTGGTTACGTTTTGAAAAATAATCATAAAAATTGATGCGAATATACGAGTTTATGCGAACGATATGAATATATTACACCGTATATCAACTTACGCTCCTATTCGCGTAATCCGTTCTCATTCGTATATTTGCATCGTGTTTATTATTTTATACTATAAGCGACCCAGTATCAAATCTAAATTGCCGTCCAACACCTCTTCCACGCGTGAGTTTTTCTCGCCTGTACGGTGGTCCTTCACCTGCTTATACGGGTGCAGTACATAAGAGCGTATCTCGTGTCCCCATTCCGGTTCTACTTTCGCTTTCAGGTTTTCAATCGCGGTTTCGTTTCTTTGACGCATAAGTTCCAAAAGTTTCGTCTTCAAAACCGCGAGCGCGCGTTCGCGGTTCGCGCTCTGCGAACGCTCTACCTGCGAGACGGCAACCGCGCCCGTAGGAATATGGATTACCCGCACCGCTGTTTCAACTTTATTTACGTTCTGTCCGCCGGGGCCGGATGAACGGAAAAATTCAACTCTTATGTCATTCGCCGGAACTCTAACGGACGACAATTCAACGGGGGCGATGGCCGGAAGGACTTCAACGAGAGCGAACGATGTATGTCTCAACTTTTTGGCATCAAAAGGAGAAATCCGCACAAGCCGGTGCACTCCCGTTTCTGACTTGAACGCTTCAAAAACACCGCGCCCTTTTATCTCTATCGCGCGATCGTGCAGTATGTTTGTTTTCCATCCCTTCTTCGCGGCATACTTTAAGTACATCCGGAGAAGCATGTCCGCCCAATCTTTCGCGTCCGCGCCTCCGGCGCCCGGCAAAATAGAAAGGTAAACCCCCATTATGTTGTTTTCGTTAAACATGAATTGATTTCAAACTCTAAATCATAATCCGCCGGCTGGCGGACTAAACTCCCGACTAAACGACTTCAGTTGTTCGGGCGGGAATTTGGGGTTTAGGACTTATAGCTTTTCTGTATGCTACTTGAGCCGGAGAGAGGAATTGAACCTCCAACCTCTGCTTTACGAAAGCATTGCTCTGCCGTTGAGCTACTCCGGCTAAATTAAAAATTCGAGATTATAGCCCCAAAAGCGATTTTATTTTCGGTTTGTCAAAACCTATGACAATCGTCCCGTCAATGTCTATAACCGGGACACCAAGTTGGCCAGATTTATTGACCATCTCGTTTTGCAAAGCCGCGTCAAACATCACGTTTTTTTCCTCATACGCGACCTTTTTCTCGGCAAAATAGGATTTCGCCATTTTGCAATATACGCACGAAGGCGTCGTATAAATTACAACTTTCGCCATAAAATTATAGTTAATTATTTAAAGCCGAACCGACCTGTCCGACCACAGGGGGAATATATCATAAGAATCATTATCCGTCTATAACACCTTCATTGTTATGGCGTCCGATGCCATTGTACCGGCATCGGACGCCACGCGGACGTTAAACGCTTTTTTGAGGAGAGCTTTCCGTGCTTCGAGGGAAAAGATAAAAACGGTAAATAAGAAGCCGCGCGATAAATACGGCCGCGAGAGCCACGAACATTCCTCCGATTATATCCGCGGGAAAATGAACTCCGACAAAAATTCTCCCTACTCCGTTCAAAAGCGCGCCGGCAGAGAGCCATATCCCCCATTTTTTATTGAAAAACCATACGGCGAAAGCGAGCGCGAAAAGAATTGAAGCGTGTCCGGAAGGAAAGGAATTGCCGAACGAATAAACGAGTGGTGTAAAATTAAACGTTTCAAACGGACGCGGGTGATAATAAAAAAATTTTACTACGGCCGCTAATATGCCGCGCGAAATAAGCGCCGAGAGGAATATAAAACACAAAACGAATAACTTCTCTTTCAAACTGTTGCGCCTAAAAATAAAAAACAAAACAAAAACAGCGATAACGACTGGAAAATATCTGGCCATAAACACGGATACCATATCCACGACCGGAGAAACTCCGGCGAACACATGGATACCCTCGAAAAGCATGGCGTTTAAGGACATATAAATTACGCGCTAAATTACTGGCGCGTGAACGGCAAAAGTCCGGAGATTCTCGCGCGTTTTATGGCGTTCGCGAGCCGCCTCTGGTGCTTGGCACATACACCGGTGTGGCGCGGGTCTATAATTTTCGCCTGACTTGAAACAAACCGTCTCAACAATTCGGCGTTTTTATAATCTATTTCCTGCGCGTTTTGCGAACAAAAAAAACATTGCCTCATATTTTGGCGATTATTATTTAGAAAGGTATATCTTCGCTTTTTATCTCCTCCTCGACATTTATCTCGCGCGCCGGCGCCTCATCATCCTTCGGCTCAAAATCCGTGCCTTCGCCAGGCATACTGCGCTCCTGTGAAAACCCTCCATCTCCCGAAGAAGACGCGCCGCGCGGTCCGAGTTGCAAACGTTCGCATACAATTTCAGTGGTTTTACGGGCCTGCCCCTGGTTGTCCTGCCATGTTCTTGTCTGTATGCGGCCTTCAATAAAAACTACTCCGCCCTTTTTCAAAAAACGGCTTGCCACTTCCGCTTGTTTTCCCCATGTAACAATATTGTGAAATTCGGCTTTTTGCTGGCGTTGTCCCGACTTGTCCGTAAAAAAAGAATTTGTGGCAACTCCGAAAGTGCAAACGGACTGGCCAGTCGCTGTCTGGCGCAATTCCGGGTCGCGGGTAAGATTACCGAGGATAAATGCTTTGTTGAAATTCATCTTATTACTTATTATTGTAGTATCTCTTCTATCTTTTTTTCAAGTTCCTCATTTGAGAGTGCCGGCGCTTCATGCTCAATACTTCTTTTTTCCGTTCTGTTGAATCTCACGCGCCTCATGTCTCTATCAAACGTTCTGCGCTCCCTCCCGCCGGTATTTTCATTGGCCGCAAACTTCGATACGGAATACCTGATAAACTCACCGTTCATACGAAGTTCTTTGTCAACAGAAGCAATGCCGGACGGATATGAATAAAAACGAATCAACCCGAAAAAACCCTGGGTTTGTTTATTTATGGGGTATGCGAGCCGTATCTTTACAAGCGGACGTTCGTCTTTTATCTCTCCGCCATTGGTTGTAATCGCGGTTTTCGCGGCGTCATTTGTTTCGGATTCCTGTACAAACGACAATTCGTAGAGTTTCTTAATGTTTTCGGCATTCAATTCTTCCATAATCGTCATTGAAATGTATCAATTATCCGGCGCGCGGTCAATCGCCGGCGCGGGTGCGTTTTCGACGATTCTTTCTACGGGGCGGTATATAACGAGCTCTTCCTCCGGAATCTTTACCATTCCGGTGCCCGCCGGTATAAGCTTGCCGATAATGACATTTTCTTTAAGACCGCACAATTTATCAACCTTGCCCTCAACCGCGGCATTCACAAGCACCCTGCTCGTTTCTTGAAACGATGCCGCGGAAAGAAAACTCTCGGAAGTCAAAGCGACTTTCGTTATTCCGAAAACGCGTATGACTGCTTTAGCGGGATTCTTCTTGAGCCGCGCCATTTCTTTGTTCACGCGAAGAAATTTCTGTTTGTCAACTATTTCATCTACCATAAAATCCGTGTCTCCGGGGTCCTTGATTGTAACACGGGAGAACATTTGGCGGACTATCATTTCAATATATTTGTCGTTTATAGTGGCGCCTTCCGGAATGTAAATCTTCTGGACCTCATTTATAATATAGTGTTCTGTGGCCTCAAGACCCCTATACGCAAGCAGTTCCCTTAAATCAAGCGAGCCCTCGGATAACTGCTGTCCTTTCAGCACTTTATCCCCTTCCTTGATGAATAGATTCGCATTGAGCGGCGCTATGTATTCAAGAGAATTATTCTTTGCTTTCTTTGAAAGCGATTTCTTCACGCCGACAACTTCAATTATTTGCGTGGTTCCTTTTTCCTTTATCAACTTTACGACACCGTCTTCTTTCGCGATAACCGCTTTGCCTTTCGGGGAACGCGATTCGAAAATTTCGCCCACGCGCGGCAAACCGTACGTAATGTCGAAACCGGCGACTCCTCCTATATGAAAAGTTCTAAGAGTAAGTTGAACGCCCGGCTCTCCTATGGATTGCGCGGCTATGATTCCAACGGCCTCTCCGATGCGCACTCTGCTATTCCGGCTCAAATCCTGTCCGAAACAGGCGGCGCATAATCCATTAAGCGCCCTGCACGTAATCGGGGAACGGAGATACACGTTTTGGATATCCGAATCGTGTATGGCTTGCGCCACATCTTTGGATATTATCTCGCCCGCGCGCACGATAAGTTTTTTGTCTATTCTTATATTCTCGGCGCTTGTGCGTCCAAGCATGCGGTCGGCAAATTTATATCCGAATTCTTCACCCTCCGCGCGTGAAACGACGATTCCATCTTCAGTCCCACAGTCCTCTTCGTGAATAATCAGGTCCTGCGCCACATCCACAAGCCGCCGCGTAAGGTATCCGGCCGAAGCTGTTTTAAGGGCGGTATCAGTCAATCCTTTTCTCGCGCCATGCGTTGATATGAAATATTCAAGAACACCCAAACCCTCCTTATAAGACGACTTTACGGGAAGTTCTATGGTCTCGCCGCTCGCGTCCATAACCGGTCCTTTCATTCCCATCATCTGAATCGGCTGGGCCCAGCTTCCGCGCGAACCGGAATCAAAAATGGAATAAATCGAGTTTGTTTCCGGAAGCGTATGCGGAATAACGCTCGCTATTTTTTCTCTCGCCTCCGTCCACGTTTCAATAATCCTCTCTTTCTTTTCCGAATCCGTAAGCAGACCTTCCTCGAACTGCGACTCCACGACTCTCACTTTCGCAGTGGCCTCACTCATAATTCCGTGTTTTTCTTTCGGTATCATCGTGTCGCCCATCGCCCACGTAACTCCCGAGAACATGGCGTATTTGAAGCCCAAATCCTTGATGGCATCGAGATATTTTTGCGCTTCATCAATTCCGTATTTGTCTATTATTATCCCGACAAGTTTTGAAAGCGCTTTTTTGTTCAAAACCCGATTGACGTACGGAAAATTATCCGGGAAAATACTGTTAAATATAAGGCGCCCGCAGGTCGTTTCAAGCATCTCACCGCCGCGCGCGACTTTTATTTTTGAATGAATTTCTATGACCTTGCTCTCAAACGCGAGCATTGCTTCCGAAAATCCGGAAAACACCCTCCCTTCTCCTTTCATTCCAATCCTATCGCGCGTAAGGAAATAAACGCCAAGCACCACATCTTGCGTCGGCCGCACTATCGGTTCTCCATTTGCTGGTTTCAGAAGATTTCTTCCGGCATTCATAAGCGTATGCGCTTCATATTGCGCCTCCGCCGTAAGCGGGAGGTGCACGGCCATTTGGTCGCCATCAAAATCGGCGTTAAACGCCTCGCAGACAAGCGGCGGAATCCGTATGCAAAGGTCCTCGATGAGAAGCGGAGTAAATGCCTGAATGCCGAGGCGATGCAGTGTCGGGGCGCGGTTCAAAAGAACTTTTTTATTTTTTATAATCTCTTCAAGAATAGCCCATACATCCGGCGACCTCTGTTCTATAAACCTGTTCGCCTGCCTTATGTTATAAGCAAGACCGCGTTCGATTATTTTATTTATGACAAAATGTTTGAAGAGCTCAAGGGCCAGGTTTTTCGGCAATCCGCACTCGTTCAATTTAAGCTCCGGACCGACAACAATAACGGAGCGACCGGAATAATCAACGCGTTTGCCTAAAAGATTCTGGCGGAAACGGCCTTGTTTTCCCTTCAAAAGATCGGCAAGCGAGCGGAGCGGTCTTCTGCGGGTGGAAAGAAGTTGGGTACCTCCGCGGGCGGCATTGTCTATCAGCGCATCAACGGCTTCTTGAAGCATTCTTTTTTCATTAGTGATGATAACCTCCGGCGATTTGAGGTCTATGAGTTTCTTCAACCGGTTGTTGCGATTTATAACTCGCCTGTATAAATCATTCAGGTCGGCTGTCGCGTATCGCCCGCCCTCAAGCGGCACCATCGGACGCAAATCCGGAGGAAGAACCGGAATAACGGTAAATACCATCCATTCCGGACGTATATTCGCGCGAATCATAGACCTTACGAGATGTAATCTGCGAATCATTCTCTTCTGCCTGTTCGCGTCTTTTACAATATTCAGTTCTTTTTTAATCTCCGATGACATTTCCTTCAAATTTATCTGCTCAAGTATTTTTCTTATGGCTCCGGCTCCGCGGTCCGCTTCAAAAACATCGCCAAAACGCTCTGCGAGAGAATAATATTCCGCCTCCGTAAGAATAAGGCCTTTTTGGAGCACGGAAAGGATGTCTTTCGTGTTTTCCATTGTCTGCTTAAGCTCTTCCTTATTCAGGGTCTTGTCGGTCTTTAGTGTTTTAAACTCCTTCTCGAGCGAGGTGAGCGCGCGTTTCCTGCTTTCTTCGTCAACCGCGGTTACGATAAACGCCGCGTAGTATATGACCTTCTCAAGTTTCGGGACGGATATGTTCAAAATCAAACTTAATTTCGATGGAACATTTCTCAAAAACCATATATGCGAAACGGGCGTAGCGAGGGCTATATGTCCCATGCGTTCGCGGCGGACGACCGCGCGCGTAACTTCCACTCCGCACTTTTCGCAAACGATTCCTTTGTAGCGTATTTTTTTATATTTGCCGCAGTAACATTCGTAGTCCTTGGTAGGACCGAATATTTTCTCCGAAAATAATCCGTCTTTCTCCGGACGCTGGGTGCGATAGTTAAGTGTCTCCGGCTTCACGACTTCTCCGTGCGACCACCCCATAATTTTATCCGGACTCGCCACACATATCAGAATGGATTTTAAGTTGGTATTTTTGTTCATGGTATTTTTTCCTATCCGTCGGTACGGCCGCGGAAATCATCGGTCGTTTCCTCATAATCGTACGAAATATCAAGCCCGAGCGACTTCAGCTCGGCAAGAAGCACGTTGAAAGACGCCGGCAAGTTCGGTTTCCTTATTTCCTGCCCCCTTATAATGGATTCAAATGCCGCCGATCTTCCCATAACGTCGTCGGACTTTATAGTCAGCATTTCCTGCAATGTATGCGAAGCCCCATAACCCTCGAGCGCCCACACTTCCATTTCTCCAAAACGCTGGCCTCCAAGCTGGGCTTTGCCGCCAAGCGGTTGCTGGGTGATAAGCGAATAAGGGCCTGTGGAACGCATATGTATTTTATCCTCCACGAGATGGTTCAACTTCATTATGTAAATGTATCCGATTGCCACAGGACTTTCGAACATTTCGCCCGTTAGTCCGTTATAAAGATTCAATTTTCCTGTTTCTGGCAAACCAGCATCGATAAGTTCTTTGCGTATGTCGTCTTCCGTTCCCCCGACAAAACTCGGGACTATGGCTCGGTATCCAAGTGTTTTTGCGGCCAGACCGAGATGTATTTCGAGAACCTGCCCCAAATTCATGCGGCTCGCGACTCCGAGAGGATTCAAAATCACATCAACGGGAGTTCCATCTTCAAGATGGGGCATATCTTCAATCGGACGTATCATTGATATGACTCCCTTGTTACCATACCGTCCCGCGAGTTTGTCCCCTGCTCTGATTTTGAAGCACGAGAGACGTATCTTTAACGTCGCGCGCTTTCTCACCGAAAATAGCCCTAAGAAGTTTTTCTTCCGATGTCAGTTCGGATTCCCCCTTCGGAGAAATTTTACCGACAAGTATGTCGTTTTCCTTTACTTCCGCGCCTATTCTCACGATTCCTTCTTCATCAAGATTTCTAAGTTTGTCCTCTGAAACGTTTGGGATGTCAGGCGTTGTTATTTCAGGTCCGAGCTTTGTATCTCTCACCGAACAAATCCACGTTTCTATGTGTATTGACGTAAACAAATCGGCGCGGGCCACGCGCTCCGAAAGCACAATGGCGTCTTCAAAATTACCCCCCTGCCACGGTATGGACGCTACAAGCAAATTTTTACCTAAACTTAAAACACCGTTCGATATGGCCGGCCCGTCCGCGAGTATGGTCCCCTTTTTCACCTTGTCCCCCACGCACACCACCGGACGCTGCGAAATGCAGGTGGACTGGTTGGAGCGTTTGAATTTTATAAGCGGAAACACCCGGTTACCCGAATCGGTTTTAACGGTTATCGCGCGCCCGTCCACTTCGGTAACCACCCCATTTCCATCCGCTATGATAACTTGGGAAGAATCGCGCGCGGCTCTTTCTTCCTGGCCTGTCCCGACAAGCGGCGCTTCGGTTTCCACGGGCGGAACGGCCTGCCTCTGCATGTTTGAAGCCATAAGAGCCCTGTTTGCGTCATTGTGTTCAAGAAACGGCACAAGAGACGCGGAAACGCTTATTGTTTGGTTCGGCGATATGTCTATAAAGTCAACTTCTTCGCGCTCGCACATTCCGGCAACCCCTTTCACGCGGGCGGGAATTCTTTCGTCGAGTATTCGGCGGTTTTCATCAATTCTCGCGTCGGACTGAATAATGTTATATTTTGATTCGTTAAACGCATCAAAAAACACCGTCTTGTCTGTAACTTTACCTTTTTCAACCTTGAAATAAGGCGTCTCGATAAACCCATATTCATTCAGGCGGGCATAGCTCGCGAGATAGCTCACAAGTCCTATACTTGAACCTTCAGGCGTTTGTATTGGACAAATCCGGCCGTAATATGATGGGTGCACATCGCGCACCTCAAAACCAGCGCGCTCCCTCGTAAGTCCGCCGGGGCCCATGGTGGAAAGCCGTCTTTTATGTTCAAGCTCGGCAAGCGGATTAACCTGGTCCATAAACTGTGATAATTGTGAAGACGAAAAGAAATCCCTCACGACCGCCGTAAGCAGTTTGTAATTCACAAGTTGAACCGGCTGAAGATTTACCCTGTCGAGAGTGGACATTCTGTCCTGCACCCCGCGGCGCAAACGAGCGAACCCTATCCGCAACTTCGACTGTACAAGTTCACCTACGGCTCTCACTCTCCTGTTGCCAAGATGGTCTATGTCATCCGGAATGGATTTCGGGTCATTATTCAAGCGTATAAGTTCCTTGATTATGCGTACCACGTCTTCTTTGTCGAGTAATCCCGTCTTCTTTCCCTCAAGACCGAGCCGCTGATTGATTTTATACCTGCCGACGTTGCTTAAATCGTAGCGGTCGAAACGGAAAAACATCGGCTCGACAATCGAGTGGGCGCTTTCGGACGTAACAAGGTCACCGGGCCTAAGACGGCGATAAATTTCCAAGTAAGAATCTTCGGCGTTCTTCGAACTGTCTTTTTTGAGAGTTGCTTCGATGAATTTAAGCTTGCCGGTATCGGTATCCGCGAACGTGCTTAAAATTTCATCATTGGTTTCTATGCCAAAAATTCTCAATAAATCGGTCGCCGGAACTTTTCTTTTCCTGTCTATTTTTACGCCGATAAATCCATCCGGGTCCGTTTCGAACTCAAGCCATACGCCGCGGTTCGGAATCGTTTTGGCGGTAAAAAGTTTTCTCCCCCTGAAAACGTTCATCATAAAATAAACGCCAGCCGAACGTATGAGTTGCGATATAACGAGTCTTTCTACTCCGTTTATTATAAACGTCCCGCGATCTGTCATAATCGGAAAATCGCCGAGATAAACCTCCTGCGTTTTCGTTTCTTTGGTTTCCTTATTGATAAGTTTCAGATTCGCGCGAAGCGCGGCTTCGTAAGTAAGGTCTTTTTCTCTTGCCTGCGGTTCCGTGTATTTCGGCTGGTCAAATTTATAATCCAAAAAATGAAGCTCCATTTCTTCCCCTGTGTGGTCCTGTATCGGAGATATTTCACCAAACAGTTCGCGCAGACCTTTTTTCACGAACCAGTCAAAAGAGTCAAGCTGCATCTTGACAAGGTTCTCCGGCTCGCTTATCGGTCCATTATAAGAAGAGAATATTTTTGTTTTTTGTGGAATCATGATTATTTTTATAAGTATTTCGCGCGGTTTGCGTTGTGTTCTTCGAGCGTTCTTGAAAAAACCGTCTCGCCCGTATCCGGCTTCGACAGATAATAAAGATATGGGCTTGGCGCCGGAGATATGGCTGCTTTTATAGCGGATTCACCTGGATTGGATATCGGGGTTGGAGTCCACCCAGCGTGCTTATATGTATTGTATGGCGAAGAATAATCCAGGTCGGCGCGGTAAACTTTTATATTCTGGCAATTGGTTGTTTTTCCGCCGCATTTCGCGTAGCTTATGGTCGCGTCAACCTGAAGCGGCATACCTCTCGCGATTCGCTTGACGAGAATACCGGCAACGGTTTGCCTGTCCTCAAACCCCTTGACTTCCCTTTCCAAAAAAGACGCTAAAATCAGACGGTCCCCCCAGTCGGCGGCGGCGGAAAGAATCGGCCATGCCTTTTTGGAAAAGTTGTCGATTATCCTGCGCACCACCGCGTCAGAAGACGAGTTAAGGTCAAAGAAATATGAATCGGGGAACAGAAACCCTTCAAGCGAGGACGCGGAACTTAAAAACGGATAATCCGACTTCAGTTTCTGGATGTCATAGTTTACAAGCGCTCCTTCCGCCAGAACGCCGTTCTCACTTAAAACGCTCTCGATGTCTTTCGTGGTCAGGCCTTCGGGTATTGTAACTAAAACATCGCGCCTTACGCGCGATGTTAAAACATCAACCACCTGCGGTATGCTCATGGCATTCGAAACGGAATATACGCCCGGCTGGAATTTTTTTACCTTACCGGCAAGAAGCGAATAAAAATTAAAAATGGCTTTTGATTTTATAATTCCATTGTCCGCCAGTTCCGCCCCTATGTTTTTGAAACTCTCCCCTTTTTCGATTGAAAATTGGCGCTCGACGACTCCCCCGCGAACGTTCGGCTGCAATCCGTAAAAAAAATAAGCTATTACGAAAACCAAAACCGCGACCGCGCCCAAAGGCGCCATGACGCTGATACCTGCAGCGCCTTTTTGTTTAGATTGAAAATTCATCCCGTTATATTAAGGAGTGCTTTGTTAGACATAAAAACAACAAAAAATCAATCTTGATGTATTTGTTTTTGAGCGCCGATGAATATCCTATCGCGGAACATGAAGCTGGCGTGCGGTTCGTTTTCCAAACTTGAGCAAAAAAACACACTGACGCTAAAAAGCATCTTGCTAATTTTCTAACGGGACTCAAGCTTGATACGCTCAATTATACTAATAAGCACGGCTATAGTCAATACGCTCGATCCTCCATAACTGAAAAACGGAAGCGTGATGCCCGTAACAGGCATCACCCCCATATTCGAGCCGACGTTGATGAAAAAATGAATTGTAAAAACCAAAGCCGTACCCAAAACTATGAACTTCGAATAATTATCCTGCGCTCGAATCCCTATCACGATTAATCTATACACAATCGCAAAAAAAGTCAATATAACGAATGTCCCGCCCAAAAGTCCCCATTCCTCGACAAACGCCGCGAAAATAAAATCCGTCTGCGCTTCCGGAAGAAAATGCAGCTGCGACTGCGTACCCTGCCCGAAACCCTTTCCTAAAAATCCGGCTGCTCCTATGGCTATCTTCGACTGAATAACATTGTAATTCGCGCCGAACGGGTCGCGTGTCGGAAACAAAAAGCCGGTCAATCTGTCTTTCTGATAATCTTTCAGCACGAACACCCACAAAGCCGCGAACGCGAGGATGGCGCACGCGAAGCCGGCTAAAAAACGTTTTCTGTTTATCCCTTCAATAAGGAGAAAACCCGCCCAAATCAAAAGTAAAACCATCGAAGAACCGAAATCCGGATGTAAGAGCGCTAAAACGGCGGGGAGCGCGGCGTACACGAACGATAAAAATATGTTTCCGGTTTGCCACGCGGAAATGTGCTTGCGCGAAAAAAAACCCGCGAGGACGAAGATAAGCCCGAGTTTGGCTATTTCCACTGGTTCAAATTGAATGCCGGCAAACAAAATCCAGCTTTTGGTGCCGCGTATCGAAGCGGACTGGAACTGCGATAAAAGAAGCATGGCAACGCTTATGCCGTAAACCCCGAAACGAAACCACGTCTGCGAAAGCACCCACTTCCAGTCGATAAACCCCGCGCAAAGAATGAGCGTGAAAGCGAGCGCGTACCAGACGAGCTGACGCCAAAAAAAATCAATGTTCGTGCTGGCGAGTGAAAGCATTCCGGCCGAAGCCGTGATAACCAGCGCGAAAAAAAGCATCCAGTCAAAATTTTTCAATCTCGATAATAATTCCATTCTTTATGGCATCACTCCGAAAAAACGTAGAACTTCGCGCGCTCATTGTCCATACGGCGCGAGAAAACGCCGTCGCGAGGAATGATAATCGTGAATTCCCTGCTCCCGAATGCGCTTACATTATCCGCCGCCCATGCCGCGGCAAATACAGGGTCGCCGAACGAATCGGAAAGGATCGCAATAATTTTCACATTACGGGCGGAAAAAGAACTTTGATTTTTAATTTCACCGCTTATAGATATGTTGTTACCCTGTTCCGAAAAAACCGGCGGCGAAACCAAACTTACATTCGGCTTTAACGTGCCATAAAACTTTTCCCAAGACGCATCCAAAGACGATGTGGAAATTTGGAGTTCAACGCTTCCGATATTATTAAAACGAGTCCGCGCCTCGGCGTTCAATACATAGCGTTTTTCAAGCGGAAAAACCGTCTCTTCTCCGGAGAGCGTTTCAACTTTATACCCCGTTTTGTCGCGTATGCCGAATTCATAAGAAACATTTTCGGCAATGTATCCTTCATTGGGATTTACAAGTTCGCCCAAGAGGACGACCCTTCCGTCCTGGAGACCGAAGAAACGCGCTCCGCGAGCTGATACCGGATTCAATTGTTTTATCTCGCACGCCATACACGGCCCTCCGCAATCCGTTTGTTCTTCCCCCTGGTTCCGCTTTCCGTCTATGCACGAAGGCGCTTCAGCGTTATTCGCCCCGTATACCATCCACCCCAAAACGGCTAAAACAGCGAGATAAAAAACACCATATATGAATTTTTTTGTTCTCCGGGACATATAACTATAATACAATTTTTAGACGCTGATTAATACTTACTTTAACGGATTTACGCGGACAAATTTGGTTTCAAGCTCTAAATCCTAAACAAATTCAAATGTTCAAATTCCAAAATTCAAAACCTGTCTTTTCTGTTGTTTTTTCTCCTTTTGAGTTCGTTTTGGACTGTGTTCATTAAAAATTTCAAATTGTAAATTGGAAATTATTCTCTGCTTTGTTTTGAGTTTTGAACATTTGTATTTGTTTGGTCCGCCGGTCGGGCGGATTGAAGTAATGAATTCCCCAAACCCTGATTCATAATTCATTATTCCTGATTCAATTTGTTCGCCATACTTGATACTTAATACTTCATACTACTTCCGCCTGATAGCACGCCTCACAGTATACAATCTCCGGCCTATCTGGAACATAGCTTGTCTCAAACTCATTGGGACAGGGACTATCTCCATGGAAGTGCTTTGATTTAAGCCGGTTAAAATACCGACAGTTTGGACATAACCGAGGCAAAGCAATATTATACGTTCTATAAAAAACCATCTCTTCCGAAACAATCCTGAATGCTCCCGTACAGTTATGGTTGCATACTTTCTGATGAGCACACTCAATTTTCTTTCCAAAAATGTCGTCAGACACATTTCGAATATCATCGTGAATATCGGAAGTGTGGATTTCAACTAGATGCGACGTCCCTTTATTATCTTTCCATCGGTATCCCTTTTCCAATGCTTCTTCTTTTGTTAGTGGGTTAAACTCTTGCGCGGCGGTTTCGTTATATCCGAAGTGAAATATATCTACTGGGAAGAACTCGCCATATTTGTAGACTTGTCCTGAGCCCGTCGAAGGGTTCTTCCTCTTTGATATATAGGGCATGTCATTCATGTGCTTTATGATTCTTGGGACAAGGGATTCATACTCTTCTTTGGTGTATTGGCGGTTTAGGATGCAGTATTCCTTGCTTTTCAGGCCCACACACCCAAAACAGTTTGAACATGAATTGCAATTGACCGAATACCGCATATCAGCGGAGTTTTGAATTCTGTCACAGAAAAACACCCTTCGGCCCGCATTGATGTTCCCGCTTTCATACACGAGTTCCGCTCCCCTGCCTCCTGCGAATAAGTCGTAACTGTCTTTTATACCCTCGCCTATTACGAACGAATACTTGCAATTTTCAACATTATTGATCACCTCAAAGCAATGTTGGCAATCTTTCGCGTTTTCGATGACGTTTCCGGTACAATTGACAGCATTTTTCATAAACGCAAATTTTCTCGGGAAAAATCTTAAAAATTTCTCAAAAGATTCTATAGCGTTCGTAAGCGATTGATAACTTCCCGTATTGATTTTCCTTAATTGCTCCAAGTATTCGCCTTTTGAATATTGCTTGTTTGATATACAATAGCTTCGGTTTCTCAAACCCACACATCCGAAACAATTCGAACACCCTCGGCAATCAAAAAGAAATTTAGAATCCATACAATTGACAGAATGGTAGCAAAACATAAGATTGACACACTTCGTGCATGCGGAACATTCATAAAGTGTGTCACACGCAACAACGGTCAGCGTGTCAACACACCTCTTACTCATCCCGCACGTGTTCGAAAAAAGGCAACCCTCCGCCATAAATCCTCCCACAACCATATAGCAATCCTTGCAGTCGGTGACACCCGGACAAAATGAACAGTTTTCCGAATTGATAATATCGAGATTTTTTACGGGAACATCGTTAAATAATTTCCCGAATTGTTCAAAAAACATACGGCCTTCATCATATTTTCTACCGTAATCCAATGGACTCCATGCGTCAGACTTCCAATATTCATAATCGTATACTTTAACCGGAGCATCTTCCGAATACTTTGAGATTAGCTCTTCATTATGCCCCGGTACGTCACATTTGTGTTTGTAGAGATGCATACCATTCCGGAACGCCCACCTTCTCACCATCCTGCACTCCGGGCACCATGTGGGAGCCGGCACTTCTATCTTCTTATAGAAATCAAAGTCCTCGCTTTCTATCGTGAAGTTTTGCTTGCAATTCTGACACTGTTTTGATTCTTGCATATTGCCTGTATAGATGGCTTTGACGCTGATTTTAACGGATTTACGCGGACAAATTCGGT
>Ga0075968_129_pt1 | contig 13641 bp, 13 predicted proteins | sample RifGroA2_FD_67994 | JGI IMG/M metagenome (GOLD analysis project Ga0075968, IMG submission 67994) | Parcubacteria (Jorgensenbacteria) bacterium GW2011_GWA2_45_9
CCGCCGCTTAACATCGGTGTTTGATGTACATATACACCACGGGAAACCGAAGTCGGGAAAGAAATTACGGTAACCGTTTATTATTATCTATTACGTACGGCCGTGTTGCTGTATTTTGAAACAAAACATTTTATTCCCGAGTAAACTTAAAATATGGCTGTTAAAGCGAAAACAAAAAAGCAAAAGGACTCGGTTGTTGAAATAGAGGCGGAAATATCAGCCGATGAGCTGGAAGCGCACAAAAAAAGCATTTTTTCCGAATGGAAAAAAGAGATGAGCGCGGACGGATTCAGAAAAGGCAACGTACCGGAAGAAATCGCGGAAAAAATAATAGACCAAAAACACCTGCTTGAAGATGCCGCTTATTCGGCTATAGACGACTCATACCCCGTTATTCTTGAAGAATGTGAGATAAATCCGATCACCGCTCCTCGCGTGAAAGTGACAAAACTCGTCTCCGGCAGTCCGATCGAGTTCACAGTCACGGTCGCTGTAAAACCCGAATTTTCCATGCCGGATTATAGAAAAATAACAAAAGAATTAATTCAGGGAGTGAAGAAAATATCCGTGGAGGAAATTGAAGTTGACGAGGCGATAAAATATGTAAAGCGTATGAGAGGCGCTGAAGATAAAGACCTTACTGACAAGTTTGTAAAAACTATAGGAAATTTCGGCAATGTTTCGGAATTCAAACAAAAAATCAAAGAGAATATCGAAGGAGAAAAACAGCTTGCCGCGAAAGCCGACTTGCGTGAAAAAATCGCGGAGGCGCTCATCCTCGAAACAAAAATAAAAATTCCGCAGATTCTGCTTGATGACGAGTGTGCGAGAATTTCCATACATCTCGACCATGAACTTGAAAAATCCGGAATGTTAAAAAATGACTACTTTGCCAAAATCAAGAAAACGGAAGGTGAATTCGAGGCGGAAGAGCGCGTGCGCGCGGAAAAACAGTACAAAACGAAGTATATTTTCGAAAAAATAGCCGAGAAAGAAAACATAGCTCCTTCAAATAAAGAAGTTGAAGCGGAACTCTCTGGTTTTCTTTCTTATTACGGTGGTACTGACCCCGACGACGCGGCCAAATATGTCTACGAGTTCTTACGTAACGAGAAGGTAATCAGCTTTCTTGAAAACGGATGCGTGCGTGAAGCAACCGACGAAAAGAAAAAGTAAATATCCACAAGTTCAATGCTTGTATTCAGTATAAAGGGGGCTATCATGAAAGCAGTTAGTCCCACAGGGAAAAGCGCCGCTTGATGAGAAATCAAGTGGCGCCTTTTTTTATTCCATGAATGTTACGACGTGACACGTCTTAACATTACGATGTATTATGTTGATCTTAAATATTCAAGCATGGCTCCCCCGCCGGTCGAAATAAAAATGTTTTCGGGCAATTTGCGACGTGTTTTCAAAAGCGCCATAGAAGCAACCGTTTCGCCTCCGCCGATTACAATAAGGGCGTCTGGCTTTCTTTTCGCGAGTTCCATAACCGCGCGCCACATAGCAAGCGTTCCGCGAGCAAAGCGTTCTTTCTGAAACAAGCCGAGCGGACCGTTCCACACGACTGAATTCGACGCGAGAATTATTTTGCGGTATTCGTTTGATGTTTTAAGTCCGACATCAAGTATTTTCCCGCTCGAGGTTATAGTGTCCGAAGGAAGGTAGAGCGAGCCGAGTAATAGATTTTTTTTCGCGATCTTAACGGCTCCCTCATCATAAAGCGATGAACCGACAGAAACTCCTTTCGCCGCGAAAAACGTATTCGCGGGACCTCCGCCAAGAAGAATCGCATCGGCTTTATTTTTGAAATAATCAATAACGCCTATTTTGTCGGATGTTTTCGCTCCCCCTATAACGAGCGTAAACGGATGTTTTACGCGTTTCATCGCGGCATCAAGATGGCACAATTCACTTTCTACGCGCAAACCCGCGTATGAAGGAAGAAATTTTGTGATTGCGGAAACCGACGCGGCCTTCCTGTGTGAAACGGGGAAGGCATCATTTACATACATGTCGGCACATGACGCGAGAGCGCGAGCAAAAGACGGGTCATTCTCCGTTTCTCCCCGGAAAAACCTCATATTTTCCATAAGAATGATACTTGCGTCAGATGCTCTGATTGCCTTCACCGCCGCGCCGATTCTGTAAGCGGATATGAAATCAACGTCCGCGCCCACGCGTTTTGAAATAAGCGGAGCGAATACGGCAAGCGACTCCGCGGTGGAATACGTTTCCGGACGGCCGCGATGGCTAGCAGTTACAATGCGCGCTCCCGAACGAAGAAGAAGTTTGAATGTTGGAATAATCGCGTCGAGACGAAACATATCAGCCGGCGACGCCGCGTCAACATTCAGGTCTATGCGCACAAAAAACGTTTTACCGGCTATGTCTTTCGATTTGAGTTTTGACAGATATTTTACACGTTTCATAAATCTTCTTGGATGCGTTAAACCATTTCTGAAACCAACGGCACAAAGCTGAATCCGAAAAACTCTTTGCGTTCGAAAGAATCCGCTCCGGTTTTTTCAAGAAGAACAATGGAGTTTTCAAGCGGAGCCACAATTCGTCCGCCGATTTTAAGCTGTTCTTTCCATGCCGTCATAATTTCCGGCGCCGAAGCCGCGCATATTATGCAATCAAACGGAGCCATTTCAGGGAAACCGCGCGCCCCGTCGCCGTTTACAACCATCACGGAACAGTTTTCCATAAAACCGTATTTTGATATATTTTGCTCAGCCATTTTCGCGAGTTCCGGAATTCGTTCTATAGCCGCGACGAAAGGCGCGTTATTGCTTTTTTCACTACTATCAACGCCGCATATATGCGCAAGGAGCGCTGTTTGCCAGCCGGAACCGGCTCCCACGTCAAGCACGCGGTCTCCTTTCTTTGGGGTAAGAAGTTCGAGCATAAAAGCCACGGTGAGCGGCTGTGAAATCGTCTGACCGTGCCCTATGGAAAGCGGCATATCCGCGTAAGCATTTTCTTTGTCTTCCGGAAGCACAAAATCAGCCCTGTCTATGTGAGAAAAAGCTTCTATCACGGACTGACTTTTCAAATACCCGTCATCAATAAGTTTTTTTACAAGTGTGTTATTCGTCATTGTTCAAAACGTGTTTTTTCCGGTCTTCGGCGTTTTGAAAATTGTATTTGTTTCCTTTCAGCCGCGCTCGCGTTTTTAATACTTCCAAAATAACACCGACATAATCAATAGCCCTTACGCGCGATCTTGAGTCATTTACCCAGACGACAGGCATTTCTTTTATTTTGAATCCAAGCTTGTCGGCCAATACAAGTGCCTCAATATCAAAACCCCATCTGGCCGTAACGCACATTGAAAATATTTTTTCGGCCGCTTCTTCCGAAAAACATTTGAAACCGCATTGCGTGTCCTTTATGCCTTTTATGGCAAAAAGCTGAATGAATAAATTTCCAGCTTTTCCGATAAGGTGTTTGTACCAAACCTGCCGCGGTTTGAGCTTCGCTCCATAAACCGCGCGCGACCCTATAACGACTTCATATCCTTCTTTAAAAAGCGGAAGCATTTTCTCTATTTCGGAAATCGAGGTTGAGTTGTCCGCGTCCATAAAAACTCTCCAGTTCCCTTTTGCTTCAAGCATTCCATGGCGGACAGCCACTCCCTTGCCTTTGTTCTTTTCCCATCCGATAACCCGCGTGTTTTTCATAATATTTGCCATATTTTCCGCTATCTCGGCGGTTTTATCGGTCGAGCCGTCGTTTACTATTATTACCTCCGAAGAAAATTCAGTATTTGAAAGGTAGCGGTCTACATCTACAAGCGTGAGTGTAAACCGCTCCGCTTCGTTATATGCCGGAATTATGACTGACAAAAACGGTTTCATAACTATTTTTTCCTGAACACTATATTATTATAACTTAAAAAATTGCACAAAAACGAAACCGCGACCGCCGCAATAGCTCCTACATTAGCCCAAGCGTTTTCACTTACACCGCTCGGCGCTCCTATAGCGTTTACGATTACGGAAGCAACCGAGACGTTGACAAACATCCCGACAAAAGTGAACGCCGCGAATCTTGTGTATTCTTTCGCTGATACAGGCACGCGGCTTTTGAATGTCCAGAACTTATTCCACATATAACTGTTAGTTGTGGTTACAATGAACGAAAACGCCTTGAAAACCGCGTATTTCCATCCGGACGCTACACCGCCTATAAGCATAAGTACATTCAATACCGATAAATCAAGAACCGTATTAAGCGTGCCTGTGGCTGCGAATTTCCCGAACTTGTTAAAAATCGGCGCGTAACGGGCTACGAACTTCAAAACAAAAATACACGCAACAGCGAACGCCGAGCATCCTAATACAATCAGAACCGCAATAATCGGAGAAAACTTAACTCCGATGTTCCAAAGTGGCATCAAGGACATGATGCCGATAAAAAAACCTATAATTAAAACAATTTTGTAGTCCTTCGCTTTATCGTCTGTCAAATCTTTATATGTAACGTTCTTGTTGCCACGCTATCTCGCCGTTTTAAGCCGCGTATAGATTTCGCGCTCCGCGGTTTCCCGCGGGACCCCGAACGTATTTCTTGAAATGTTCCTTATTTTTTCCGTATCTCTTGCGAATCCAGCTCCAGGAAGCAAAATCGAGATATTGAACGGACGGGATGTCTGTCCGTTTATCAAAAGTTTCGCGTGGGCATTCAGGTTGTCCACATTCATTAAGTCGCTTTTGCTGAATTCCGGCTCGAAATGTTTGCCGAGATATTCCGCGTCATCCGCCCCTACGCGAAAGGCCACCATTGAACCGACGTTGCCGAAAACGGCGTTCCGTATTTTATCTGGAAGTTGGGCTATAAACTGGTGCGCGACCGTAAGACACAAGCGGTATTTTCTTGATTCCGACAATATTGTCTGTATGCTCGGCGTGGTAAAATTCTGGAACTCGTCTACATACAGATAAAAATCCTTGCGTTTCTCAAGCGGAATATCCGCGCGCGAAAACGCCGCCATCGTGAGTTTTACTATCACGAGCATTCCGAGAAGCGCCGAGCTTAATTCGCCAAGCCGTCCTTTCGACAAATTGACCAAAAGTATTTTTCCTTCGTCCATGATTTCCCTGAAACGCAAAGTGCTCCTTGACTGCGCGATTATCGGGCGCATGTAATCGTTCGCTATAAACGTATTGAACTTGCTTGTTATGTAGGGCACGAGATTCGCGAGCGCCGCTTCCCCGCCGGCTTTTTCGGCTTCTTTCTCCCAGAAATCTTTGGTTATAGCGTTTGAACACTTACTCATCAAATAGGAGCGGAATTTCGAATCCGAAAGCACGCGCGGGATTTCGAGTATGGTATATCCGTCTTGTGGATTGTCCATAAGAAGCAGTAGGGCGTTCCTTGTGTACTGCTCAAACATCGGTCCGCCAGTGGTTTTCAAATCATAAAGAGTGTCGAAGATGCCGAGCAGTTCGTTTATTATGAACGTCTTCTGTTCCGGAAAAGCGGGATTGTATTCAAGCACATTAAGTCCGAACGGGTATTGCATATCCGCGGGGTCGAAAATTATGGCGTCTTTCTCGCGCCCCGGCGGAATGCGGGCGATGATGTCTTCAAATAAATCGCCGTTCGGATCTATAACGCATACGCCCTCGCCCATTTCCATATCCTGCTTTACCACGTTATTCATAAATACGGATTTTCCGGTGCCGGTTTGTCCCACTATGTAAAGATGCTGGCGACGGTCTTCGCGCGAAATACAGACATCCCTCACCGTTCCCCTGTAGCGGTTCTCACCTATTTTTATCCCGTCTTTCGGCAAATTCGGAGGCGCGACTTCTTTATTGCGAGCTTCCTTTATTTTAGGAGTTGCCGTGAACGGTGTCGGAAAATGGAAAACGCTCGCGAGCTCTTCCGCGTTCAATATATTCACCTCTTTTTCACTGAATGCTCTGAAGGAAAATTGGTGCGTGAATTCTCTTGCCAAACGCGGCGGCGTTACTCTGAATTCATTAAGTTCCTGCGCGCCAAATTGGGAAAAACCAACGGCTACGCCGCTCACTATGGAATCCGCGACTTCCCTCGTAGGAGCTGAAGCAACAATTCTTATATTCACGCGGAAAAGCGGCTTTGATATTTTCGACTCTATCGCTTTTACGGCCCTTTCTTCTATTCGCCGTTCTTTATCAATTCCGTTCTTTTCTTTCGCCGCCGTACCAACCGTAACCGCGCGTTTGAAGTCCGACACAGAGATGTTCAATCCTTTGGCGCGAAAATCAATGCTCCCGTCCTTAAGAGCCGAAGAAATGCGCTTTTTTTCCTTTTTGGCGGCAGGAACTATTACGTATTGTATAGCTCCCCCTTCGCCGATTTCATTTATTTTCGACAATCCGCCTATTATCGGAGAAAAAGTATCGGTGCCGAATTCGCGGTAAGTGCGAACAGGAAAAATAAATTTATTCTTTTGAGTAACGCAAGCCGCCGAAACTTCGCCTGAATAATTGAAAATGTTATAGTCCTCCGCCGCTTCAACCTGCGCGTCCGGCCAAATTGATTGTATGTGGCGGACAAGAGGCGCCATGTATTTGTCGTTTGTCGCCGCGTAAAAATGAATTTCTTCGCCGACATACGGCACGGCTACCTCGAAAATAACCGGTTCTTTTATCCCCGCGAGGCCGCTTAAAAACTGTTCCGAAAGCCCTATTTCTTCTTCTATTTTTTTATTCTCCGCGGCGGCGCGCGGAAAACGGACAAGAATCAATTTTAGTTTTAATAATTTGCGCATTTTTTTCCGATTTTCAAAACGGGCAAAAAATACGGCGGCGACCGCGACCGCGAAAGCACCGGCAAAAAATAGCGCTGGATTCATGTTATTTTATAATTCCGCGTTTTTTGAATTCGGGCATAAGTTTATCCACAAGCGCGTCATGAAAAGCGTCCTCGACAAACGGTGATGATTTTTTAGCTAAGCGGAGAGCTTTTTCCATACCGTTATTTACAGCTTCGTCTATAAGGCGCTCCACTTCTTTCGCGGCATCTCCTTCATCATCATCCGCCATGTAAGATGGCAAATTGGATTCTGTTTTCATAGCAGATTCGGTCGGACTCGGCGCAGTTGTGGCGCTTATTTCGTTCGCGATTGACTGTATGCTTCTCTTTATAACTTCGCGTTCTTCCAGATGTCGCGTTTCCGGATTCTCGAGCGCACTCTTCGCGTGCTCGCCAATTCTTTCCGCCATCGGCTCTAATTTTTCGCTGAAGTTTACCGTTTTGGACATAGGATAATTATACCACCTCCTTGGAAGTTCTAAATCCTAAACTCTAAATTCCCGCCCGAACGACCGATACTCATAATTCATTATTTCTGATTTAGGTTGTTTGCCGTACTTTATGCTTGTTACCGATTTTATCACGTAATCACGCCGCCTCCTAACATCTCTCGAAGGCCGTTTTTATCTTCGTGAGCCGAATAGAACACCGCTGACTGGCCCGGAGCGATGAATTTCTGCGGTTCATCGAAAACAATTCTATAACGGCCGCGGTTCTTTGATTTTGAGAGAACCGCTTTTGCGAGCGGTTGGCGGTAACGAACGCGCGCGCGGACGGAAATTTCAAATGAAAGAGGGTCAATAAAATTAACATCTGTAATTTCGATTTCACTTCTGAACAATGCCGGATTGCTGCTTCCCTCCGCAATGACAAGCGCATTTCTTTTAACATCCTTTTCCGCGATATAAAACGGTTTCCTGTCTGTTTTCTGTTTTATATTATTCGCTGTTTGTTGTCTGTCGCGGGTTGTGAGCTGTAGGTTAATATGTCTTTGCCCTATCGTGTAAAATTGCACTCCATCATGCTCGCCTACTTTGTTTCCCTCCGTGTCAAACACATCTCCTTTTCTCGGTTCGATATATTCTTTCAAAAACTCCGGCAGTTTCACCTTCCCCAAAAAGCAAATCCCCTGCGAATCCTTTTTATTCGCCGTAGGCAGTCCCGTTTTCCTCGCAATCTCGCGCACTTCCGGCTTCGTGTATCCGCCAATCGGAAACAAACAATGTTTCAGCTGTTCCTGCGTCAAAGTCCACAAAAAATACGATTGGTCCTTCCCTCTGTCTTTGGCTTCGTAAAGACAGAATTTTGGATTTTGTCCGCCTGCCTGCGCAGGCAAGCCAACTGTCGGATTGGATTTTGAGTCATTTTTTGGGTTTTGTCTGTAGGTCGGTGAGTTTATATGTTTTTCGAAATTCGAAATTCGAAATTCATCATTCCTATGAAGACAGGTATAGTGTCCTGTGGCTATATAATCCGCTCCAAGCTTTAACGCCTTATCCAAAAAAATCCCGAATTTAATTTTCTTGTTGCACATCACGTCCGGATTCGGCGTGATACCGCGCTTATATTCGTCTATCATATACTGCACCACGTTTTCAAAATATTCCTCGCGCGCGTTCAGAACGTAAAACGGAATGCCAATGTGTTCCGCCACTTTCCGCGCGTCTTCGGCGTCTTTCTCCTCGCACCCATCCGCGTTATATCCGTTGATAAACACTCCCGTAACGTCGTACCCATCTTTTTTGAGGAGGAATGCCGCAACGGACGAATCAACTCCGCCCGACATTCCGATGAAAACCTTTCTTTTAAGAGTGGTATTTGTTTGTTTGTGTTTATTCCAAATTCTTGCCATATTCGTTTCGTTTATCGGGGCTAACATGGCCCCAGCATTAAAAGTACCGGGAATGTCAGTTTTGTCCATTTTTGCTACAACATCCTTACAAACTCCAGTTTGTAAGGATGTTATTTATGAACAATATCCAAAAGCGATTCTTCCCAGCCAAAACAGGTTTCTTTGCCCTCGAGTTCGCTGAACGCTTTTACACAAGCAGAATCAAGTTTGACGTATTCTTTGAGCACTCTGCTCGCTTACCGGCAACTCGGAGACGATCTTTGACAAACGGTTGCATCCTTCCGAAAGTGAGTTTTGATAAGCAAACCAAGTGTGCGACGGGCCCTCGTATGATTTTACATACCGCATGCCGCCGGAAATTGCTTTCTTTGTGGCCGCTAACTCACTCTTGCCTAATTCCCCCAACCGACCACTGCAAACGGCTTGAGAAACGAGCCGTTTATCTTCGTCGTTTAACTTTTTTCCGCCCATCACCGCATAAATTGCCACGGCCACCATGTGCTTGCAAAGCGTATCATTTTGCCCAAGGTAACATTCACAGTCCCCTTGATCATAGTGCCGATTATCTACGTAAACCTTATACGGCTTTGTGCCAATCACTACGGCAGAATAACCGCCAATCCCTTCCTCGAATTTCGTCACCTTCCCTTTCTCATATAAATCAACCGCCTTCTCAAAAGTCGGACCATCAGTCGCAAATTTAATTTTGTCTAAATCATATTTCGGCTGCATATACTTTTGCGGAAAGTAATTCCAAGCATCGGTTACCAATTCAAGAACATTGCTCAATTCCGAAGCGTCTCCGCCACGATCGAACATCACCACGACTACACCCCCCACACCAAATTATACTACGCTATTCTCAATTCGTTTTTTCAACTGCGTGAAAGCTCGACTCCTTAATTTCAAGCTCGCTTCTCTTTTTCGCGCATCCTTTTCAGATTTATACGCCTCGTAATATACAATCTCAAATGGCCGTCGAGCTTTGGTTGAAAAAACTTTACCATCATTATGTTCTTTGAACCTTTTACGAATATCGTTCGTTGAGCCAACGTAGAGCTGATGATCTTTTTTACTTTTCAAAACGTAAGTGTAATACATAGCTTTAATTTGGTGTGGGGGTAAATCATATCGTCGTTATCCTCCTCGTGAAAAATAGCGTCTCGGACGTGATCCAAGGTAAAATCACTCTCGGTCTCCTTGAGCATATCCACGATCTCCTGCTCGATCTCTTTTCGCCGTTCAAGAATTTGTTGTTTTGTTTCGGTTTGCATATCTATTTTGAACCGTTGTAATATACGACCCTGTCTAACTGTCTGAAAAGATAAGAAATAAAACTTAGCATGTCTAGGCAATCCTCTTTAGAGATTGGCCAATCAAGAGCTGGCTCATGAGCAGTGGGATTACGCATAGCCTGCATAAGTCCTGCTGATAAGAATTTTATCCCTTCCTGTACGTTTTTATCGGTCTCTGTTTTGCATGCAGTAATCTTAAGCACTCCATTTGTCGTCCATGCTTCCATCATTAAGCTCTGGCCATCATTATTACTTTGGGCTTTTTCCTGAACTTTTTTGTTGTAAACTTTTGCCGCCTCAAAAACAGCATGGAAATAATTCCCTTGGGAATACAACCTTGAACAATGCTTATGGATTTCTGGATGAAAATTTCGTGCAGAAAAATCTCTGCTCGATTCGTTTTCTGTTTGTGTGACAACTCCAGCCTGCTTCAGAATTTTCTCGGTACACTCTTTGCATGATTCCGGGACAATCAAATCGAGAAATTGAGTAAGTTTTTTATTCCGATCGGTATTGTTCATTTCCTGTTTTGCAAGCGACAGAATCCAGTCATGGATCAACTGGGCACGCGTAGAAGTAATCGAATCATTAGGAAATTTTTCATACCTAAAATTGAACACCGATTGAGCCGCGCGATTTATGTCATTAACCGTTGAATCGTATTTCAACAAGTCGCCAATTTGAATTGCTATAAGTCGGTAATTCATGGAGTTAATTTAAGCTCGGAAATAAAAGTTGACGTCCTTCCATGATATTTCCGCGAGCTAAAATTAAATGTAAACTGTTTTTTATCAACCTTATTTACATATTTTCCTTCCCATTCAACAGTAGATAAAAGATTGAGTTTTTTCTTTGCCCGACTCATGCCGACAAAAAGCAATCTTCTTTGAGCCTCGATAGTGTCAAGACCACGAAGTGCATTCGGGATTATTCCTTCAACCATGCCGACCATAAAAACATAATCTGCCTGAAGCCCTTTGGATTTATGAATAGACATGATATTTATTCCCCTAGAGTTAAAGGGTAACGACTCAGAAATTACTTTTGATAATTTTTCCAAATCCTCTTCAAATGTAACTTCTGATAAATATGTCGACAAAAAAGAATATTCATCCCGGCCCATAGTCTCAGTTAGTGTTGGCTTATTCTTTATGAGGGCAACAAAACTAGAATCTATAAGGGTATTTTTCTCTACTAAATCTAGTAGAGCTTCAAAATTCAGTTCTTTACTGATAAGTTCGTTAACATTTTTTAACGCTTTTTTATTCGCTTTTATATTTGCATGAATTAGAAACAAAAGGTTGAGCGCCTTTTTTCTTCCAAGCAAAATTCGAACCTCCCACACTCGCTTTATTTTTTCAAAATCCATTTTTTGGTTCCATAGACTTGTGTATTCAATATCTTTACTTTTTAAGCCAGCTAATACTCCCCCAACAGCAAACTCAACCGCAGAAAGGATCATAACGGATGCATCTGGTTCACCATTTTTTATCTTTTCTATTTCTTGGATAACAAAATTTGACGATTCGTCTTGGGTTCGTAATTGGTTAAATATAACTTCACCTGTTTTTCCGCTCTTTTTCCATTCCTTTATAACCCGTTTTTGATTTATATTGATTAGATTTGAGCAAACTTCTACAACGCAATCAGGGCACCCGTAACACATGTTATGGTGCATAAGATTTTCTACAGCTGTGTCATTATACAGATTGATAATTCCTTCTGTGTCTGCATCTTTAAACTCATAGATGCATTGGTCATCGTCACTAAGAATTATTGAGTCCTTAGCGTGCCTTGAAAGCGATTCTATCAAGTCTCGCTCAGTGGGATTGAAGTCTTGGAATTCATCGATTATTAGCAGCTCAATATCGCCAATTAAATCTGTAAGATAAGTTGGGTTAGTTTTTATGAACGCAGTAGTTTGAGTAATCATTTGCTCAAAAGTAATACTACCGAGAGTCCTGCAGAGGTCGTCAAAATTAACATTAAATTTTTTTGCGTAAAATTCCAGTATGTTTACTTCTACAGCGTTCAAAATATGCAGATTCTTTTGGTGGTTTATTTTCAAAGCATATTTATGCAAGGTGATACAATTTTTATCGGTGATATTGATATTTGCCTCAGAAAAACTACTCAAAAGATCCTGAATTGTGGCGTTTGTAAAAGAAATTACCAGTATTTTATTCAAATCCTGTTGCCCATTAATTAACTTTTTTATTCTTGTCGTTTTCCCGGTTCCTGGCCCGGCTAATAATAATTTCATATCTCTTTAGTTAGCTTCTACGATTTTTATCTCATCCTCAGTAAGGCCATATAACTTATACACCAGCTCGTCTATCTGAAGTTCAATGTCCCGGACTTTCGCTTGTTTTTCAGCGTTTTTCAAATAGTCGTCGGTTTTTGTAATTTTTATTATCTTTTCAACGAGATCCGCAAAAATCTTTTTGCTTTTTGTGGCCGTCGGTAAGTTAATGCAATCTAGCGCGGGGATTGTAACCTGCCAGCCAAAAAACAATTTAGAATAAGCGTAGTTAATGAGTTTAGAATTTAAAATACCAAGGATAATTTTGATTTCATAATTTTTATCTTTTAACACGCCAACATAAGCAGTATTTAGACAATAATATTGCTCGTCATCATATGCACCACAAATCATCGTACTTTTTCTAGGGAAAAGTATTTTTTCATCGGCAACAAAAATTCTCTCCTCCCGGGCTCTATGCAATTTATCTGAATATAGAATGTATTTATTTTCTCTTTTTTCTTTCCAGTTAATAAGCCACTTCAATACATCGCGTCCATCAAGCACTTTTTTATAATTATCATCAACTTTTATATTGGAAAATACTTTTTCTTTTGGCTGACCAGAGTAAATAATACCTTGCTGTAACTCAAGAACCTTTTCAAGTTTTGATCCGTCGCCATTTAGAACCTTGTTAACTATACCCTTTGAGGTGTCATCTAAATTCACTGTAAATAAATGGAAAGGAAATTTGTAGAACGAGGCTTGATTAAGAGTTGTTAGCTCGTTTTTTAAATCCCTTATAATCGGGAAATCTTGATATACTTTTTTTGATTTTATCGCACTGATTATTGATGTATCTACTGCGGCTTCAAAAACTCTTTTACTGAGTAACCCAATAAGTAAAATTGAGGTGTTGTCGAGTAAATATTTTCTTATATATTGATATTCAACATTAGAATAAAGTCCCTCGGGTAAAATGAAGGTAATAATCCCATCTTTTTTCAAAATATTACATCCCTCCTCAAGGAATAAAGTAAAAAGATTAAATCTTCCCTTTCCTGTTTCAAATACCCTAGAAAAAACTTTTTTATCAATAGAGCTAATTTCTTTTACACTCACATAGGGCGGATTGGCAATGACGATATTAAACCCGCCACCTTCAAACACATCCGCGAAATTCAGTTTCCAAAGGAAAAACGGCTTGGTATTTGATCGCTTGAACTCCTCAAGTTTTTTAAGAGCAGAGATCTTGCCTTGCTCTTTGAGTGTCGCTTCAATAAGTTCCCATTCCAGCTGTTCAATTTGCTTTTTGATATTATTTTTCTTGCTCTTTTGGGTCGCTTCAAAAAATTCCTTGTGCAGACGTTTGAGATCATCAGCTTTTTTCTTGGCCTCGCTGTACATGTCAAAGAGACCGGCATTTTCTACATTTACTTTTT
>Ga0075968_106_pt2 | contig 13589 bp, 14 predicted proteins | sample RifGroA2_FD_67994 | JGI IMG/M metagenome (GOLD analysis project Ga0075968, IMG submission 67994) | Parcubacteria (Jorgensenbacteria) bacterium GW2011_GWA2_45_9
TAATGGTGTTTGTCTCCCCGATGCGTTTTTCAAGCGCTCCGATGTTCGTATCCAGATTTTTTTTCAGGTTGCCGTATCTTGTTTTCAGGTCGTCCGACAAGCTTTGAATGCCTTTTTTGAAAGTTCCGATAAATGAACTTTCTTCATTTCCGGCGCTTTCTTTTTTAGAAAACGGCGCCGCCGTGAAGTTGCTTATATAAACGAGCCACAATCCCAAAACTATCAAAACCGCCGCCGCCGAGCTTCCCCAAAACCATTTCTGTTTTGTCGCTTCATCAGCCCGCCTGATTTTCGCGACGAATTTTTTTATGCGTTCTCGCATTTTCGCCTATTTTTTATCCTCGAGATGTTTTATTTCCATCGCGCCGGAGGTCAAATCCTTTTTCTTGAACACGAACTTTTCTTCCGCCCGGGGCTTATCTTGCCCGTTAAATTCCTTAAGAAACAGGCCGATATCGCTAAATAAAGACGGGATTATTATGCTTGGTTCTATCTGACGGATAAATCGCGCGAGCTCCGCCTGTGCTATGAATGGCTTTCCTCCGGCCGGCACAATCATAACATCCGTTCCCTCAAACCGCTCTATGAAGTCCTTCGGCAGTTCGCCTGTCGCGTGTCCGAGTATGGCGAATTTCACGTCATCAAAATCAACGAGATACGCCGTTTTTTCTATCCCATTTTCGTTACCGATGCTCCATCCGGAAATATGTATGCCGTTTTTTTCATATTCTCCCTGGTGGTCTATCCAAAAACACGCTCCGTTGCTGGAATCGGAAAAATCAACAGCAGATGGCTTAATTGTGTTAATGGCAACCGCGGCTCCCTTGAAGGCCCGCTGGTTTAGAGGGTCTATCAGGAAAGAAATTTCGCCCGACTGGATTTTGAAATAATTGCCACCGTGATAAGTGATTATCATTATCTTGGAAAAAGAATTATTTTTTAAGAATAACACGCAAGCGCCACGAATTCCAGGATGTATTTTGCATTATGCGGTTGAATTGACATTATAGAACCACGTCTAGTATCTTTATTAGCGTAGCGAGCGAAATGTAAATTTATTTTTTTATGATAACAGCAATAAAACAGGAAGGCGAACAAGCTCCGGTTTCCGTCGTGAAATCGGAAATAAGCGCGATGCGCCTTTTGCGGCTCGGTGATTTGGTTGAGGGGAAGGTTTTGGAGAAAGGAAGCCGCATGATTCTGGTTGATCTCGGCTTGTACGGCACGGGCGCGGTTTATCGCGGGGAAATGCAGAACGCGCGTGAAATCGTGCGCGCTTTGAACGTTGACGATCCCGTGAGAGGCAAGGTTGTGGACGTGGACAACGAAGACGGTTTTGTTGAGCTTTCGCTCTCGCATGCCGACAGACAAAAATCATGGGAGAATGTTCAGGACATAAAAGACAAAGAGGAGGTTTTGAAAGTCAAAATAACCGGTTTCAACAAGGGCGGGCTTATTACCGACATTCATGGACTTCCTGCGTTTCTTCCGATATCACAACTCATAAACCCATCTGAAAATAAAGGTGAAATTGGCGTGAACGGGTCGCATACCGACCTTGAAAAACTTGTCGGCGGCGAAGTGGAAATAAGGATAACCGATGTCAATCCGCGCACGAATAAACTTATAATATCCGAAAAGGCGGCGAAAGAAGAAAGCTCGCGGGAAATGGTGCGGAATTATTCTGTCGGGCAGATTGTCGAAGGAGTTGTAACGGGAATCGCGGACTTCGGCGTTTTCGTGAAGTTCACGGATAATCCCTCGGTTGAAGGGCTGATACACATATCGGAGCTGGGGTATAAAATTGTCGAGAATCCGAAAGAAATGGTGAAAATTGATGATTTGGTGAAAGTGAAAATCACCGACATAAAAGACGGAAAAATTTCCCTTTCTCTCAAAGCGCTTATGTCCGACCCGTGGAGTGGAATCGAGGGCAGGTATAAAAACGGACAGGAAGTAAGCGGCAAGGTGCGCGGCTTCCATCCTTTTGGCGCTGTGATCGATTTAGACGACGAAATCCAGGGACAGGTTCACGTCGCCTCTTTCGGCGGCGTTGAGGAGATGAAAAAGAAACTCTCGCAGGGAGAAGTTTATACTTTCGAAATCGAATCACTAAACGCCGCGGAACACAAAATTCTGCTGAAGTTGAAATAAAATTCGTTTGAATTCATACTTTATAAACTTTACGAACTTTGTACTATTTTTGGGTGCTGTAGTACACAATGTTGGAACTAGGATATAAACCTATTTCAGGAAGACTGTAAAAACACCCATTAGTTTTTATATCCAATTAATTCAAAAAAAACTTTCGGTACCCTCAACGTAGGTATATTTAGCACTTTGCAGACATCGGGAATTTTATATAGGTCATCTAATTTCTTTCTACGACTCTCTCTTGAAAAAATTGCCAATCCATTTGCTTCCGCATAAGCAATAAGATATGTATCAACTGTAGATCTAAAAGACGTTTCATCAATCATCTTATATGTACTATTAATTTCTATCCCTCTTTCCCTATGTATATCATCTATATTCTTAATAAAACCACTTTTTTCTTGATTCTTACACCAATCTTTTAACCCATCGTTGTCTCCCCTTATCTCATTCATTACAACATCCAAGAGTATCCAAACCCCATCTCGTAATGCTTCTGTAGGTTTCTCCCAAAAAACTTTGTTCAATGATACTGGAAGCCATACAGAAAGATCAATTAATACATTCGTATCGAATAAATATACCTTATTTTTGTTAAGTACATTCATATAACTTCGGGAGAAAAACGTAACAAATTTGTCGCCTCGACATACCCTATTTTATTTTCTAGATATGAACTTGAGACAATGTTATTAAAAAGATCTCCATTAGAATCTTTCATGGCGTATATATAATTCCCCCCCTCTTTGTTTGCATCTTCTTCCGCTTTTCTATTGAGATTCTCATCAATTTCCCTTTTAATATCCCTCTCGAGACTACTTTCTATATCCTGTTTAATCATGCCTAAATCCTTTAGGCGATAAAAAACAGACAACGAGCTTACTTTATACAACATAGAAACAAAATCTATGTCGTTTTTTGTATAAAACTTCTTTTCAAATCTTTTCTCTGGTAAAAGAAGTTCAATCACAACCCTATTACAGAAAACTTCTTCGGGATTTATATTTTTGTTAATGTTGCGAAATTCAAGAGAATTAGATATAGAATCGCTTTTTCTAAAAAAATGAGCGAGTTCGTGTATAAAAGAAAATATTTGGGCAGAAAAAGTATCCCTGCGATTTAATACAATAAAAGGACAGTAATTATTAGAAATAAAGAGTCCGCGCAAATCTTCAACTTTTAATCGATGGTATGAAACTGTTTTGCCAACAAAAATACCACAATTTTCAGCTCTTTGAATTAAATAATTTAATGTATCCTTGCGAGAGGAAATTTTTTTAATCTCTGCAAGATCAATGTCCAATTTTTCTGTAATTAGGCCCGCGAGATCTTTTGGACTCTTTAGATGTGTACCCGATCCCATGAGTCTATTTGGAGTCCACCCAGCATCTTTTAGCTCCCTTTCAAGCCATTTTTGTCTTGTTACAACAAGATTAATAAGAGCTTTTATTTTCTCATCATTTTTTTCACTTGAACCCACACGGTAATCGGGTATTGTCTTACTCTTCCTAATTTTTTCATCGGAAAAAAAGAGGGCCTCTGGCACATTGTATACTTTTGCCATTTTTGACACCTGTAACCAAGTAGGCAACGACTCACCACTTTCCCATTTAGCAATCGAGTCCTTTTTTGAGTTCAAAACCTTCTTTGAGGCAAGAGTGGTGTTTAACCCAATGTTTTCACGGGCCACTCGTAAATTTTCTCTATTTATGAAAGAAACCATTCCCATAATTTAATTGTATCACAATAGCACGTCTATCAAATTGACTGTTCAGTTAACACTTAGGGGTGACACTTTTGATATTGAATGCACTTGGTTCGAACTTTTCAATAAAAGACGGAAAACTGAGTATTAAAGCGAAAGAATGGCTCATCCCGATTCAAGAACAGTATCCATCCTTAGAGGAAGAATATAAACGGCTCAAACTGGGAAAAACCCCGATGAATAAAAGACAAAGCGAGGTTTTTACCTCACTTCGTCTACGATGGGGTGCCTAACGAGAATCGGACTCGTGTAATCCGCTCCACAGGCGGACGCTCTACCACTGAGCTATAGGCACCATACGAAGCAAAACTCAAAATGAAGCATACTTCCTCTATGTTGCGTTTTCAACATCGGTTTGTTTCGCGTCTCTTCGAGATTTTTTCTTCTGATATCTTAAGTGTTTGCGCCGCAAGCGTTTTTCCTTCGCTCCTTTGGAGGGTTTCGTGGGTATTCTCGGGGCGTCTTCGTACAGAGCGTCTTCTATAAGCCGGTTTATTTTTTCAACGGCTGTTTTTCTGTTTTGCTCCTGAAACCGTTCTTCCTCGCTTTCAACCTCAAACTCATCGTTCTCGTTTATCCGTCCCGCAAGCTTGCGCCTTATTGTCGCTTTTTCTTCTTCTGAAAATGGAAGTTCGCCTATATTTACCCATGCCTGTATTTTGGTCGAGCGCCTGTTCACTCTCTGCCCGCCGGGGCCGCTCGCTCTTGACGCCTTTAAGCGTATATATTTTTCGTCTATAGGCATGTTACGCGCAAATTTGTTTGATGAAAAAATTTTAATGTATAATGAGCCGATGGACAATGCGTTAGGCGTTGGTCAATGGATTTTACACAATCCCGCGTGGACGGATGCCATAATCGCATTGGGCATGGTTATATATGGGAGCGCGACGATTCTGGTTTCGGTGTATCTTGCCATAAACCACGACATTGAATGGACAAGGCTTTTCGCGATTGTGTTGGGCGTTATGATAATCGAGGACGTATTCTGGTACTATCTCGGGCAGATTATGCGGCATACGCGGTTTGGATGGAGGTTTTACAAAAAGCACAAGTCAAACAAGCGAACGCAGGCATATTTGCATTATCTCAAAAAAAACATATCAAGGATTTCCATTGTCTCAAGATTTCTTCCCGGGGGCGCGATAACGGTTGTTTTTTTAATAGGGTGGTCCCGCACAAAAATCTCCCGTTTTTTGAAAGTGGATATGGCCTCTATCGCGCTGTGGTTTGGAAGCATGACGGTTGTGTCTTATTTTCTTATGTCGGGACTGCACTATCTTCACTCTGAAGAAATCTTCCGAAACGTTGAAATAGGCATAGCGGCGGCTGTTTTGGTTTTCGTGTTTGGTGGCCAGATTTTCCGCAAGTTGTTTGGTAAATATGTGGGCCTTGAATTGAAAGCCGAGGAGTTTGGAAAAAAGGTGGAAGAAGCAGAAAAAGAAACACAGGAGCAAAAAAAGAACAGCGTACAGGAGAAAGTCGAGAAAATTTAAGTTGCGGGATAAATGTTTTTTTGTTAGTGTAATGGCGTTGTTTTGGGTTGGTGGTGCCTATCCTTTGCGGGGACTCGCCGCTTCGGAGAGTAAAATTAGGAGGGCATGGATAGCCTGGATAGCTCAGTGGTAGAGCGAAGGTCTGAAGAACCTTGCGTCGGGGGTTCAATTCCCTCTCCAGGCACGAACAGCGAAGCTGTGAGGTGTGGCCTGGAGGAGCATGCAAATTTATTTTCGTGCGTTCCGGGAATTGAATGGGAAGGGGCGATGGGGAAACGGTAGTTTCCCCAAGGCGGAGGTATTGGAACCGCTGGGTTCCTAAGGAGCCACGATAAAATCGTGGGCGACGTTCAATTCCCTCTCCAGGCACGAATGATCTGTACCCCATAAAGTGGACACGAAAAAGAGTGGAAGTGTTAGTATGGTTATAATAATCCTAATCCCCCCTTACTTTATGTTTAAATAGTTTCGGCAGGTTCAGATGTCTTAAAAGCGTGAGAAGCGCCACGGTGAAAATAGCGGCGAAAAAGCCGAATTTTACGAGGCCTATTCCGGCGAGTATTCCCAAAGCGGCCGCGAACCACACGGTCGCGGCAGTGGTGAGCCCATGCACGTGAATTCCTTGTTTCACTATGATTCCGGCGCCAAGGAAACCGACTCCAACGACAACGTTGGCGATGACGCTTAAAAATCCGCTGTTTCTTGCTATAACATCGCTAAGATTTGCCGGCGATGTTGATATTATATACGGCAAAACCACACCCACTATCGAAAAAATCGCGGCGCCCGCGGAAACTATCATATTCGTTCGGAGTCCGGCTTCCTTTCCGATGTATTCTCTCTCAAGCCCTATAATCGCGCCGAGAACCACCGCGACGCAAAAACGGAATATCATATCTTCGATGGTAAGCATATATTTAATATAACTATAACACTTTGTAGGCGGTTAAACAGAATATGTGGGATGTTGTTCTTCGATTCCGCTTACGTAATTAGCATACCTCGCGAGCGCGAAAAGCATCGCGGAAAGACGGTTGAAAAATTTCAGGGACGCGCTTGACACCGGGAAGTCCGAAGCGCATCGCACGGCAAGCCGCTCGACTTTCCTTGATTTAGCTCTTGCTATATCAAGCCGCGCCGCAAGTTCAACCCCGCCGGCGATGATAAACTTTGTTATCTGCGGCAACTCCGCGTCAATAATTTTTATCACACCCTCCGCGTACTCCGTGTGACGCTCTTCAATCCGGTGTTTTGAATTTATTTCGAAAACAGCGCCCCCTAACTCCGATTGGGCCATAAATATAATTTCCTGCGTTTTCAAAATCATCTCCCCGAATATCACAGATGATTTTTTGTTGCCCGCCCCATCAATCGCCGCCGCTTCCACGGCGCACCATCCGAGTATGGAATTCAGTTTGTCTAATTCGCCCAAAAGTTCAAGCAACGAATGGCTCTTCGAAATTTTTTTGTTATTGACTGCGCTTTCCCCGCCGTCTCCGTCCCCAGTAAAAAACATCGTGCGCATGAAATTTATTTTAAGTTTTAGAAATCGGCGTTTATTTCTTCAAGTTCCATTTCGATGTCGTTGGTATCAATAATGCCGTTTAGTCCGCCGCCTTCTTCCGAAGAAGAAATATCTTGCGGCGTTATGGTTGTGGTCGCGGTTTCTCTTGCGTTGCCGCTATCCGTATTCTGTTCCTCAAGCGTTGGCCATGTTTCTATACTCGATGGTTCTTTTTCTGGACGCAACGCGAAAAACGCCGCCAAAGCCGCGATAATCACCACTAAAACGACCGCGATTATAACCGTTTTTGATTTTGCTGTTACATTCATATTTTTGTTCTTTTAAACATTATATCAGAAATTTTGCATATTTCAGGCGGTGCGATATTATGATGAAACAGTCATTATGAAACACTTAAGCAAAAATTTAATAATAACGGTGCTTGCTTTGTTCCTTATAACATTCGCGTTTTCTTCCCTGCTCGACATTCAACCCAACAAGCCGGAGACAATTAGTTTGAACGCGCTTGCGGAAAAGATAAACTCCGGAGCGGTTTCGAAAATCACCGTGAATGGGGAAGATTTGGAAATCGAACTGTCTGATGGCACAAAATCAATGTCGCGTAAGGAAAGTGAGACAAGCGTTTCACAGACGCTCGCAAACTACGGGGTATTGCCCGACAAGCTGCTTAAAGTTGAACTCGATGTTAAAAGCCCGGGAGGATTTGGATACTGGATGGGCGTTCTTTTGCCCGCCATCATTCCTGTTATTTTTATGCTTCTGATTTTTTGGTTTATCTTTCGGCAGGCAAAGGTGGGCGCGAATCAGGCGCTCGCTTTTGGAAGAGCGAATTTTCGCATATTCAGTCACAAGAAGGACAAAATAACATTTAAAGACGTAGCGGGCCTGAAGGAGAGCAAGGAGGAACTTGAAGAAGTCGTTGATTTTCTAAAAAATCCGAAAAAATTCCTCGACATCGGTGCTAAAATACCACGCGGAGTTCTTTTAATGGGTTCTCCGGGAACGGGAAAGACGCTTCTTGCCCGCGCGGTCGCGGGAGAAGGAAACGTGCCGTTTTTCCACTTGTCCGCCTCCGAATTCGTTGAAATGTTCGTTGGTGTAGGCGCCTCGCGGGTGCGAGATTTATTTGAAACGGCGAAACGTGCCGCACCGTCCATAATTTTTATTGATGAAATAGACGCAGTCGGGCGCGAACGCGGCACGGGACTTGGCGGAGGACACGATGAGCGCGAACAAACACTGAACCAAATTCTTGTTGAAATGGACGGTTTCGACCGCAATACGAACGTTATAGTGATGGCGGCGACAAACAGACCGGATGTTTTGGACCCGGCGCTTCTAAGGCCCGGGCGTTTTGACAGAAGGGTCGTGCTTGATATGCCGGACATGAAAGACAGGGAGGAAATTTTGAAAATACACTCCAAGAACAAGCCGCTTTCGCAGGTTGACTTGAAGTCAATAGCCGTGAGGACTCCGGGATTTTCCGGAGCCGACCTTGCCAATCTCGCGAACGAAGCGGCAATTTTGACGGCTCGGGAAAACCGAAAAAAAATAACACAGGACGATTTTTTCAACTCAATCGAAAAAGTGCTTCTTGGTCCGGCGCGCCGTTCACGCGTGATTTCCGAACAAGAGAAGAAGATAACCGCGTATCATGAGGCCGGCCACGCTCTTGTGGCCGCAGGGATAAAGGACAGCGATCCTGTTCATAAAGTCACGATAATAAGCCGCGGAATGGCGGGAGGATATACCTTGAAACTCCCGATTGAAGACAGGCGCATTAGGACAAAAGCGGAATTTTTGTCCGACCTTGCGGTGTTTCTCGGAGGATACACGGCCGAATCACAGGTGTTCGGGGATATAAGTACCGGTTCGTCGAGCGATTTGAAACAAGCAACGGAAATCGCGAATAAAATAGTTACACAATACGGAATGAGCGAGAAACTCGGTCCCCGCACGCTTGGCAAGAATTACGAAATGGTGTTTCTCGGCCGCGAAATCGCCTCGGAAAAGGACTACTCCGAGAAAACCGGTGAGCTTATAGACGAGGAAGTGTCGCGCTTCTTGAAAAAAGCGTTTGACTTCGCAAAAAAGATAATTTTATCGCACAGGCCCGCGCTCGACGCTATCGCGCTGAAATTGATTGAGCAGGAAACAATCGAACAGGAAGAATTCAATAAAATAATTTCTTCGTTTAAAATAAAACAAATAAAAGTGGCGTAGTTTAGTATTGAGTATCGGAGCGATAAGTAATAAGTAAGTACGCAGAAGTTGGTAGTTTGCGGGGAGTAGAAGTAGAGCATAAATTTCGAATTATGAATTTTGAATTTCGAATTTCGAATCAATTTCAAATGACTTAATTTTTCAAATCCCGGATCGTGATTTTTGATTCCTAAATGTTTAAATTTCAAAGTTAGAGATATTTGCGGAATTCCCTTTTTTCTTATTCGACCCCTCTTTCCGCTTTTAAAAATTAAAAATTGGAATTCGCCAGCTGGCGAAAAAAATTACAACCACGCTACAAGCGGGGTAGTTCTAAATGTGCCCTCGTGAGGAGTCGAACCCCAATTACGAGATCCGCAATCTCGCGTCCTATCCTTTGAACGACGAGGGCAACTATGTTGCGGCTGTTTAAAAACCGAGATAGGCGGACAGAGCGTCTATGATCGGTTCTTCATATTCTACTTCAGGAATTTTTTCTAGCAACATTTCACGGGCTTTTTCACCGAGTTTGGAGTCAATGGGGATTCGCACGTAAGGATTGATATTGACACGCTTTCTTATTACGAGTTCATCAAGCGAGTTACGGCGCTTTATGACGGAAAACTCTTTAAGCGAGTCAAACGGCATTTTTATTTTTCCAACAACCTCTATTCCCTCCTCCGATATTTTGAATTCGCATATCTGCGGGCGTTGTTTTGAGAGAAACACAACAAGCGCTCCGGCTCCGATAAGAAACAGTCCAAAGAAAAAGTTGCCGAATATAAACGCGAGCACGCTGCCTGCTATGGCTGTCCCGAAAACCGACAACACCCAGGAAAGTGATTTTTTTGAATAATCGTATTCAGCGGCGCGCCATAATATCGTTTCCAAAACGATTTTTTTCTTTTCGTCTGTCTTTTGCGATGCGTCGTCACTCTTCTTTGCGCCGCTTCCTTTTTCAGCAACCATTTTTCTTTTCTTTTTCGGGTCCATACCTATAAATTATATTTCAATTTGATTCCCCGCGCGAGCCGTCATACTTCTTGTCGTCCTGCTTTGTAAATTAAAAATTACAACCCCGCTACAAGCGTGGGAGTTCTGAAGGTGTAGTATTCTCGAATTAGTCCGAACGCATTTTGCCCAACCCGCAAGCGCGGCTCCGCCACGTTGATGACAATCTCAAGTTTTTCTTTGGTGGCACCAGTTCTTTTACAGAAATTAAAAAACAGGATTTGAAACTATTTCACAGTAAAGGTCGCAGAATTGCTCTTAAACTCATCGCCCCAAGTGATCACGTAGACTCTATATGTACCTGGAAGTGCTTGAATGGTTTCGCATGATGATGTAATTCCGGAATAGCGTCCGGTTTCGGAACCAGTTGGACAATTATCCGCTACCGTTACCGTCATCATTTTTTCGTTGTATACAGAACCATAAAAGGTTAGTTTCTTACCATCACTTCGTTCAAAGATAGCTATCTGGTCCCCTTCAAATCCAGCCAAATTACAACCGCGAATCTCTACTTTAGTTCCCACTGTACCAGACGTCGGAGAGATCGAAGTAATGACTGCTGGAAGATCTTTTCCGCCAACAGTGTGGGTTTCATCTACACAAGTAGTTGGCAAAGATTGCGAAGGTGTGACTGGGGGTTTAGTAGCTGGTGGATTTTGAGAGACAGAGTTATTGGCTGGCGGAGGTGTCGTGGGTTCTGTGTTTTGTAAATTATTAGTTTGTGATTGTTCGACTGGAGCTGGTTTCTTGACTAAAATTACATACCCCAACGCACCCGCTAGTATGACTACCAAAACAATAAGCACTATGTTTGCAAATCCTTTTTGATTATTCATGTTTATATCTTTATTAGTTAATAATTTTCGACTTATGATTAAAAAATTTTCTTCCCCCACTTCGACTAACCTCAGTGCAAGCAAAATTAAAATATGTTTCGAGCCGATGTTTTTCTCCGGGTTCTTCTTGTGGTGAGTTTATCAAACCATATTAGAACCTATTCTTCAAATTTTCAAAGCAGAAACCAATCGCATATCCATGCGCTAAAGCGCCCACGCTTGCGTGGCCGAAGCCACTTCGGCGAGGCGAATGCCCGCGAATCCGCCAGCTGGCGGACGGAAAGCCGGCGGACTGTTTTCCTACATAGGGAGAATACATTCAAGTTGGGCTTGTGTCGAATACTGCGCCACCACTCTTGTTTAGACCCTTTGTCTGCTTTTAAAAATTAAAAATTGCCAAACGCTCGCGAAGTAAAGAAATTTTACTTTCTCTCCCCAAGCAATACTTTTATGTCTTTTTTATCACCGTCTCTCATAATGGATAGGGTTGCGGATTCCCCCACTTCGGATTTTTCAAGAAAGTCGAGCACGCTGTTTCCGCTGATTATCTCTTCCCCGTTCCATTCGAGAATTATGTCGTTTTCTATAATCCCCGCTTTGTCGGCGGGGCTTTCGGGCACAACGGCTTTTTCCATCGGGTGCTCGCGGATAACGAGTGCCCCGTGCGAAACCGGAAGATTGAGTTTTTTTGAAAGATCTTTGGAAATGGTTGTGTAATGAATCCCAAGAAGAGGTCTTTTTATCCGTCCGTATTTTTTCAGGTCTTGGATGTCGCGCTCGGCGACGTGTACCGGAATAGCAAGGCCGATGTTTTCGGCATCCGATATTATCGCCGCGTTTATGCCTATCACGCGCCCGAATAAATCCGTAAGCGGTCCACCGGAGTTCCCTGGGTTTATAGCGGCATCGGTTTGAATAAGGCCGCGCATTTCCTGCGCCCGCGCGTTCGGTCCCGGGTAGGCCGTAATCGTTCGCGACAGGCCGGAGATTATCCCTTTGGACGCAGTGCTTTTAAACAGTCCCAGAGCGTTTCCGAATGCGAATACCGTTTGTCCGAGTTCCAGCCGCGACGAATCGCCGAGCCGCAGGAATGGCAAACTTTTCTTCGCGCTGATTTTAAGTATCGCTATGTCGTTGACCGGATCACGCGCCAAAAGTTCCGCTGAAAATTCTTCCTCATCATTCGTGATAACGGTATATTCCGCGTTCAGCTCGCTTACGACGTGCTTATTCGTGAGTATCACGCCTTTACTATCCACTATGAATCCGGAGCCGCCGTCCACCTGCACCATGCCACGCGCGTCTATCTTGTCTTTTGGTATCGTTACGGCGTCGGACAAAGCCGGTCTTTTGCCTGCGCGTGAAGAAGAAACGCTCTCGGCGGCGAGTTCTTTTTTAAGCTCGGTCAAACTTTTTTTGATGACTACAGTGACAACCGCGGGCATCACCCGCTTGATGGTTTTTATGGTGTAGGATTTTTCTCTTCGCATAAATTTCCCGTGCGGATTTATATTGATTTAATTGTAGCACAGAGACCCGCGCGAGAATCGATTGGCGAAAGCGGAGAGGGTGGGAGTCGAACCCACGGTGCGGTTTCCCGCACACTGCATTTCGAGTGCAGCACCTTCGGCCACTCAGTCACCTCTCCAAAATAGCTGTTTTAAACTTTGACTTTTTCTTTCTGGTGCGGCGTTTCTGAATTAATCCGAACGCATTTCGCTCAGCCCGCAAGCGCGGCTCCGCCACGTCGATGACAATTTCAAGTTTTTCTTTGGCGGTTAAATTTTTCTCGATAAGGTCGAAAATCTAAAATAACTATGTACCAATCTTTACCTTCAGCCGAATATTGTTCAACAACTTTTAAACCAACCTTGTCCAAGTGTGCGTGAAGAGAACGTGGATTATTTGCTCCGATTTCAGAAACACCAAGGTCATATTCATCAGCTAATCTCGCTTCTAGTTCTTGATAAAGTTTTTCCAACATTCCTTTTGCACGATAATTTTTGTCAATACAAACCTGAGCTAGTATGCAATATCTATATTCATCTAAAGATTTACCCTCAAATTGAATAGATTTAAATCTTTCTAAAAAAGGATCCAGTAAAGGAATCTGTTTTCCGTGCTCAACAGACATCGGCATTAGATACCCGACTACTTTTTCTCCAACTCGAGCAACAGTAATACCTTCTTGTCCAGCTATTTCCTTTAAGAGTTTTGGTGACGTCTCAACACTTACAAAACCCTGTTGCCGTTTTTCTTTATCAGAAACATTACGAGCTAAATTTTCTTGTTGCAACCGAGAAATATCAGTTAAATCTTTGTCTTTAGCCAATCCAATTTCAGGAATAAATTGTTCAAAAGGTTTTTCGGTTTCCATATGATTAAAATTTTCTTCCCCCACTTCGACTAACCTCAGTGCAAGCAAAATTAAAATATGGTTCGAGCCAATGTTGTTCTTCGGGTTCTTCTTGTGGTGAGTTTATCACACCATATTAGAACCTACGTAATAGATAATAATAAACGGTTACCGTAATTTCTTTCCCGACTTCGGTTTCCCGTGGTGTATATGTACATCAAACACCGATGTTAAGCGGCGGTCA
>Ga0075968_111_pt1 | contig 12229 bp, 10 predicted proteins | sample RifGroA2_FD_67994 | JGI IMG/M metagenome (GOLD analysis project Ga0075968, IMG submission 67994) | Parcubacteria (Jorgensenbacteria) bacterium GW2011_GWA2_45_9
AACAATAAAATTTATGGAATGTATCAAGGAGACGGTAAAGGAGACGCCGATGGCGCTGTTAAATGCGGCTATCTTTGTTGGTAGGTTGTGGTTTTAACGCATTTGCGGGGTTTGGTTTGAAACAACAGCACCGATGAAAAAAAACATTTTTTTCTTTTCCGCGTCCGTGCTTGCCGCCGCGTGCGGGGCGTTTTTGCTTTTTCAGATCGCGCGCGCGCAGAATGCCCCTTCAATTCCGGAAATCAAAAGCGTCGTAGCAAACTCTGCCTGCCAAACGGAAATTCAATGGGCTCAAAACGGAATGGCGGACAAGTTCGTGATGAGCGTGAACGGCGGAGGTGAACAACTGATTCCCGGCGTAAGTTGCGGAGGGGGAATGTGCGATAATTTGAGCTACAAGCACGACAGGAGAACGCCGAACGAGTGGTACGCGTACAGATTGAAAGCGGTGGCGGGAATAGGCGGCGGCTCCGCGTGGAGCGAAGTTAAATCAGTGAAGATGCCGGGGATAGAGGCGCCGGCTGTTCCGCTTAATCTTCGCGGGGACTGGGATGCCGCGGCAAAAAAATTAAAAGTTACATGGGACCCTGTTCCTGGATTATCAAACGGCGGATACCGTATTTACTACTCGTCAAACGGCGTCTCTTACGTTCCGCGCGACGTTCTGCCGCAAGATATGAATTTTTATGAGGATTTTTTTAACCCGTCGGTTCCGCATTATTTTCAGCTAAAGTCGTACACGTCGGGGGCCGGATGCGATACGTCGGGCGTATCGCTTCAATCGGACGGCGGCATCGCCAAATTTTCGGATTTTTCAACTGCGCTTGTCGTGCCTGCCGCTCCGTCGGAGCTGAAAGAAACCGTTACGCAGCAAAATTCCGAGTGGCGGGTGGTGTTTTTATGGAAAGCCGCGGCCGGAGCGGAAGCGTATGAGTTTCAAATTTCGTCTGACCCGTCATTTTCATCGCCGACTGTTGATATTCGCGACACGCAAGCAACTTCATATACACAGGTGTTCTCTGTAACACAATCATTTTATTGGCGCGTGCGCGCGGTAAACAAATCAAACGGAAACATAGCGTACTCGCCGTATGTTTCAGACGCCGCGTCCGTAGGATTCCCGCCTCCGTCCAATTTGCAAGCCGCCTATTCATTAGACAGGCTTAATGGAGCGGGGATAAACGTGCGGGTTACGTTAACGTGGCGGGATAATAATAGTTTTATGCCGCGGAAAGCGGAGATATTTGAAACGTCGGTTGAAAATGTCTCGACAGACGCTCGTGTTTACGGAACGCAGGCAAGATATTCTGTGAATGGGACGGCCTTTGACCCTCCGGCGCAGTCAATTTCTTTCGACCTCGCTCCGGGCAAGTTTTACTTTTATAAAGTCAGAATCACATCGCCGTCAGGGGATATATTCACGGAGTTTTCACCCGAAACCGCCGTGGACCTTACGCTTACCCAAATAACCGGCGAAATTTTCGGCAAAGCGTGGAGCGCGCACTCGAATTCGGAAAATAATGTTTGGGGAATCGGCTGGGTAAGTTTCAACTCCAAGAATCCGGACGGCTCTTTAATATCGCAAGTTCCGTACCGCGTTGCCGTTGATAAAGAAAACAAGATTGTAGGCGCGGCGTGGGCGTCTTTGGGAGGCGGGGAAAGCGGGGAATACGGGTGGCTCGCGTTCGGGGGAGAATACACGAGCGGGTGTCCGGATGGAAATTGCGCGGCAGTGCTCGACCCGTCTACCGGGAAAGTCAGCGGATGGGCGAAGTTTATAAATTCGTCGGGCGGTCAGGGCAACAATTGGGATGGATTTGTAAAACTGCGCGGCAGGGTTGATTCGAATGGGAACGGATATGAACAGGGCGACGAACCGGAATACGGTCTTTGCCTTGGAATAGGATACAAGCTTCCGGAAGCGGGTTCCGCGCCGGCGGGCGGTTCGTGCTCCGAATATGCCGGGCCGTACGGTCTTATGTGGGGAGGAAGCATTGCCGGATGGCTTATGGTTTACGGCGAGGGTGGAAATACCGAACCGCCCGGCGACATCGTGCTTACGCCTCCCGGACCTATATCTGCCGCCATTTTCGAAAAATTAAACTTCAAAGCCGACAGAAACGTTTCATGGCTTGTCGGCGCGAAAAATAAAGAATCTGTTTTGGGAGGAGATGAGGCGCTTGGGACCGTAACACCGTTAAACACAACTCCAAACGCGGTGGCGACTTATACGGCTTCTAAAAACATCGGTAAGGTTTCCGTTTTCGCTTCAAGCTCGCGTAAAATTGTGAAAGCGGACGTAAACGTAACTCAACCATACGGTTTTGTCGGATGTTCGTCGGAATCAACGTCAACAATAAGCATTTTTTGGAGAACAAGATTCGGCTCTTATTACGACAGTCCGTACACGAGTTATGCCACGCACAAGCTTGGTTTATATGTCGGTGATTCGCCCGCGACAGCGAATCAGCTTCTTGCCAATTTGACGCCCGGGCAGGCGGGAATGTTTACGCACAGCGGAGTTGAAAGCGGGAAGGATTATTATTACACGCTGTCAGCGAAGTACCAAAATGGATTTACCGCCGTTATTTCGCCCGTACTCGGTCCGTGCGGCGCGTTTATTCCGAAGCTTGTTTCCGACGCTCCGTCGCGCACGAAGATATTCAGCAATTCACCGAGCGTTATTTATGTAAACTGGAAAGACAATTCCACAAAAATAGAGCCGTATCATTTTGTCGTGGAACGCCTGAAAGCGACTCCGAATGAAAGCGCCGATTTTTCCGCCGTTAAAAATTCCAAAGGAATAGACGTTTCGTGGACGAACGACACAAAATCAACGCCTTATTATCATGTTCTCGAAAGAAAAACAGAAAATGAAGACGCGGATTTTTCAAAAATAATCGAGATTGACGGATACAATCTTCCGATACCTTCTTCGGAAGACAAAGAAATATTTTCGTTTTCGGATATGGATGTTATCGGCGGGACCGCTTATTACTACCGCGTGAAAACATGTTCAACCATTGATTTGTCGAAGGCGTACGTTCAGGCGTCCGAACTGAAAGGCGGAGGCGTGAATAAGCCGGCTGTCGCGTGCAGTGGATACGCGCCGTCAGACAGCGGAGAACGGGTCGTGGCGGTCGCGGCGCCGCGATATTTGTCGGGTGAAGTCGAACCGATCGCGGTTTCAAAAATTGGAAGCGTAATCGGAGAGGCGCTTATAGGCGGGCGCAAAGTTGATGACATCCGGGAAGCGCGAAGCGTGTTGCGGACGGTCATATCCTCCGCGAAAAACGTTTTTATGGAAGCCGGCAAAGAGATAAAAGATGTAATCCGCGTCGCGGGAGAAAAAACCAAACAGCTTATAATTAAAAATACGAACATTACGCAGGGTAAACAAATTCAGCCAAGCAGACTTGATTTATACTTTAAAACATCATTCAGGACGGATGTGCGCGAGCCGGTTTATAAAGACACGAACCTTATCCCGGACACGGTATATGTGTACCGCGTGAAGACGGTCTATGAATCGAGCGGAGTGGAAACCGAATGGGATTTGATAGGGGCGGCTAAAACATTAGCGGACAACAAGGGAGGAACAACCGAAGCAAGACCGATCTGTATGCGGAACAGCTACTGCGATTTCTCTATAATGGGTGTGAGGTCGTCTTCGGATATATCGCGGTCGCCGGCAGTTGAAGAGTCCGAAAGCCAGTGCCTTACCAACTCCGACTGCCGCGATATTGGCCGCGCTGGGCAGGCGTATGAGGAGAAGTAGTTTGTAAAAAAGTCCATAAAGTTTGTAAAGTAGGAAACACCCAAAATGCCAAATATCAAAGCTCAAACCCGCCCGAATGGCCGAAGTTATTCGGTCGGGCAGGTGACAAATTAATGACTGAATGTCAAATATCAAAAAGGGAATCATTCGACATTTAGGTAAAGGTTTAAGAGATTAAGTTATTTAAAATTGATTTAAAATTTAGAATTCGAAATTCAAAATTATTTCTTCGGGGTGTTCTGCGCTCCGTAGCTCTGTGTAGAGTTACGCTTTCGCAAACACAAGGGCGAGAACGATTCTCGCCCCGCTCTTTTTCAGAAGCCGCGCGATTTCGGATACGGTTGAGCCGGTCGTGCACACATCGTCTATTATTATGAAATTTTTCCCGCGGATGAACTCGGGAACGCGGGTTTCAAAACTTCCGGCAATGTTTTTCAAACGCTCCGCGCGCGTCTTGCACTCTGTCTGTGACGGGGTATTTTTTGTTTTGAATATGATGTCGTCTACAAAGAAAAGCGACTCCGCTTTGTTTGACTGTTTTATAAACTCGCGGGCGAGTAAGGCGGATTGATTATATCCGCGCTTCAGGATTTTTTTCTTATGAATAGGCACGGGTATTACGAAAAACGTTAGGTTGTCGAATCCGACCTCGGCAGACAGCCGGTCAAAGTATCCGGCGATGATTTTCCCGAGCGGATGGGCGAGAAACTTTTTGTTTTCGTATTTTATCGCATGAATAATCCGCTGTGCCGCCGCGCGGTCGAAACGGGTAGCCGCGCCGAGAACGCACGGGGCGCCGGCGTGGCAAACCTTGGAGAGCGAATACGCCCGCGCTCCGCACCACGCGCAGAAAAGTGAGGTATTTATCGGCAGAGATTTTTCGCAGTTCGCGCAAAGCGGGTACGCATTGGTCTTTACTTTCACCTCGCAGTTCGCGCACCTCGGCGGAAATAAAACATCAAGCGCGAAGCATAATATTTTTTCCCGCGTCATAGATTTTAGTATAAGACAGCAAGCGGAAGTTGGTAGTTAGTGGAATAGAGCAGGAATTTTGAATTACGAATTTTGAATTTCGAATAAAACTCGAATGAACGAAACAAGAAAAATGCGATTTATCCAATAAAATCCCTTCGTGTTTAAGTAATTCAATACTTCAATCCGCCCGACTGGTGGACGAAATTCAAAATTGTTTTTTAATTAGCCGCTACGGGTTATAATAAACACAATGAAGTTGAACATAATATCTGATTTTTTCCGCGACATAGGGAATTTTTTGAAGGGTGGAACGGTGCTCGGGATAGACATAGGCACGTCATCCATAAAAATCATAGAGCTTACGAAGCGCGGCGACACGTTTGTTGTTTCGAATTACGGCATTCTCGAGACGAAAAAATATCTTAATTTCCCGAATCAGGCGATACAAACAAGCTCCGTGCACATTTCGGAAAAATACGGCGCGGAATTACTTTCCATTCTGCTCCGCGAAATCAAACCGAAGACGTCGCTTGTTGTAGCTTCAATTCCGGCGTTCACGAGTTTCACGACGGTGCTCGACATTCCGGTTTTATCAAAAGAAGAGGTGGTAAATATAGTAATGTTCCAGGCCCAGCAGTACATTCCGCTTCCGCTCAAAAAGGTATCGGTCGAGTGGCACTACATAGAAGAATTCGAGGGGCCTCGCGGGCAGAGATTTCAGAGGATTCTTCTCACGGGCATACCAAACGACGTTATAGAGAGATACAAAGCGATTTACAAAAAAGCGGGGCTTCGGCTCGCGTCTCTCGAGATAGAACAATTTGCGCTTTTGCGGTCGCTCCGAAACTTTATTTCAGAACTCCCGACCCTCGTCGTGGACATAGGCGCGCAGTCAACGGACATAGCGGTCGTAGAAAACGGACTCATAAAGCAAATCGAACAGACGGATTACAGCGGAATATACCTGACACAGGCGCTCGCGAAAAGTTTGGATATAAGCATGGTTCGCGCGGAAGAACTGAAACGCCGCCGCGGGCTTTCTCCGGACGGCGCCGAATCGGAGTTATCAACATTACTTCTGCCATTCCTGGATGTTATAATACAAGAAACGATGCATGCCAAAACGGCGTACGAAAGGCGCTACGGGCATAAGGTTGAAAGGATTATGCTTGTGGGTGGCGGCGCCAATTTGACGGGCATTGAAAAATATTTCTCTTCGCAGACAGGGATGCGGATTATACATCACTCGGTGTTTATGGGGATGAGCTATTCCTCCGAAATGGAGCCGGTCGTAAAGACACTCGGGAATCAGCTGGCGGTGGCTCTTGGCCTCGCGAAAAAATATTTCTTATAAAATATATTATATGGGAATCATACCGCAAACTTACAGAGATCAGACAACGAGTCAACTCGCCGAGAGCCGTATAGTTACGGGACTGCCGTGGAAAATTCTTTTATTTTCGGTGTTCCTTTTTGGGTTTTCAATTCTGGTGTTTTTCGGTCTTCGTTTCGGATATAAAACGTATCTTTCCACGCGTTCGGAAAATCTGGACGCGCGGCTCGAAGAACTCGCGAGCAGGGTGAGCGGAGAAGACGAGCAGGACTTAATAGCTCTTTATTCGCAGATAGTGAATCTGCGCGAAGTGCTGAAAAGCCATAAATTTACCGTGAACACCATTGAACTGCTTGAGAAATACACGCTCCCGTCCGTTTATTTTTATGACGCAAGAATATCCGGAGGAAACGGAACTATGGATATGCGGGGCAAGGCGAAGACGATGCGGGATTTTGTGGAACAACTTTCGATTTTTGACGCCGCTCCGGAATTCGCCGAAAAAACGGCGGTTGACAGAATTTCTTTTGATGCGAACCAGGCAGTTGACTTTACCATAATTCTGAAAGCGTCCGACGACACGCTCGCGAGATTTTAATTTTTTATATTATTTATGAAACCGTCAACAAAAAGAATTCTAAGCATAATACTTTCGGTCGCGCTCCTGGTCGGCGCGCTTGTAGTATACGGGAATTTCATACGTCCGGAGATGGAGAGCGTCGCGAAAGCGAGGAGTTTGGCGGCATCAAAAGAAAATCTGTTAAATAACCAGACCGCCGCGGTAGTCCAGGTTCAGAATGTAATAAGCCAATTCCAGACGGCTGAAGGGTTCAGCGAAAAAATAGCTCTCGCGATTCCACGCGAACCGGCGACAACCGACGCTCTGAATCAGGTTTACGCCATTTCACTAAGCAGTAAAGCCGACTTGCTTGATTTCTCGGTTGAAATGCAACCGTTTCGAACGCCGTCCGGCGAGTCGGTTATACGTCAACTCGGAACGGTGTCTCTTAATATATCGGCGCGCGGCGCGTATCAGGATATAAAATCGTTTTTGCAGTCACTTGAAACGAACGCGCGCATAGCAAATGTCGGCGAGATGCGCATAACGCCGGTGGCCGGAATGAGCGGGACATACACGATAAGCGCCACGGTCGAAATGTATTTCCAAAATTAAAAATATGGCAATAGTAATAGAAGAAGAACAGAAAAAAACAAACTGGCTTACGATGCTCGAAATTGTGATAGTTTTCGGAGTTCTGCTCTGGGGAGCGTATTTCGTTTTATTCCAGAAACCGGAGCTTATAGAAATAGTGGCGCCCGCGAAACTTCAGGGCATTTCAAGCGTGTCCAAACTATCATTTGACCCGAGCGGCGTTATTGATTCTCCGACGTTCAAGTCGCTCCGTGAATACGCGGGGGAAGTTCCGAGAACGCAGGTGGAAGGAAAAGAAAATCCTTTTGAACCGTTTTGATGAAAGAGATGCCCTGTTAATTTTGTTAAGCAAAACGCGCCCGCGCGCGAGTTTTTTTGGGGAGAATAATTATTTTTATGACGGACAAGCAATTATTTGACGAGCTGGTTTCGAAAGGAATAATAGACGGGACGCTCGCGGAAAAAATTATCCGCGAAGCGGAACTTGCGAACGCGCCCGCGGAAGAGCTGCTTTACGAACGCGCAAGGGTGGACGAAGAAGCGGTCGGGAAAGTGAAAAGCGCGCTCTTAAAAGCGCCTTATAAAAAAATAGACCCGCAGGCGATTCCCGAAGAAGTATTGAGAATAATTCCGAAAGACATTTCGGAAAATTACCGCGTGATTCCTCTTGAGAAAAACAAGGATATGCTCATCGTGGGCATGCTCCGGCCGGACAACTTGAGGGCGCAGGAAGCGCTTAAGTTTATAGCGAAGCGCGAGCGTTTGAGTTTGGGGGTGTATATTGTAACGCCGTCGGCTCTCGCCGATGTATGGAGGAGGTACGAACCGTACAAAGACGAAATAGCGGCGGCCATAAAGGAGATGAATTTAAGACCGGGCGCCGGAAGTAGAATAGTCGCGCTTGAGGAAGGAGTGCGCACGGCCGAAGACGCTCCTGTCATAAAACTCGTTGCTTCAACGCTCCGCCATGCGGTTGACAGCAAAGCATCCGATATTCACATAGAGCCACAGCATAATTATTTGCGTGTGCGTTTCAGGATTGACGGCGAACTTAGCGAGGTGGCGTCTCTGCCTCCGGTTTTGAGCCAGCCGGTAATTTCGCGCATTAAAGTTCTTGCCGAACTTCGGCTGGACGAAACGAGAATTCCGCAGGATGGGCGTTTTCGCACGGAAATAGGTGGGAGAGAAATTGATTTCCGCATAGCGACATTTCCGACTCCTTCGGGAGAAAAAGCGGCGATAAGAGTTTTGGACGCGGTTGCCGGACTTAAAAACCTGAACGATTTGGGTCTGAACAGGCACGATTACGGCATAATAAACGAAGCGCTTGCGGCTCCATACGGTATGATTCTGATTTCAGGGCCGACCGGCTCCGGAAAAAGCACGACTTTATACGCTATGATGCAGAAATTGAATTCCGAAAAAGTAAACGTAGTGAGTTTGGAGGACCCAGTTGAATATTTTATGCCCGGGATAAACCAATCACAGGTGAAACCGGAAATAGGTTACACGTTCGCTTCCGGACTCCGCCAAATTTTAAGGCAGGACCCCGATGTCGTTATGGTCGGAGAAATACGGGACGGCGAAACCGCGTCTTTAGCCGTGAACGCCGCGCTTACCGGACACATTATGCTTTCAACGATTCATACGAATAATTCAATCGGCGTGATTCCGCGTCTCATAGACCTCGGCGTTCCGCCATTTTTAATATCATCCGCGGTAAACGTGATGCTTGCGCAGAGGTTGGTCGGCAGGCTTTGTGAAAAATGCAAATTTGCGGAAGATGCCGGTCCCGGTATGGAAAAAAATATAGGGGAGGCCATAGGCAGTTTGCCGGAGAGCGAGCGAAAGGAAATTGAAGACAAATTTGGCAAGGCGCCGCACAAAATATATCACGCGGGAGGAAAGCCCGACTGTCCGGTTTGCCGCGGCAAATGGGGCAGGCGCTCTCTCTGTTGGGCGTTAATATATCTACCAAGGGCATTGATATCACAAGCCTAGACCGCGGCTTACTTATTCAGTATGGCTTGATTGCCGCTTTAGCCATCGCGGTACTGGCCGCCGTTATTTTGATTACTCAGGCCATTAGGAATATCCCTGTTACTTACTCACGGGGAGTGCGGGCCGGGGTACGGACGGCGGTGCCATCGCATCTATCATTGCGCCTTAACTCGGCCGGTGTCATCCCCATCATTTTTGCCATCTCTATTTTAATTACCCCGGCCTTTTTAGCTCAATTCTTTCTGCACGCTCGCTCTCAAACCCTGCAAAATGTGGCTCAGTTTGTGATATCTATCACTAAGACTAACTCACCCTACTACGCGCCAATTTACTTTTTGTTAGTGGTGGTGTTCACATTCTTTTACACTTTTGTGGTTTTTCAGCCCAAAAAGATTGCCGAGAACCTCTCAAAGCAGTCTGGCTTTATCCCCGGCGTCCGCCCAGGCACAGAGTCTGAGCGCTATCTGCATAACGTAATTCTACGTCTAACGGTGTTTGGCGCTCTGTTTTTGGGCTTAGTAGCTATTTTGCCGGCTATATTGCAAAACTTTACTGGCACTACCACGTTTACGCTCGGCGGTACCGGTCTCTTGATTGTTGTCTCTGTGATTATTGAAACTATGCTGGCCATCCGCGCTCAAATTGTAACGGCCACGTACGATACAGATTAAAAAACGGCCCGGGCGTGTTACACGCTCGGGCGTTTAGGTTTTGGCCGTTTTGGCCATGAACAGCCGTCATCCATTAGCGATTTCTCTCCCCCCGGAGCGAATCAGAATGTTGATAATGGCCCGAATGTGGGCGGATTGTCTGGGCGGGTACGGTTCCGGGAAAACGATTGTTAGGCTAATCGGTTCCTGAACGTCCTCGTCATAAGTGAGCATGCCTTGGTGGGGGCGCAGTCGGCTTTGGACCATTTGGCGACCAATTTCGGCCAGACCAATCAGGTCAATGAACTGAACGGAGTCATCTTTCTCGGTGTAAACCTTGAAAGAGAAAGAGCTTGTTTGCATCTGGCTCTTTTTGGCATTGGCGGCAATCAAGGCGCGCCTCCTTTTACGGCGTGGATCAAAGAACGAACCCTCTACTTACATCTGTACAAGCCTAACCTTGATTTGTCAACGGCTGGGAGTATGCTGATCTTGCATGATACTCCAGGCGGTAATCCGTTGGCTGGTTTAGTTTAGGAAAAAAATTAGCATAACAAAGGAGGTATATGGCCTGGCTTGTTGCTATTGTGGCTGGCGCCTTAATTGGCTGGATTGCCAGTATGATTATGGGTACCGATAACGAAATGGGGTGGATATCTAACGTGTTGGTTGGTATTTTAGGAGCCGTGCTGGGCCGCTGGCTGTTTGGCAGCGTACTGGGCATTGGCAGCGCATTTGCTGATAATTGGTAGATTGCCAACTTGCTTTGTAGCTGTCAAGCTACAAGTATGCCTCAACTAAATTTTCGCGGGAAGCCGTTTGTGCAAAACCTGCACTTTACGGTACCGTACCACGAGCTAATCCCGCAAAAAGATAAAAGCCTAACCGCTAAAGTTAGCTTGCATGATAACCTAATTGTGCACGGCGACAATCTTTTAGCGCTTAAAGCTCTGCTGCCTACCTATGGCGGCAAGGTTAAGTGTATCTACATTGACCCGCCTTACAACACTGGCAACGAGGGTTGGGCCTACAACGATAATGTCAACTCGCCAATTATGAAAGAATGGCTAGGCAAAACGGTTGACCGCGAAGATCTCACCCGTCACGACAAATGGCTCTGTATGATGACACCCCGCCTCAAGCTTTTGCGTGAGCTGTTAAGAGACGACGGCGTTATCTTTATTTCAATTGACGATAACGAAGTTCATCATTTACGTATGCTGATGGACGAAATTTTTGGCGAAGAGAATTTTGTGGCCACCGTGATCTGGCATAAAATGGATAGCCCAAAAAATACAGCCGTTCATTTTAGTGAAGACCATGACTATATTATTATTTATGCAAAAGACGGTGCCGTCTGGCGTCCGAATGCACTAGCCAGAACAGATGCGATGGTTGCTCGGTATAAAAACCCAGACAACGATTCTCGCGGTCCCTGGCTGTTGAGTGATCTAGCGGCGAGAAATTTCTATGCCCAGGGCAGGTATCCAATTACAACGTCTTCTGGCCGGGTTATTGAGGGTCCGCCGGCTGGCAGCTATTGGCGGGTTAGTAAAGAAAAGTTTGATGATCTTGCCTATGATATCAAAGCCAGGCTGCTGATGGACGATTTTAAAGAGCCTGCAGGATCGCCAAAAGAATTTGTGATGGTTGTCCAAAACCTGGAAACCGGGGAATACTATGAGCGTAACGGCAATCTGGTGCTTGGTTCTGGGACCACTGCCCAAGCTGTTTTGCAACTCAACAAAGAGGACGGTGGTAATCGCAAGTTTGTGTTGATAGAAATGGAAGGTTACGCGGATAAACTAACGGCGGAAAGGGTCCGGCGGGTTATTAAAGGTGTACCGGCCAGTAAAAATGAAGCTCTAAAAAACGGCTTGGGTGGCACGTTAAGCTTCTTTGAGCTTGGTAAACCAATTGAGGTTGACAGCATTCTCTCTGGCAAAAACCTGCCTAGCTATAAAGAACTAGCCCGTTATGTATTTTTCACCGGTACAGGTGAAGAGTTTGATGAAAGCAAAATAAATGAGAAGGCCGGTTCCATTGGTGAGAGCAAAGAGTATCAGGTTTATCTGCTTTACAAACCAGACGTTGAGTATCTGCGTAAAACCGCCCTCACTTTAGATTTTGCCGAGCAAATGGCACCGCGGAGTGGCAAAAAACGCCTGGTTTTTGCCCCAACCAAGTATCTGAGCCAAGACCAGCTTGACGAACACCGCATCCTCTTTGCCCAACTCCCATTTGCTAGAAGAGCATTTGCCAACATTGCTTTCTCTAACAGCAGCTGCCAAAGAAGTTTCTCACGGCAAAGTATCTGTGGTTATTGGCGGAGGAATGGG
>Ga0075968_109_pt1 | contig 11202 bp, 10 predicted proteins | sample RifGroA2_FD_67994 | JGI IMG/M metagenome (GOLD analysis project Ga0075968, IMG submission 67994) | Parcubacteria (Jorgensenbacteria) bacterium GW2011_GWA2_45_9
AAATAACTTTCGAGTGTTTTATAAATAATATTAAAAAACGCCTGACAAGGAACCGTTCAGGCGCGAATGAAAGTCGCGGTAAATCCATCTGTTAAAAACCCGGAACAAGCAACACCGTTGCAACTTCTAATGAATGGTATTTTGGCGGATAATCGTCTGGTCGTTGTCCCGAAGGTGAGAGATTATTTCCATCTCCGGACTAAGCGCTATCGTCCTCCCCAAATACTGCCCCGACGTAAAGTGCGGCAGAAGAACGTAATCCGCGCCATTTTTATAAAGAATTTCGGCGTCTTTTTCCGTGTCGGCTCTCACTATTATTTTAGGCCGCGAGAAATCGTCGGGCGCGAATACCGAAAGCAGTGAGAGTCCGTCTTCCAAACTCGGACTTGTGCAAACTACAAGCTTGGCGTCCTTGAGCCGCGCGACTTCCCTCATCTCTTCGTCGGCAACGTCGCCGTAAACCACAGAAAAACCTCTCGCCTTCATCTTTTTAATCACATTTGGGTCGAAATCCACCACAAGAAGTTTTTCCCGAGGTAAACCGAGAGCTATACTCTCCCCGGTCCGTCCACATCCTATCAAAACAACATCCTTCGCATCCAGCCCGTCGGACGATTCGGTTTCCTTCGTTTTCTTGCGTTCAAAAATGGATAGCGGGCGGGAAAGCGCGGAAAATATCTTGTCGCCATGCGTTATAAAATAAGCGGAACTGGCTATCGTGATTATGCCAACGGCGGTTATGAGCGCGACAACGTTTTCCGTTATGTGTCCGAGTTTTAATCCGAGCGCCGCCAAAATCAAACTGAATTCCGAAATCTGCGCGACAGTCGTCCCCGCCAAAAAACTTGTCCGCTTTTTATAACCCATAATCCCCATAATCACGAGCACTATAATCGGATTTCCGATAAGAACGAAAAGTGAAAGGATAATAGTGGGAATTATCAATCCGCCGAATCCCGCAAAGACGAATGACGCTCCTAAAATCACGAAAAACACAAGCATAAAGAAATCTCGGAGCGACCGGAGTTTGTGCGAAATTTCGAAATGCTCGGACGAGTTGGCAAGCGCGAGACCGGCTAAAAATCCGGCAATCTCAATTGAAAAACCGAGCTTTGAAACTACGGTTGCCACAAGAAACAACCACGCCAAGCTTACTAAAAAAAGCAGTTCATGCGAACGGGATATTTTACCGAATAAAAGCGGGATTATTTTTCTCCCCAAAAAAAGCATCAGGACAAAAAGCGCCGCTCCTTTCACCAAAGTAAGAACGGCGTTTTGCCATATTCCAGCTCCGCCATTTCCCAAGCCCGCGAGCAATATAAGAATGATGATCGCCGCCAAATCCTGGACCAGGAGAAATCCGACGCTTATTTTCCCGTACAAACTATGGAGGTCGTGCTTGTCTGACAATAATTTCACCACAATTATCGTGCTCGAAAAAGTGAGCGCTATCGCTATATAAAGAGCGTGAATTAAAGGAAAACCGAGCGCGGAGGATATCAAATAACCAAAAAGGGCGGTAAACGCGATCTGTCCGACACCGACTATAATCGACGTCTTCCCGACAAGCCGCAGTGAAGTGTAATTTATCTCAAGCCCGACCAAAAAAAGCAGGAACATTATGCCAAGGTCCGAAAAAACGGAAAACACTTCTCTGTTCTGTATGTTCAAAAAACCCGAATAAGCCACTATAATTCCCGTGGCAAGATACGCCATCACAACCGGCTGGCGTAAGAACCTGGCCGCGACTCCAAGCGCCGCGGCTATCAAAACCACAACCGCAAGTTCAAATAATCCTCCAGTCATATTCCTTTTATCATACTACAGATGTGTTTGGCATAAAAATTATTATAGCGCTATAAGGATAAAAAATTATTGTTATTTGTGGAACAAATCTGATACTATTATTTTAGCTACACAAGAGGTGAAAGGGAGAGCGATCCGCCGGCATAATTCACCGGCCCGCGAAGACCCCAATCACCAGGAAGCTGGCTGGACCTCATTTTGTCCCTTTCCCCCCAAGCAAAAAATTGCAGCCGGCTTCCGAATTTATTTTTCACCGTCCCATTGGGGCGGTTCGAATTTTAAGCGAGAAACAATACCGCCAAAACCACCAGAGCAAACAGGATAAGCCAACCGAGTGTGCATAAAAACAAAACAACCGCCTCTTTTTTGAGACCGCCGAAATACAAATTTGCCGGCGCGCCTAAAACCAAAAAACCGGTTACGGACGCCGAAACCACAAAAAGTAAAAGCATAAGCACCAGCATTAAAAATTCCGGCGACGGCGGCTTGCCAAAAAACTTCTCCGCGTGGAGCATAAGCCACGACACCGCCACGATGTACACGAACGCCCCCACGCTATTCAAAAAACTTTTAAGTAAATAAATTTGTTTTTTCATAGTTATTTTTGCTGAAAAACTTCCAGTATCGCCTCAAGCGCGGACGGCAATTCTTTTATCCCGTCGCTTCCGCTGAAATGCCCCTTGTTATGTTCCGTAACAATTATCATTCCTAACTTTTCTCTGAATATCTCTGAATCGCTTATAGGAACTAATGGATCACTATCGGAAAATATCCCAACAAATTTTCCTGAACGGGATTTTATTTTATCCCAATCGAGCGGCGTTTCAAGCCACGGCTTCGCTATCTCCACGTCGCCGTCATCCTCATACGCTTCATCTGTTAAATGAATCCATCCGGCCAAAAACACGGCACCGCCGACCTTCTCGTTTCCATGAAGCGATTCCAGATACCTTAAAATTGTTTGGGCGCCGATAGAGTGGCCAAGCAATATGGTATTTTCATCAGGAACCCCGACCTGTTTTTTGAGAAACGATACCCACGCGTCAATTTGCGGGTTTAATGGCTCCGGCATAGTCGGATTGAAAACGGTAAATCCTTTCTTTTCTAATTCACTTTTCAACCACGGAAAACACCCCTCTTCCGGATACCCATCCCACCCATGAACTATAAAAACTCTCTTTTGCATAACATTTATAATACCAAACGTTTGAATTTTTATATTTAGTGAAGGAGTGGACCTAGGCAGAATCGAACTGCCGTCTCGACAATGCGAATGTCGCGTCATACCACTAGACCATAGGCCCGTACGGCAGTTAAAACTATCGCAAAAAAAACTTAATCAAGCAAGACAACCACGCGCGCGATTTTGTCCGACTTCCTTATTTCGACAATGTCATTTTCACCGAGAAATATGGTCTCTTTGCGATTATCAACATACACGATTGCCGGCCCGCGTAAAACGCTGATGCCTATAACCGAATTCTCATCCAAAACGATATGGTCTGACTGCTCCGTACTGTTGTTGAACGCCACTCCGATTCCTACCTCAAAATAGCTGTCTGTAATGGAGCGGTAATATCCGGTCGAGCCGAACGGCGTTGCTATAACCATTCCATCGCCGATAATTTCCCCACCCATCGGCTTGTTGTTTACAAAAACCGTGTATCTTATCGCGTGGCGCGGATCCGCATTATGAACAATAACGTCGTTCATTCCGTCAAGCGTCACGCCTTTGGTTGATGCCTGTATCTTCCACATTTCACTTACTGCGAACTTACCGTTTTTCACACGGGATAAAATTTCCTCATTCGAAATATCCGGGCAAAGTTTACAAACCATGCTCGCGCGGAGCGGCAAAATCGGCACACCCGGAAACTTTTGCTCCGCCCGCATAATGGTACCATCGCCTCCGTAACTCACGACCATGTCGGGGTTACACGACACAATGCTGAAGCCCGCGGCAGACAAAAGTTTCTCCCCCTCTTTTTTCTTGACTGTGTCTACCAAAGCTACTTTCATAGATTAATATTATTTCTATCTCGTCGGGGTGCAGGGAATTGAACCCTGTCTACACGCACCCGAAGCGTGCGTACTACCGTCATACTCCACCCCGCTTGAATTATTTTTGAGCTAAAAGAATAAAAAGGCAAGGATATTATTAACTACTTATCTAAAAATTATCGAAAATCATTACACACTTAAGACATTTACTATGATAAATCCACGGCCGTGGATTTATCATAGTAAATAAAAAACACACCCCTCCTCTCCAACCATGAACCACCCACCAAGTTAATCAACTAAAATTGTGCCTTCATTATCAATGCTAAAAATGTGAACATGCTTGAAAATACCCGCTTCGTTTATATTATTCATAAATTCTTCTGGTATTTTCTTCTTGCCTATCCAAACGCTTCCCTGCAGAAGAGAAAATCCGATTTCCCGGATGCTTTCTCTCAACCAATCCCTTTTCCTTCTTTCTTTTTCCGGAATATCAAAGATTATAATTCTCAAAACCGAGTCATCTTCCGAAACATAATTTCCATTTTTATAATTCTCGCGAGCAAATTTTTCTTTTCCTTTTTTCGTTATCGCCCAAAAACTAATCTTTTTATCTTTTTTACCCTTTTTCTTTTCAATAAAACCATTTCTTTTTAAGTAATTGACGGCGTCGTAGAACCTTTGCTCATCAATAAATTTATCGCCCCAGCTCTCTTTCGTGCTTTTTCCGCTCTGCCTGTCATACAATATTTTATTAATCCTTCTGTATGATTCCCCATATCCACACATAAAGGCGCTAAACAACTCTCCGGTCATATAAGAACTTTCTTGTAATATGTCCAAGATAATCGGAATCACCTTTGGATTGTTTTGTTTTTTCATCCTTGTTTACAAAATTGATTCTTTCCCTTTGAAATATTATATCACGTTACTATGATAAATCCACGGCCGTGGATTTATCATAGTAAATAAAAAACCGGGATGGAGGATTGAAAAATACGAATCACGGTTTTCAATACAACTTTCGCGTCCTTACACGGGAAAGATTGTCCATACGTTAAAGTTTTATAAACTACCTATCCCCCGTGGTGCCGAACGCTCCGCGCGATTCTTCTTTCATTTTTTCGACTTCCTCCCACTGAACCGCCGCTCTTTCTTGTATAAGTCCCTGCGCTATGCGCTCGCCTCGCTGAACCGTAACTTCATTGTCCGTGAAATTGAAACAAACCGCTTTGTTTTCATCTTTCTCCCCGCAAAAATCGGGGTCTATAACACCGACGCCATTCGCGAGCATAAGCCCGCGCTTGTGCATCCCGCTCCGCGCGAAGATGAACATAACACATCCCTCCGGAATTTCTATTATTACATTTAACGGAACATATCCTATAGAATGCGGCGGAATTAAAACATCCTCTCTTGAAATAAAATCGAACGCCGCGGCGCCCTTTGTTTTGAATTCCGGAAGCGGCAACGTCTTGTCTATCCTCTTTATTTTTACATTCATAGATGGTTTTATCAGTGATTTTATTCGACAAAATACTTTCGCTTCATCTCTCCTTCCACTTCCTCTTCCACGCTGTCGCGCTTTCGCCTCCCTTCTCCGGCAAGTGCCGCGAGCTTACTGCCAGGAAGTGAACCCAAATCTTTCACGCGTTTCTCAAGATATTCTTTTGTATTAAGTGATGGGTCGTCAAGAACATCATCAAGCAAAATGAATAGGATTTCGCCGATTTTAGGACCGGCGGGAATGCCGAGAATTTTCATAACGCCGTCTCCGCGCACGGCGAGCATCTTCGGATGCACGGGGTCGTGCCGCACCTTTTCTATCATAAAAAGAAGGTGCCGTAGTTTGTATGGAAATGCTTTGGGTACGCGAGAACCGATGCGGTCCGCTTCGCGCACTTTAAGTATGTCGTCTATGTTTTCAACTCCAACGCGCGCGATAAACCGCCGAACGCCCGACTCACTCACTTCGCCGACATTGTAATAAAACATGTGGTAGCGGATAAGATGCCGTACTTTCTCGATAACGTCATTCGAAAATCGGAGATTTTTCAGCGCGGCGGCGGCAATGCGCGCGCCCACCGCTTCATGCCCGTGGAACGTCGCCTCAGTGTTTTGTCCGCGTTTCGTTCTCGGCTTTCCTATGTCGTGAAGGAGCGATGCCAAACGCACCTCAAGTGAATATCCCTTTCGCGCGGCATATTCAAGCGCCCTCGTATTGTGTTCAAACACCTCATACACGTGGTGCTTGTTTTGTTTGCATCCTATCCCCTCCCGCAACTCCGGAATTATAAATTCAAGAATGCCAGTTTCTTCAAGCCGGAAAATGCCGTCCGCGGCGCGTTCCGACAAGATGAGTTTTTGAAACTCGTCCCGCACCCGTTCTTTGGCTATATATTTCAGAAGGCGCGAATTCTTCTTAAGCGCGTTTTTTGTGTGTTGCTCGATCGAAAAACCAAGCTGGACGGACAATCTTACTGCGCGGAGCAAACGCAAAGCGTCTTCCTCAAATCGTTCATCGGGATTCCCCACGGCGCGGATTATTTTTTTATTCAAATCTCCCTGCCCATCATACGGATCTCTGATTAATTTAGAATTTTGTCCGCCGGCTGGCGGAGCGAATTTCGAAATCTCATTGGATTTTGAACTTAAAATCCGGGGATTAATATCTATCGCCATCGCGTTTATAGTAAAATCCCTGCGCGACAAGTCCTCCTCGATTGTTTTCACGAATTTTACCTCGTCCGGATGGCGCTTATCGGAGTACGTCCCTTCCGCGCGAAAAGTCGTAACTTCAATCATTTTAAGTGTCTGGTCATCGGAATCGGTTTTCACGCCTACTGTTCCGAAATCATTTTCATAGACCGAGTCGGGAAAAATTTTTCGGATGTCGTCCGGCGACGCATCGGTCGCTATATCCCAGTCGTTCGGCCGGACTCCGATTATCAAATCCCTCACGCACCCGCCGACAATAAACGCCTCATGCTTGCAAGCAACGAGTGCATTTCCTGTATCAATTACTTCTTTGGGGATAGTGTTTTCCATTGTTCTAGATTTATATGAAAATTGTATTCCAATTTGACGCTTATTTCTAATGGAATAGGATAAAAACTGGTTTCATCAAATTAACGCACGCCCCCGTAGCTCAATTGGATAGAGTGCTTGGCTTCGAACCAAGAGGTTCCGGGTTCAAATCCTGGCGGGGGCACAACGCTAAAATTTACAAAAGTTATGCACAGGTGCGTGATGGACACAACCGGGCATATTTTTTATAGTAAAAATACGCCTGGATCTTTTATATATCCCTGTGTCCCCAGCTGCGCCTCCCAGCCAACTGTCACTATATCCTCTATAGTGGCAGAGAATATGCCCTCAAACTCCCAGTTTGAGGGCATTCCTTTTACAAATTTTGTCCAAAAGTTATCCACAGTCACCCCAATGTGGATTTTTGCTGTGGATTTGATATGAAGTCAGGTATTTTAATAAACGCGTTACGTAACATAATCCTTACTAAAGGAGGGTAAAAGATGAAGCATCTCATCAAAACACCATTGTTCGTATTTGCGATTTTGTTTGCGGTTTTGACCCTGCTTGGATTGGTAGGTTCCACCGCTGCCGAAATCGATATCGGCTTATGCACCGTCGCTTCAAACATGCCATTCTCAAGAATTATGGCCGTTGAGAAAGGTCTGGATGTCGCTGCAATAACCCAGGAAACCGATGTTGGTATGCGCGCAATCACCGACTTAACTGCCTCAAAAGAAGCTGATTTGATCATCAAAGTCATGGTTAAAAACTGCGCCGGCGAATTTGCACAGTTTGCACAGATGGCGAAAAACGAAGGTGTTGGCGACTCTGGATTCCAGTTTTTACGCATTTAGGCCGCCTGTCCTCCACGGGAACGGTTGTAGTGCAACCTCAACCCCACACTGTGTGGGAACCCCGCCATTCATCGGCGGGGAAATTTTTTATAAGAACATTTGATATTTTCAACCCAAAACCTTAAATTGAATTATTGTCGCTACCAAAGCCCCCCATAACTCAATTGGTAGAGTACCTGCCTCTTAAGCAGTGAGTTCCAGGTTCGAGTCCTGGTGGGGGGACATAAAACAAATTTTTAATTTACAATTTTTAATTTTTAAACAACAGGAAAATGCGGAGAAAATAACCACAAGGACTCGAACGGTAAAAATGCTTTTTACGTTCACTTCGTCGTTTATAAAATTCATTAATTCGAATTTGGCGTTCGTTTTGGAATATAATAAACAAATGCTTGAATTCGATTCTCCGCTTTCTTCCGTGCGCGGAATAGGGCCGCGCTTCATCCAAAAATTCAAACAACTCGGTATAAATACCGTAGGCGAACTTTTGTGCCACTTCCCCGTAAGATACGAGGATTTTTCCGACGTTGTAAAAATATCGGAAATCTCACCGGGCGAAAAATGCACCGTGCGCGGAATAGTGAAAAAGACAAGCGTGCGGCGGGCATGGCGGAAAAGAATGTTTCTGGTTGAAAGCGAAATAGAAGACGGCTCCGGGAAAATACGCGCGGTCTGGTTCAATCAGACATACATACAAAATTCGATGGGGGTCGGGAAAGTAGTGAACTTGTCCGGAGCTCCGAGCGCGGAGCGCAAAAGCGGACAATTGTATTTTTCAAATCCGTCATATGAAATCGTATCGGGAAACGCGGCCGCGCGGGCGAAACACACCGCGCGCATAGTGCCGATATATCCGGAAACAAAAGGGCTCACATCAAGGGGAATCCGTTATGTTATAAAGCCGATTCTCGAATCGGTAAAAATACCGGAAGAAATTATCCCCGAAAAAATAATGTCGAAGCACGGACTTATGGGCCTGGCGCCGTCGCTCCGCTTGATACACTTTCCAAATTCAATCAGCGATGCTGAAAAAGCAAGGCGGCGGTTTTCGTTCGAAGAGCTTTTTATTCTTGAACTCCGCCTTCTCGGCGAACGCGCGAAGAACGTGAAAAATAACGCGTATAAAATAGACATTGACATCAATTTATTGAAAAGTTTGACGGCGGGGCTCCCCTTCAAACTCACTATGTCGCAGAAAAAAGCGCTGTGGGAAATATCGAAAGATATGAGCCGTTCGTATCCGATGAACCGGCTTTTGCAGGGAGATGTGGGGTCGGGAAAAACGATAGTTGCCGCGCTCGCGGGAATATGCGCGGCAAACGGCGGTTTCCAGACGGCCTTTATGGCTCCAACCGAGATACTCGCGCGTCAGCATTATGAAACGCTTAAAAAAACGTTTCCGAATTTTGACGGCGGGATAGCTCTCGTTACGGGAAGCGGGGCAAAAATATATTACGCGCGCGAACTCGAAACGCATGCGGATAAAAACACGGTGAAGCGTGAAATTGAAAAAGGCGGAGTTAAGATAGTTGTCGGCACGCATGCGCTTATTGCCAAAAAAAGAACGGGAGAAAACGGAATAACTTTCAAAAAACTGGCGCTTGTTATAGTCGATGAACAGCACCGCTTCGGGGTAAAACAGCGCGCCCTGCTTCTCGGGCGGGGCGATACTGGGGGCGGCAAAACATCCGCCGAACGGCAAATTCCCCACTTCCTCTCGATGTCCGCTACGCCAATACCGCGCACGCTTTCCCTTGCGCTTTGGAGCAACTTAGATTTTTCATCGATAACCGAGATGCCGAAAAACCGCAAGCCGATTGATACTCGTGTAGTCGAGCCGCGGGAACGCCCTGCCGCTTACGCGTTTATAAGAAACGAAATAGCAAGAGGAAGGCAGGCGTTCGTGGTGTGCCCGAGAATAGAACCGGCGACAAACGACGAACAACTGACAACGAAAGAACTATACGAGCTTATTGTTAAATCAGTAAAAGAGGAATATGAAAAATTGTCCAAAAAGATATTTCCCGGCCTTTTTGTGGCAATGCTCCACGGAAGAATGAAAGCCGAGGAAAAGGAAAAAATTATGCGGGATTTTTCGCTTAACAAAACAAACATTCTTGTTACGACTTCGGTTATAGAAGTCGGCGTGGACGTTCCAAACGCGACTATTATGTTTATCGAGGGCGCGGAAAGATTCGGACTCGCGCAACTTTATCAATTCCGCGGGCGCGTCGGCCGCGGAGAACATAAATCATACTGTTTTCTGTTTTCCGATTCGGCGTCAAAAGATATCGAGAAACGCCTGCTCTCTGTCGCAAAAGCGAAAAACGGGCTTGAACTCGCCGAGAGCGACTTAAAGATACGCGGTCCGGGAGAATTCTTGGGCGATGAACAAACCGGAATGCCCGACCTCGCGATGAAGGCATTGAAAAACCCAGCGCTTGTTGAAGAGGCGCTTGAAGCGGCCAAAGAAATTATAAACGAGTACGAATCACTCTCGAACTATCCGGAACTTAAAAAACGTGTGGAAAAATTCGGGGAAAAAGTACATATGGAATAATTTTCAATTTTAAATCTGTCATTTTACATTTTAATTTTTTCTGTCGGGACGCCGAGATTTGAACTCGGACTAAATCCTCCCAAAGGACTCGTGCTACCATTACACCACGTCCCGCACGAATTCAGTGTATAACAAACACTCAAAAACAAACAACAGAAAGAAAAAATAATTGGATGTCGCACATCGAAAACGATGTGCGACATCCAAATATCAATGCGAGTGCCCACCTTTTAGGGGTGGGCACTAATTTCAACGCTTCCGAGAACTCCGCCATTCGTTGCCTTTCAAGTAGTCATCCCATTTTTGTTCAGTGATATCAGCAAGAATTTCGTTTGGGCATGAAACAAAAAGCCGAAACATCCCCGGACGGGATATACAGGCAATATTCTTCCCTCCATGCCCTACCTCTTGTTGGCCATCCTCGTACAAAATCGAGATGGGGAGGCCACCTATAAAAGCACGGGTGACAAAGTTGAGTACGACAATCTCGTTGAAATAGAAAATAAACTCACCTCCATTCTCAACGAATCTAGCGAACACAAATGAATGATCGCTAGAGGCGTAGTAGACCTGAATCATTTCTCGCTCATCTTCGTAATGAAGAAGGAGCGGACCATAAAACATGGATAAGCTCGGAATCGGATCGGTAGGGGTTTGTTTGACGGGTAGTAGTGACGCACCGCATCCGCACACCAGAAACACAACAAATCCCCAAAACAATAAGCACCCCGTAATGATAGACCCCCACATAACACACATGTTTTTTGCCATAAAACTTCTCCTTCTTATGGGTTAAATGTAAATTCTAATTCTATCTATAATTATACCACAACGCCACATCCGCGTCAACAACACGTTGTAGATAATAAAAAAGGTTACCGAAACCCTCCCGAGTAGATACTAATTCGGTTACCGTGGTCGCATGACCATGGAAACCAAGAAAAACATATT
>Ga0075968_115_pt1 | contig 10773 bp, 12 predicted proteins | sample RifGroA2_FD_67994 | JGI IMG/M metagenome (GOLD analysis project Ga0075968, IMG submission 67994) | Parcubacteria (Jorgensenbacteria) bacterium GW2011_GWA2_45_9
GAATATGTTTTTCTTGGTTTCCATGGTCATGCGACCACGGTAACCGAATTAGTATCTACTCGGGAGGGTTTCGGTAACCTTTTTTATTATCTACAACGCACTTTATTGTAATGTGTCCGCTATAGGCCATAATAAAGTGTTACCGTAATTGATTAAGGAAATCGTGCCGATTTTTAAGTAATTTGACTACCGTGTTTCCTCTGCACATCATACAGGATGGTTCGTAGTCGCTCAATTTCTTTGAGCAATACTGCCGGATTAAGTTTCGCGTGTTCAAGACACAGCATCGCTTTCACTTTCTCCGGTATCATGGAGTGCGCCCGCACCCTTTGATAGGGAGTCAATGCTTTTTCGTATGTACGTTTGTATTTTGAGCCTTCGCGAACGGTATCAATTGTTTTTCTGGATGAAATGAAATGATTGGTGTATGTATTCACTTGGAGGTACAGATTGTTGAGCACTTCTACTGCCTCAGTGCAATCCAACCGAATGTACCCGACATATTTTCGTACAATGTGTCCGTTCCGCTCTTCCACATACGCATTGTCATTCTTCTTGTTCGGCCTGCTTCGGGTGAGCATGATGCCTGCCCGCTTGTTCCAGTTCAGGGTAGCCCAGTTGATGAACTCACCCCCTGTGTCGGAATGGTCGTGGAGATGTTTGAACGGCAGCCGCTTGCGGAGGCGCGCTCTGTTCTCTATTGTTGCTTCTTCTCCCTTGTTCCACTGCGCTCCCAGTAGGTTCCAATATGTCGCCACGTCCGTAGAATTAAGCGTATACACCATATCTCCCCTCAAGGTGGAGCCACAATGGACAACAGTATCAATCTGTTCATGGCCTGGGCCCGTGTCTTTCCAAGGACCCATGAAGACGGGTATGATGGTTTTTACGCTAGACGGAGACGTTGAGGAAAATCCCTGGCCCTTCCTTTTGATATGTTCGAATTTTGTCACTCTTCTCTTAACCGTTCGTTCACTCATCTTCAAGAGCTTGTCGGTAACGTCATCCGAGTTCTTCCATGTACCGTCACGTCTGAAGATCGCGACGTAGTCAGGTATGAGGGGGTGGAGCAGTTCCCCGCAGAGTCCATTCGAGGCGCTCCAGACATCTTTGAGCGCGGCGGTAACGTCAGCGGTGTAGTAGACGGCGCGACCTCGTTTCTCTTCTGTACGCGGATCTTTTGTTTGAAGTCGCGTAAACTTGCGGCTTGCCGCCTTTCTGGCCATGTGCGAAATGTCACAAACGATATCAAGAATCTCGCCGCGCCTTTTTCTACCACCCCGCTTCTCAACTCTCGCTTTGTAATATTCGTTCTTGTACCGCTCAAATATCTGCTTTTTTGTTTCCATATTCATATGGAAACTACGGTAACCTATTTATGGCCTATCCGTATCGATTAGGGTAACCTTTTTAATGGCCTATAACGGGGGGGTTGCTTTTTCCAACCGAATATGCTACTATTCTCAACAATCCCTGAAGGGGGTTTTTTTATGGATAAAAAAACTACAACATACATTGTTTCAGCCGTTATAATCCTCGTTTTGTCGAGCTACGTCCCGTATCGCGGTGAAAAAGACGAGAATATAGACATGCTCACGAATTCCGGCATGGCGCAAAAGGCTATCGCCGCGGAAACCGCCATATCTCAATTCGTTAAAAATGTCTGGGTAACGGCATATACAAGCTCTCCGGAGGAAACGGACGACACGCCATTTGAAACCGCCGCTATGACAGAAACGCGCGACGGCATAATAGCCGCTAATTTCCTTCCGTTCGGCACAAAGGTGCTTATACCGGAACTTTTCGGCGACAAGGTTTTCACGGTCGAGGACCGTATGCACAGAAGGAAAACCAATTTTGTTGACGTCTGGATGGAAAATAAAGAAGACGCTCTCCGGCTCGGGATAACATACACGGAGATAGTGATTTTAAACGAAGTTTAGTATAAAATAATCGGGCGAACATAGGTTTTATGACTACGCCCGCCAAAAAAATATTGAATTTCAGGGTGGAAGGAGGAGAAGAACTGTCAGGGACGATTACAACCAACACGGCGAAAAACTCCGCCGTCTCGCTTTTGTGCGCTTCGCTTTTGAATAAGGGCAAGACAACGCTCGCGCGTATGCCGCGCATAGAAGAAGTCAATAGAATTATAGAGGTGCTTGAAGGTATCGGCGTAAAAATAAAATGGAGCGGGAACAATGTAGTTATAGAACGTCCGGAAAAAATATCGTTCGACAATTTCAACAAAGAAGCGGCTATGCGGACACGAAGCGCGATTATGCTCATAGGCCCGCTCGTACGCGAACTTAAAAATTTTTCCATACCGCAAGCGGGAGGGTGCCGTCTCGGCGCGCGCACCGTGCGCCCGCATTTCTTCGCGCTTGAAAAACTCGGCGTAAAAATAAAAGCGCGCGAAACCGAATACGAGGTAAACTCAAAAGAACTTAAATCGGGGCGGGAAATAATTCTCTACGAATCGGGAGACACGACTACGGAAAATGCCCTTATGGCGGCGGCGGGAATAGAAGGGAAAACGGTTATTAAATTCGCCTCGGCAAACTATATGGTGCAGGATTTGTGTCATTTTCTCTTAATGCTCGGCGTGCGCGTTTACGGTATAGGAACCACCACTCTCACAGTCGTTGGTAAAAAGGAAATCCGCGAAGATGTCCGGTTCGCGGCGGGAGAAGACCCAATAGAATCAATGCTCTTCATATCCATAGCGGCGACAACCAATTCCTCAATCGTGATAAAATCGTGCCCGATAGATTTTCTGGAGCTCGAACTTTTGAAACTCGAAAAAATGGGTTTTAAATACAAAATTACGAAACGTTATATATCTGAAAACGGATACACGAATCTCGTTGATATAAAAACGATGAAATCGCGTCTCACCGCTCTCGAGGAAAAAATACATCCGTCTTCCTATCCCGGACTGAATATAGACAACCTGCCGTTTTTTGTCCCCATAGCGACTCAAGCTAAGGGACAAACACTCATACACGACTGGGTGTACGAAAATAGGGCTATTTATTATATGGAACTTTCCAAACTGGGAGCGGATATGATTTTGGCCGACCCGCACAGGGTTTACATAAACGGCCCGACAAAATTAAAACCGGCGGAAGTTGTCTGCCCGCCGGCGCTAAGGCCGGCGGCGGTAATACTTATAGGTATGCTCACCGCGAAAGGCGTATCCGTGCTCCGGAACATATATTCCATAAACCGCGGATACGAAGACCTTGCGAACCGCCTTCGCAAACTCGGAGCCAAAATAAGAACTATATAAAATGGTACGACGTCGTACTTCGTACCATTTTTGCTGTTCAATCCCATTCAACTCTATCTCTGCCTGCCCGGGAATGCGCGTTCCGGCTGAATTTGTATCGAACTTGCCGAAACACTTCCATCCGAACCGCTTGAACCGATAATCGATACGCGCTCGCCGATTTTTAGGTCGTCCATATTGCCTTCCGCGTTTTTCGTTACAATGGTAGAGGTTGAAACAAAAACGATTTTCGAACCGCCGTCCGCGGTTTTCACGGTTACACTCCTGTCGTCCATTTCAATTACCTCGCCCGAGACGGCGCCGCCTATTGCGTTCCCGCCCGTCTTTTGATTGTTCATTATAAATTGTCTCTGCTCGAAGTTGCCGCTTCCCGGACGGTTCGAAACCGTGCTCTTGCCGTAATAAACTCCTCCGAAAAAAATCGCTACCGCCGCGACAATCACTCCCGCCGCGGCAACTATTTTCTTATTTTTCATCTTGTTTTTTTATTTTTTTCTCAAAAAGCCGCTCGACCACGCGGCGTTTTTATCCGCCAATTGGGGCGGGATTCTTTATTCATAACGCAAAGCATCTATCGGACTCATATTCGCCGCTTTCCGCGCGGGATAGTATCCGAATACGACGCCTATCAAAGCTGACACGCCGAACGCGAGGAAAACAGACGGAGCGGAAATACGCGTACCTAAAATACCGAAATACGAAATTACGAACGAAGCGGTCCAGCCGAGCAAAACCCCGACGAGCCCTCCCAGAAAAGTCAGCATAACCGCCTCCGCCAAAAACTGGAGATTTATGTCTTTTTTCTTCCCTCCTATCGCCTTTCGGAGCCCTATTTCCCGCGTTCTTTCCGTAACAGTCGTAAGCATCATATTCATAATTCCGATGCCTCCGACAAGAAGCGAAATACCCGCAATCGCGCCGAGAAGAATAGTAAGCGTCTCGGCAACGCTTGAAGCGGTCGCGATTATATCCGCCTGGTTCAATATGCTAAAATCTGCAAGAGACGGATTGGATATCCTGTGTCTTTCAAGCAAAAGCGATGTTATATTTTCCTGCGCTGAAGCCATCATGTTGGAATCGGACACCTGCACATTTATCGTGGTAACATAATCATTGCCAGACAAAAATTTCTGCGCGCTTGAAAGCGGAACGAAAATCATATCGTCCTGGCTTCCAAACCCGGAGCCGCCCTTCGTTTCCGTTATACCTATAATCCTAAACTCCATGCCGCGTATCTTTATTGACTGTCCGATTGCGTCCGCGCCCTCTCCGAACAAGTCGTCCCGAGCCGTTGGTCCGAGTACCGCAACTTTAGAGAGTGATTTTATATTTTGAGCGGTAATAAAATTTCCTTCCGCCATTTCTACGTTTCTCACGGAAGGATACTCCGGCGTGGTGCCGACAACTGACGTATTCGTGTTTTTTCCTTTGGCGACAACCTGGTACCTGCCGGACACTTCAGGAGCCGTCGCGCCAACGTCAAAAATATTTTCCGTTATTGCTTCGGCGTCACCTGCTGTAAGCGTTCTCGCTTCACCTCTTCCCGAACTTATCTGCGTGCCCGGGCCTCTTTGAGCGCCCGGCATAACTATAAGAAGGTTTGACCCGATTGATTGGATGTTCGATTCTATAGCCGCTTGCGCTCCCTGTCCTATGGAAACCATCGTTATCACCGAACTTATGCCTATTACTATGCCGAGGATGGTGAGCCCCGAACGTGCTTTATTCGCTGAAAGCGCTATATATGTTTCTTCTATCAAGTCGCTTGTTTTCATAATGTTTGCAAATCTAAATCATTTTTTGATTATGGCTCTCCGAATCGCTCACGATTTGCCCGTCTTTTATGAAAATGATTCTTCTGGCATGGCTCGCTATTTCTTTTTCGTGAGTTATGAGAATTATGGTTCTCCCCTCTTCCTTGTTTAATCTCTGAAAAGTACCAAGAACTATTTCCCCTGTTTTAGTGTCGAGATTCCCGGTCGGTTCGTCCGCCAAAATAAGAGCTGGGTTGTTGACCAACGCGCGCGCTATCGCGACACGCTGAATCTGTCCGCCTGAAAGTTCATTGGACTTGTGTTCAAAATATTCATCATCGAGTCCGGCGGACTTAAGCGCTTCACCCGCGATTTTTTTCCTTTCCGGTTTTGGAAGTCCGGAATAAACAAGCGGAAGGGTTACGTTTCTTAGAACCGTGGCTCTCGACAAAAGATTAAACGTCTGGAAAACAAAGCCGATTTTTTCGCGTCGCACGTCTGCGAGTTCCTCGTCGGAAAGTTCCGAAACGTCCTTGTGATCCAAAAGATATTTCCCGCCGGTAGGCGTATCAAGACACCCGAGTATGTGCATAAGGGTTGATTTGCCGGAACCGGACGGACCCATAATCGCCACAAACTCGCCTTTGTCTATCGCGAAGCTTACGCCCTTGAGCGCTTCAAATTCAACACTACCGGATTTGTAGGTTTTGTTTATATTTTCGGCCTGTATCATATTACCGGAGCACTCTCGTCCCGCCCGTGCCGCCCACTCCGAATATCCCAGTTGTTTGTTGTTTTTGCGCCGAAGCGGTTCCAGCCGCCGAGGAATCAACCATTCTCGTTATCACCTCGTCGCCTTCTTCCAAACCGGAAATAATTTGCGTCTCCATGTCATTCGATAATCCCGTCTCCACCGTACGTCTTACGACGGGTACGGAAGATGTAAGCGTCTGCAAAGTTGTGCTCGTTGCCTGGGGCATTTCAAACATTTCAACATAATAAGAGTCGCCCTGGCTTTTCACAGCGGAACTCGGGACGATAATCGCGTCGGATGCCATATTCGTTATTATTGAAACGCTCGCGCTCATCCCCGGTTTTATTTTGTCATTATCCGAGCTGAATCCGATCTTCGCGGAATATGTCACGACTCCCTGTGAAACGGTACCGACCGAATCAATCTCCTCCACTTCTCCGGCTGCCGTCAGTCCGTCCACGGCATCAAACGAAATCATTGCTTTTTGCCCCACGGCAACATTTGCCGCGTCAATTTCGTTAAGTGAAACTTCGATTATTTTTTCACCGGATATAAGCGTGATAAGGGACGTTCCCGAGGAAACCGAATCGCTTTTTTTAACATTAACTTTCGCCGCGATTCCCGAGAAAGGAGCATACACCGTGTAGTACGCGAGTTCCGCTTTCAAATCGGTAAGCGATGTTTCTTTCTGCTTTATGGAGTTCTGTTCTATCTGCAGGCTTATCGGATTGACTCCGGTGGGATTGTTTATTTTCAAAATCATTAGGTTGTTCTCTATGTCTATTACCGCGTCTTTCGCGCTTTCAAGAGCACTTTCAGCGGAAAGAAGAGAACTTACCTTGCTGTTTGCGATCCCTAGATAATTCCCCAAACTTGTTTGCGAAGAAGTTATATAAGAACCAACGGTTCTTTTTTCCTGGCCGGCTATATCAACGACCGTATCAAGAAGATTTTTTTCGCTCTTCACGGCTTGGGCTATCATATTTGAAGCATCGGCGGCCTTGGAAAGAAGATTCTCTATGTCGGCGCCTGGAGCGTTTCTTGTTATCGTCTTGAATATCTCAAAACCGGAATCGTACTCCGCCCTTGATTCCTTATAATCGCGCTCGGCTATATCCGCGAACATGGCGATGGTATCCTTCCCTTTTTCACTCTCCGACATTCCCTTATAGACGCTCACATTCCACTGGCCCGAATTTCTGCCGAGATCATCCCCGTACAAGACATCTTCAATTCCGGTCATAATCGCCGGCCAGTCGAGAAAAGCGCTGGATATCGCGTTCAGCGCGTCATTGTATTCATTTGATAAACTGTTTTTCGCGTCTTCAAGCGATTTTATTTTATTTTGATAATCAATCGGCGATTGAGCGGAATCCCTTTGAAAATTTAGTTTTGCTTCTTCAAGGGATATTTCTGAACTCGCCACGTTTTTTCTTGCGTCTGTATCATCAAGCCGGACAAGCGCCTGTCCGCGCTTTACCTCGTCCCCGTTTTGTATGCCCACCCAAATAACATCGCCGGAAACTTTCGGCTTTACTTCCGCTTCATTCGACGCGGAAACCTGGCCGGTTGCGGATACTGACACTATAACATTCCCTCTGTATGCGTTCGTAACCGCGTACTGTGCCGCCGCACTGCCGCCGGACATCGCCTTGATACCGGTGTATATCGCGAAAACAGCGATTGCCGCGGCTACCGCAGTAATCGCTTTGTGAGCGCGGGATATTTTGATAAGTTTATGAATTATTTTCGGGGATTTAATTTTTATTTTCATTTGATTTTCATACCCGCGTCAGGAAAAAATTCCGGCGGAGGTGGCAATAAACGAATAAGCCGCGCTTCTATCTCGGAATCGCTGTTCGGAACGCCAATAATAACGACAAAGTCGCCGACTTTTAGGTCTGACGGACCCAACTCGTCCCGAAAACGCCTTATTTCCGTCTTGTCGCCGACCAAAACCGATTTCTCCGCCATATCAGGTCCTTCCACAAAAATATTCGGGAGTGTGATTTTTATGATTTTTCCGGTAGCCCCGTGCGAATCAAAAAGTCCATCGCGTTTCATTCCCATTTCCATAGGTTTTCTTCCGCCGCCGAATGTTCTGTAATAATCCTCGCCCCATCTGAAAGAAAAAGCCGCTTTCCTGAAACCGACAAACATTCCAAGCTGGAAAACAGCAAGCGCGAGCACTATCGCGCCGATGGAAAATAAAACAGCGGTAAACGTTTTTGATTTGAAAAAATCAGACATAATTACGAAAATAATTTTTAATTTGAAATCGTTGTCTACTCTTTTTTTACTTTATACTTTACAAACTTTCGACTTTACGAACCGCATTCGCCTTCGCCATCTGCCCAATCGAAAAAATGAGCGCGAAAATTGCCGCGAAAAACGCTGTCATCCCGAGAACGGGCATCGATTCGAGAAGCAAAATCATAAACTCATGCCAATAGGCGGCTATAAGCCGCGTATCCGAAAACGGGAGACGTATGTATTCCATAAACCCGGACGCCGCGAGTTCAGCCCTCAATAGGTTCACGGCCGGTAAGAAAGCCGTGACAGACGACAAAAACACGGCCGCGCCGCAAGTGAAACGTACCCTTGCGCGCTTCTGTCTTTCTTTATTGATTCTTAAAAACAGCGCGTTCAAGAAACCGGTATCGTGTTTTTCTCGCTCTGGTAAATTTCTTTTTATCACTCTTATAATACGATGCCGATTACGTCTCTGGCGCATCAAGTATCGCGCTTAATTTTTTGAGCGCTCTTCCGTGCGAACTCTTCACCGTGTTCATCGGTTTCCCCATAATTTCGGCAATTTCCGTAAACGTAAGCCCGTCGTCATATCTGCGTTTTATAATTTCACGCTGTGGAAAAGGCAATGTATTTATGGCGCTTCGCACGCGTTCGCTCCCATACGCGCGGTCGATTCTTGCTTCCTCTTCGCGCGAATCACTCCATACTATACTGTCGAAAAAATCCGAGCCGCTTTCAAATCCGGCCGCCGCTTCTATGTCTGAAAAAAGCGACTCGCGTCTCGTAGCGCGCGAATAATCAATTGAGGCGTTTTTTGCTATGGCAAACAGCCACGTACTGAATTTGCGGCGTTCGTCGTATTTCTTAATGTGCTTCCACATTCTAAAAAACGTTTCCTGCACAAGGTCAGCCGCGTCTTTATCGCTTCCGGCATATCGGGCGGCAAACCTCAACACGCCATTAAAATACCGATGCGTAAGTTCACGAATAGCATTATTATCTTCGTGCCTTACGAGCGCCGCTAATTCTTTGTCTGTTTTTTCACGGTATTCCATATTGTTTTCCCCATATTATGACAAGTTCATCTCCGTAAGCGCGCGGACTCTGTCCTCGACCGGCGGGTGCGTCATAAAGAGCTTATGCAAACGCGACACTTTTTCTCCGGGCTTGTCTCTCCCGAAGCGTCAGCCGTGAATTCTCTCTTGCGTGATATAGCGAGTTGCATAAGAACCGCCGCGATCGGAGCAAGAATCGCGAGAGCGATTCCGATAATCATTATAACCGCCTGCGCCTGGCCGCTATCCCTGTTGTCTCGGCTCCTGAAAATGGTGCTTCTCATAAAAAAATCGGAGGCGATGGAAATGAAACCCACTAAAATTACGACTACGGTTGATATGAGCGTGTCGCGGTTTCCTATGTGAGAAAGTTCGTGGGCTATAACGCCTTCAAGCTCCGTTTTATTGAGCCGCTCAAGAAGTCCGCGAGTTACCGCGATAACACCATGTTCCGGATTTCGGCCAGTTGCGAAAGCGTTCGGAGCGGCTTCGTTTATTAAATATATTTTTGGCATCGGAAGCCCGGCGGTTATTGAAAGGTTTTCCACTATGTTCCACAAATCTCTGTTGTAGTTTTTATCAACGGGCGCCGCGTGCGCCATTTTCAACACTATGGCATCGGAATTCCAGTAGCTTATTATGCTCATAACGGACGAAAACAAAACCGCGATAACAAGAATACCCGGATTCCCGTATGCGCGCGAAAACACCCACCCGACAAATATAACAACTGCAAAAAACAGCGTAAATAAAACGTATGTTTTTCTTATGTTTGAACTCTTATGGGTGTAAATAGTCGCCATGGCTATTTTTTATGAATTTGCACAAACTTTATACAGTTAAACACCATCCACGACATTCCAACATTCTCAAGAATGTTGGAATGTTATTTTGATCATCAACAACGGTTTCGGTATTCAAAACTTTACCTGAACGAGTTCTTTCGCTTCGCTTCCGTCTTCCAGCTCGAAAAATTCCATCTTCGCAAACTTAAACACATTCGCTATCAAGCTCCACGGGAACATTTCAATTCTCGTGTTTAGGTCGCGGACGTTCCCGTTATAAAAGCGGCGCGCCGCCTGAATCTTGTTTTCGGTGTCGGAAAGTTCGTCTTGTAGTTTGGTGAAACCCTCCACCGCCCGTAAAGCCGGATATGCCTCCGCAACCGCGAATATGCTCTTCAAAGCCGAACTCACCATATTTTCCGCGGCTCCTTTTTCCTTCACTGTCTGCGCTCCCAACGCCTGCGCCCTCGCTCGCGTAACATTCTCAAACGCCTGCGATTCGTGTTTCGCGTAACCTTTCACCGTTTCAACAAGGTTCGGTATGAGGTCGTATCTCCGTTTAAGCTGGACGTCGATATCCGCCCACGCTTCTTTTGCCCTGTTCATCAAACGCACAAAACCGTTATAAGCGGCGACAAACCAAACTATAACCAATGCTATTAAAACCAATATCGCTGTAGACATGTAAAATAAAATATATTTATGACCTTTCTTTAATGATATTAGCAGAAATATGGAAAAATAGAAACCAGTAATCCCGCCAGTCCACTGGACTGGCGGGAATCAAAAACCCCGATGCAGAGCATCGAGGTATGATCTCTTCGTTTAGAGTAAATTGAATAGAGTAGGGTTTTGTGTGTGTAATTGAGTGTATCCGTTA
>Ga0075968_128_pt1 | contig 10530 bp, 15 predicted proteins | sample RifGroA2_FD_67994 | JGI IMG/M metagenome (GOLD analysis project Ga0075968, IMG submission 67994) | Parcubacteria (Jorgensenbacteria) bacterium GW2011_GWA2_45_9
TCCCGGAGAGGCGATGCCTACACCGATGCTTAAGGCGTTCAGAACGCTTTTCGTCCCGCCGAGGTTTATATCCTTTTCAATCGTAAGCGACTGCGCGGATGCGAAAAACATCGGGACAAATCCCAAAGCGAAGAAAATAATAAAAAATCGTTTTCGCATATATGTTTTGTAAAAATTATTTCTCTATGGCGTTTTTTAACTCTTCAAATAATACTATATATCCTTTTATGTTTTCATATACTTTATCCGCAATGTTTTCATCATAAGTATGGGATGTTATATTTCTGTCTCTTCCCATTTTAATCCATCCTGGATTGTCTTTTATAATTCTCGCCCGAAACGCTTCTAAAAAACTATCTCTCGGAGTCGGCGCTATTACGTCTTTTTCTCTTAATAAATACGCTTTGGTCGATTTCCACGCAAGTTCATACGTCAATTCGAATCTCTGAATTGCCGAGTCCTTGTTTATCGGCGTTGGCTCAACGGCCATAACTTCTTTCAATACTCTCCAGTGATTTTTTATACGAATCAAATACGCCTGGCATAAGATAAAACTTCTTTTTTGAACGACTCGCCAACGGAGTTGAGGTCAATGATGTCTATCTTGCGAAGGGTTAAAATCCCGTCTTTTTCGTGCAAAATACGCGAAAACATTTCGAATGAAATCTTTGAATCGCCAAGAATGCCTATGTCTATATCCGACTCGGGATAATCATCTCCTCTCGCTTGCGAACCAAAAAGCAAAATTTTGTAATTTCCTTCAGGCAGGTGCCTTTTTATGATATTAGTCACTTCTTTTATTATATCTTTTTTGTCCATTATTTTTATTATACACTATCTCATCATAAAAACTTGCGTCTTTCTACGCTTTTCTCATTTCGAGCTCTACTATGCGCGCCTCAAGCCGCTTTACCTGCGCCGCAAGAGAGGAAAATTCCATCTCTTGTTTTTTATAAAGCCCTATTACCCAGTCTAATTTTACAAACAGCTCGCTTAAAGATTTCTTCATTTCAACTATATCCCTTTTTATCTCTAAAATATCGTATTCCAAGTTGGATATTCTCGCGTCCGTTGAATCAAGCCGCTTGTCCATCGAGTCAAAACGCCTGTCTATGCGGGCAAAATCCTTCTGCGTAGCTTTGGCAAAATGTGTAATAACTTCCGCAACCGCGTTTTTAACATCCTTCTTCGTAATACCTGTTTTTTGCTTCATATAAACAATTATACCACATCAAATCCAATCCGCTATCCGCTTAAATCAGTTGAAATCGGGAATATTATTACAAATGTGTACGACGTCGTACGTCATACGCTTGATGTGTACGACGTCGTATGTCATACATTTGACGTACGACGTCAATAATTTCACTCTAAATTTAGCCCTCCTATTTTATTTTCTGAAAAACTTTCCAGCCACGATTTCATATTCTCTTTATACCCTTCAGTGCCACCGAAGTACTCCAGCAGAAAATCCCTTTGCGTAACCGAGGGAAAATTTTTCTCACCCATAAAGTCCTTGTGGCTACTCCACCTATCTTTGTTTAGGTGCCCAATCGCGGCAGTTGGGTTGTCGAGTTCTCTTTTTCTCCATCCGGGAAACGCGGCGTCTAATCTATTGCAGTGGATGTAATATGGCAAATGGATAAAATGCGATTCATGTTCAACTAGTATTGACTTAAACGCACTTTGAAACAGCCGTCCTTTGCGCTCATATTTCTGATTAAAATATCGAGCGTATCCACCATTTAGTTTTTTCATAAAGAAAAACACCGCCCTCTCCGACAGAGGAGAAAGCAAAAGGTGATAATGATTCGGCATAATTGCGAACGCGTGAATGGTCACAAGTAGCTTTCTTTTTCTTCGGCTTTCTCCCTCTTCAGCGCCAATGTTAGGACGTGACACGTCGTAACATTTGCGGGAAAATGTTAGTGATGAATTCACTGGCTCTTCGTCATTAAACTCATAGAGGTCATGAACAAACCGAAAATTATCTTTCTCATCCTGAAATATTTTTCTTTTTTCAGTCCCCCGAGTAAGTATGTGATAAATTTCCATATTCGTTATTATAATGTTACGACGTGTCACGTCATAACATTATAGGAATTTTACGCGGTAGTCCACGCGGATTTTGTCCAGAAACGGCGGGAACAGCGTTCGTGAGCCAGACGGACCCGCGGAAAATTCGGCTTTCCAAAAAAGCTTTGTGCCGTGCGGGTTCGGGAACGCCACTTCTTCGCCGAACCGTGCTTCAAACCATCGTTCACCATCGTTTGAGAGGTAAAACCCCACTTTTGATTCGCTGAAATTTCCGTCAAGTTCAGCTATAACAGCCGAACGCACTTCCGCTTTGTATGTATTCAAATTCAACGAAACGCCTTCCGCTTTTTCCGGAATTTCAAACCCCTCATCTTTGAATTCCCAAACCTCCTTTTCGCCTTGAGTCGTGATAAAACTCCCTTTAAGAGTTGTGAGCGAGCCCGCGACACTCGAAACGCTGAAATCAACCCGTGAAAACTGCCCGCGCAGGTTGTCCGAAAAATCCAGCGCGCCAATAATTTCACCATCCGGCGACCCGAAAAGTTTTATGAGCCGCGGCTTGTTTTCCGTCCGGCTGTAAACATACCATCGCGTTTCACTTCCCTCTCCAGCACTGATAACGGCGGGGTAAAAACCGCCGCCCATTATTCTCCCCTATATTCCGAGTAAAAAAGCGGCTCTGAACTTTGTGAAACATTTGAAAACGACAAACCGTCGAACAGATAAACTCTTCCTTCGTATTTTTCGTTTTTATAAGATATAATTCCAACCGCCCATTTTTCGCCCAGTATTTTTACGTAAATCCCATCTATTTCACCCTCGCGGATTTCCGCCGGCAGTTCAACTTTAGCTCCGTTTAAGAACAGCGCCGCGCCGTTTACCGAAAGGCAATTTTGTTTTATGCATTCAGAGTCCTTGTTTTTTTCTTCATAAGACATTATTGACTCTTGCCTTACCCATTCCGTAACCGGACGGAATGAAAAAGCCGTAGCCATAAGGTCGTGGTAAAGCGTCGTTTTTTCTTCGTCAATCCAGCCGGTGCCTGAAAATAAATCCGAAAAACTGGATGGAGTCAAACTTTCCAGCGATATTTCTTTGGGTTTGTTTGTTGGCGTTGAATTTTGCTCTGTGATATTCTGTTGTTTCGGGATTTCCGTTTTGGGACTCGCGCTTTCGCTACCGACTTCGGATATTTTTTCCGCAAAAAGCGATTTGAATATCGTGGTTATGTATTTATCAAACTGCGATTTCAAAAAACCTCCGGCGCGAAATACGGCAAAGACAACGACAAGCAAAACCACAAAAATAATGGCGATTTTTACCGCGAGCGAAGTTGATGATAGAAAACGTTTTTGACGGGACATAATAATTCGAAATTCAAAATTGGGTAATTGTGTTTCTATTATATCTTCTTGCTTGCAAAAAATCCCGCTAGCGGTAAAGCCAACGGGATTTTTGTGTATTGCCGTTCGCGCTGATTATTTTTATTTCACTATCATCTTTCCCACTTCCCCTCTCGCTTCGTGCCCGGGCACATTGCAGTAAAACTGATACTCTCCCGCTTTAGGCGCGTTGAATGTGATGGCGCGCGTCTCGCCAGGGCCTACGCCAACAGCTACCGCGGACATAGACGGGTCATGAAACGCGAAAACGTGCGTCCATTGGTCGCTTGAAGTAATGCTAATCGTTAATAGTTCACCGGCTTTCACGGTAAACTCCGCGGGAACGAAACCGCTCGCCGACACACTAAGCTTCACCGCTTTTTCGGGAATCTGGCTTTCGGAAATAGGATTTGATTGCTGTGGCGCCTCGGGCGACCCGGGTTCCACATCGTTTTGGGCTACTTCCCCAATCCTGTTCAAAACCTCGCCCTGTTCCGAAACCGCGCTCGCTCCCGTGTCCTCGGCAAATTTCTGCTGTTCCTGCACTTCCTCCTGCGTCGGTGCTACACTTGTGTTAAATCCGCCGGAGAAGCCGAGATACACAGCGACCGCGACAACCACAACCGCTACTATTATCCCCGCCGCTGTCGCTTGCATTTTTTCGATTTTCTTACCTTACCATCAAACTTGCCGGTTCGTTCTGATTCGGCACAAATGTTGGGTGTTTTGCCCAGTCGAATCGTTTTCCAACTAATCTGTAAGAGAATTTGATTCCGCTGGGTTGTGGGTTGTAGGTTGTAAGTTGTAGGTCGGAATTGAAAATAATTTTATTATTCTCAATTATATATGCTATAGGTACCGGTATTCCGTACGCGGTAGCAAACACTTCTATATTGTCTTTTGAGAAATCAATTACGTTGCGCCATACCCAAAGATCGCTTCCATACTCAATTTTAGAAAAATCAATAACATACGAGTATAATTTTGAATTTTCAATTCTTGAATCATTTGATAATTTATTCGAAATTTGCACTTCATCATTCGAAATTCGAGCGGTAAGCAACCCGCGACCCACATACTCTTCCTTTACTCCACCGACGATTGATGCTCCATAAGTCGCGTACTTCCTTCCTCTGATTTCATAAAGCGGGTCTATGGTCGCCACAGTCAGTTTGTTCACGCCGATGATGTTATTTCCGTTCATATTCAAGTTCCCGTTCATCACGTCGCCGCTTTTAAGAACATAGTTTGATGTGGAAGACGTGGTGCCGCCGACAATCGAATCAACATAGTTCTTTGTAGCCGCGTGGCTGTCGGCTGTGGATACCGCGGAGGTTGTCGCGTTACGGATAATAAAATCTCGCGCCGCGGTTTTAATCGGGTAAGCAAATATCACGCCGGCCGCAACGGCGACGCAAAAACAAAATACACATATATTAAAATGATTCTTCATAATCTTAATTTTCTTACCTCGTTTCTTAAAAAGTTTTCTATCTCTATTTTACCGATCGATTCCTTCAAGAAATTTATTTCCATTTCCTCAATATCGTTCATATTTACAAGCTGTTCCAAAAAAAGGCGAGGAGAGAACACATCTCCGTATTTTGTTTCAGCAAGTGAAACAACGTTTTTGAGTAAGACATTCCCTAATTTTATAAGGGTATAGATATCAACAAAATCCTTATATTCTCTTCTTCTCCCGATTGAATATGCTTTTGAAGCTCCTATTTCTTTCGCGTTCAATATATTTATATTTTCGTGTCGCACGAATTTTCCAAGAACCGGAAACGGATAATGTAAAAACGTAACTTTCACGCCATAAATCAACGAAGTACACTCGCCCGTATTGTTTACAATTGGCTTTACATTATCGCCTTTGAATTCTTTTTCGAGATGTTCAAGAAAATTTGAAGGCAGTTTATCACATGAGAAAAAATCAAAATCTACAGACACGCGATGCCCGAGCTGAAGCGCAAGCCCAGTACCGCCAGCAAGATAAAATTTGTCGAATGACTTGAAGCGCGAAAATAGTTCTTTGCCTTTTTTAGTGAGCGCTTTTTCGTATATCATACTTATACATTTATAAACGCAACGTCGTGAATAAGGAGTTCGGCCAACCGGCGCGCTTCTTTGCGAAAAGCCGTCGCCGGTATTTCGTTTATTATTTTCGGCAAACGATTTTTATAATAATCGCCAATCCATCGCCAATGTTTCAAGTCGCCATAATTCAACGTCGCGGAAATAATCGTTTTTTTATGTTTTTCCAGGTCGAGTGAATCAAAATCACAAAACCAAAAAAGCGGTTTGAAAAAGTCAGGAAGAGAGAGGGTTTTTTCTTTGCTCATATTTTTATTATACACCGTTGTTTTTTTCACTTGATATGTTATACTCAATGTAGTTTTACAGAACGCTCCGAGAAATCGGGGCGGTTTTGTTTTCTTTCTATCAACTCGCGTATCTTTTCAAAATAAATAATATTCGAGGCAACAAGTTTCAATTCCCACGATATCGTCTTTTTTGAAGAAAATATGCTCACTTTCTTTCCGGCATCTTTTAATCTTTTTAGGAGATATTGAAAATCGCTGTCTCCGCTAAAAAGTATTATTTCGTCAATGTTTGTTTTATCAAGCAGAATATCTGCGGTTATCTCAACATCAAAATTCGCTTTGTAGACAAAACTATCCCCTTCGCTGATTTTTTTAAGCGGTTTCGTAATCGGTAGAAAACCCACTGCGTCAAGATAACGCAAGTATGATTGCATTTTCTCATCTCCTTCCTTCAGCGCCGTGTAATATCTGCACTCAATCAATTCGCCTTCATATTCAATCTTGTTTTTTATTTTCACCCAATCAAATGACCAGCCGAGTTTTTTCTGCGCATAAAACATATTAGCGCCATCAACATATACTTTTATCTTTGATTTATTTTCCCCCATCTTATCTATTTGCATTCATAAATTTATTTTTTGTTTATTCTGTGTACGCCTTTTTCGCTCTTTATTTTGTGGTTTCTTTGCTCATATTTTTATCAAAGAGAAGCGACAATTTCTTTAATTTTTTCCCTCAAATCACAAATGTCCTGCTGTATAATTCCCCAAACCAAACCTATATCGACATCAAAATATTCGTGCGTGAGGAAATCTCTTGTCCCCGCTATTTTCTTCCATGGAACACTGCCATGTTTTTCCTTAAAATCATCAGGTAGATGTTTCACCGCCTCACCGATAATTTCCAACCTTCTCAACACAGCATCTTGAATGGCAATAGACGATTCAAATTCTTCTTTGGAAATAGAAGTGGTATATATTTCTATTTGTCCAATACTTTCAAGAATGTGTTCAAGAAAAATACGTGGTTGTTTATTCATAAAATTGGTATAAGTTCATTTTGTATAAATGGCAGTAATTTGGGAGAAAGAGCATTAGGCGTTACCACATCAACACGTGTTCCTAATACCTCTTCAAGGCGCATTTTCAGGTCGACTAAATCAAACAGCGTTTTGCCCTGTGGAAATTCAACTAACAAATCAACATCGCTCGTTTCCGTCTGTTCTCCTCTCGCAAATGAACCAAATATGGAGGCGTTGAGAACCCCCGCGTTTTTCAAAATAGGTGCGACTTTTATTTTTATGCAATCTATTGAGTTGCGTTTTTTATTCATTATCTTTTATTATATCACACGTTTTTCTGCCATGCCTTTGAAAGGCGAAAAATCTTAACGCGAACGTCAATATATTTTTTCACTAATTCCTCGATGATTTCACTGCTTACTTTTTCTCCATAAATACCTCGTATTTCTTCAAGATACACCACCATTTTATTACATCCCGCCATCGCTTTTTCCAAAAATACAAGCGATGTTTTTTTGTCTCCGAAACGCACGGAGTGTCCCTCGGAGATATAAAGCGGAATGGAAAGCGCGCAGTTCGACATATTTTCGCGTTGAGAAAATCCGACGAGTATCCTCGATTTAGAAAATTTTTTAACTACGTCCACCGCGCATTCCAGCGTTTTCGTGTATACATCCAAATCGCGGAAACTTCTAATTGGCTTTTTCGGTGCAAAACTCTTGCGAGGAAATGAATACATACCGTCTATGTTATGTCCGAACGCGCCTTTGTTGCGCGCGAAACCGCTTTACGGTGCGGGCGCATTTCGTCCGGCGTAAGTGTTACACCGACCTTTAACTCTTTATTCCATCTTTTTCGCTTTCCTGTTTTCTTTCTGTACACCGCGTGCAGAGGAAAAAACTCATAGTAGTTATATTCATCGAACCACGCGCACATAAATTCGTACATTCTAAGCCCCGTCAGCCGCGAAAGCGCGAGCGCGTACCAAGTAAGCTGTTCAATCGGTTTTTCTTTGTCGGCGTGCGGCTTGTAGTCCATAATATGAACCCTACCGTTCCTCACTTGCAAAAAATCAATGTGACCCGTAATCAGTAATCTCTTTTTATTTTTATCACAAGTAGCGGGCTGCTTTTTTGATTCGAATAGCGGCACGGGAATATCAAATCCAAGCAAATTGCGCATATGGGCTATATCGTCTTCTGTAATATAAACGGGAACTTCCGTGGCTACAGTTACAGAGTCATTCGCTATCATAAATCTCTGCAACGCGCTATGCCTTGAGAAATTGTCCTTCACGGCCTGAAGGACAAATTCAGCCGTTCGCGTCGCGCGGTTTTGTTTTGCTCGTATATACAATTGCTCCGTGTTGAATCTTTCTTTTATTTCCGACGCACGGATGCCGTCTTCAAAATATTGATGAGGCGTCTCGGCGGACACGGAGTCAAGATATTCCTTAAGCGGAAACAGCCGACGGTTGCGGTATTCTTCTTCAAGCGCGAGTTCTATCTTCGCGCGATGATACCTATACAGATAAATCTGGCGGTGCGCCATCGTAACCACTTCTATTGTGTCTTTGGGTGAATAGCGTTTGAGCGCGTAAGAACGCATACGCTCGTAACTGCAAAACTCCGAAAATTCGTTCGTCCATTCGGACAGTGTCGGTGGTGTTACGTCAAACCCGAACTTATGTTTAATGATTTTGCATGTATTCTCGAACGAATAACCGATACTGTGGTAATTCAACGCTTCCAAAATCGTGGAAACGGGATGGCGTTTCCCTTTTACAAACTGCGCCGTAAACGTTTTCCCGCACTCTCGGCATATATACAACTGCACCGATTCAAATTTCTTTTTCCGCGTTCCGCGCTTGACAAAATTTTTCGACGCGCAATACGGGCATGTTTCGGCAATGCGCTCTTCCGCCCGCTCCGGTTTTCGTATTTCTACGGGAACCGCGACAACTGGTTTATCGCCGACATTTTCAGCGCTTACAATTTCCTTTTTGTTGATTTCGCGGACCGTGTTTCCTACTTCCTTTTTTCTGCGTATCGCTATAAAAGCGGATAATATTTTATAAAGTGTTTTAAACATTTTCTTTGGTAGTAATAATCCATCTCACGCCCATACCGCCAACAAATCTCACGACTTTCGTAAAAACTTAACAATAAAAACGTCATCCGTGATACACTCACACGCCTAATCAGAATCAATGGATTTTTGTATTCTGGTTAAGCGTGAGGGTATTATAAATCAATAATAAAGTTGCCGGAAGAATCAAGTTGCACCGTTCCACCTGACGATACCGCCTTAACCGATCCGGCAACTTGCAATTTATATGTCGGCCCCGTCGTCCCGATGCCGACGTTGCCCGCATCATTTATTGTAACCTCATTGCCCATTACATTAAATCTTAAATATTCACTACCAGAATTATAACTTCCATATATTCTTGCAAAATCATTATCCGTTGGGGAGCCAAAGAAAATGTTTTTACTATTAGCATCTGGGCTAAAAAGACTGATACCAACAGCAGTATCATTCTCAATTACGAGGTCATCGCCTGTATCTAAAGGTGTTATGGTTCCTGCTGTTGCCTTGTGAATATGCAAAGTCCCTTCTGGCCCCGTCGTCCCGATGCCGACGTTGCCGTTATTTAAAATAGTCAACCTTTCCGTTCCCGCAGGAGTCGTAGTATCCGCAGCTGTATACAAACCAATATGAGTGGCAGCCTTATAGTATCCATTTCCACCACCAATAAATAAATCACTAGTTGACACAGCATTATCCATCCATAACAAACCCACTCCAGCTACGGCACTACTGTTATAGGCAGGAACCGATACAAATGCTATTTTACGAGTATTATCAGTTCTAGTTAATGCCGCTATATCGCCCCCTAATGACAAAACATTTGGTCCTGAAGCAGAGTTGTAGAAACCACTAGAAATATCCAACTTCGCCCCCGGTCCCGTCGTCCCGATGCCGACGTTGCCCGAATTGTAATAGACACCAGTGCTTGTGGTAGTCCACTGGCTTGCCGCATTGGAAACCGCGGAATCGACATAGGATTGCCGCTATTATTGATTCTCAACCCCGTTGTTCCAGTAGCTCCTAAATTGAGATAAAAATCTGCGCCATTATAACCACTTTGAATACTATTAGTTTCGGTATAGCCACTTCCTGTGTAAAAAGTAATTTTCTCTCCTGCTGACGCTGAATCGCTTCGGTTAGTTAATCGAAGCATGTCATAAATCGCACCGCCAGCAGTATGTTGAATTTCCAGATTCGCCCCCGGCCCCGTCGTCCCGATGCCGACGTTGCCGCCGTTTGGATTTAGAGCCAAAGGATAATTCATCGCCAAGTTACTCCTCTCTGTTGCTTGCAACCAAGAACCCCACGGCGAAGCTCCAAAATTCCCTATATCCAATACGTTAGATTCACCAACAGATGATTGTGCAATTCTTAATATTCCAGTTTGCGTTGTTCCACTTGTAGCTGGAGCTGAACGCGTACCGCCAATTTCTACTTTTTGACTTGGTCCCGTCGTCCCGATGCCGACGTTGCCTTGTATTATTAAATTCCCATCTGTGACTGCTGTCGTGTCATAACTACTACCTACTGCCATACCACCTGACACAGATAGTTTTGCCCCGGGACTCACTTCCCCGATGCCGACGTTGCCCGAGGTGCCATTTACGAACAGTTTGCTCGTTCCGACAATGAGGTTACCGCCAGAAGAAGCTAATGTCGTGGTTGCTGAAGA
>Ga0075968_113_pt1 | contig 10219 bp, 8 predicted proteins | sample RifGroA2_FD_67994 | JGI IMG/M metagenome (GOLD analysis project Ga0075968, IMG submission 67994) | Parcubacteria (Jorgensenbacteria) bacterium GW2011_GWA2_45_9
CGAGCCGCTGCGCCACCTGATCGGGCGGCATCGCCCCGCGTTGAGCGGCCAGCGCCGCGCCGGCGGCAATTGCGAGGGTGAAGGCAAGCAGCAGACGACGGACTGGACGCATGAGGGACCTCCTTGGGGTCACTCCGGGCATCTTACTCCCGTCTCAGCCGGGCCCGAAGGTCGGGCGATCACCGAAGGAGCACGCGCACGGCATTGCGGAGGACGGCCCAGGCATCTCCATCTGGCGCGATCAAATCGAAGTGGCCCGCGCCTTCCACCACGCGCAATGTCGCGCGGGATCCTGCCGCACCGAGGAACGCGTCTGCCTGCGTGCGCGGCACGATGGTGTCCGCGGCGCCGACGATAAGTTGCACGGGAACTGGTGGCACGAGCATGACCGGGGAGGCCTGGGCGTAGCGGTCGCCCACCTCACCGGCGGTTCCGCCCACGAGGGGCACCACGGCCGAGCCGCAGCCGTCAGGTGACGCATAGGCCACCAGGTCGGTAATGCCTCCGATTGAGACGACGCCGCGTGGCGCCAACGGATTCAGTGTGGCAATCGCGGAGTCCCTGGGCAGCACGCCCCGGGCCGCGCTCCACAGCGCGATAGCGCTTTATCTATCGGATGTAAACGGAGCAAGTATAACATCGACAGAAACATGCACGGCGGCTCTTTCAAGCCCGCCGACTAACTTTACATGCGGAAGCATTTCAACCTCAACCGTTGTTACGGGTACCGGGTGGGCACCAATCGATTTTACTGATATCTCTTCCGGTTCTCCTTTAGCGCGTCTGCCGCTCGACCCGGTGAATGATACGACTTACGCGTATACTTTTCAGGGCGGTTCATTGAATACTTTTGAAATAGACGCGAATATGGAAAGTACTAAATACGCGAGTGGAGGCGGAGGTGATGTTGAATCCAATAACAAAGACGGCGGCAATGATGACACATATTACGAAATAGGCAACGACCCCGGGCTTGATTTGTAGTATGCTCCGTGGAATCGTTCCGGTTTTTTCGTTCGCTCTTCTCGCGGCATTGTTTTTCGTTCAGGTTTTTTTGCATAAAAAAGAAAGCGTTGAACGGCGCGACGCACTCATCGAACGTGCCGCTAAAATAGTTTTTGTTTTGGGACTTGCGGCCGTATTAGGGTATTATTTTTTTCTTGTAGCCGCTCAATACTCGACGTGGAAGAATTCCAATCCTCCTTTGAGTTTTCTCGTGCCTCCGTATAGAAGCATAGGATACGTCTTTTATTATCACTTTACACGTTTTCTTTTATATTACCTGCCGTCTTTTGTTGTTTCCGCGGCCATATTTATAAGCGCGAAATACGGAAACAAGCGATTCGGAGAACATTTTTTTGAGAGCGGCGAACCATATCTTGCGGCTGTTCCGCTTTTTCTCCTTGGGTATCCGGAATGGAATTATTTATGGATTCCTTATTTTCTCGCGGTTTTGGGGACGGTATTCGCGGTTTCGCTGTTTCGAATAATTGCGGCGAAGCGGCAGGAAAGGTTTTCGCCTTATTTTTTATGGTTGCCTGTGGCAATAATTGGTATAATCGTTAGTGAGACGTCAGTGTTGTTTTAAGTTTTTCAAATTATGCTGTCTTTACCCACACAACAGATTAAAGAAATGCTGGTTCAAGCCGGAGTTTTGGACGACGCGACTTTTGATTCTATCAAAATTGAAGCCGACCGCAAAAGACAAAACGTTGCCGACCTTATTATTTCCGAAGGGCTTATAAACAAGGAATACTTCTTTAACCTTTTGGCTAAAACGCTTGGGTTCGAGCGTATAAATCTTGGCATTCAAAAAATAGACGAGCGCGTTATGAATTTGGTATCGGAAGACATGGCGCGCCAGCGCAAGATTATCGTTTTCAACCGCGGCGATGACGGAGCTTTTGATATAGCGATGGAAAATCCGACCGACCTTGAAACAATTGACTTTCTGTCATTACGGCTCAAGTCAAAAATCAAACCGTTTCTGGCGACCGAAGAAGACCTTAACCGCGGATACCTTTTGTACCACAAACGCCTCACGCAGGATTTTAAAAAGGTGATAGAAGACGGCATTCAGAAATCGCTTCGTTCAAAAAATAAAGGAGATTTGAACGAAGCCGCAAAAGATGTTCCGATTGTGGCTCTCGTTGATAATCTTCTCGAATACGCCCTGTCTTCGCGCGCGTCTGACGTGCATTTTGAGGCGCTCGACGACGCGATTCTGGTGCGTTTCCGGATAGACGGCGTTTTGCACGAAATAATAAAAATGCCGAAAGAAATACACCCTGCCGTAGTTGCCAGAATGAAAATACTTTCAGGTCTTCGGGTAGACGAGCACACTCATCCGCAGGATGGACGTTTCAGACATAAGATAAGTGATACGCTTGTTGATATCCGTGTATCCGTGATACCGACGTTTTATGGCGAGAAGGTGGAAATGCGTCTTCTGAGCGCCGCGCAGAAACCGATATCGCTTACCGAACTCGGAATGTTTGAAAATACGATAAAAGTAATCGAGGAAGGCGTGAAAAAAACATACGGAATGGTACTTCTCTGCGGACCGACCGGTTGCGGAAAAACCACGACTTTGTATTCGATAATGAATATACTGAACCGTCCGGAAGTAAATATCGTAACAATCGAGGACCCGATAGAATACGATATGAGATATCTGAATCAGACGCAGGTTAATATGGCGGCGGGTATTACGTTCGCTTCCGGTTTGCGTTCGATCCTCCGTCAGGACCCGAACATAATAATGGTTGGAGAGATACGCGACCACGAGACCGCCGACATAGCCGTGCAGTCAGCCCTTACCGGACACCTGGTTCTTTCGAGCTTGCACACGAACGACGCGCCGACAACGGTTCCCCGTCTTATGGATATGGGGGTGCCGCCGTTTCTTGTTTCCGCGGTTTTGAATGTTATATGCGCTCAGCGTCTCGCCCGCAAAATTCATTTAGATTGCATTGAATCGTACACTCCGTCTGAAGAATCGCTGAAAGCTCTCCAATCGGAATTCAGAAGCGCGGAGGTTAATGAAAACGTGGTAAAAGTGCCTAAAGTGCTCTACAGGGGAAGAGGATGCCCCGCGTGCAATAATACCGGTTTTTTGGGGCGGCTCGGTATTTTTGAAGCGATGAATATAACAGAAGAAGTGCGGAAATTGATAATAAGCCCTGAATTCAATCTGGATAATCTCCGGAAACTTGCCAAAAAAGAAGGGATGACGACAATGTTTGAAGACGGAATGCGAAAGGTTGAGCTTGGAATGACAACCGTGGAAGAGGTTTTGAGAGTGATAAGAGAATAACAAACAACCGACAACCCGCAACATATAACGCATTTGTATTAGGAATTATAGGTTTGAAATCGGAAGTCAGCTGGCTCGATGTATGAAACTTTAGCGGCTGTTGATATTTTAGAGTATAATAGTTTCATAAGTCCGGAGGATCGTAACGAATGTAGAAAATCTCCTTGTGGTTGTCTCGAAACAGCTTGGCGGATTCAAAAAGAAATTAAGTTCAAAAATTGGTTAATTTTTATGCAATTTCATTGCGTAGCGTCCCAACAGGATGGAAAAATAATCGAGAGTGATATAGATGCCCGAGGAGTAGAAGAAGTGCTTGCCGTTTTAAGCGCGCGCGGTCTTCATCCCGTGAGCATCAAACTCGCGACGACCGCAAAAGGAAGAATGGATAGGAAAATTTTCGGCGGGAACATAACCCTTACTGACCAGGTATTTATATCAAAATATCTGGCTCTTATGCTTAAAATAGGCACCGGTTTACTGCAGGCAATTAACATTCTGATTGATGACTTTAGTAAACCATCGGTCCATTCTTTTTTGGTGGAGGTAAAGACGAATCTTGAAAAAGGCATGCAATTCTATTACGCGTTCGCGCGCCATCCTAAAATATTCAGCCAGGTTTACATAAATTCCATAAAGGCGGGAGAAACGTCCGGCAATCTTGAATCGGTTTTTGATGACCTTGCCGTTTCCCTGTCTAAAGAAAAGGCGTTGCGCGACCAGATAAAGAGCGCTCTTTTTTATCCGGTTATATTGTTTGTGATGTCCATACTCATTCTTGTTTTCCTTGTTATGTTTGCTCTTCCGAAAATAGCCGGTGTGTTTTCCGAAAGCGGTTTCGACCCGCCCATTTTTTCAAAAGTGGTATTCGCCGTAGGTTTTTTCTTCGGCGACTACGGATTATGGATACTTCTTGCGGGCATAATCTGCTTTGCTGTTTTATTTGTTGGTTATAGGACGTCACTCGTTTTCAAAAAATTTATTTTAAGCATTCTTTTTAATCTGCCGCTCGTACGCGACGTAGTGAAGAAGATTTCGATACAGCGTTTTGCGGCAACGCTTTCGTCGCTTATCAAGGCCGGGATGCAGATTACGGATGCTCTCGAAATAACGGCGGATTCAATAACCCAGATAGAATTAAAGGAGGCGCTTATAAGAATTTCGAAAGAAGGAATCGCGAAAGGACTCACGGTCGGGGAGGCGTTCAAGCGCGAGCCGTTTTTCCCGAAAACAGTCGTTAATTTGGTGGCTATATCCGAACGGGCAGGGCATATAGAAGAGGTTTTGCAGACGCTCGCGGATTTTTACACAAGCGAAATAGACAGTTCTCTTAAAACCCTCGTTTCATTCCTTGAACCGATTCTTCTCATGGGCATAGGCCTTGTTATAGGCCTTATCGCTCTCGCTATCGTTGTTCCGATTTACCAACTAACCATACAGTTTTAGAAAATTCGAATGTTGAATCAGAAATCTTAATATAGGATTTTTCAACTAAATAATTTTTATACATTGATTCAAAATTCAATCCGCCGACTGGCGGACAAAATTCAAAATTCGCGGGAGGCCTTCACGCTCATAGAGCTTATTATCACCGTAGCAGTCGGAGCCGTTTTGACGACCGGAGGTTATGTTATGTTGTCGAGCTATCGCAACAGCCAGAATCTGAAACTTACTTTGAATGAGTTCTCGGCGGCGTTACGCGACACGCAGAAAAGAGCGATTACGCAGGAAAACGGCAAACAATGGGGCATACGTTTGACTAACGACACAAGCGGCATATATCAGGTATGGAGCGGACAAAGTTTTGCTTCGGGAACTGTGGATCAGACATACGCGCTTAAAAGAAATATTTCTTTCGGCAACCCGTCGGCAGGGAGTACGATTGATATAATTTTTGAAGCGTTAAGTGGGAAATTAAGCGAGAAAAAAGTGATTACCGTTTATGCCGGAAATAGCGGCGCGGATACCGGCGACTTGGTTCTGAATACGTTAGGAAAAACAACCGTGCGGACGGATAAGTATTTTTTAAGCTATTGGCACTTTGATGAAGGAACAAGCACAGTCGCTTACGATGCATCAGGCAACGGAAATAGTTCAATTTTATATAATAGTCCATTGTGGCAATCGGGGAGTAGCTGTATAGCCGGCGGATGTCTGAACTTAAACGGTATGAGCCAGTATTTGAACGCAAGTTCGACAAATATGACAAGTGTAGATAGTTTTACGGTTGCCGGATGGACGTATTTAACCGACGTGACGACCACTAATAATACTCTTTATGGCAATTCCGGTACGGTCGAGTTACTTACAAAACCGACAGGATATTATTTTGGCGTATGGGTTGACGGTGTTGAATATTCAAAACAGGGGACGACCAGTTCGAATATAAACAGCTGGGTTCATTGGGCGCTTACGCGTTCAGACAGCTCGATAGTTGTTTACAGAAATGGCATCTCAATTGATTCAAGAAATGATTTGCCGGCAGGAAGCGTCGACGTAAGTGGTTATATCGGAGCGCAAGGAGGTACGAGCTATTATCTTGAAGGAAATTTGGATGAGCTGCGCGTTTACGGCCGCGCTTTGTCCGCGCAGGAAATTTTAGATATGTACAATGATTTGAAATAATGATTAACCAACGACAGACAACTTACAACAAACAATTTACGACAGACAACGAGAAGAATATAACAAAAGTTGTCGGTTGTCGGTTGTCGGTTTTTAGTAAACGCGGCGGGCAATCCCTTATAGAGGTCTTAATTGGGTTGACAATAGGATCTATTCTCATAGGCGCGGCGGCTTTGGGTGTGGCGTTTATGCTCCGTTCGACATCGGCAAACGACAACCTGCAAATGGCTTCAGGGATGGTGCAGGAATCGCTTGACAAGGTTCGGGCTTATGCCGGAGCGGAGTGGGAAAACATATACGGGCTTACCAAAGGCACGAGCACCGCGTATTTTTTAAATGCATCAAGCACAAGCTTTGATATTATCGAGGGGAAAGAAGGTGTTTTCGGTTCGAATATAACAAGCGGGCTTGTGGGGCGATGGAATTTCGATGAAGCAACCGGAACTATTGCTCACGATTCGACGGGGGGCAACTACAGCGGCATTCTTACAAACAGCCCGACGATAACGACCTCAACATGCAAAATCGGATACTGCTTAGGCCTCAACGGCAGTAATTATGTGGATATGAGTGACCCCGCAAGCGGAATATTCGATTTCGGCGCAAACGATTTTTCGCTACAAGGATGGTTTTATATTTCAGCGCTCCCCGGCAGTTATAAGTCAATCATAAATAAAGGCGGTTCGGGAGCGCCAGGATATGGTATGGAAATAGGCGCGGATAACACCTTAACCTGTTCCATTCAGGCGAGCGGCGGTACAAACCAGCACGTGCAAGGAACGATACCGTCGCTTAACGCGTGGCATCAAGCGACATGCGTTTTCGACCGCGACGATGGAATATACGCGTATCTTGATGGAGTTGCGGTCGCAAGCTCCACGTACGAAAGCGGCAATACGGGTTCCATTTCAACAGACAGTTACAATTTGAATGTTGGCCGTTATGCGGGCGGTTCATGGTACTTCAACGGGTATATTGACGACATTCGCGTTTATAACCGCACTCTTTCTTCAGATGAAGTAAAGCGCGCTTACGACAGCGCTGTTTTCACCAGATATTTCACCATTGAAAATGTATGCAGAACGAATGACGCGTCGAGCACTATAAATGGCGTTACTCCGTGCGCGGACGGCTCGCTTGAGGATCCGGCGACGCAGAAAATAAGGTCTTATGTGGAATGGGCGTCGAGTGGCGCCATCGAGGACCTCAATTTGATTGACTATGTTACGCGCTGGAAAAATGAAGTATTCCGTCAGAGCGACTGGTCGGGAGGAAGCGGCGATGAAGACGTTTATTCAGAGCCGCCGACATCGTACGCGAGCTCGACAAATATAGACATTGAAACAGGATCGTTTAGGATACATAATCTATAGCATGAGTGGGTAGGAAAGCAGTTGGTAGTTGGCAAAATGCCAAATGTTCAAATTCCAAAACAAAGCAGAGAATAATTTTCAATTTACAATTTGAAATTTTTAATGAATACAGCCAAAATGGATTTAAAATGAGAGAAAACCGCGGAAAAGACGGGTTTGGAATTTCAGAATTTGGACATTTGGATTTGTTTAGAGTTTAGAACTTAGGATTTAGAGCTTGAAACCAAATTTATCCGCGTAAATCCGTTAAAATATGTATTAATCAGCGTCTATCCAAAAATATGAAACCATTATATAAAGCCATTAAAACCGCCGAGCAAAATAAAAAAGCCATAGCGCATTTCAATGTTTCTACGCTCGAACAATTGAAAGCGATTGCGGGTGTAGCAAAAAGGACAGGCGAGTCAGTCATAGTGGGGGTTTCCGAAGGAGAACGTGAATTTATCGGTTTGAAACAGATTGTCGCGCTTGTCGAGAGCTACAAGAAAGAAGGAACTTGCTTATATTTAAATGCCGACCATACCCGTTCGCTTGAAGGTGTGGCGGATACCGCCGAAGCGGGATTTGATTCTATTATTTTTGACGGCGCGAATCTATCGTTTGAAGAAAATGTATCAAAGACAAAAGAAGCGGTTAAAATATGCAAAAAACATTCACTATTCAGGCATAAAATAATTTTGGAAGGCGAACTCGGATACATAGGAATGTCTTCGGAAATTTTAGACAAAATTCCTGAAGGAGCAGCTACTAAAAACAATGGGTTTACTTCTCCGGAAGACACCGCACGGTTTGTTAAAGAAACCGGCATTGATATGCTTGCTCCAGCGGTGGGGAACATACACGGTATATTACAAAACGGACGCAATCCATCGCTCGACATAGAACAAATTAGGAAAATAAGAAAAGCTACCGGAGTTCCGCTTGTTTTGCACGGAGGATCGGGCGTTTCGGACAATGATTTCCATGCCGCCATACGTGCCGGCATTTCCGTTATACATATTTCCACTGAACTGCGCGTGGCATGGAAAAAAGGAATCGAAGAATCATTTATCGAATATCCAGGCGAAGTAGCGCCTTACAAACTGCTGAAACGCAGTGTTTTAAAAACACAGGAAATTGTGGAAAATAGGATAAGATTGTTTTCGGGTATTGGTTTTTAAGTCGGATTTGGTTTATATTCAATTCGCGCGTTACATTATATGGAAACCGAAAACGTTAAAAAAATATTACTCGAAATAAGAGCCGGAGTCGGAGGAGATGAAGCATCGCTGTTCGCGTGGGATATGGCTAAAATGTACCAAAAATACGCGATTAAAAAGGGATGGCATTTTTCCGTGATAGACGCGTCAGAATCCGGCGCACGGGGCTATAAAACGTTTGTGGCAGAAATAAGAGGTGATGGAGCGTATAATGCCTTAAAACACGAGTCCGGAGTGCATCGCGTTCAAAGAGTACCTACTACGGAAAGACAGGGGAGGGTGCATACATCCACGGCTTCAGTCGCCATTCTCCCGATTGTAGAAGCAAAAGACGTACAGGTTAAAGAGAATGATCTTGAAATTACTTTTTCCCGAGCCGGCGGACCTGGAGGACAAAACGTAAATAAAGTGGAAACGGCGGTCAGAATACTTCACAAGCCGACAGGCATCGTCGTTTCGTCGCGCGAGGAACGTTCACAGCACTCAAACCGCGAAAAGGCGCTCGAAATTCTGCGCGCGAAACTTTTTGAGGCGCAACGCGAACAAGCGGTAGGATCAGTGGAAGAATTGCGGCATGAGCAAATCGGTTCTGGGGAACGGGCGGAAAAAATACGCACATACAATTTTCCGGAAGATAGAATCACCGACCATAGGTTAGGTAAAAAATTCCACAATATGGAAAATATTTTGGAGGGTAACTTAGATAAAATAACGGAATCTTTTAACCCTTCTTAAGAACCGCTATATCGTCTTCAAACTGATTGGCTTTTTGAACCACCGGATCGCCGTACCAAAAACGGTACGTATACCAGTTTCCGCCGGCATAGTATTTGGCGGCGGCGCAACGTTCCAAAAGCGTTTGATAATCGACAATATTTTTATTTGTGTCCGCGTATGTTTTACAGCTCGCAGAAGAAAGAAGATCTCTTATATACGCTCCCGTAGCGGCAAACGCGTCGGAGTTGTTCCATGGAGATGGGGGATTGTTGCCTGTTATTTTGGATATAGTGCTTTCATAAATTTTCCACGTTGAGGGAATAAACTGTGCCGGTCCCATAGCGCCTCCATAGGCGCCGTGCTGGTTTGCGCATGATACTTTCGCGAAGTCGGATTTTGGGTCTATGCCGAGGCGTTGTGTCATGTCTAAAAAGTACGGCACATCGCGCGTTGGATGCATGGCCGTTTCATATGAACATCGGCCTACGTTTTTCCCGAGAAGCGATTCCCTGTCAAGTATGGCGAGTATGAGTGCTGCGCGGACACCTGTAGCGCTCTCCGCGAGTTTCGCATAGTTGTAGGCCTTTTCGAAAGTAAGTTCTCCGCCGCCAAGAAGTTCAAATATGCGCGCTCTAATTTGCGCGGCGCTTGCCTGTGTTTTAACAAGCGCTTTCTGATATTCGGATTCCTTTCCTTGTGTTTCTTTGAGGATCTGATTTTTCGACGATTGTGTCGACTGAACCTGCCTTTTTTGTGCCTGTTGCATGGCTCGCAGGTTTTCAACATCTTCTTTTTCAAGGGATAGTTGCTGTTTTTGTTCGAGAAGATCCCCGCGCAGTTTCGTTATGTTTTCAAGGGAAATCCGGAGATTATCTTGCACCAGAACTATGTCATTCAGCGTTCCAAAGAAATCGGAAAGCTTATCATTCGCGAGGAGAATCGTCATAAGGTTCTGATTGTCTGTTTCGTAAACGCTTTGTACGGCTTCCGCG
>Ga0075968_121_pt1 | contig 9595 bp, 9 predicted proteins | sample RifGroA2_FD_67994 | JGI IMG/M metagenome (GOLD analysis project Ga0075968, IMG submission 67994) | Parcubacteria (Jorgensenbacteria) bacterium GW2011_GWA2_45_9
TTCAGAAACAAATTGTCGCCTGTTCAGTTCATGCTACAATGGTCGAAGGCAAACGTCGTAAAAATGCCCATGGAGTCCAGAATAGGGTTGCATTATACAGGGATTTGCATTTTGGCGGCAAGTATGATACTATATAATAGTTGAGTGGGATAATTTCTTATTACTGCGACAGCTACACTGAAGCGGAAAAATGTAAGAAATTTCTCCTATTTTCCAAAGCCCCTTCGGGGGTTTTGGTTTTTTATTTCTTTTATTGTATAATCACTTATGCTTTGTCTCGGGTGTCTTGAGCGGCTATGAACGAGCACTCACTCAACATTTGTAAAAAATAGGAGGTCACCGTCATAGCCGCTCAAGACATCTGAGCGGTTTTCCATACGCCTACCCGAACAATTATGCCGTCATTTTTTATAAAATTTTTTGGAAAAAAGGTGTTAAAGCGGCTCGAAGACGTCGTTTTTTTGGTGAATACATATGAAAATGGCTTTGAAGGGCTGTCTCTCGGAGAACTGAAAGAAAAATCTCTCGCGCTTAAACAAAGGATAAAAGACGGCGAGTTGGAAGAACAAGTTTTACCGGAAGCGTTCGCGCTCGTGAGAGAAGCGAGCAAGAGGACTCTCGGACAGCGGCATTTTGACGTGCAAATTATGGGAGGCGTCGTGCTTCACGAAGGCAAAATCGCCGAAATGAAGACGGGCGAGGGTAAAACGCTTGTCGCCACTCTTCCGGCGTATCTTAAGGGCCTTTCAGGCAAAGGAGTTCATGTGGTAACCGTAAACGATTATCTTGCCCGTCGAGACGCGGTATGGATGGGGCAGATTTATCATGCCCTCGGGCTTCGCGTTTCATGTCTCACGCATGACGGTTCGAGTATGTACGATCCGGCATTTGAAATGGAAGAAACTACGGATGTTGAACGCGACATCGTAGGCGGATTCCGCGTGGTGGAAAAATTTCTGCGTCCCATCTCCAGAAAAGAGGCATACGAAGCGGATATCACATATGGGACGAATCACGAATTCGGTTTTGATTATCTCCGCGACAATCTTTCGTATGATTTCGGAAATATGGTCCAGCGCGGGCATGAATACGCCATTATAGACGAGGTTGATAGCATCCTGATAGACGAGGCGCGTACGCCTCTTATAATAGCCGCGCCGGACAAAGCATCCAGTGAATATTACAAGACATTCTCACGGATTTTGTCGAACTTATCGGAGGGCGACTACGAAGTGGACGAGAAACTCCGTACCGCCAACCTCACGGATTTGGGCATAGAGAAAACGGAGCATATACTCGGAATAGAAAATATATTTTCTCCCGAAAATTCCCGCCTCGTGCATTTTTTGAACGAAAGTTTGAAAGCGAAGACGCTTTTCAAGCGCGACAGGGACTATATGGTGAAAGACGGCGAGATAGTAATAGTTGACGAATTCACGGGGCGCATGCTCCACGGCCGCAGATATTCCGGAGGTTTGCATCAGGCGATAGAGGCGAAAGAGGGTGTAAGCGTGCGCGAAGAGAACAGGACTTACGCGCAAATAACGCTTCAGAATTATTTTCGTCTTTACAAGCGGATAGCCGGAATGACTGGAACCGCCGAAACGTCCGCGGAGGAATTCCACAAGGTATATTCGCTTGATGTCATAAGTGTCCCCACAAATAAACAGCTTATACGCGAGGAACTGCCGGACAGAATTTATAAAACTAAGGAAGCGAAATACGAAGCGATAGCGCACGGGGTGAAAGAACGGCACGAAAAAGGTCAGCCGATTCTGGTCGGAACGACATCAATCCAAAACAACGAAATCATCTCCGGATACTTAAGTAAAGCCGGCGTGCCGCATGAAGTTCTTAATGCCAAAAACAACGAGCGCGAGGGTTCGATAATAGCGCAGGCGGGGAGAGTTGGCGCGGTAACAGTCGCCACGAATATGGCGGGGCGTGGAGTGGATATAATTTTGGGCGGCAATCCGCCGAATGAGGAAGAGGCGAAGAAAGTACGCGAAGAACTGGGCGGGCTTTTTGTGTTGGGCACCGAACGGCACGAAGCAAGGAGAATAGACAATCAGCTTCGCGGCAGGTGTGGAAGACAGGGAGACCCGGGCTCGTCTCAGTTTTTCCTTTCGCTTGAAGACGACCTTGTGCGTATTTTCGGAGGAGACAGGATAAAGCGGCTTATGGAAATGTTTAACTTGCCGGTTGATATGCCGATTGAAGCAAAGATGGTATCAAAGGCAGTGAACCAAGCACAGCAGAAAGTGGAAGGAGCGAATTTTGACGCGCGCAAGCACCTGCTTGATTTCGATGATGTTTTAAACAAACACCGCACGGCGATTTACTCTAAGAGGGAAAAAATGCTCAAGCTCGGTTTTGCCGGCGAAATAATGCCGCTTATCCGCGATGTTTTATCTATCCTTGTGGAAAAGCAGAAAAATATAGCCGCGTCTCTCGTAGAGAATAGCGAGGAGAAAGAAAAAATTGAAAAGGCGTTGCTTACTTCGGAAGAAAGAATTAAAAAAATACCCGAGAAAATAGAACCGGAGCGCTCCGTCGTTTTAGGTCAGCATCTGGCGCGCATTATGGACATGCTCTGGGTTGAGCACCTGGAAAGTTTGGAAGGACTGCGCGATTCTGTAAATATACGCGCTTATGGCCAGCATGAACCGCTTGTAGAATACCGCCGCGAGGCGCACATACTATTCAAATCCATGAACGATAATTTTGAAACGCTCGCTTGGAATACCGTTTTTCCGATTTTGGAAATGGACATCGAAAAAATAAAACACGGTAATGAAGCAGCGAGTAGGCAAGCGGAATCATCTAAGAAACCCGGCGCGGATTCCAAACACATAGGCCGCAACGACCCCTGCTGGTGCAATAGCGGTAAGAAATACAAAAAGTGTCATGGGAAGTAGGAATATGAAGAAAATCGCTTTTGTTCTAAATCTTCCATGGAGCTTAGCGGGATTATTTTATAGTTTGCTAATGCTTCCCAGGAATATTAAAACGGATAAACTACAGTTTGTAATGGTTTTAAGAGTACGGAGATTATGGATAAACGAGGTGGTTCTTAGGCGCAGAGTAAGAGGATTCACATTAGGGAATACGATATTATTGTCTGATGTGGCCGATAACAACACATATGATCACGAAATCGTTCATGTGAGGCAATTTATGAAAGAGCCGTTTATATTCCCATTGTTTTATTGTTTTGAATTCATAAAACATGGATATCAAAATAGTAAATACGAGAAAGAGGCATATCAGAGAACTAATGAATAACCGCGCCGCAAGCGGCGGGGTATCAGAGCGGGGATTTAATAAAAGCGAAGGTCAGTGAAGTTGTGCAATTTTCTGGTTTGACCCCGAAAAAAGTGAAAGAAATATTGGACAAGTATGGCAAAGACGATGGATTGAAAAAAGACAAGATTCATGAATTTTTCAGAATGTTCAAAGACAAAAATTATTGCATACTCATATTTCTGAAAAATCCCATTGGGATAAAGCCGTTTGAAATTGATAAAACCGGTTTCGGTGCAATGTCGGCATGGATTATTGCGAAGAATATTTCTAAAGTTAAAAGATGCTAAATAACATTCTAACATTCTCAAGAATGTTAGAATGTTTGTAGGTCAAAAACATTATGAAAAACAATAATCAAATGCAAATCAGCAAAGAAATAAAGCCGGGAAAATACAGACATTACAAAGGCGACATTGTCGAGGTAATCGGCATGGGCGTGCACAGCGAAACGCTGGAAGAATTTGTCGTTTACAAACACATCTCCGGTAAGCGGGTAGGCAAAGGGTATTTTTGGGTGAGACCGGCTAATATATTTATCGAAAACGTTGAGATTGAAGGCAAAACACTGCCGAGATTCAGGCGTATAGAAGAATAAGATGAATGGTGGTAATATGAGAGTATGTTCGACGTTGTCGCCGTAGGTAAAGTTAATCGAGATGCATTCATAAGAAGTGGAGAATTTAAGTTATTAAAAGACAAAAAGGCGCTGAAGGAACTTGAAATCGAAACCGAACAAGCGGAGTGCTTTCCTTTGGGGATAAAAACAAGCATAGAAAAACCGATTTTCGCGGGCGGGGGAGGCGCGCATAATGCCGCCGTAACTTTTGCGCGCCACGGATTGAAAACAGGAGTTGTAGGATCTATTGGCGACGACTTAGCCGGCAAAGATATAACGCGTTTCTTGCGCGATGAAGGGGTGAAAACCTTTTTCAAAACAGACAAAAAAGAAGGTACAGGATATTCGGTAGTTATTTCTTCTCCGGACGGGGAGAGAACTATTTTTGTGTATCCCGGCGCTTCGGACAAATTAAAAGACGCGGACATACGGTTTCCGCAAGCGCGCGCGAGGTGGTTTTATATTTCGCCAGGGGCTATTCCGGTCGGAGAGATGGAAAAATTCGTATCGCGGGCCAAGAAAAGCGGAGCGAAGGTGGCAATGAATCCTTCGGGTTTTTATATCGAAAAAGGAAAAAATGAAATGAAGCGCATTTTTCCGATGCTCGACGTAATTATCGTAAATAGGGAAGAGGCGGCGCTTATAACGGGTGTTCCATACTCCGCCGAGAAAAAGATATTCAAGGAATTTGACCGGATAACCACAGGCATAGCCGTTATAACCGACGGAAAGAATGGCGCGTCCGTTTCAGACAGGTCGTATCGCTACCACATAGAAAGTTTCCCTGAAAAAGAAATTGCCGACCGTACGGGGGCTGGAGACGCTTTCGGTTCCGGGTTTGTAGCGACGCTTATGCATGCAAACGATACCGTGTACGCCCTGCGTTTTGCCGCGGCAAACGCGACATCAGTTATAGAATCAGTCGGAGCGGCTTCAGGGATTTTAGCCAAAAAAGATTTTGAAAACCCGAGATGGAAGGAAGCTGATTGCGACATAGAGCCACTTTAGAGCCAGTTATGAAGACCGCTTGCGAATATTTGTCCGAAATATTAGACGCCGAACCGCGGACGTTTTTGTCGCTTGATAAGCGCATGAGAGAAGCGTGCCCGAATGGAGCGCAGGCGCTTGAAAATGTCGCGGAAATGAACAGGAAGAGAGCTGAAAGCGCTTTGCACAAAATAAATTCCGGCGAAATGGAACTAACTCATGTCCGCGCGGCTCTAAGAAACACGATACTCCTCCACGAAAAACAATTTATTTCGATTCTTTCCAAAACCGCCGGTAACTCGGATTTTGAACGTGCCGCTAATCTCGCCCGCAGGATTTCAAGCGCGAAAAGCGGTTTCTTTCTTAAAATAAATAAAGCAGAAGAAATTCTGCGTGCCAACCCGCCCACCGCCTTGCTTGATTTTTTGGGATACGCGAGCGTGGACAAACTTATGGCAAATGAAGACATCGCCGAAATTTTAAGCGCGCTTCGTTTTATAGAGCCGCAGGAATGGATGCTCAAAACATTTGATACCGCCTATAGCTCAATTTCTCCGGACTATTTTGAAGAGCGGGATATAGAATTGAAAGTTTTAAGTGAAAAATGGACTGACGTAGGGAGGAAATTCACGGAGAAAAAACATCATAATGTGAGCCATCTTAAAGAATTCGGTATAATTTTTCTAAATCCGGTAAAAATGAACGTGCCGGGAAAGTTTATTCGCGATTTTGCTTTAATCTTACATTATTTCCACGAGATAGAATTTTATTCGAAACTTTTCAAGAAATACGCGGGGCAAATCGATTTCGCGGGGAAATTGAAGTCGCTCCTGCGCGGGGATGTATCGGAATCGGAAAACACAGCACCCGGTGAGTGGCTTATAGTACAACGTTACCTCTGGAAGGAAAACTCGAAAGACCATCGGCTTCATTTACCGAGGGTAAATCCGGAAGCGCTTCACTGGACGCGCGGCGAACGTGATTTTGCCGCCTTCGCGCTCGAATTTGATGACTTTGACGCGGAACTGTGGCACGACCTTGATTGGGTAGGTGAAGTATTCAAGGATGCCGATGGGACGAAAAAAATTGTGAGTTTTGGTTTGGAGGATAATGTTATGTCTTTTGTCTCGTTTATGGAGGGGAGAAACGAGTTCTTTAATTATCACCAAAGAGAAGCGATGTGGACGAAGATTTTTTCCGAATACGTGGGCGGCGAACAGGAAATGGAAAGGATGCTTTTAGACAACTTTGGAGAAGGGAAAGTGTGTTTCTTAAAAACATCAGATTGACAAAACCGCCGCCTTTCCAATATACTTTATTGGCGAAAAGAAGCGACTGGTCTTTTCCAATTAAATAGACAACAAAGAAATTTTTTAGTTGTCCCAATTTATTTTTTTTGAGGATTTGATCCTGGTCCAGGATGAACGTTGGCGGCGTGGATAAGGCATGCAAGTCGAACGGGCCAGTGCGTAGCACTGGAATGACGATCCGCCGGTTGGCGGATGGAAATTCCACTGCTATGCAGTGGCTAGTGGCAAACGAGCTAGTAACACCTTGGTACCTACCTCCGAGATGGGAATAATCTTGCGAAAGCAGGACTAATACCCAATGGCGCCATACGCATCTCACTAAGGTGAGATGCGAATTCGAAATTTAAAATTTGAAATTCGAAATGAATGAATCAATTATAAAATTGAATAATTAAAAATTCATTAAAAATTTCAAACTAAAAATTAAAAATTCGCACAGAACTTTAGTGAGGTGCGGGTGGCTAAAGGTTCGCAAGAACCGCTCGGTGATGGGCCTAGGTCCGATCAGCTAGTTGGTAGGGTAACGGCCTACCAAGGCTACGACCGGTAGGGGAGGTGAGAGCCTGTTCCCCAGCGAGGAAACTGAGACACGGTTCCTACTCCTACGGGAGGCAGCAGTCGAGAATATTCCACAATGGGCGAAAGCCTGATGGAGCGACGCCGCGTGCAGGATGAAGCTTTTCGGAGTGTAAACTGCTTTTCTAAGGGAAGAAGCCGGTGCTTCGCACTGGAATGACGAATTTAGAATTTCGATTGAATTTCAGAATGTTTTAAAAATTAACTCATTCAAGAATTCATTTAAAATTCAAAATTAAAAATTGGAAATTCCAATGCGGAGCATTGGTTGACGGTACTTTAGGAATAAGTCACTGCTAACTACGTGCCAGCAGCCGCGGTAATACGTAGGTGGCAAACGTTATCCGGATTTATTGGGCGTAAAGGGCGCGTAGGGGGCGCAGGCAAGTCCGTAGTTAAATCTCGGGGCTCAACTCCGAAACCGCTACGGAAACTACCGCGCTAGAGGACGTTAGAGGTAGATGGAACGCACGGTGTAGGGGTGAAATCCGTTGATATCGTGCGGAACACCAAAGGCGAAGGCATTCTACTGGGACGTTTAAACCGGAATAATTTTTATTTTTCGTTTTCACGAAAAATATTGAACTCAACCCCTCGACGAGCTCGGGGGATTCAAACAGCAATATTTTTCTAACTTCAAATAAAAATTATTACGCGATTTATGAAACAAATTCAGAAAATATTTGTTCAATAAAACAAAAACCCACCTGAGGGTAGGTGGAAAATAGTCCCTCCGCCGATTGGCGGAGATAACTCAGCTATATGCTGGAACACCCGAGTATCCAACGATACCGAAAGGTAAAAATGCGTTGGTGCGGGCAATCAGCAGGGAAGTCGTAATTGACCCCTCAGAGACTATACGCAGAGCCCGTTGCGGAGCAACGGAATTACGAATTTAGAATTTCGAATTTTGGTTGAGCATCCAATTAAAAATTTGAAATTAAAAATTAGGAATTCCGCGCTTTGCGCGGTGAAGATATAGTCCGACCTCCGTGGCGACACGGAGAGATGAACAGAAATGATTCATCCCGCGACAATGTTTGTAATTTTGATTTTGAATTTGTTTTAAAATTTGAAATTAAAAATTAAAAATTGCACTTTGTCGCGAAGCAACAAACGTGTAGATACCCTTGTAGTCCACGCCCTAAACGATGTTCACTAGCTGTTTCGAGTATCGACCCTCGGGGTGGCGTAGCTAACGCGTTAAGTGAACCGCCTGGGAAGTACGAGCGCAAGCTTAAAACTCAAAGGAATAGACGGGGACTCGCACAAGCGGTGTGGTATGTGGTTTAATTCGATGGTAAACGAGAAACCTCACCAGGGCTTGAAATCCCGACGAAGACAGTCCGAAAGGATTGTTGTCCGCAAGGACGGCGGGACAGGTGCTGCATGGTTGCCGTCAGCTCGTGCCGTGAGGCGTTCCCTTAAGTGGGGTAACGAGCGCAACCCCTATCCGGTGTTACAAGTGTCACCGGAAACCGCCCCCTCTTTTGCATCCGACGTTTTGTATGTCGGAATCAAAAGAGGGGGAGGAAGGCGGGGATGACGTCAAATCAGCATGGCCCTTTGATGCCCTGGGCTACACACATGCTACAATGGCGGATACAATGGGAAGCCAAGCCGTAAGGCGGAGCTAATCCCATCAAAGTCCGCCCCAGTTCGGATTGAGGGCTGCAACTCGCCCTCATGAAGCCGGAATCGCTAGTAATCGCGGATCAGAACGCCGCGGTGAATACGTTCTCGAGTCCTGTACTCACCGCCCGTCAAACCAAGGGAGCCGGGAAGCAATTCGCTTTTTTTCCGCCTTTATAAGTTAAGGCAAGAATGGCGGATAGCTTCAAGCGAGCTGCATTTGTCGCGCTGAAAAACAAGCGCAAAAAACAGAGATGCCGTACTCTTAAAAAACGGCGCATAATTGGGGCAACTAAAAAGTTTCTTTAAAGAATATTATGAAAATTCTACTCGTGGAAGACGAACCGCTTCTCGGTAACCTGCTTCGCGAGCGGCTCGCGCGGGAGGGTTTTGACGTAACACACGCGAAAAACGGCGAAGAAGGATTCGAATTATTGAAAAAATCCGTACCGGATTTGGTGCTTCTTGACATTATTCTGCCGAAAATGTCCGGTTTTGAGTTTATGGAAAAAGTCAGAACTGATTCGGAACTCCAATCCGCTCCGCCTATAGTGATTATCTCTAACTTAGGGCAGGACGGAGATATAGAGCGTGGGCAAGAATTGGGGGCTGTGGGGTATTTCATAAAAGCCAAGATTTCGATGGAGGACTTGGTTTCAAAAATAAAGGAATATATGTTCCCCGCTACATAAAAGTTATCCACAGTGGATTCTACACAGATATATATATATTGTATAATTGAACTAATAAATAAAAGTCAAAACATTTAAATAATATGCACTCACAGGCAAAAAAAGGTTTTACCCTTATCGAGCTTTTGGTCGTTATCGCCATTCTCGCGGTTTTGGCAACCGCCATAGTCGTTATTTTGAATCCGTCCCAACTGTTAAAACAGAGTAGGGATTCAACGAGATTGTCCGATTTAGCGGCCTTAAACAGCGCTATAGCTTTATATCTTGCCGATTACGCAAGCGCGGCTTTTACTTCATCCACAAAATGCACGGGGAACATTAATCCGTCAGGTATCGCATGCGCTGGCAATGTTTCAACATCAACGGTTGTTACCGGTACGGGATGGGTTACTATTGATTTTACTGACATCTCTTCCGGTTCTCCTTTAGCGCGTCTGCCGCTCGACCCGGTTAATAACGATACATACGCGTACGCT
>Ga0075968_117_pt1 | contig 9500 bp, 8 predicted proteins | sample RifGroA2_FD_67994 | JGI IMG/M metagenome (GOLD analysis project Ga0075968, IMG submission 67994) | Parcubacteria (Jorgensenbacteria) bacterium GW2011_GWA2_45_9
TTTGACGCCGTAGACAAACGCTTTGACGCCGTAGACAAACGCTTTGACGCTGTAGACAAACGCTTTGTCGGTGTTGAAACGCGGCTTAGTAATCTTGAGAGTGATGTGGCGGAAATGAAGAGAAACTCCGGCGAGCTGTTTGCGAAAATAGACGACCTTATTGCCATGTTCCGCGACACGAGACAAGAACAAATTTTAATGGCGGAGCAGATACGCCGTTTGGAAGAACGAATCGCGCGTTTGGAACAAAAAAATGCCTAAAAAACAACAGAATAAAAAAACACAGAAGCCGACACTGAAATATCTCGGTGTGATGCTTGAGCGAATGGACTCTAGAATTGAAATTGTTTTAGAGGGGCACGCTGTTTTGGACGGTAAAATAGATGTTCTCGACCAGAAAGTTGAGACAATCGACCAAAAATTTGAAATAAAATTAGATACTCTTAATGACAAAATAGACGCAGTTAACGGAGGGGTAGAAGATATCAAAACCGAAATGAACTGCAAATTCGACTTGGTTTTTGATGAACTGCATATCATAAAAAACGAATTGAAAGAAAAAGTCGGCAGGGACGAATTCGTTCTTTTAGAAAAAAGAGTGAGCATGCTGTAGAAAAAAGAGTGTCGGAAATAATTCAAACGTGATACAATTAAATCAAATCAAAAAAACGGTCGAACTTTCAGAGATATTTTTATGAGCAAATTAAATAAAATTCTTTTTTGGGTTGTCGCGGCGCTTGTGGTGGTTCTTGTCGTGTTGGTTGTCTGGCAACTATTCTTCTCAAGGGGCTCATATTCGGCGGTGTATCTTAGAACGGGGGATTTATACTTCGGAAGATTGACGAAATTCCCGTCGTTCGGAATGAAAAATGTATACACCCTGCAGGCAACGGGAGATGAGCAGAATCCGGTTCGCGTGCAGAAATTCGGCGATGTTTTTTGGGGGCCGGAGGATTGGCTGAAAATCAACAAAAACGAGGTGGTTTGGTATACAACCCTGAAGAGCGACGGCCAGATGGCCCAGCTTTTCAAGACGAATCCGAACCTGGCGCCACAGCAACAGGGAGTTGCTCCACAGCAACAAGTTCCGCAACAGACGGCGCCGCAACAATAACGAAACTCGCGAAACGCGATATTTGGGACGTCCGATGTCGTACCGACATCGGACGTCCTATTATTTTTGAATCCCTGCTTTATCAGTTCGGCGACGAAGTCGCCGAAAGTGTTGGGCGCGAGCGCAATTATAATTTCGCCTCCGGTGTTTTTGAACTCTTCAAGCGAGCGGTTTTTGAGTTTTTGAAGGCGCTCTTTCTGGACGTCGCTTAAAGGATTTTGGCGGTTAAGTTCTCCGATAACGCAATAAACGCCGTCAAACTTCCCTGATTTTTCTATGGAAAGAACGTCGGTATCTTTTTCAACGACTGCCACGAGATTTTGTTTGCGCGCCGGACTCGCGCAAAAAGAACACAGCTCGTTTTTCCGCGATTTTATAAAAAAACATCTTCCGCACCGATCGAGAGCGTCCAAAGACGTGAGCGCGCCGGAAAGATTTTTCAATCCGTCCGCCCCGAGCGAGTTTATGTAGAACGCGAGGCGCGTTGCCATTCTTGGACCGACCGAAGGCAGTTTTGAAAACATCTCTATGAAATTTTGGATTTCGGGAGGCATTAATAAAAAGACAATAAAACAAGATTCTATTCGGCGTGTATGGTATCTATCGAATGAAAACACACCCTTTCCTGGTCAAAGCGCAGGCGCACATTGCCAAGCGGACCGTTTCTGTGTTTCGCGACTATAAGGTCGACTATATTCTGCTCTTCCTCCGGGACGTCAATTCTCTCGCGGTCTTTGCGGTATATGAACATAACCACGTCCGCGTCTTGCTCTAGAGAATTATGCACTATGAAATCATTGGCGACAAAATTATTGAATTCAGGAACTGTCGCGTCGTATACGTCTTCCTCCCCGATTTTTTCAACCGATTCAACCGCATCCCAGAAAATGTCGGAATCCGACAAATCTCTCAAAACGCCGGATAACCGCGTTCCGATATTCGTTCTTTGGAGCGTGGAACAGAGCGCCGATTCCACTCTTTTCAGCCGTTCTCTGCTTAGCCCATTTTTAAACAGTGAAGAGCCGCAGAAAGAGGTGTTTATCAATCCGCTGAATTCTCTCCATGAAATTCCGGACTCTTCTTTCGCCGGTTTTATAAAGCTTTCCCATATTTCTTTCGGCAGTATATCCATATTTGCGTTCGGGGATATTTTCTCAAGCATCGGCAATATTTTTTCTCCCATTTTCCCTTTTTCTCCGACGGAACCGATGGTTTTCAGAAAGAAGGATTGATTTTCTTTTCCCATTACCATTATGTGATACATAGGCCTATATCCTTTTTTGGATAAAACGATTTTTCTTACGGAACGCACTCCCAATCTCAAAAGGATATGCTGAACCTGTTTTCCGAGGATTTCACTGGATGTGGCGTAATATATATTTCCAGAATCCAATCTTCCTTTCATTTTTTTGACGCTTATGTTTCCATCTGTCGCCCACAAGTGTTTCATAAACAATCTCAACTTTTTACCGCTCTGCTTGAACATCTCTTCCGGAATTCTTTTTTCGTAAGACCTTACTCTTTCTATTCCGAGTTTTTCAAACCATTCGGATATCGGGTGTTTTCTGCCTCTCGCTAATTTTTGAGGACTCATGAGATAAATATGAAACCAGTTTTTTTGCTTTACCACCCTTCCATTTATACCGAAAAGGGAAGAAGCGGAATTTTTTACGAAGTTTATATTTTCAATATCCGCGCTGGTGTAATGATACGGCTGTTTGGGAATAATACAGCCGTCTCCGAGAAGGTGAGCCAGTAAAATAACCTCATTTTCGGAAACAGAGTCGTTTTCGTTGTTCGTTTTCAGAATTCTCGGGACACCTATCGCGCTCCCTTTCGCGATATTTTCGGCTCTTATCCATCCGCCGACTTTCAGGAAGGGATGATTTCCGCTCGCTCTTATTTCCAAACCGCTTCTTGTTTTAATTTTGTATATTGTCTTTTTGCCTGAATAGAAAACTTTTGTCATCGCGGCGGTTCGGAGTTTGTAGTCCTCTCCCACAGCAAAAACTTTGAGCGGTTCCTGCGTTTTTCTTTCGGCAAGCGTCTTTATCGGGATTCTTTCTCCGCTCGCGAGCTGTATAAGCGCGTCTCCCGACAAGCAGCCAGATTCGCGAAGGTCGGAGAGACGGGGGACTTTTACGTCTCTTTTATCAACATCGCGGGAAAGCTGGGAAAGCGCGAGCACGGGAATGTTCAATTCGCGGGCGAGCGCTTTCAGCCCGCGCGAAGTTTCCGTAACCTGCTGGACCATACTTTCGTTGGGGTTTCTCGGCTGTATGAGTTGGATATAGTCAACGACCACGAGGTCGAGCCCGTGTTCGAGTTGGAGACGTCTTGCCGCGGAGCGCATCTGAAGCACGGAAGGCGACGGTGAATCATCTATAAAAAGGTTGGCCTTGGAAAGCTCGTCAAGCGCCTGCTGGACGAGCGCGAACTCCGTTTCACCCTGGAGACGGCCGGTGCGCAAACGCCAAAGCGGAATTTTCGCCTGCGTGGCTATAAGGCGGTCTATAATTTGTTCTTTGGACATTTCTACGGAAAATACGCCTACTGATTGTCCGTGAAGCGCGACGTTTCTTGCCATATCGAGCGCGAGCGATGTCTTTCCGAACGACGGCCGCGCGCCGATTATGATAAGGTCCGATTTCTGAAATCCCGAAAGAATATTGTCAAGCTCGCGAAAATGAGTTGAAACGCCGCGGAGAGAACCGTCGCCGCGGTGGAGTTTTTCGAGGCGCTCGTAGGCGGAAGCAAGGTCTTCGCGTATGGCGCTGAATCTTTGCGGGCGCGATTTTTGCGATATGTTGAATATCTTCTGTTCAACAGAGTCCAGAAAACCATCGAAGTCCTCCTGTTTGAACGCCTCTTCGTTTATTTCCGAAGAAGCATGGATAAGTTCCCGCCGCACGCTAAGCTCTTTCACTATTTTGGCGTATTGTTCAACGTGGGCGGCGGTCGGGACGTTCGCAACCATATTCGCGAGATAATCGGCTCCGCCGGCCTCCTTCACTTTCTTTTCTTTTTTCAGGACGGAAGAGACGGTAAGCATATCAATCGGTTCAGCGCGCTCAAATAAAGTAATAATCGCGTCGAATATCGCCCTGTGCGCCGGATGATAAAAATCCCGCGGGGTGATTATGTCTGTAACCCGCACAACCGACAGAGGGTCTATCATAAGCGCGCCGAGGACGGATATCTCGGCGTCTATGTCATGAGGGGGGAGCTTAATTTTTTTTATGGGCATAATTTATACGGATTTGAACGGATTCATACAGATAAACTCATAAAACAATTTTGAATTTTGAAGCTCGAATTTTGAATAAAAATCGAATGAAAGATGGTTCGACATTGTTCACCAGCAAAATGAAACAAAAGAATCAGATGTATTCAGGATTATTATTCCATGTGTAAGTAATTCGTTACTTAGATCCGCCCGACTGGCGGACAGAATTCAAAATTCGTAATTCAAAATTTTCTGACTATGGGTCCCAATGGCGTATCCTCTATATCGTATCCTAACTTACGCAGGCGGTTTCTCAAGTCGTCGGCGTGCGTAAACTGTTTATTTCTTCTGTATAACTCGCGTTTTTGCGCCAAAAGTTCCATTTTTTTAGGTATTTTAGATATTTCAGGAGCTATTCCGAGCAGTCCGAGAGTGCGTCTCAAAAATTCAAGCGCTGAATCGGCGTCGTTTTTCGGCATTGAAAAAACAACGGGTGAAATTGCGGACATCGCCTGAAACAACACGCCGAGCGCCTCGGGCGTGTTAAAGTCGTCTTCAAGCGCGGAAATAAATTCCTGTTCCGCTTTCTTCAGCGCCCTCCTTACTGTTTGATTTTGTCGCATTGTCGGATTAGTGGAATTATCGGCCGCGAACGCGAGCTTCCGCGCGAAATCGTTTATGCCCGCGAGCGTTTGTTTCGTCTGCTCTACGGAATTTTCCGAGAAGTCCACAGGAGAACGATAATGGTGTGAGGCAATAAGAAGCCGCAGAAGATTTTTCGGTTCGAAATTTTTATGTTTCCCAAAAAAATCGCGGACGGTTATAAAATTGCCCAAGCTCTTTGACATTTTCTCGCCGTTCACAAGCAGGAATCCGGTATGGAGCCAGAAACGCGCGAGAGGGGACTTGCCGGAAGCGGCTTCCTGTTGGGCTATCTCCGCTTCGTGATGAGGAAATTTCAAGTCAACCGCGCCGCCGTGAATGTCGTATTGCGGCCCGAAAAAACTTTCCGTTATCGCCGTGTCTTCAATATGCCAGCCCGGCCTGCCATAACCCAAAGCGGTTTTCCACGCGGGCTCGCCGTTTATAATCACGAACTTCTTCACGGTATTTTTCTGGACGCTCACGAATTTCCATAGGCAGAAATCTCCCTTATTTTTCTTACGTTCGCTCTCGTCAACGCGCGACACGGCGTCATTCGCGGCTTCCACGGTCCTCCGCGACAGTTTTCCATACTCTTTGAACTTGGAAATGTCGAAGTAGTAGCCATCGTTTTCTATTTTGTACGCGAACCCTTTCGCGAGGAGGGTCTGTATCTGTTCCGTTATCGCAAGAATAAATTCGCTTGCCCGCGCGAGTATATCCACCGAGTCAACTCCGAGCGCGCCCATATCGCGGACATATTCTTTCTCGTATTTTTTTGCCAGAGCAAGCGGAGAAATCCTGTTTTCCAGCGCGCGCTTTATTATTTTGTCATCAACGTCCGTAACGTTCTGAAGGTAAATTACGCCGTACCCGCGGGAGCGCAGGAACTTAACGATATTATCAAATGCTATGTAGGTGCGCGCGTGCCCAAGATGCGAAAAATCGTAGGCGGTTATGCCGCACACGAACATACATAACGGCTTTCCGCCGCGAGGTTTATCAAGTTTTTCCTTTTTTCCGGTCAAAGAATTGAAAAGAAACATTATAGTTTATAAAGTTAAAAAGTTCGTAAAGTTTATAAAGTCAGGATAAATCGTTTAGTTTTTTTATAAATCCAGACAACATTTTTGATATCTCGGTTGATTGTTTTACTATAATACTTAATTTTTCCTCGTCTATATAATTCAATTTTTTAGCTATGTAAGCCATTGATCTCACTTCACCACAGGAGCCCTTTGCTATAAACAAAAAATTTTTTAATTCGCGATTTGTATTTCTTTCGAATCCCTCCGCTATATTATTTGAGGTAGAAATGACGGCTCTTTGAATTTGATCTTTAAATCCAAAATCTTTTGAATATAAAAATGTTTGATATATCAACTCCGCGAGCTTTATTGCTTTTTGCCATGCTACAATATCCTCGAATCTTTGTATTCTCACTTTTTACTTTATAAACTTTATGGACTTTATAAACTTTTCTACGGGCTCCAATTCAGAATTATATCGTTTATTTCGGGTGTTTCCGTTTGAAGAAGATCGCTCATCAAACGCGCTTTGTATCTTAAATAACGACACCCTACGAAATCCGACTTTTTTACGCATACCGGTATGTTCGGCTCGGCGCATCCAACCCCGCCATAAAGAGACGAAGCGCACGAAGCTCCGTAATAACTTGTCGCGTCGCCGGACGGGCCGATGTAGCTCCATAGACCGCTCGTGCTGTTTGAAGCGGCAATCTGAAAATCAACGCAGGTTGTGCCCGGCCTCTCGCCCTGCCATATTATGCTGTTCAAAATGGCGCCGGATGTCTTTTCCGTGTCGAATATGGATGATTCAAGATACCCGACGGAACTTGTCGCGCGCCAAGACGTTTTCGTCTTGAAGTTTGAGGAACCGCAACTTGAATTATTCGCGCAGTTAAAACTTATCCATCCGACTATATCGCTCCACGCGTACCCGGTGAAGTCGCCGTCGGAACCGATTTGCACTTTATAATTGGAAAGCGCGCACTGGTTCGAGCCGCTGTGGGAGGACTGGTCGCAGTTGAAACTTATCCACCCTATTGAGTCATTCCAAGTGTATCCGGAAAGCACGCCCGAGGCATCGCCATTCGGGCATGTGCCATCGGTATTATGCGGTCCGGGGCCGTTGCAAACTCCGTAATTGGAGCTCGCGCAAATATTGCCCGATGGACTTGTCGCGCAATCGAGTGAAACATACCCCGAGGAAGAAGTCGCGTAACCTTCAACGCGCGTTCCGCGCACAAGTACGGTTCCGGGGTCGTAGAAATCCCACCACCCGTTCACATCTTCCCACGCGAAGTGCTGTTCGGGGTCGGTATGTATATTCGTTTCCGCGTTCGCGGCATATAGAAATATAGCGGATAAGACACCGACAAAAATACCCGCGGCGGAAACGCACAGTATGGAAAAACGAACCTTGCTCATAAACATAATTATATCAGCCGCAATGTGTTTAGGCGACCCACTCTCTTTAGTACAACGCGAAAAGAAGGGAACTTTTGTTATAATATGAAAAACAGTGATGGAAAATGAAGGAACGAATTACTTAATTTTCAATTTGATCCGCCAGTCGGCGGATTCAATTTTTAATGAATCGATAACAAAATAAATACGAAAGCGGAAAAAAAATTGTATAATTCAAAATAATGGAATACGAAAGAGATATCGCATCAAAGAAAAAATTCAAAATCAGAAAAACAGCGCTTGCGGCAGGCGGTGTTATAATTCTCGGCGCTTCCGGAGTCGCGGCTATGCAAAGCGGCGGCTCACCGTCTTTTTTCGCGGATGTTTCAAAGGCATTTTCAAACACGTTTTTGAAACAAGAAAAATTGCTCGGAGAAATAGAACTCGCCGGCAATGGTGACGCGCGGGGCGTGGATGAACCGAGGCTTATAAAATGCGCTTTTGACGCTTTGGGAACGCCCGCGCGCAGCAGTGTTCTTATAAACGAGGTCGCGTGGATGGGCTCGGTAGGAGACGCAAAAAACGAGTGGATTGAGCTGAAAAACAGGTCCAAGGAAATAGCGGACGTTTCCTTTTGGAAATTACTCGACCGCGGAGGGGATATATCCGTAGTTTTGCCGAAAGGGACTGAAATTACGGCGGGAGGATTTTTGGCCATCGGGAAAAAAGCGGATGATGGTGAGAATATATCACTCGGGGGAAGTATAAAAAATTCCGATGAGCGCTTGCGGCTTTTCAATTCGGAATGCGTTTTGGAAGATGAGGCGGGCGGGGAAGCGTGGCCTGCCGGAGACAATAAGACGAAACAGACGATGGAACGTAACGTGAGCGGTTTCGGATGGCACACTTCAATAGTCGCGGGAGGGACGCCAAGGAAGGAAAATAGTGGCGGAGTAACGGTAAAGCCCGCAACTCAAAAACCCGCGGCAAAAACGGTTTTAGTTCCGGCGGCAAATAACACAAGTCCAAGCACTGAAAATAATAGCACAAACGCATTAGCAGAAACCGAGACGGTAAACGACGGAAGCGTGACTCTGACACCGATAAGTACGGCGGTGCGAATTCAGTCGGTGTGCGCGGGAACCGCAGACAACGCTTCATTTGAATTTATTAGAATGTATAATCCGAGCGATAAACAAATTTCGCTTTCGGGATGGTTTATGAAAAAGGTGAGTTCGACAGGCAACGAGTCGACGCTTGTTTCGTCGGCGCGTTTTGAAAGCAAAATTTTACCCGCCGGAGGTATCTTGCTTCTCGCGCACGAAGGTGGATATTCTGGAACGGCCACGCCGGACATCTTGTGGCCGAAATCGTACTCGCTTGCGGGAAAAAAGAATGGAGTGATTCTTTATGACGGCGCCAAGAACAAAGTCGGCGAAGTTTGGTGGGAAGAGAAACCGGCGGGAGACGGATGCGATTAAAAACGCGAAATGGCTCTCCGGAGAGAGCCATTTTGATGAACAATCAACTCACTCTTCACTCTTCAAGGTCAAGAGCGAGTTGGTCATGGTTACTCGTTGTCTCTGTGGTGTTTTTCATATCACCACCCAGAGACTTGATTCGTTCCAAAATTTCCATTGCAACGATTTCTATTTTGATCAAGTCAATCACTGACTTGATCTTTTGAAATCGATGCCACGCCAGGATTGGCATCCATGACAGTGGGACGGAAACAACAAGCGACGACCCGCCATAAATCGTGTGGATGTTGGCCAAAAATAAGGCCGATGTTGCGACTATGACCATCACCTGCATCCACATTCCCGCCTTTATGTCCTTCGTCAAGCAGAAGAACACAGAGAGAAAAAACGAAGCGATTGCCAAAAACCCCATGACAAGTGAGATAAACGAAAAGTTGTACATTTTTTATACCTCTCTTTCTATTTTAAAATCACCCTACATTAATTTATAAAACACATCCGATAGTATGTCACGTTGTAGATAATAAAAAAGGTTACCGAAACCCTCCCGAGTAGATACTAATTCGGTTACCGTGGTCGCATGACCATGGAAACCAAGAAAAACATAT
>Ga0075968_116_pt1 | contig 8552 bp, 7 predicted proteins | sample RifGroA2_FD_67994 | JGI IMG/M metagenome (GOLD analysis project Ga0075968, IMG submission 67994) | Parcubacteria (Jorgensenbacteria) bacterium GW2011_GWA2_45_9
CGTCAGCGCGCCGCAGGAATTTGTCCTGGAGCAAAACTATCCCAACCCGTTTAACCCGACAACAACTATCAACTACAATGTAGCGCGACAAGCCCGTGTCAAGCTTGTTGTCTACAACGTGCTTGGGCGGGAAGTCTCCACGCTGGTTGATGACGTCAAGTCGGTAGGCAACTATTCAGTGCGCTTTGACGCAGCCAATCTCGGCACAGGAACCTACGTTTATAGGTTATCTGCCGGCGATCAGGCCTTCACCAAGAAAATGATGTTGTTGAAATAAGGAATGTCATAATGTACGACGTCGTACGTCGTACATTATGACATCAGAAAGGAGATAATCATCCGTGCCCCATACTATCCAAGTATGGGGCACACTCATTTTCATCAATAGTATGACGTCGTACGTCATACATAATATTGGGTATTTGCATTATCGCAGGGGCAGAGTTTTTTTATCACATTCGATATATCCAGCGTTGGTTTTGAATTTTAGAATTTGAATATTTGGATTTATTTAGGATTTAGATATTAGGATTTAGAGCTTAACATTTAGGATTTTATATGCGGCGTTGTGCTATAATTCTCTTATGAACAAAAAAACATCAACTTACATTGCTATAGGTATCCTGATTTTCGCCGCGGGCGCGGTTATCGGTTTTTGGGTGGGCCTTGAATCCGGCAAAAAAATGACTAATACCAAACTGCAAAAAATAGTTGATATGATGATACCCAAACCGGACGCTGTTATGTTCAGCTTGACGGGAACTCTGAAAGAAATCCACGGCGCCACGCTCGTAGTGGAAGTGCAAAATCCCGATGACTACCTGCCGCATACCGATGATACGGCGCCGACTATGGAAATGCGCTACGCGTCGCTTACGGACAGCACGAAAATATTTATTACGGACGCGGCAAAATTTGATACGAGCGGCCGTCCTGAAATTTCCGAAGTGAAATCAAGCGATTTGAAAATCGGCTCCATCGTAACGGTACGCAGCGATAAAAACATCCGCAACAAAAAGAATTTTGACGCCACGCAGGTAGAAGCGGTACGGTATTAGCGCTAAAGACATCCATCTGTGAAATAAGCGCGCCAGCGACGGATGGTGTTTCTTTGATATAGATTCGTGTATGTAAACCAAAAAAATAATTTTGAATTTTGAAGCCCGAATTTCGAATCAATTTCAAAGTAATGAATTACTTAAACACGGAATAACCTTTTCTGAACAAACTACGCTTTTGTTTCATTTTGCCGGTGAGTGAAATCGAACCATTTTGCTGGTGAGCAATGTCGAACCATCTTTCATTCGAAATTCAAAATTCGTAATTCAAACTTCCTGCTCTATTTCACTAACCACTCCCCTCTATCATACTTAATATCCACCACTCCGTTATCTTGCGCTGTTTTGTTTTGCGCGGTAAAATCCGGTTATGAACTTAATACCGACGGTTATAGAAAAATCAACTTATGGTGAGCGTTTGTACGATATTTATTCGCGTCTCTTAAAGGAACGGATAATCTTTCTCGGCGGGCCGGTGGTGGATGAAGTGGCAAACAGCGTAGTCGCGCAGCTCCTGTTTCTCGACCACGAGGACCCGAAAAAAGACATAAAGCTTTATATAAATTCGCTGGGCGGCTCGGTTACCGCCGGCTTCGCGGTTTATGACACTATCCAGCACGTCAAAGCGCCGGTTTCAACGATATGCGTGGGCGTTGCCGCTTCAATGAGCGCGGTTTTACTTTCGTCCGGCGCCAAAGGAAAACGGTTTGCTTTGCCGAACTCGGAAATTCTTCTTCACCAGGTGATGGGTGGCGCGGAAGGACAGGCGACAGAAATTGAAATAACGGCGCGGCACATTTTGAAAATCAAAGAGCGCATCAATCAGATTCTCGTAAAAAACACCGGGCAGAAACCGGACAAGATAGAACGCGACACGGACAGGGATTTTTGGCTCACTCCTTCCGAAGCCAAAGAATACGGCGTGGTTGACGAAGTCCTGAAAACGCGGAGATAAAAAATTTGATTTTCGGCGTATTTTTATGCAAAAAAAGGAGAATAAAGAACGGCTCATCGAAACGGTTTTAAACCGCGCCGTGGAAGAGGTGATTGTGAAAGACCATCTCGCCGAGGCGCTTGGCCACGGCAAAAAATTGCGCGTGAAGCTCGGCATAGACCCTACCGCGCCGGCTTTGCATCTCGGCCACTCGGTCGTACTTCGCAAACTTCGTCAATTTCAGGACCTCGGGCATAAAATAGTTTTCATAATCGGCGATTTCACCGCGCGCATAGGCGATCCCTCGGGACGAAACGTTACGAGGAAACCGCTTTCAGAAAAAGACATAAAAACGAATATGCGCGGGTATCTCGGCGAGGCGTCAAAAATAATAAACATCGAAAAAACGGAGGTGCGCAGAAACAGCGAGTGGCTCGAAAAAGGCGGGCTTAAAAACATCCTCTCCATAGCGCAATCCGCGACCGTTCAGCAAGTTTTGAAGCGTGATGATTTCAAGAAACGCCTTGATGAGGATTCCGAAATATCAATGATAGAAACGCTTTATCCCCTTCTTCAAGGGTATGACTCCGTCGCGGTGAAAGCGGATGTGGAACTCGGCGGCACCGACCAGAAATTCAATCTTCTTATGGGCCGGCGGGTGCAAAGGCATTTCGGCCTTCCTGAACAGGACATTATGACGCTCGCGCTTCTGGAAGGCACGGACGGCGCGAAAAAAATGTCAAAGAGTGTCGGCAATTACATAGCGCTCGGCGATTCTCCCTCTGATATGTTCGGAAAAATAATGGCCGTTCCCGACGCGCTGATTCCGAAATATTACACGCTTCTCACCGACTTTGATTATCCCCCAAACGGCGAACCATACGAGACAAAAAAGGCGCTTGCAAAAATTATCGTAACGCAATATTATTCTCCGATAATTTCAAAAAAAACATACGATGAGTGGGTAAGAGTATTTTCAAAGAGAGAAAAACCGCAAGAAATGTCAGAGCTTTTGATTTCAAAAGAAAAAGCGCCACAAGACATAGTTGGCCTGTTTATTCTTGCAATGGGAGGAAGTAAATCCAATGCGTGGCGGCAAATACAAGCGGGTGGCGTGCGATTAAATGATAAAGTTATCGCGAACGTAAAAGAATCTATGATAAATTTGGCGAACGGAGATATACTCCAAATCGGTAAACGCCATTTTTTCAGAATTAAGGTTTCCTGATTGAATCGCCACGGTCTTCTCCGCCAGCTGGCGGATCTCCACGCGAGCAAAGCAGTTTGCTCGCTCTAACCGCAAACTCGCCCGAGAGGCGAGTTTTTTGTGCGGTCAGGGAGAAATCGCCTGCAAGTTCCTCCTCGCCGTCGCTCGTCGGACTCGCAGGCCGCCCCTCGCGGTGCATTCTGCTGAATGCACATCGCTGCGGTCTTCGATTCTCCACGCAAGCAAAGCAGTTTGCTCGCTCTAACCACAAACTCGCCCGAGAGGCGAGTTTTTTGTGCGGTCAGGGAGAATCGAACTCCCGTCTCGACCTTGGCAAGGTCGCATTCTACCACTAAACCATGACCGCGGAAAAATAACTTAATTTGTCGGACTTGCCGGCGGCGGAGCGGACGGTCCCCTCACATACGGCGCTCCTACCGGTCCCTTGAACGTCCCCGCTTCCGGTGCTTCGCGCGGCGTTTCCCAAAATTTCAAAATCAGCAGAACTCCGGCCGCGAACGCTAAAATGAAAATCAAAACAAAAACAAGCGCCTTTTTCATTTACGTTTATTGTACCCGAAAAAACCGCTCTGTGAAGTCCTGAAACGCATTCAGAAAAATTTCTTTTTCCCATCCTTCCATATATCTATGACAGACGTTGTTCGTTTGGCGTCATCACGGGCCAGTTCTTTCAAAGCTTTTACGTCTTTGTTCCATTTTTCTCCGTTCCACCACTCGAGCGGTTTGAAGTTTGTTTTGTAAAGCGCTTTCTCGCCGTACACGGTACCGAGATAATAATGTTTCAGTCCCCTGTTTTTCGCGTCGCGTACCAAGTCGAGCATAAGCCACAGTCCGAACGAATCGCGGGCAAGCGCCAAATCATAAAACGAAAACCAATAATGTCCCGCGTTCATATCGCTTACCTCGAACACGTATCCGACCGGAATTGAGTTGTTGTAATATGCCGCGATTGTCGAAACCAAGCCGGAGTTAAGAATGTGTTCAAGCCGTTCGCGCGGCATTGCTTTCGCCCCGTGTTTTTCGGTAAAATAATTGAGACAGAATTTCAGAAACTTATCCGTAATTTCGAAATCGCGTAGAGCGATTCTTTCTTTTTTTAAAATCCCGTCAAATTTTTTGGCTATCCGCCTGTTTTCGCTTGAAAGTTCAAAGCCGGAGAGCGCGACACGAGCGCTACGCGCCATATAAAAAACGTTTTTCGCGTCCGGCGAACCGGAATACGGCAAATATCCGAGCCCATAAATATCGCCGAGCGAATCACCCGGCTCATGTTCGGCGTACGGGGCGTACGCGAAAGTGTAGGTGCCGTAATCGTGCGCGGTTTCACTTGAAAATATCCGCATATTATTTCGGGAATTTTCTCTCCGCGAGTTCCGGAATTAATCTTGCAAGTCCGGCCATTGGTCCGGAAGATAAAAGAAGCACGCAGTCGTCAGAGCGCATATTTTCGTCAAGCGCGGCAAGGCATTCTTCCCCCGTCTCATGCGCGAAAGTGTTTTTGGTGTGTCTTTTAATTCTCTCGGCTATTTCATCAAACGACGCTTCTTCCTGATTGCCTCTTCCGTGTTCTTGGGGCTTCAGAAGCATAACGATTTCCGCGTCCCGAAACACATCATCGTAACTTAATAAAGACGCGCGATTTCTCCAACCAAACGTGTGCGGTTCGAACACCACAATCAGCCGGCGCTCCGGAAAATGCCGGCGCATCGCGGCTATGGCGCTTTTCGCCTTTTCATAAGATGAACCGAAACCCTCGAATATCGGCACGGAAGTTCTATCCGATTTTTTATCGAGCCGGCGGCGCAGTCCTTTGAAAGACGAAATGCTTTCGGCGAATTTCTTCGGATCAGTTATATCTATGGTAAAAAATATAGCTGCCGCTCCGACAATATTTTGTATGCTATGCTCTCCGAGTTGTGTCGTTTCAACACACACTATTATTTCACCCTTGTATGTTATATCAAATGATGTTGTTTCGCCCCATTCAATGTTCGCGGCTCGAAAATCGCCTTTTGACAATCCGTACGTTACAACCCGTTTCACCGGCGTGCGACACGCGTTTATAAACGCTCCGCTAAGCGCCCCTTCCGTGCAGACCGCGACAACACCATTTTCCGGCAAAAGCGTTACAAGTTCAGCGAATGGTTTCAAATAATCCTCGGGGGTCGGGAAAACGTTGAAGTGGTCGTGCGCGAGAGGCGTAACAAGAAGGTGTGATGGATGCATAAGGAGAAACTTCGAACGCGGGTCGGTGTTGGAAGACGGGTATTCGTCGCCCTCAAGCACGAAAAATTTTCCGGTTCCGGTCTTCGCGCTTGTTGAAGGCGTATATGGAATCGCGCCGATAAAAAATGAATGGTCAGCGTTCTCTCGTTCCATGCAGTGCGCGAGAAGCGCCGTTACCGTTGATTTGCCATAGCTTCCGACAACGACAATCGTCTCTTTATCCCGCGATAATTCTCCGAGAACTTCCGGAAATGACATTACTTTGACCCCTAATGAATAAGCCGTCGCGACTTCTTCGTTCGTTTCCGGCACAAGTTTCGCGTTTTTGCCTATGACTATAAGGTCGATATCTGCCGGAATGTTTTCGGCCGCATAAGAAGTTGTCCATGGAATTTCGTGCTCGCTCAAGAAATCTAAGACGGGCGAATACACATCTTCATCCGAACCGGAAACAATCACCCCGCTATCTTTCAGAAGTTTCGCCGTTGCCGACATCCCAACGCCGCCTATTCCTATAAAATGCGCTCGCCGTATATTCATAAATTCATTTATACAATATATTCCGCGTCTGGTTTTCGCAACCGTTTTCTGGTGCCCTTTGTTTGAAAATGCGCGAACCTTCTTTGAGCGGGAAAACAGCGACATTTCTTAAAATCATTGTATCAAAAATTTCTGAAAATAACTAATCACGCAATGCCTCCGCGCCCCGCCTTTGGTGGGGCTACGCCTCAACAAAATTTTCTTCTACATTTTTTCAGATTTCGCACGCCCCCCCCAAAAAAAATTCAAATAAGGAAGAAAAAAATTCTGTTTCGGCGTTCTGCCCTATATGGGCAGGCGGAGGCGGTCTGACGCTCGCGGGCAAAAAATTTCCCCCTCAAACTCCCCCAATTTTTGCCCGCTCGCAGAAAATTATAAAAAAATTCCGCTATATTTTTTGGAATTCGGACTAAAAAATATACAGTTTTCTTCCGGTCTGCTATAATAAGTTATATGTATCTACCAATTATAATTTCGCGTTTTTCTAATCTTTTATTTTTCATCCAAAAAACGAATAAGTATAATTCGATTAAGTTTGATTTACAAAAATATTTATCAGATGAAGAGCTCAATCTGTCTTTTTACGGGAAAGGCGAAAATAAAATTTGGAGACAAATTGAAAAAGTAATCGGAAAGGAAAACGCAAAACAAATAAAAGGGTTTATCGTCTTTTTGGAGCCAATTTTTGTTTCGCATTGGCGCAAAACATCTAAACATTTGCTTTTATGGAAACGGTATTTTCAGAATAATCAGTTGCTGCTTCAACAAACTATTCTTGAAGTAAAAAAACTAAGTGGAATAAAACATTTCGCGGTTTCTAAAATTCCGATTTATCTTATTTCTCATCCCGCAAGTAATGACAAAGAAATCAATGCTTGGTTTTCTTGGACGCCAAAAGAAAGTTTTATAGTTGTTGAAATTCCATTTAATTTGAAAGTGCCTAATAATTTCTTTCCATTGAGCGTTTTAGCACATGAACTCTTTCATTTAATGTTGAGAAAAAATAGAAATTTATTTTTAAAAATTACTAAAATTGCCGAAGAAAACGAAAAATTACTTACAAAATTAGGGAGAGGTATGCCAAACAGAATATTTTTAGAAGAATTATTGATTAGTTCATTTATTCCAGAAGGTTACTTAAGTAAAAAATACTTTAATACGAAAGTTGTTTCCCATACTTCAATGCCAAAAGATTTATTGATGTGGCGAAAATTTATTGCATCTAAATTTTATCAAACAGCAAAAAAGTATATCAATAACGCTCAGAGAATCGATGAAAAATATCTTAAAAATTTAATAGAGATTATTAAACACAACACAAAATAAAAGAAGTCCCTCAGAGTTTTAATCTGACGGGCTCGGTTTTGTTGGGCGAAGGAATTACTTCCTGTTTGCCCAGTGCCCCTTATCCCAAGGGCCTTTTTCGTAAGCAGCCCTTCCTTCCAAAGTTTGCGTCGCGGCTTCTTTCTTGGCCTGAAGCAGAACCTTTGGAATAGGATTGGGTTTCGGCTTTGAAACAGAAACGGGATTCAACATGGCTTTCACCTCCTTTCGTTGAAGTTGGAATTGTGTTTTTTCCAGCTATTATACAAGATCATATGATCTTATTTTGGCTGAAATGTGCTCAAAATATCTTTTTAGATTTTCGCAAACCTCGCTTAACGGTTCAACGGAATCAAGCTGTTTGTAGCAATCCTTTGCGCATCCTCCTTTGCATATGAAATGCCAATCGCATGTCCGACAATGTTCTTTTCTTTTTTCCAGCAACTCTCGGAAGTTTTGTAAACGCGCATTGGATTTAACTTTAACTTGTTCATCCAGTACGTTACCGAAGTACAAAGCGTCTGTTTTTGGAAAAGAATCACAGCCGTAAATTGAACCGTCAGAATAAACAGTAACAAACTGGTCGCACTGTCCCATATAAATACACTCGCGTCTATTTCCTCCGAGAATCAGGCTGACAACGCTCTGAATATCCCGAATCTCAACTTCCGGATCATCTAGTTCCAACCAGAGATTAAAGATAACGATCATGAAATCAGCATATTGCGCTGGTGAAATCACCAACGACAATACATCGTTATAATGACCGATGCTTTTTACTCTGGTAAATTTTAACTTTTTTATGTTGTTCTCAATAAAAAAGTTAAAAAATTCTTTTGGAAATAGATGATTGATAGTGCTTATGTCACAGATAATTCCGTTGAATATTCTAGCCTGACGTAGCAAGTCAATTCCTCTCATTACATCGTCATACGATCCTTTGCTGTTTGGATAATGACGAACTTGGTCGTGAACTTCTTTCGGTCCATCAAGACTCACGCCGACAAGAAAATCATTTTCAACGAAGAAACGAATCCATTCCGGAGTAATGAGAGTGGCATTCGTTTGAAGAAAATTTGCGATTTTCTTTCCCTGTTGTTTCCATACACCTTGAAATTCTACTGCATTGCGATAAAAGTCCAATCCGCGTTGTAGATAATAAAAAAGGTTACCGAAACCCTCCCGAGTAGATACTAATTCGGTTACCGTGGTCGCATGACCATGGAAACCAAGAAAAACATAT
>Ga0075968_118_pt1 | contig 7756 bp, 9 predicted proteins | sample RifGroA2_FD_67994 | JGI IMG/M metagenome (GOLD analysis project Ga0075968, IMG submission 67994) | Parcubacteria (Jorgensenbacteria) bacterium GW2011_GWA2_45_9
CTCAAAACAAACGGTTTTATCGGCCAAAGACATAATGTTACTTTGGGGCGAAGCCAGTTCTGATGCGGCCAGAGTAAGGATTAACTACTACGCCAAAAAGCGAAAGCAACGTATAGAAAACCAACATTTCTGTGCCATTTGTTTCCACTTTTCCCATCATCGTAGGTAAGTAATTTCAGTACTCCGTCTCGATTCACAATACCCATCCGATCGACGTAGCCATCGTGATCCGAAATAGGTCTGTGCATAATCAAAATGACTTCCACGCCCAACTGTGCAAAGTCGTCTGGCGTCAGAACCTTTAACGCTGGCAATGCGCACTTAACTGATGCATCAACAATGCCACCAAGATGCGCAATTTCAGTCAAAACTTCGGTGGACGAAATTCCATCCTTGGGTTCGATAAATCCGAAACTATGGCTGATTTTGTCCAAAACAAACTCGTCGCGGTTAAATCTCATGGCAGCAAAATCCACAACCCTTTTCTTCCTATAATCTAATGCAGCAATAAAATCTTTTCCGCTGCATTTTTCTGTTTCGATAGACCACTCTCTTCTTTCTTTCATGGCATTCTCCTTTTTGAGACATGATTAACAACAACCAACAAAACAAACATTATTAAATTTTGTAGTAAATCTGATTTGAAGTTTATTACTTTATATTTACCTGTCAAATCAAGCTTAAATATTATTAAAAGACCAAAAGTAAAGAGAAGTTATAAAAACAATTCACATAAATACTAACGAATTCAACTGCTCCCCGGGTAGGACTCGGACCTACAACCCTTCGCTTAACAGGCGAACGCTCTACCATTGAGCTACCGGGGAATCCGCGTTTCCGAAGAAACTGTAAAAAAGTATAGAAAAAAAACAGTCAAGTGTAAATGCCAAAAGACATCATATACATCCTTCACAACTTTCCAATACCCAAATGTTACGACGTGTCACGTCCTAACATTATCGGCAAAACCAAAAACCACAATCGAAATTAGAGAATAACAAAGTCAAAAACTGGACATAATACCGTATTGGTGGTATAAACTAAACAGAATTTTACTAGAGAAAGAAGATTTTAATGTATATCAATATCAAATACGGTCACGACCGCTTTGTGATTTTAATTGGTGGAGTGGCCATAAGAATCGCGAGGTTTCCGCTCGTGAGATTTATTGCCAGATTGGCAATAAATATTTTTCACGAGGGAAAACACAAGGATTTCGTGAAAAAATTTGGGGAGGAACCACTTTCCGCGGCTTGGGGATATATGACGCGAGGCCTTTTGGCTAACAAATTAGAGTTTTCTTACTCTCAAACAAATCAGCATGACACCCGCGTCATGCTGACAACTCAAAGTTTCTTCGGCGGCTGGATAAACATTCAGCCAAGAGGAACTCCAATTTGCAGGGCTGAATTCGAATTGTCGAGCTGCCCACTCGACGATAGATTCGTCGAGGCAAGAAAGTGGCCTCAATTCGTTCACCACCTAAAAACGGGGCAACTCATCCTCGTCGACTACGGGGACAGGGGGACATACGAACTCTTGAACAAAACCGCATAAAAACCGCCGAAATTTTGGCGGTTTTTCACAAACCATCACTACGGACAATTTTCCGCTTTTCGAAATCCGCCGGCAACAGCATCACTTTCCGAACAGAAATATTGTTCTCCCTTGCGCGTATCAATTTTCGTTTTTTCATAATTATCGCATCCGGGCACAAGGTAGGTTTTTCCGTATCCCTTTTCCGAAATGTTCCCTTTAATGACACACTCCGGAGACGGCGGGGGAGTGTCAATCTCCCGTTCTTCATTCGCGCCGGAACTAACATCTAAAATAGCCGCGCACTCCTTCCACAACCCGCGCTCGTTTTTTTTCGCCTCCGCCTCGGCCGCCGCCAAAAGGTCGCGGTAGCGATTATCCGGCGGACTCTGCTTTCTTCGCGCAAACCCATCCCGCACCAGTGCCTCGTTCACAAGCAAATTGTCTTCCGCCGCATCGGAACTCGGAACAATCGCGTAGCGCAACAATCTCCCGTATTCATCCGCGCCCGAAATATCTTTTTCAAGTTTTATATTTTTCCCCGCGATAATCCACTTCAAATACGAAGACGATTCCTCGAAATAGCACTCCGCTTCTTCCGGCGCGTCAATGCCGATAAGCCGCACCTTCGTCCCGTCCTCCAAAACGAACGTATCGCCATCAATTACTTTTCCGACCTCGACAAGCCCGCTGTCCACATTCGCTCCCACCGGCCCTCCGGTATCTTTCACTATTTTATATCCCGTAAGTCCAAGCGCCGCCATGAGCGCCATGATTGCCGTGATAACCGCTGTCTTTTTCATTTTATTCTTATTATTATAATTGACAGCTAAAAATTCTCAAATACACATAAGACGCATACAAGGGGTTGACTCATGTTCGATTTTAGATATACCATTGAACCATTGTCTGGATAAAATATCTGGATAAAAACGATGGGGCAATAGTCGTAAGCCCGCGGAAATGAAAATTTATTTTTTGACGTATTATGATGTATAAATGCCCAAAGTGTAACAACACATCGGAACAAGCCGGCAACTGTCCGACTTGTAATGTTCTGATGGTGGAAGTTAAAGAAGAGGAAACGGCAACGCCCGACCCTTCAGTTCCATCATCTGCTCCAGATGCGAAACTCGAGTAAGTAACCAACCGAGTAAAAAAACAAGCCGCCCAACACTAAGCGGCTTGTTTTTTTCTCTCACCACACTCTCTTTTTTCATGCCCCCTTAAAATAGGAGAGTGTCGAGGATTACTCTTCACTATGGCTGTGGATTTCGCCCCCAGTGGAGCCCCGCCCCACTACGGGGTATTTCATTTTCTAAAAACCAACGCCAATCACAAACAAACCTTACAATATGTACGACGTCGTACGTCGTACCTTTGCCTATTCTGTTCTGTACCCCCTTCTTAGCCCTTGCTTCTCCGCTTCATTACATTTTTTATCCGATCGGATAAAAAATGTAATGAATGCTTTGATTAAAAAAAATCGAAAATATTTTTTCCAAGCAAAAACCCACTTACTATGATAAACTCACGGCCGTGAGTTTATCATAGTAACTACATTTCAAAACGCGTTATTCTGTTCAACGCATCAAATACACGCTTGGGACGGCTATCCTGATATAATTGTATAGTTGTCCCAAGCGAAAAAAATCACCACCCCGGTAGAACTATTGTGATAAAATTATTCCAATGACAAAAAACAACTGGCTCAAACTTATTGCTTCAATCGCGGTGTGCGAAGCGGCGGGAATCGCAGGTTCATTTTTCACGGCCGGCTCCATTTCAAGCGGCTGGTACAACTCTCTCCCAAAACCCGCGCTCACGCCTCCATCCTGGGTATTCGCTCCTGCATGGACGACTCTCTACCTCCTTATGGGAGTGTCACTTTTTCTTGTCTTGAAACATCCCAACATTCTTGGGAATGTCGGAATGTCCGGCAAGCGGAAATTAGCAATATCACTTTTCTTTTTCCAGCTCGCGCTTAATGTCCTTTGGTCTATTTTATTTTTCGGCCTACACAATCCCGCACTCGCGTTCGCCGACATTATCGTTTTGTGGCTTTCGATACTCGCCACAATCATCGCCTTCGCCAAAACCTCCGTTCCTTCATCTAAACAGCAAAGCGCGAAACAATCACACGACAAACTGGCCGCGTGGCTCCTTGTGCCATACCTGCTTTGGGTAAGTTTCGCGAGTTATCTTAACGGTTCCATCTGGTTTTCCGTATTAAAAACAACAGACGGCGGAAACATTGTCTGCGCGCAGGACGTAAAAATATGCGGCGACGGTTCGTACGTAACGCGAACAAGTCCAAACTGCGAATTCGGGAATTGTCCGGACAACCATTCCGCATTATAGAAAACATTCACGGATGATACGCTAGGGAGTTTCGTTCCGGCATCCCAAAAGGCAACAATTGTTACGACGTCGTACGTCGTACAAATAATTGCCCGCCAGCCGTTTTTACGCTACTATTCATACATAAATAAACCAATCGCTTCCCTATGTTTTCCAAGGCGAAACAAGCGGTTTTTTCAATATGAAGGAAACCGAACTCATCAAACAAAAACTTGACATCGCCGAGTTTTTACGCTCCTATATCACTCTTTTCCCCGCCGGCAGAAATTTCAAAGCGCTCTGCCCGTTCCATCCGGAAAAAACGCCATCGTTCGTCGTTTCTCCAGAAAAGGGAATATGGCACTGCTTCGGATGCGGCGAAGGCGGCGACGCGTTCAAGTTTCTGATGCGCTATGAAAACATAGAGTTCCCCGAAGCCCTCCGCTTTCTCGCTGAAAGAGCCGGTGTCCAGCTCCAAAACGTAAACCCCGCCGAACAGCGCGAATTCGGCGTTCTTTACGATATGCACGTCGAAGCCGCGAATTTTTTCCGCTCGGAACTGAAAAAAAATCAGCAGAGCGAAGAATATCTAAATTCGCGCAAACTTTTACCATCCACCGTAGACGAATTCTCAATCGGATTCGCGCCCGGCGGCGACTCCCTAACGCTTCATCTTATAAAAAAGGGATTTGATATGCATGACATTTCGAGAGCGGGGTTATCGCAGAAAAGCGCGCAGGGTCTTTACCGCGACAAATTTGAAAGAAGAATCATATTCCCGATTTTCAATTCAACGGGAAAAATATGCGCCTTCGCCGGAAGGATTTTTCTCGAAGGCGACCCGTCTTCGGCAAAATACCTGAACTCGCCGGAAACACCGATATACAACAAATCGAAAATCCTATACGGCTTCTCGCATTCAAAGCGTGAAATAGCCGAAACGCACTCTGTGTTCATTGTCGAAGGATATATGGATTTTCTAATGTCCTGGCAATCAGGCGTAAAAAACGCGGTAGCAGTCGCGGGCACGGCGCTCACTCGCGACCATCTTCAGAAACTCCGCCGCTTCGCGGATACGGTTGTTATGAGTTTCGACAACGACGAAGCCGGCTTCAGGGCGCTTGAGCGCGGCATGGACATATTCGGGCCGTTTGATTTTCACGTTAAGGCGGTTGACCTTGATAAATACAAAGACCCCGCTGAAGCATGTGAAGAAAATCCGGAGTTCTTGAAAAAATCAATCGCCGCCGCCGCGCCCGCGTTCCAAACACTCATCAAAAAATTTTTCCCGGGTGGCGGAAATAACGCAGACGGCGACCTTCCGTCAAAAAAACGCGCGCTCCGCCGCCTTCTCGAAAAAATAGCGCGTATGAAAAGTTCCATCGAAAGGGAACGCTGGCTCCGCGAACTCGCGGACAAATCAGACGTAAGGGAAACGACGCTCACGGAAGAACTTGCGGAAATAGGAAACGAAATAGGGGATAGAGAAAGGGAAAACAACGAACCCGCGCGCGAAAATCCGGCGCAAACGAAAAAAACAAGGGTGGACTTAATAAGCGAACGCCTTCTCCTTATGGCATTTGCCAAACCCGAATTTTCGTCTATATTAAAAACATCTTGCCGCGACATTCTTCCGCCGGCTTATTTCAAGGCGCTGGACGGCGAAAACGCAGGCCAAGAAAACAACTCGCAAATCTACCCGAATAACGAAGTTGAGCGTGTAGAACTTCTCAAGATGAAAGCGTCATCGGAGTTTTCAGACGTTCCGGAAGACAAGCTAAAAAAGGAGTTTGACGAACTTGTAAGGTATCTCTCCATAGAACGGCTCAAGGACAGGAGGGAGATATTAAGGAAGGATATACAAAAATCAGAGTCCGCGGAAGACGGCGACAAACTTAAAAAAGAAGCGGCGGAGTTTCACTCTGTTTCAAAACGCATAAACGAACTGCAAAAAAATGGCTAACAAAAAAACAGGAGAAAGAAAAAATGGGAAAGGCGCGAAGAAGAAAATGCCGAAACCGAAAAAAACCGCTCTTCGGAAAAAACAAAAAGAGACCCCGAGAAACAATAAAAACAAGCCAAACAAAAAATCGCTTGAGCTTGAAGAAGAATATGCCAATCTTCTTTCGGAACTTACGGCGCGCGGTCGCGTACGCGGTTTCGTAACGGACGCCGAAGTTCTGAATTATTTTCCGAACATAGAAAAAAACCTTCACTTTCTTGATAAGATATACGACGCGCTTGAAAAAGAAGGAATAAAAATCCAACGCTCGACGAATGCTTTCGTGAAAGGGGAAACGGAGGATGTCTCCGCGGACGAGCTTAAAGACGCAACAAGGATAGACCAAAATTTGCCGGACGCCGTGCAGATGTATCTGAAAGAAATCGGAAGAACGGCGCTTTTGAATTCCAGGGAGGAAAAAGAACTCGCGAAAAGAATAGAATCGGGCGATGAACTCTCCCGCAAGAAACTCATCCAGGCAAACCTGCGGCTTGTCGTCTCAATCGCCAAGAGATATGTAAACAGAAGTCCGCACCTCTCTATTCTCGACCTCATACAAGAAGGTAACATAGGCCTTTCACGCGCCGTTGACAAATTCGACTACAAAAAAGGTTTCAAGTTTTCAACTTACGCGACGTGGTGGATACGGCAGGCGATAACGCGCGCCCTCGCGGATTACTCGCGCACCATACGCATTCCGGTACATATGGTTGAAACCATCACGAAATACACGCAGATAAAACGCCGCCTTATGCAGGAGTTGGGTCGCGAAGCCCTGCCGGAAGAAATCGCGACCGAAATGGCGATGCCGGTTGAGAAAATACACTACATACAGAAAATTTCGCAGGAGGTTGTTTCCCTCGAGGCGCCTGTCGGCGATGACGATGAGGACTCGGTTTTGTCGGACTTCCTTAAAGACGAACAAAGTATGAGCCCCGACCAGCTCGCGAACCACGCGCTTCTTAAGGACTACATAAAAGAAATTCTGGTTGATCTCACGGAACGCGAACAAAAAATCCTCGCCATGCGCTTCGGTCTTGACGACAACATATCCCACACTCTCGAAGAAGTGGGGAAAGTATTCGGAGTAACGAGAGAACGCATCCGCCAAATCGAAGCCAAAGCCCTCGACAAAATCCGTAACCACAAAAAAATAAAAAAACTTGAAGGGTACTAATAGCAAAAGTTTTTTTGTAGGGGAGGAGTTATCTTGCTCTGTCTACACCAATCCCTATCGCAAGTATTTTTTTCTGCTCTCTTGCTCTTTGTAATATCTCACTCTCGTCATAATCAGTTCTCCCGAAAGAAGCCGACTGAACTTTCATTCTTTCAACCGCGTCATTAATATCAATCCACTCGGCATTGCCTTTTATTCCTTCCAGCGTCTCGCCCTCCATTTTTGGATCTTCGATAACACTTTCGTACTCGCATAAAAAATATGCCGTTGTCTTCTCCACATCCGCCCCTTCCCAGTTTATAAACCGGCTTATAATCGAACCCAAACAGCATTTTATATTCGCACGCACACCAAACTCTTTTTCAAGACCAAAGGCAACCATTTCTTCAAGCGATTTATTCGGCTCCACCGTTTGCCGCATAAGCGAATAAACATCTAACGCCCCGCGCACTCCGGAAAAATGATGGCACAACACTTGGTTTTTGTCGTTCACAACAACGCCGCCAATCGACAAATGGAACGGCTGCGATTTCTCGCCTATAAAATAATGATGTTGTTTCTGCATATTTTTATTATATCACAAAAAACATGGGTTTCCTCTGCTTGTATAATGCAACCCTATTCTGGACTCCATGGGCATTTTTACGACGTTTGCCTTCGACCATTGTAGCATGAACTGAACAGGCGACAATTTGTTTCTG
>Ga0075968_130_pt1 | contig 6435 bp, 10 predicted proteins | sample RifGroA2_FD_67994 | JGI IMG/M metagenome (GOLD analysis project Ga0075968, IMG submission 67994) | Parcubacteria (Jorgensenbacteria) bacterium GW2011_GWA2_45_9
TCCTAACATAAACGTTACCAACCGTGAAAGCGTGACCTAACGATACGCAGTTTGGCTTGGATGGCTGACTGTGACATGAGAAAAGCTACCCCGGGGATAATGGTGTCGTAGCGGGTAAGAGTTCTTATTCGCGGCTGCGATATGATTTGTCTACTATAGGCGAAAGTGCGTGATAAACGACGATTTCGGTCGTCTAAATCTTGCAGTTCGTATCTTACTAGAAAAAAGAATTCACAATGCCCTCAACTGATAGACATAGCTATAAGCTAAGAATGAAAATCAGCGTTAGCAGTGTGATAATGAATGCTACTATGGTAGCTGTCTTTATCTATGTAGAGTAGCCAAACGAATGATCGTAGCTAACGAAGAACAGATCGACCCCGCGTGTTGCGGCGTCGCTGTCGGCTCCCCCTCTCCAGACAACCAAGTTGAGGCTTGTTGTCAGAGATTGGCTGTGCAGTAATTCATAGAGTTGGAAACAAAAATCAATTAATACCAGTTTGTGCAGTAAGTATTATGCACATACAAAATGAATTTTTGGATCAACTTCAATTGGATGGCTTCACGAAAAGAGATATAAGATTTTTTGTCGACAGAAAAGACTTCAGAGATGCTGTATCCAAGACGTCTATCAACAAATTTTGCAAAGAAAATAGCGTCAATCAGGGCTCAATGTATCAAATGTTCTATGGCAAGCGACCTGTTCCGCTAGATATCCTAGAAAAACTAGGATTAGATTTCAATGCACCTTGCATGATAACGGGCTCAAATTTATCTGTAAATATACCAATAGATTTGACAAAAGATTTGAGTTATCTTGTTGGTGCATTGCGTAACGGAACTGTTGTGAGAGAAATAAATGGCGAATATCTTTGCGCTTTTTACAATAAAAACAAAGAATTCGTGGAAATTTTACAGAAGCTTGTAAAGAACGTGTTTGCAATCGAGCCAAAGGTTGAACAGTTTCAGACTGTTTTTGGGATACGGGTAAGATCTTTGACCTTGTACCTATTTTTTAACAAGGTCTTTGAAGTCCCCCAACATCAATATTATTGGAAGACTCCTAAAATCATAGAAAACGCATCTTTAGAGATACAGAAAGCATATATTTCTGGTTTCTGGGATGCGGAAGGAGTATGCCCAAGAATAGAGAAATTAGACAAAATTAAAAAGAAAAACTTATGTGTTGGTTTTGTTCAGAAAAACAAGGAATCTTTGGAGTTCATTAAGGCAATTTTAGAGAAGAGCGGCATAAAGTGCGGAAATGTCTTTTGGAGCACAAATAAGCATGTATTGAAGGTTTCCTCGAGCTCTATCCAAGCATTTTCCAAGTTTATTTGTCCAAAACATCCAATAAAGTCGAAAAGATTGGAAGAAGTCAGTAAAATCTTCTCTATGGACTGAATGCAGCCAAGGGTACTGGAGTTCACAGGTTAAAAGGGGACGTTAGCTGGGTTCAGAACGGTGTGAGCCAGTTTGGTCTATATCTGCTAGAGGTGTTTCTGTCTGAGGGAAAAGAAGGATAAGTACGACGACCAGTTATGGAAGCGGGGTGTAAGTACCGAGCTTCGGCGAGGTATTCAGCCCATGCTCTCCTAAGCCAATGCTAGCCTTTAAAATCAAGCTCTTGCGGGAGCTTGATGGTACATAACGTCAGCTAGAAGCTCTAAAAGGCTTTTACTTGTTCGGTACCGCCTCAGACCCTATGATTAAACTTCATTTTCTAAAAGTAATAGTGATACCTATGTCTAATGATCCGAACCAACAAGATTTGAGGCATTATTTGGAGATACGCAGTGATGCTGACGTTGCTTCAGCTTTGCGGGTCTATTGTAAGAGGGCACATTTTCATAGTTATGTCGCTGCTGACAGAGCAAGAGCGAGAAAATTAGAGGAATACAACATAAAAGACGCCTCAATTATTGAAGTAAAGTTCAGACGCTAGGTTTATGTAGGTTAATAAAAGGGGGTTATAAAAACCTATTTATACCGGGATGACTATAATAATAGAGATAAGGTTTCAAGGGTGGTCAGACTTTATTCAGTAAAATCGATTATGCTGGAGAATGGACTCGGAATTGATGATAAATCTTTGGGGTGTTGGAAATGAAGAAAATACATTACTGTGGAAATGGCTTCAAGGGACAGGTAGTCAAAGCCAGGGGAATTGCTTTCTGCGGTTTCTGCGGAAAGGAATTCAGAAAATAAGTCTTTTATTAGTGCGTTATTTGTTGTAAATTTTTGAAAACAGAACAACGTCTTTGATGCTGTTCTGTCCCCGGCTTGGCACCTCCCCCTCCAGCCTACTTCTTTTTAAGAATTGTCTTTAATCAGTTAGTATGAACTATCCTACGATGTTTGGACTGGGCGTTGTAGGGCTAGTTTTGACTAAAGTAGCTGTCGATACTCTCGGTGGCTATGTTTTTACAAGTAAACTGTTTCGCGACGGGCTCAATCAAAGAGAAACAGAGCAGCGGGTAAGTGAATGCATGCCTTCTGACATGAAATATGCATCAAAGGCTGGAAGAGAGATCGCTTACTGGTCCCATAACAGGGCTGTACGAAGAGAGAATGATGTTGAACAACTATGAGATACTATGCTGCTTTGTGTGTTGTTGCTGGCTTGCTGCCGCTTGCTGTCATAACAGTCTTATCACACATGGTCAAAGACTTCATACTATTTGAAAGCTACATAAGTGACCTTGGTGTCAGCAGTTATGCTATTGTATTCAACTCATCCCTGGTAATAGCTGCTATCTTGATCGTGCCATTTATACTACATCTTGGAAAAAGGTACAATTACCTGAAACCAGTCTTCTTTCTCGCAGCAGTAGCCGTTGCCGGTGTGGGATTGTTCCCTTCCTCAGACCCAGTTCACTGGTATGTCTCAGCAGCATTCTTTATCCTGACTTTCTTGACTATTTTGCTTGCCGGCATCAAAGTAAGGTCAAAGCCGTCGGGCGCAATTTCCATCTTTCTGGCACTTTTGTGCTTTGCTGGACTGTTGGTTTTCAACCCATTTATAGAAACATTGCAGGTTTACGCCATAGGACTATGGATAGCGGCTGCTGGACTGCTGTCAAAGGGCATCTTTAGTCACAGGCACCAATAACCTTATTAATTCAGTTGTTGCTAATATCTGAAGTGACCTGTCAGCAACCACCGCTGAGCTGCATGACGCAAATGTGAATGACGTTCTTCGAACGTTTGTTTGTGTTGCGTCTGTTGGCTGAGTGAGGAAGCTCTGTCCACCCACGCAAGTTAAGCAACGCTTAACCTTGTGTTGGTGAACAGAAACGAACTTACTGGGCTGAGAGTAAAAGAGCACAAGACCTGGCGACGCTTGCGTTAGCCTGTTTGTGCTGTTTTGCTTTTTGATGCCTAAACGCGAGCCAATGCATGACGTACTTCGTACGTCTGTCTGCTCGCAGTAAGATGAAACGGCACCGCACATATGGGTGCAAGCAGGCAATTTGCCATAATAAGCGCTTAGATAAATGTTGCACGGCCTTCGAAGAACACGTCATTGTAGATGTGGGACAGGCCGACAAAAGATAGGCTATGGCAGGCTGTCACTATGAGAGAGGAAGGTGAACCCTCCCTCTTTCATCATTTCTTTCATTTCCTCTTCCATAACTTCCTTGATACGCTGCCTGGTCATTAGTTTATCCATCATTATGTCGCTTAGTTTTCGCTTCTCCTCCAACTCTATGACAGTCTGCATGTCCAGAGGAAACCAGCATCTTTTGCAAATTGAAAATGTAGAAGGGTTGACTTCTCCACAGCGAGCACAATCTCTTGGCTTTAGGATGCTTTCTTTTTTTGAGATTTTGATTCCATTGATCTCGAGCAATGCATTGTCAAGATCCTGGCCTGAAAGGTGTATATAAATCTGAGACATGTCACTCGACCCTACCCATCCTGCAAAAATTTTGAGTTGGGCATCGTTGAATCCTGCTCGTGCCAATTCGGTAAGTCTCGAGTGGCGGAATAAATGGGCATGTACTCGTTTCTTAATTCCAGCAAGCTTCGCTATTGTTGTAATGCAATGTTGCGTCCAAACATAGCTTATATGCTTTCCGAAATTTTGGTTCTCAATATTCCTTCTTACTATAACCCATAAAAATGATTCAGGCGAATCTTTTGAAGGATGTGAATTTATCCAATCACGAATATAGGGAACTGAACTCACGAGGCGCACCCTCCTTTGTCCAGTTTTGCCATCGACTATAATAGCTGCTCCATAATCATCAAAAGAAACGTGTTTGAGTTTGAGAGAAATTATCTCACCTAAGCGGCAACCCGATTCATAAAGCATACTGATGAATGCTTTATCTCTTGTTGTAGTGCATACTCGAATCATATTTTTGACATCATCTTCGGTCAATAACTCTTCTGGAAGCTTTCCACCTCTCGATTTTCTTGATTTAATCCATGTGACGCACTCAGGATATTGCCCATTGTTGAGAAACTTGAAAAATAACTTCGTAACAGTTTTTGATAATTCAAGCGTTCTACAGCCTACCATTTTGCCCTCATCGTTTTTCATGCTTCCGAATAGTGTCATTAAGTCGTCTTTGGTCACATCCTTGAATGGCATGTTTAGGTTCTTTGTGATATAGTACAAGCACTTGAGATAACAGACCCTTGTTGCAGGACGTTTACCATTGATATCGCATTGCTTATCGAATGTTTCTATAGATTGCTTATCCTCCTCCGATAAATCAAGCTTTGCAATCCTTTTCTTCAGAGCTTTCAAATCATTTTCGACTACCATAATCTGTCTCTCCTCTCTCAAGTCATATTTAAAGTTAGCTCAGCGATTCTTCGATGAGTATTTATTTTCGATGTCATCCCATATTTTCAATAACTGCTTACGCCATTCGGGAAACATGTTTTTCCTCATTTTTTCGTATATCTCATCAAGATTTTCATTTGTCATATGTCATCACAATTTTTCAGTATAATGGGAAAATAAAACAAAATTACTCCCTTCTCTCAATCTTTGCCCAAAAGTCTCTTGTCAACTTCTAACTGAGCGTCACATTCTGAGCATGTGTATATTTTTACTTTTTTCGATTCAAGTTTTCCTGTTTTCATTTTCTTCCGCATTTTTTCACCTCCTATTCCTCGGTTCAACATATTGTCCGAGCAGCGAAACCAATATATCTTCTTCAGTACGAATGACTCCGTTAGGCGTAATCAGGCCGTCTCCTGATGCTTTGAGCTGCCAGCCTCTTCTCCTCGCCTCCATGCAAAGTCTAATATTGTGGTCAGCCGAACCAGTTCGAAACAAGCGAAGGCATTCATAATTTTCCTCGGTTGTGAGGTAGGTTTCGATTACTATGCCCTTGTATTCGGTTTTCAGAATTTTCCTAGTTTGTGGGATTTTCGGTATGGCAACTAGATCGATGTCTTTGACGATTGGCTTTCCTCGTCTTATCGAGCCGACTATCTCTATCCTTTGGTAATCGTCCCGAACTGATTCAATGTATTCTTCTGCAATTTGTTTTGCTTTTTCTAGTTCCATAATATCACCAAACTGGGTTCATTCGATTTTTTTCGAATTTATATGTCGAAACGAACCATATGTTAACAATAGGCATGTGCTTATAAGCGGGTTTGGTATCACTAGGGAAAATTGAAAAATCCCTAAAACAATTTAGGGCTGAGAAATTATGACTAAAACTGAAGTCAAAATAAAAAATGCAATTAAAAAAGATAGAGAAAAGACTTGGGAAGTAATAAAAAAAGTTTTATCGAAGGAGCCATTATACCCAAGAGAAGTATGGAAAAAATTGAAAGAAGAAGGCTATAAAATAAAAGGGAAATCAATTACAAAAGATGTTATAGAATATCACCTCAGAATCCGCCAAAAAACAGGTGAATTATTCAAGATTCAAAAAGGGAGATATACTACACATAAACCAGGGTCTCTAGAACAAGAGATACTATCTATGCTCGATGCTTTCGAACCTGATCCAGATGTTTATGAAGAAGATTATAAAGATGTAATTGACAAAGTCGCGCTCCGTCTGGGTAGAGATTATAATGACCCAAAATACAGAAAGGCATTCTTCAAGGTTGCGAGGAAATATTTTATGGGATGGTAGAAAAATAAAAAGTAAAAAACAAATAAAATTTTGATGAATTTGGACTACTGAATGCGACAAGCTACCAAACTACATTCTTCAACAATCTACCGCCATGTGAATCAAATGTTATTAATTCCCCATTATTCAGTTTGATTTTTTCTTGTGAATCAATTTTCTGGCAAAGTGCCTCTATTTGACCAAACCATTCTGCCAACTCTCGCATGTTGAGATGTTGCTGTTCCTTACCCCAATCATCCTTATAGTTGCTGTATTTTGCAAGCATTTCTATTACACCAGCAAAATTGAGGCGTCTTTCAAAGCCATATTTTTTACGAGCCAA